>Ga0209599_10000258_pt1 | contig 37483 bp, 30 predicted proteins | sample Shrwel_input2_FT_FD_187534 | JGI IMG/M metagenome (GOLD analysis project Ga0209599, IMG submission 187534) | Subsurface microbial communities from deep shales in Ohio, USA - Utica-3 well 1 S input2 FT (SPAdes) (version 2) ...
GGTGGCGGCGGGTTCAGCCTGGCCGGCCAGTTGATCTAACACGGTGCCAAGCAGAAACAAAGCACAAATGGCTGACAACATCAGGCTGAGCCATAATCTCAGCATCTGTTGCAGCCTTGACTGGCGGGCTGGTGCTGGCGGACAGCAGGGCGGCGTTGCAGCTTGGTCATCACCAGCCATCCGCCACAAACAGATAACCTTTGCCCCACACCGTTTTAATGCCTTTTGGATTGGTAGCATCATCGCCGAGCTTTTTTCTAAGCACTGATACCATCACATCAAAGCGACGATCCAGACCGTCATGCTCACGGCCTTTAAGTGCCATAAATACTTGGTCGCGGCTACAAATCTGACCGGCATGACTGGCCAGATACCAAAGCAGGGCAAACTCTGTGCTGGTCAGCTGCAGTTCTTGCTGGTGCAGTAACACCCGCTGGGCACTAGCACAAATCTGTAACTGGCCAAACTGTAACAGGTCCGGGTTGCTCTGGGGGCTTTCGCCGGTGGCAGCTTGCTGCCTAAAGCGCAGTGCCGCTTCAATTCTGGCCAACAGTACTCTGGGTCGGATGGGTTTTATTAGATAATCAGTCGCCCCGAGTTGCAAACCCAGCACCTCGTCCATTTCTTCTCCTTGCGCTGTCAGCATCAGGATCGGCAGTTGGTAGTGTTGCCGTAACTGCCGGCACAATTCCAGACCGTTGATGCCGGGCAACATCAAATCAAGCAAGATTAAATCTACCTCTAACTCAGGCATGGCTGCCAGCACCGTATCACCCCGGCTATGGTGCAGCACCTGATAGCCTTTTTGTTGCAGGTAGTCCATCACCCAACTTGCCAGCGATAAATCATCTTCTACCAGTAAAATGCGACCGTACTGTGTCATCACAGCTCCTAAAACAATCGCCAATGGCGCTTGGTTCTGGATGCTTTATGCACCCAGTTCACTTCAATCAGCACTTGCTGCACTACCTGCTGCTGCTGGCGTAGCTGCAGCAGCGCACTTTGCTCTGCGGCGAACTCAAACACAAAGGTACCGCTGCTATGTTGCTGCCAGCAATGCAATTGCTGGTCATGCATAAACAGGCACAGATCAAGCGGAGTCTGGCTGCGCCAACTGGCAGTCACTTTGCTATAACAGGTGCGGCCTTGTTGCAGACTGATGCATTTATCCGGCGTGACTTGCAGCTCTGTGCTGGCCGCAAAATCCGGCTCAGGCGTGGCTGCCTGCACTTTGGTGGTGATAACAACCAGCAATAACAGCCAGCAGTAACGACTAAAACACATAACGCACCATCAGGATTGCCATATATTCCTGCTTTCTGGTGACGAGCGGGCTGTCGAGATACTGATGGCTAAATAGGTTCAGGCCAAGGCTGCCATCTAACTGCCAATTTTCGGCCAGCGGATATAACGCCGACAGGCCAAGATGGGTTTTCAGTCCTGCACCAGGCTGGTATACCGGGCGGTCAGGCCGGCTTTCCGCTGCGCTGACGCCGTAATAATAATTCAGTACTTTGTTCGATTCGAAGGTCAGCGCCGCATTGAGGTAAATATCCAGATTGCGCCAGGGCCAGAGGTAGCTGTAGCTCAGCCGGTTGATGATGCCCTGATGACTCAGCAGATCAATGCCGGATTCGACGCCAAATAAATGCTGTCGCCACTGGTACTGATAACGCAGCGAATTGACCGAATCGGCATTACGGATCTGTAAGCCATTCAATTGTGGCGTGGCGATGCTGACTTTGTTATCAGGTAACCAGACATTGTAGTTACTGGCTATTAGATCCCAGCTTTGGTTGTCCTGTTGATAAAAACGGTAACCAATAGCAGCGCTATAAATGTAAGCGCCACTGCGATGCATTGGCGTCTCGACAAAAAAATTACGCCATTTCAGCTCACCTGTCAGTACAAACAGCAAGCCATTGTGCAGCTCGTCTTCCAAACCAGGCACAATCGTCTGATGAAAGCCTTTGCCAACACCAAGATAGACTGTGCCTTCAACATCATCGAACCAACGGCTGGTCCAACTTGGTTCAGGCTCAGCGGCCAGCGTTTGCCAGCCGCAACTGGCAAGCAGCAGCCAGCACAGGGTCAGCCGGCATTGGCGGGTGCAAGAACGCAGAAAAATGTTAAAACTAAGGTCGCGCATCTGTGTTCCGTCACATCAGCCAGCAAGGCTGTTATGTATTGCTGTTGAAAACCGGCCTGATGATAACTGACCAGCCCGGTAAAATATGTTTAAAAAGTGTAATTATGTTACCACTTTCTCACACCTCAAAATTGCACTTTCAGACCAATCGAAGGAAAAATACCAATATTCTCTTCTGCTTGCAGCTGATAACTCTGCGCCAGTTCGTCTTTACCTGCCATCAGGTAATAACCGGAAATATTTTTTCGGTTCAACAAGTTGAGTACGGCGTAGCTATAAGTGACCGGCAAGCCAAACAAGCTGGACTGATAATCGGCTTGTACATCCAATCGATGATAAATTGGCAATGTTTCCGAGTTATGTTCACCATAAACAGCGACACGGTAATTCGGCTGATAGGGATGAGGTTTACTGCCGATAATAGGCGTATATTTGGCGCCAGATCGCACCGTTAAGCGGCCACCAACAGTCCAAGCCTCATTGAGTTGGTAATTTAACACCAGATTTGCCACCAGCGGTGTATCCAAATAATAGGCTGTGGTGACTTGGCGACGTAAATCGGTGCGGTCCGCTTGTGACCAGCTCAGTGACGCCCAGCCATGCCAGCCGTCACTGCGTGCTTTGCGCAGTAACAATTCGACGCCATAAGCACGGCCCGCAGTGTCATTGCTGTAATGCTTGGCTTGATCGGCATCTAACTCTGTCAGCGCCAGCGGCAGTTGTGTCATTTTTTTCAGATAGCTATCGGCACTGAAGGACCAATCCGTTGCCAATTGATAATGCAGCCCGAACGCAAAGTGATTGGCCTTTGGCTGACGAAGCTCAGGATTACCGAGTACTGGGATTTTTTTATCCAGTTCGCCAAATTGGGTGTATTGCCCTGCTTTGAGTTCAAGTTTGAGTTGGTCATTGGTCTGCCAGCTCAGGCTGGTGCGGGGCAGCGCATGTTTTTCTTTTTGCTGCTGATAATTTTGTTGCTCCAGTCGCATGCCCACTTGCCATAACCAATCATCGGCCAGTTGCCAGTGTTCCGTGATAAAAGCACTGTCAGTGCGATAACTGATGTTAGATTGCTGCTGTAGACGATCGCCACGCTGGGCAAAACAATCAGGTTGGTGATCGGTACAGAAGTAAGGGATGATATCAAAACGGTAGTCAATATCGCGCTGTTGCTGCTCCAGACCGAGTTCTAACTTGTGCTCGGTGGCGAACTGCCAAAGATTTTGCAATTGTAGCGTCCGGGTTTTGTCTTTGAATTGCAAAAACTGCTGGTCACCATAACCGGTATCTTCTTGATTGTTCAGCTGTTGTAAACTGAGTTGCAGTTGATAACCGGCATGAGGTTGCCACAGGTATTGCAGCAATTGGCTATTAAAATCGGTTTTTAACCGCGCATCGCCAATACTGTCCGGATCGGAACGGCCTTGTTCGGAGTTTTTGGCGATGCTGAGCCGCGCTTGGTCGTTTGCGCCAGCCGCCGTCAGTGTCAGTTTATGTTGATCAGAAGGTTGCCACAAATAACGTGCTTGATAGTCGCTACTTTTGGGCGGTTGGAACAAAGTGACATCATCGTCCAGTTCATCGCCTTCACCAAAAAAATACTGTAAATTACTTTGCCGCCATGAGGTATAAAACCTTTGATTTTCAGTGATTTCGCCTTCAAGCAATAAACCACTTTGTAAAAAGCTGAGATCAGCAACACCACCTAACTCCTGGGCCCGTGGGTCCCTTAATTTTGCGGCAAACACACCGCCAATGGCATTGCCATACCCGGCACCAAAAGCCGCCGGATGAAGTTGAAAATCCTGCAGCAAATTTTCATTTAAAATGCTGTTGCCAAACATATGGAACAAATAACCTGCGGGCAGGCCGTCCAGCAAAAAAGCATTATCATCCGGTGATGAACCGCGCACTGCCGGCTGACCGCCATAATCGCCATCGGCGTAGACGACGCCGGGTAGACTGAAGACGGCTGTCAACGGGTCATTCATCACTCCGGCCACCGCTAATAATTCGGCGGTTTGTGGGGTGACTTCTGTCAGATCTGGCTGTTGCTGACCACGTATTTGTAAGCGCTCTGTCGTTTCAGTGTGGCTGACCGCCACTGGCGGCGTTGCTGCAGTGCTGGTATTGCTCGCGTGGGCGGTACCACAGCAGCTGGCGATCAGGATGGCCAGACTACAAGGCTGAAAAACTGAGCGGCTGCTGGATTGCTGCGATCTTGGTAAAATCTGAACTTTAAACATCAAAAAAATTCCTATGGATGATGGGCGGTTGGTGCATCGACCAGCCGCCCAAAGGGCTCAAGATTGGCGTTTGCTGGTAATGAACGCGGTTTAGAGGGAAAGGCCGTGCCGATACAACTGGCCGGCTAATTGCTGATAGGCTTGCCAGAACTTTTCGACTTTTTCGGCGGAGTGGGATAACCAGTAGCGGCCGTCACTATTGAGCAGCAAGACCACACCGGTTTGGGTCGCTTGGTTGTAATACATCAAACTCTGGGCGCCGACGAATAAACCGTCATGACCGATATAGTCGCCGCTTTGATGCCAGAACAAGCCTGGATGGGTTAACAGCCGATCCGGCTCCCCCAGTCCTAGCAGCAACTGGCGCCGTTCAGTGGTCAAGCCAGCCAGCGGATATTGTGCTTTGTCACTGACAACAGCCGCCAGATAACGGGCTAAGTCATTGGCTGAACTATGTAAAGTGCCAGCATAAAAATCGGAAGAGGCATAAGGCGGCAGCGGAATTAAATCGCCCTGGCTGTCCGGAATATACAAAGTGGCAGCAGCAGATGTGCTCGCTGTTGTGGTTGGCCAAAAGGTATGCTGCAGTTGCAGTGGGTTAAAAATCTGTTGTATTGACCAACTTGCCATATCAGTGCCGGTTTGGCTGGCAAAAGCTTCGCTGAATAAAGCGGCACCTGTGTTGCTGTATTGCGCTTGGCCTGCTGTGATAAAGTTTTTGGCTTGATACCACTGGCCATCCTTGGATAAATAACTCTGCAGAAACTGCAGCTGTCCGGTCAGCGGTGCCGGGCAGGCGGGATCCTGCGGTTGCAGCAAATTAAATAAACTGCTGCCATCTTTGAGCAGATAAATATTACACACCAGCGCCAGCTCCTGATCAACAATGCCGGATTGATGTTGTGCCAGCTGACGCCAGTTCAGTGCGGTTTGTCTGGTCGTTGGCCAGTCGATGCGAAATGGCAGTGCGGGCAGGGCGCTATCCGGCTTAATGCTGCTCAGGGCCAGCGCTGTGCCGAGTATGGTCTTACTGATAGAGCCGACCAGTATGGGGGTGTCGGCAGTCATCGGCTTTTGCTGTTCAATATCGGCCAGACCATCGGCAAAACTGGCGATCACTTTACCGTTGCGGATCAGCGCGGCTGCCAGTCCCGGCTGGTTAAATTGTTGCCGGAATCTGTTGATTTGCTGCTGTATCGTCGCCTGATCCGGGCTTTGCAGCGCCGGTTGCTGTAACTGCTGCATCGCTAAATCCAGCGCCGTCACGCTGCCAAAGGCCTGATCCAGACTCAGATAGGGCGCTGCATTCAAATCAGGAGTGATACCTTTAACCTCCAGCAATTGTTTATTGGCATCCAGATAGAGCTCATTGCCAAAGCCTAACTGCCAGCCATTTGGCATGGCCCGCTGCATGGTATCGGATAAGGCACCTTGGGTGGCTTCCCCGATCACTGTGACCTGTGGCAGTGCCTTGAGCGCCAGGGTCATAATTTCCGCCGCGCTGGTGGTCATCCCGCCGGTCAGCACCATCACGGGCTGCAGATAAGGATTGTTGTTGGCCGTTAAGGTGACGGTTTGTAAACTGCCACTGCGTAATCCTTTGTAACCCACTGTTTTAGCTTGGTTATTCAGGTGGCTCACCAGTTGCAGTGCGATGGCATCATGACCGCCCTGGTTAAAACGCAGGTCCAGCACCAGGGCTTTGCTGCCGGCAAACTTTTGCTTAAATTCCTGCATCAGCGCATCGGCACCTTGCAGCTCGGCCGTCAGCCCGAGCACGATGTCCGCCGGATGTTCATCCTGCCGTGCGGAAAACTGATAGAGCTGATCCAGCCGCAGATAAGCAATATCACCCGGTAGCCAGCCAAAGGCAGCATGCGGCACCGCGACCGAATGCGCTAAGCCAGGCGCTTGCAGAAAACTGTCCGTTTGTTGTTGCAATTGCTGTTGGTATTGCGCCAACAGTGCGACGGCTTGGGTCAGATCATCGGTTTGTTGGATAACGCTGGCAAATAAGCCCTTGGGAGCGACTGAAAGCAAGTCTTGCTGCTGAGTGCTGATACTCAGGTGTGCATCCTGAAATTGCAGCAAAATCTGCTGATAATATTGCAGTTCCTGCTTCGCCGTGGCATTGGCGAATAAGGGCGCATACTGTTGATACACTTGTGGCCAGTTCAACTGGCGCTCGGTAAAGAATGGATAATACTGCTGCAAATCCTGCCAGAAAAACTCAAAATTGACACTGGCGCTCTGATTGCCATTCAACGGTTGCTGACAGGATGGCGGCAGTTGTTTTAACCGACTCCACTTGCCGATATAACCGCCATCATTGGGCATGCTGAATTGATCACCATCGGCGCTTAAGGTCAGTTTTGCCAGCAACTGGTCACTACCGGCAGCACTGAATTCATCACTTTTTACACAACCAAATTTGTTGTGATAAAAACTCACCAGCTTTTGCTTTTCAATGTGCCAGAGCTGACCGTAACCGGTTTTCTGCCAAACGCCATCCAGAGTTGGCACCTTGGCTTTGTCATCATGACCGCCGCAGCCGCTGAGTAATTGGCTGCTGAGTACCAGCGCGAACACTTGTGCCAGCGGTTGCCGTTTTTTGTGATGAAACATACTGAACCTCCTGTTTAGTTGACAGCAGGTTACTCAGGACGAGGGTGGTTGACTGTTGTGGCTTTGCTGGGAAAATGTAAGTTGGTGTAAAAAAGTAGTGCAGCATTGTATCCATGGCTGCATTACTTTTTTACGCAGGGCCAGCCCGCTAGGCGCTGGTTTTTTCCACTCTGGCGCTCAGCTCACCGTCGGCCAGCCGGATCTGTAACAGTTGACCAGGTTGCACTTGCTGCTGACTTTTCAGCACCGCACCTTTTACTTTGCCGGTGCCATCCTTGCTTTCTTCGGTACTGAATACAATGCTGTAGCCCCGTTCCAGCGTGGCCAGCGGACTTACGGTATGTAACTGACTACTCAGCAATTGCCATTGTTGCTGGCGTCGTTGTAGCTGTTGCTGCCAGCTTCGCAGCAGTTGTTGCGACAGCATCTGCAGTTGCTGCTGTTGGCGTTGTAATTGTTGTTGCGGCGATACCAGACTGAGTGCAGTTTGTTGTAACTGCAACTGTTGTTTTTTCTGTTGCAGTTGTTGTTGCATCGCTTGGGTCAGCCGGATCTGCAGCTCATCCAGCCGCTGTTGCTGTTGCTGCACCCGCCTGGCCGGATGGAGCAGTTGCAAACGGCTGCTTTGATGCAGTAACTGTTGGCTGGCGCTGGCCAGGCGCTGGCGCATCGCCTGTTGCAAGCGCTGTTGTTGTTGTTGTAACTGCTGCAGTTGATGCTGTTGATCCGGTGACACCAGCTCGGCGGCAGCGGATGGGGTAGCGGCGCGTACATCAGCGACAAAATCACTGATGGAAAAATCAATTTCATGCCCAACGGCGCTGACAATAGGGATAGGGCAATTGGCAATAGTGCGCGCCAGTGTTTCGTCGTTAAAACACCATAAATCTTCCAGCGAGCCACCACCACGGCCAATGATCAGCACCTGACATTCCTGGCGTTGGATGGCATGTTGCAGCGCCGCAGTTAAATCCGCCGCCGCTTGCGCGCCTTGCACTAAAGATGGGTAAATGATCACGGATAACGCCGGAGCCCGCCGTTGTAATACCGTCAGAATGTCACGAATGGCAGCGCCTGTCGGTGAGGTAATCACGCCCACCGTCTGCACTGAAGGCGGCAGCGGTTTTTTCCGCTCAGGCGCAAACAAGCCTTCAGCGGCTAATTTGGCTTTCAGCTGTTCATATTGCTGGCGTAATAAACCGTCACCGGCAGGTTCGATAAAATCGGCCAGCAACTGATATTCGCCGCGTGGTTCATACACGCTGATGCGGGCCCGCACCATTACTTGCTGACCATTGCGAGGCATGAACACCGCATTGCGGTTACTGGTTTTAAACATCGCCACTTTGACCTGGGCGGCCTGATCTTTTAAGGAAAAATACCAATGGCCGGAACTGGCAGCGACAAAATTTGACACTTCACCCACCAGCCACAACTGGCGGAATTGCAGTTCCAGCGTCAGACGCACTTCGGAATTTAACCGCGACACTGTATAGATATCGGCTTGAGACATAAGGCTGTTTTAAACCATGGCACAACAACAAACTTGGCCTAATCTAGCACAAAACTAAAAAATGCGTTGTGGCAAGTCGCAAAAGCGACTAAAATAGCTCCGCAACATTCCCCTATTTTTAACTCACACAGAGAGATTGTTGCAATGCTCAGGATAGTGAAAGAAGCGCTCACATTTGACGACGTGTTACTTGTGCCAGCGCACTCCACAGTGTTACCTCATACCGCAGATCTGCGGACTCAACTGACCAGCAAAATCACTCTGAATATCCCGATGGTCTCCGCCTCGATGGATACAGTGACCGAAGCACGTCTGGCAATTGCCCTTGCACAAGAAGGTGGTCTGGGTTTTATCCACAAAAACATGACCATCGAAGAGCAGGCTGCCAACGTTCGTAAAGTAAAAAAATACGAAAGTGGTGTGGTGCGTGATCCTGTCACAGTCAGACCGGAACAGACGGTACGTGATGTACAACAACTGTCTGCCCAACACGGTTTCTCTGGATTCCCGGTGGTGGATGCGGACAACAACTTAGTCGGTATTGTCACAGGCCGTGATTTAAACGTTGAGACCAATCCACAGGCAGCTATCGCTTCTGTAATGACACCACGCGAGCGCCTGGTGACAGTGCATGAAGATTCACCCCGCCAGGACGCCCTGACCTTGATGCACAAACACCGCATTGAAAAAGCGCTGGTGGTGGATAGTGACTTTAAATTAAAAGGTTTAATCACAGTTCGCGATTATTACAAAGCGGCCAGCAAGCCAAATGCCTGTAAAGACGAATTCGGCCGGTTACGGGTTGGTGCTGCGGTTGGCGTTGGTCCAGGCACTGATGAGCGCATCGCTGCTTTGGTTGAAGCCGGCGTCGATATCCTGCTGATTGATACCTCGCACGGCCACTCGCAGGGCGTGATTGACCGGGTGAAACAAACCCGGGCCGCTTATCCGGATTTACAAATTGTGGCTGGTAACGTGGCAACGGCTGAAGGTGCTAAAGCGCTGGCGGAAGCGGGTGCCAATGCGGTCAAGGTCGGTATCGGCCCAGGTTCAATTTGTACCACCCGGATTGTGACTGGTTGTGGTGTACCGCAAATCACTGCTATTGCTGATGCTGTTGAAGGCGTCAAAGGCACGGACGTTTGTATTATTGCCGACGGCGGTATCCGCTTCTCTGGGGATGTGTCGAAAGCTTTAGTGGCGGGTGCTCACTGTGTGATGGTGGGTTCGATGTTTGCCGGTACTGAAGAAGCACCAGGTGAAGTTGAACTCTATCAGGGCCGCTATTACAAATCTTACCGTGGTATGGGCTCGTTAGGCGCCATGGCACAGCGTAACGGCTCATCTGACCGTTATTTCCAGGGCAGCAATAACGCTGAGAAACTGGTGCCGGAAGGCATTGAAGGCCGTGTCGCGTACAAAGGTCCAATCGAAAATATCATTCACCAGCAAATGGGCGGTCTGCGCTCATCGATGGGGTTAACCGGTTGTGAGACTATTGACATCCTGCGCACTAAGCCAGTGTTTGTCAAAGTCACTTCGGCAGGCATGGGTGAATCTCATGTGCATGATGTGCAAATCACCAAAGAAGCGCCAAACTACCGGATTGGCTGATAACAAAATGCCAGCAGCCATGCTGGCATTGTTCTCGCTGGTGCATACCAGCGTCGTTTTTTTGGCTGGTGCAAACCAGCCCGCTACCGATACAAGGTTGATATGAGCAAAAATATCCATTTCCATCGTATTTTGATCCTCGACTTCGGTTCGCAATATACCCAGCTTATCGCGCGTCGTGTCCGTGAAATTGGCGTCTACTGTGAACTTTGGGCCTGGGATGTCACTGCTGAGCAAATCGCCGAATTTAACCCTACCGGTATTATTTTATCCGGCGGTCCGGAGAGTGTGACTGAAGCAGGTTCACCACGGGCGCCACAGTATGTGTTTGAAGCCAATGTGCCGGTATTGGGTGTGTGTTATGGCATGCAAACCATGGCTGAGCAATTAGGCGGTAAAGTTGCCAGTTCTGACAAACGTGAATTTGGCTATGCACAGGTGGAAGTGATTGCCAACAATCCGATGTTTGCCGGTATTGAAGATCACCTGAACGAACAGGGTCATGGTCTATTAGATGTGTGGATGAGTCATGGCGATAAAGTCATTGAGATCCCCGCCGGTTTTGTCACCACAGCGCAGACCCCCACTTGTCCGCATGCAGCGATGGCCAATGAAACCAAACAGTTTTACGGCGTACAGTTCCACCCTGAAGTGACTCATACCCGTCAGGGCATGCGAATGCTGGAACAATTTATTGTGGATATCTGCGGCTGCGAAAAGCTGTGGACACCGGCCACCATCATTGACGATGCAATTGCCAATATCAAAAAACAAGTTGGTGATGATCAGGTTATTTTAGGCCTGTCCGGTGGGGTGGATTCGTCAGTGGTGGCGATGCTGTTGCACCGTGCTATCGGTAAAAACCTGACTTGTGTCTTTGTTGATAACGGCTTATTGCGGTTAAACGAAGGCCAGCAAGTGATGGATATGTTTGGCGACCATTTTGGCCTGAACATTATTCATGTCAAAGCTGAAGACCGTTTCCTGAATGCTTTAGCCAGCGAAGCCGAACCTGAAGCCAAACGTAAAATCATCGGTCGGGTTTTTGTCGAAGTCTTCGACGAAGAAGCGAAAAAACTGACCAATGCTAAATGGTTAGCTCAGGGTACTATATATCCGGACGTGATTGAGTCGGCTGCCTCTAAAACCGGTAAAGCGCACGTCATTAAGTCGCACCATAACGTCGGTGGTTTACCGGCTGAAATGAAAATGGGCTTAGTGGAGCCACTGCGCGAGCTGTTTAAAGACGAAGTGCGTAAAGTCGGTCTGGCGCTTGGTCTGCCGTACGATATGCTGTACCGTCACCCGTTCCCGGGACCAGGTTTAGGTGTGCGGGTGCTGGGTGAAGTGAAAAAAGAATACTGTGACTTACTGCGTAAAGCTGATGCCATCTTCATTGAAGAACTGCATAAATCCGGTTGGTACGAACAAGTCAGCCAAGCCTTTACCGTGTTCCTGCCGGTGAAATCAGTCGGTGTGATGGGCGATGGCCGTAAATATGACTGGGTGGTGTCACTGCGCGCCGTGCAAACGGTCGACTTTATGACAGCACACTGGGCTCATTTACCTTATGAGCTGCTGGGTCATGTTTCTAACCGCATTATCAACGAAGTCAACGGCATTTCCCGCGTGGTATATGACGTGTCTGGCAAACCACCCGCGACTATTGAGTGGGAGTAAGCTGCACCAGCCAGCGCCAGTCAGCACTAACAGTGCTGGTAGCGCTGGCAGTTTAAGTGAACAGTGCAGTGCAATAAGCCAACACCCGGCGTCATCATGCAGATACGCCGGGTTTTTTCTGCCTGTTGTTTTTGCGGATCCCTCAGCAGATGGCGGCACTTTGACCGCAACATCCACAGTGAACAGCAGAAAAAACCACAAGCTGTGGCTCAGAATAACAGAACATCCGGTATCATCGTCGCCGAGTGCAATAGCGCCGCCAAATCGCCGCCAAATCGCCAATATCAAGGAATGACAACACAGTATGATCACCAATCTTCAGCATCTGCGGGCTTTTGCTGCCATCAATGTGGTGATTTTCCATATTATCGTCAGCGCCACTGGTTATCAGCAAAGCTTGCCATGGTTTCGTTTGTTGCAGGATTGGGGGCAAAATGGCGTGGATATCTTTTTTGTCATTTCCGGTTTTATTATGTTGCACACCCAACTGCGCCAACCAAAAACCGCAGTGGCGTTTATCCGGCAGCGACTGATCCGAATTGTGCCTTTGTACTGGCTACTGACCCTGCTGGTGGTGCTGTTGCTCTGGCTGGTGCCAACCTTGTTCCGGCAGCTGCAGTTACAAGCGGATTGGGTGCTGGCGTCGTTTTTATTCAGTGCGCAGTGGCTCACTGGCTTGTATCCGGTGATTTTTGTCGGCTGGACGCTGGAATGGGAGATGCTGTTTTATCTGCTGTTTGGCTGCGCTTTAGCCCTGAATGCCGGCCCGTTGTTATTGCCGATCCTGAGTGTTGTGCTGGCTGCTGTCGCCGCGTTGACCGGTCAGTGGATGTTGCTGGAATTTGTGTTTGGCATGCTGGCGGCCTGGCTTTATCACAGCTATCGTCTGTCCGCCGTCGCCGGGCTGTGGTTATTGCTCAGCGGGGTCGTCTTGTTGTTATTGAGTTTAATCCCGGCCGTGCAAGCGTTGCCGCTGCACCGCACTTTGAGCTGGGGCTTGCCAGCCTTTTTGCTGGTATTGGGGGCTGTCTTGGCACCAGCTTACCAGCAAGCTTGGCTGCAGCGGTTGGGGGATGCTTCGTACAGTATCTATTTGCTGCAAATCCTAACCATCCCAGCCTGTTATAAAATCAGTGTCAGTCTGCTGCCACCAGGCCATCCATTATTATTTGCCGCTGCCAGTTTGGGATTAACCTTACTGGCCGCGCTGCTGTGTTACCGCTATCTTGAGCAACCCATGTTGCAATGGCTGCGCCGTCGCTTTGCTGACTGAGCGGCGTAAAGTGCCGATGCTGGACAACACAGCGCCACTAGCCGCTACCACATGGCGCCTTTGCACCTTTACTGTCGCCTGATGCTGCAGCCGTGGCGTCAGGCCAGTTTGTTAATTTCCTGCTTTAAGCTATAGGATTTATCCGTCACTATGGCTTCCAAAGTCGCGACCCGCTGTTTTAAGTCCTGAATTTCTTGTTTTAACGCTTCAGAGCCAGCGCTGCTGGTATGCAACTTAATTTTGGTTTTAGTGTGTTGCTCGTAAAAGGCATAACCAAAACCACCGACCACAGCGACAAAAGCAATCAAACCACCGTCCATTTTTATACTCCCTGAATTGATGTTTTGGCAGAATTTTGCCAACAGCTCCTGTTTAGCAAAGCTTATGCCAAACATTATTAATATATAAAACAATAAGTTAATTTAAACTGTTCTGGCGAAATTAGCTGGTACACCAAATAGTAGTCAAATTTATCATGCTGCAGTGGTAAAATTTGTATCTTGCTGTGTCGCCCGGAGCCTGAATGCTGATGAAGCCCCCTTTGCCAATTGTTACTGCTGAGCAATCTGAATTGTTAGCCGCGCCACAACGCCAGGACATTGATTGGATGCAGTATGCGTTGCAATTGGCTGACAAAGCTGAACAAGCCGGCGAAATTCCGGTAGGTGCTGTGCTGGTGAAAGACAATCAGGTGATAGGGGAAGGCTGGAATTTGTCGATTTGTCAGCATGATCCATCAGCCCATGCTGAAATGCTGGCGATCCGGCAAGCAGCACAACAACTGCAAAACTACCGGCTGTTAGATACCACTTTGTATGTCACCTTAGAGCCTTGTGCTATGTGTGCCGGCTTGCTGGTGCACAGCCGGATAAAACGCTTGGTATTTGGCGCCTTTGATGCCAAAACCGGCGCTGCCGGTTCAGTAGTGGATTTGGTCCGGCATCCGGTACTGAATCATCAGTTAGAAGTGGTATCCGGTGTGCTGGCGGCCGAATGTGGCGCCAAATTATCGGCGTTTTTTCAGCGCAGGCGGCGCGAGCAAAAAGCGGCGAAGGCGTTACAGAAAGCTGAGTTGGCAACCAAGCCGGCTGGACTGGGGGATCCTGGTTAACATCTGGCTGCTTCAGGTCAATTTGAGCGAAGCAATATCCGGTTTAGGATAACGCCGTTTCGAGCTGATTCAGTGTTTGATAATTACGTTGCCGGCGGTGTAGTTTCATCACAGCAACACAACGTTTAATCCGGCGCCGTACTGCACTGACATCCATGATCCGACGCTTTTTCAGCATCTTAGGTTTTTTTCTTCTGAGCATTTAGCGAACTCTGATTGAATGGGTGATTGAATAGAACACAACAACACTATAAACAGCGGGCAAGCCGAACTCAAGGCTTGCAACTTGCTAAAGCTGATGTGACAGCACAGCGCAGCGACTTAATGTAGCCGATTAATGCTGACGCTGGCCATTTTTAGGCACTTTTTCGTTTGTTTTGGTCGATGTTGGTTTAGGCGGTGACTTTTTTTCAGTCACAGTTGTGCTGTTGTCCGATGTGGCAGGATTTGGCATCGGTCCCATCGGCAACTGCTCGGCATATTGTTCTGCCAGTTTTTGTTTTTGCTGCTGGATTTTCAGTTCGGTTTGTTTTTTCTCGTCGACCCACAGCAGGGTATCGTAATAACGGCGGATATTCTCCACATAATACACCGCATGATCACCACGGGCGTAACCGGTCTGAGTCTGACTGTAATACTTGCGTTGGCGTAGCAAGGATAACCGTTGTTTCACTTCAGCCCATTTATCCGGGTCGGCGCCATCTTTTTCCGTCAGCATCCGCGCGCTTTCGATATGGTTATAACCAATATTGTAGCCGGCCAGGGCGAACCACAGCCGATCGGGCATTTTCACCCGTTCCGGGATCCTGTCCAATAACCGTTGCAAATAACGGCTACCGCCTCTGATACTTTGCGCCGCATCGACCCGACTGTTCACTTTCATCAGGGTGGCGGTCGGGACTGTCAGCATCATCATGCCGACCACGCCCTGCGGACTGCGCGCTTTGGGATCCCAGCGCGATTCCTGATAGGCGATAGCAGCCAGCAACCGCCAGTCCAGATTGCCTGAGTGCTGTTCAAACAATGGCTGAAACCTGGGCAGGGTTTTATCGATAGCTTCAATATAATCCAGCGTGTCGGCGTAATTAAATTTGCGGACATGGCCAAAGTATTTGTCTTCCAGGCTCAACAGCTCTGCGGCTTCATAACTGCGGCCAAAAAATTCGACCAAGGTACTAAACAGGGAATCATCGTGATTTTTTGCCAGTAACCAGGCGACGGGCTGTTGCGATTTGAGCACCTGGGCGACGCCAATATTGGGGAAAAAACGCTGATTAATCGCCAGAATATGTGAATCGGTCACGGTATAACGAATTTTGCCATCAGCCACCTGTTGTAATAACTCGGTGGCATCATCGGTAGCATTGAACTGTAACCGTAAAGCTGGTTGTTGCTGTTGTTTTGCCAGCAGGGTCTCGGCCTGGCTGGAGCCTTTAATCACCACGATATCGTCAGTGATGGCTGCCAGATTTTTCGGCCTTGGTTCTGTGGTGCGAAACACCAGTACTTCATCGCTCCACTGATAAGCCGGTGCTAACCGGTATTGCTGGCGCAAACTTTCAGAGACAGTCGAGCCGGCAGCAATCACATCCACCTGACCTGCGTTGAGCTTTTGTAACAATTCTTCCAGTTGAAAGCTTGGTACGAGGTCTAATTTCACCCCAAGTTTTTGCGCCAGCGCGACAGCCAGTTCGTATTCATAACCGGTCGGACCATCGGCCGTGACAAAGTAGCTGGTCGGGCCGTTTAAAATGCCAATTCTGATGCTATCGCGTTGATAAATTTGATGTAAATGGGCAGGCTCCGGCGCAGGCGAGCAAGCCGCCACAGTCAGTATTCCCACCAATAAGCACCCAATCCAACGCATGTATTTTTACCTGTCCGGCTTCACAGCCGCCTGTTATACCAAAAAACCAGCTTGCCGTCAGTTTTTACTCATACCCTTGCGCGCTGAAATTCTATATAATGCGCCGCCTGATTTGAGGTTCCATCGACGTTCAACCCACGGGAAAAAAAGCCTATGTTGATCCTGCGTGGTGCACCAGCACTGTCCGAGTTCAGAATTCAGAAGTTCATCGACCAATGCGCCAAAGCGGCGTTACCTGTCAGCAGTATTTATGCCGAGTTTGTTCATTTTGCCGATCTGACTGCCGCTTTAAGCGCAGAGCAGCAAGCAGTGCTGAACAAATTGCTGACCTACGGACCCACTATTACCAGCCATCAACCCACTGGTACTTTGCTGCTGGTGACCCCGCGTCCCGGTACTATTTCGCCCTGGTCCTCCAAAGCGACCGACATCGCGCATAACTGTGGTCTGAATCAGATCAAAAGGTTAGAACGCGGTCTGGCGTATTATGTAAATACCAGTCGCGTGTTAACGGCAGATGAACAGCAGCAACTGGCTGCACTGTTACATGACCGGATGATGGAAACTGTGTTCACAGCACTGGAACAGGCGCAAGCTTTATTCAGTAAAGCAGAACCAACGCCTTTGTCATCGGTGGATATTTTGACCGGTGGCCGCGCGGCCTTGGCTGAGGCCAATATCCGGCTTGGTCTGGCGCTGGCGGAAGATGAAATTGACTATTTGGTCAGTAATTTCACTGCGCTGGGTCGCAATCCAAATGACATCGAACTTTATATGTTCGCGCAGGCCAACTCTGAGCATTGCCGGCACAAAATTTTTAACGCCGACTGGACCATTGACGGCGTCGCACAACCAAAATCATTGTTTAAAATGATTAAAAACACCTTCGAACAAACGCCGGATTATGTGTTGTCTGCTTATAAAGACAATGCTGCCGTGATGGAAGGCTCAAAAGCAGGGCGTTTTTTCCCGACGCCGGACAGCCAGGAATACCAATATCACCATGAAGATATTCATGTGCTGATGAAAGTAGAAACTCACAACCACCCAACGGCGATTTCGCCATTCCCAGGCGCTGCCACAGGCTCTGGTGGTGAAATTCGTGATGAAGGCGCCACCGGTGTTGGTTCAAAACCAAAAGCGGGTTTAGTCGGTTTCTCAGTATCGAACTTACGGATCCCAGGTTTTGAACAACCTTGGGAAACCGATTTCGGCAAACCAGACCGTATTGTGTCGGCGCTGGACATTATGCTGGACGGCCCGCTGGGTGGTGCTGCTTTTAACAACGAATTTGGCCGGCCAAACATTCTCGGTTATTTCCGTACTTATGAAGAAAAAGTACCAAGTCATAACGGTGAAGAAGTGCGTGGTTACCACAAGCCAATTATGCTGGCGGGTGGCCTTGGCAATATCCGGGCTGAACACGTGCAAAAAGGTGAGTTACCGGTTGGCGCCAAGCTCGTCGTGCTGGGTGGCCCTGCAATGAATATCGGTCTGGGCGGCGGTGCCGCTTCTTCAATGGCGTCTGGTCAGTCGGCTGAAGATCTGGACTTTGCGTCTGTGCAACGGGAAAACCCGGAAATTGAACGTCGTTGTCAGGAAGTGATTGACCGCTGCTGGCAATTAGGTAGCGATAACCCAATCGTGTTTATCCACGACGTAGGTGCCGGTGGTTTATCGAACGCCTTCCCTGAGTTGGTGAATGACGGTGGCGTCGGTGGTAAGTTCGAACTGCGTAACGTGCCGAATGACGAGCCAGGCATGTCGCCACTGGAAATTTGGTGTAACGAATCGCAAGAGCGTTATGTGATGGCTATTCCGGCCGACAAAATGCCGGTGTTTGAGCAAATCTGTAAACGGGAACGCGCGCCTTTTGCGGTGGTGGGTGAAGCCACGGCAGAACAGCATTTAACACTGTCCGACAAGCATTTTGGCAATACGCCAATCGACCTGCCGCTGTCGGTGTTACTCGGCAAAGCGCCGAAGATGCACCGTGACGTAATAAGCCAGCAAACGGCTGGTCAGGCGCTGGATTTTGCCGGTGTCAGCATTGTCGAGGCCACCGAGCGCTTGTTACGGTTACCGACCATCGCGGAAAAAACCTTCTTAATCAGCATCGGTGACCGTTCTGTCACAGGCATGGTGGCCCGTGATCAGATGGTGGGTCCATGGCAGGTGCCAGTCGCCAACTGTGCGGTGACCACTGCTGCACTCGATACCTACCATGGTGAAGCGATGTCGATGGGCGAGCGTACCCCGGTGGCACTGCTTGATTTCGCGGCATCAGCACGCTTAGCTGTGGCTGAAGCCATCACCAATATCGCCGCCACTGATATCGGCGAGCTGAAACGGATTAAACTGTCCGCCAACTGGATGTCTGCAGCCGGTCACCCGGGTGAAGATGCTGGTTTGTATGCGGCGGTGAAAGCCATTGGTGAAGAATTATGCCCGGCGCTGGAAGTGACCATTCCAGTGGGTAAAGATTCGATGTCGATGAAAACCAAGTGGCAACAAAACGGCGAAGACCAAGCTGTGACGTCGCCTTTATCTTTGGTGATCACCGCCTTTGCCCGGGTTGAAGATGTGCGTAAAACAGTGACGCCACAGCTGCGCACCGACAAAGGCGCCAGCTCCTTGTTACTGTTAGATTTAGGCCTTGGCGAAAACCGTTTAGGTGCTTCTTGTTTAGCGCAGGTGTATAAGCAACTGGGTCAAACCGCACCAGATTTAGCCACGCCGGATCTGCTGATCAACTTCTTTAATGCCATCCAAAAGTTAACCAACGAACAAAAACTGTTGGCTTACCATGACCGTTCTGATGGTGGTTTATTACTGACGCTGGCGGAAATGGCGTTTGCCGGTAAAGCTGGCTGGACTGTCGATGTTGCGGCTTTAGGTGCTGATGATTTAGCGGTGTTGTTCAGTGAAGAGCTGGGCGCTGTGATCCAGGTTGCTGATAGCGAACTGGCTTATGTGCAGCAAGTATTGGCTGAGTTTAACCTGGCGGATTGCAGTTATCTGCTGGGCGCGGTCAATGCAAGCGATGCCTTAATCGTCAATCGGGGTGAGCAACAGCTGTACAGCGATTCACGTATTCGCCTGCGCAGCATTTGGGCCGAAACCACCTATCAGATGCAAGCCATGCGGGATAACCCTGAATGTGCTAAACAGGAATTCGCGGCCAAGTCTGATCAGCAGGATCCAGGTTTAAATGTGAAGTTAAGCTTTGATCTGAATGAAGATGTGGCTGCACCTTATATCCTCAAAGGCGTGAAACCCCGGATTGCCGTGCTGCGTGAGCAAGGCGTCAACTCGCATGTAGAAATGGCGGCGGCATTTAACCGTGCTGGTTTTACCGCAGTCGACGTGCATATGTCGGATATTCTGTCGGGCCGTCGTGGTTTGGAAGAATTTAACGGCTTAGTGGCTTGTGGTGGTTTCTCGTACGGTGACGTGTTAGGCGCCGGTGAAGGTTGGGCGAAATCGATTCTGTTTAACGATAAAGCCCGCGCTGAATTTGCCCGCTTCTTCGAACGTGACAGCACCTTCACCTTAGGTGTGTGTAATGGTTGCCAGATGGTGTCGAACCTCAAGTCGCTGATCCCAGGCGCAGAGCTGTGGCCACGTTTTGTCCGCAATACCTCTGACCGCTTTGAAGCGCGCTTTAGCTTAGTGCAAGTGCAACAAAGCCCGTCGGTGTTATTTGCTGGCATGGCCGGTTCACAGATGCCAATTGCCGTTTCCCACGGTGAAGGTCATGCCGAGTTTGCCAATGCTGCTGCTTTAGCTGCGGCGGAACAAAGCGGTACTGTGGCGCTGCGGTTTGTCGACAACTACGGTCAGGTGACGCAGCAATATCCGCAGAACCCGAACGGCTCGGCCAATGGTATTACGGCACTGACCACCACCGATGGTCGGGTCACTATCATGATGCCACACCCAGAGCGGGTGTTCCGCGCGGTCAGCAACAGCTGGCATCCGGACGAATGGCAAGAAGATAGCCCGTGGATGCGGATGTTCCGTAACGGTCGGGTCTGGCTGGGTTAATCACCACCCTTAAGTCTGGTTCGCCAACCCAATCAACAATGCCGGTTTTGACCGGCATTGTTGTTTTTGGCCAATTCTCGCTTTTTTCTTACCTGTCGTAGCAAAAATATTTACCTCACAACAACTTTTTTGTTAGAAAACGCCACTCATTTGTGGGACCCCCTTTGGGGTTTGGCTTTTGTGGCCGTCATATTTTTTGCTTGAAGGTAGTATTGTGATGAAGTTTTTCAGTTTGATGCTCGGTTTAGCTACTGCTGTCGGTACCGCAATGCCGGTTGCCGCAGATACGTTGTACAAAAATGGTTTTTGGTTTAAAGACGGCACTTTCCAGCAGCAGGATGTGTATGTGAAAGAAGGGCGTTTTAGCAATCCTCAGGCGGCAACAGCCAACAGCAAGGTGGTGGATGTTACTGGTTTATACTTGCTGCCACCTTTTGCCGAAGGTCATAACCATCAGTTACAAAATGCTTGGTTAGTGAACCGCTTTAGCGCTAAGTATGTGGCAGATGGCATTTTATATGGCCTGATGCTTGGCGGTGATGCCTTTTCGGCGCAGCAGGCCCGTCAGCAATTGGCGGCAGATGGTCGCTTAGATGTATTAATCTCAGGGACTACGGTGACCTCCAGTGACGGCCATCCGCTGCAAATGATTTTGCAACCGGGGCCAGATGGCGTGGTGCCGACGAAACAACAAGTGCTGGATAAGTGGGTGATCGCTGTGGATTCGCTGGCGGACATCGACAGCAAAATGCCTTTGATGGTGCAAGGCAAGCCACAACTGGTGAAGTTGATTCTGGTACATAGCGAAGATGACTCCAGACGCAATAATGCCAAATTTGACGGCGTGAATGGTCTGCGGCCTGAGTTGGTGAAGCCCTTAGTGAAAAAATTACAGCAACAGCAGATCCGCGTCATTGCGCATACCGAATCGGCAGCAGATTTTGCCGTGGCGGTCGAGGCGGGGGTCGATAGTGTGGCGCATTTACCTGGTTATCATTGGTGGGCTGGCAAAACCGCTGCAGATTATCGCTTAAGCGATGATGCTATTGCGACAGCAAAAGCCAAGCAAGTGGCGGTGCTGACCACGACGGGTTTAACCTCGTTATTTAAGTTACCGCCAGCTGAGCTTAAGCAAGTGCAGGCGCTGCAAAAAAGCAACTTACAACGGTTACAGGCACAAGGCGTGACTTTACTGGTGGGGTCAGATCGTTTTGACAGCAATGTGCTCAGTGAAATTTATTATCTGGACGCTTTACAAGTGCTGAGTCGGGGCGATTTACTGAAAATGCTGGTGCAGCACACGCCACAGTTTATTTTCCCAACACGGCAAATTGGTAAAATCAGCCCTGGGTATGAGGCCAGTTTTGTGGCAGTGAAACAAAATCCATTACAGCAAATGACGGCATTAAATGACGTGGTGCTGCGGGTGAGGCAGGGCAAGGAGTTATCGGTGTCACAGCCTGCAGGATAACGCGTCAGCAGCAGAGGCAGAGAAACAGCAAGCCGTTGTGTACAACGGCTTGCTGTTAAGCAAGAGCTTACATAGTCCAGCGTACGCCGACCATCACCACCAGCGGGTCAATCTGCACATCCACTTTCTGAATAGAAGCGCCATTTAAATTGACATTGGCTTCAGTGTCGATATCCATTTTGCTGATCATAAAGTGCGCGCCCCAGTGCTGGTCGATTTTGTAGTTCACGCCAGCCTGTAAGGCCAGACCAAAACTATCATCCAGCTCCAGATCTACCACATCGGTATCTTTGAGGTTAGCCAGGCTTTTCAGTGTCTTTTTCAGCGTGCTTGAGGCTGAAGTATCAAAGAATTTGGTGTAGTTCAGGCCGACGCCGACAAAAGGATCAAAGTTGCTGTTGCCTAAATCAAAGTGATACTGCGCCAGTAAGGTTGGTGGTAAATGTTTGGTGCTACCAACATCCAGGCCGTCAATCACTGAACCTTCCACTTCAATATCATGGCTGAACGGCGTCGCCGCAATCAGTTCAACAGTCCAGTTGTTGTTGAATTTGTAATCAAAGGTCAGACCAAGTTGGGTATTGTTGTTCACGCCAACGGCAGTGGAACCAGCCGGTAATTTCGCCAGCGATTCAACGGCATTTAATGATGTGCTGCTGTCATTTGGCGCTACTTGAATCGCACCGACATTGACAGAGAAATCAGCCATGGCAGAGGCAGAAGCCAGAGTACCGAAGGCAAGAACTAAGGCGCTGATTGTTGTTTTCATCACAGTTTCCTTTACAGAGGTTGGGTCTTCATCAGATGTTGGCATTGTGCGCTCTGGCAGATTAAAAACTTTGGGCTGGATCAAACTTTCGGGTTCGTTTTGGCTTTTTCAGGGGCAATCCTTGATTTAGAACAAGCTTTCGACTGGCTGTGCAGCAAAGCAGAATGCTGACAAATGTTGAAAAATTACATACGTATGCAAGTTGACGGGCTTTGCAATCAGGCAGTCGGCGAGTATAGTAATCAAAGCTCATATGCTGGGCGAGCCTTGACGTTCAAGCGTGGCAGGGGAGAGAGTCGCCAAACAGCAACTGAGTACATCACAGGATAGACAGACCATAACAAGAGAAAATGTATGTCAGTAACCACACCAAGCAATGCGCAGCTGTCGCAGGGCGCGACCGGGCAAAATCATTATTTTGCCTTAAGCAGTCTGACCTTTTTATTTTTTATCTGGGGTTTTATTACTTGTCTGAATGACATTTTGATCCCGCATCTGAAAAATGTGTTTGACCTGAATTACACCCAGGCGATGCTCATTCAGTTCTGTTTTTTTGGCGCTTATTTTCTGGTGTCAATTCCGGCCGGTTACCTGGTGAAAAAAGCTGGTTATCAGCGCGGTATTGTGATCGGGTTACTGATTGCGGCTGTTGGTTGTCTGATGTTCTACCCGGCCGCAGAGGCGCAAGTGTATGCCATGTTTTTACTGGCGTTATTTGTGCTGGCTGCTGGTATTACTATTTTACAGGTTGCCGCCAACCCTTATGTAACAGCTTTGGGTAAAGCCGAAACCGCATCCAGTCGTCTGACAATGACACAGGCCTTTAACTCATTAGGCACCACCATTGCCCCATGGTTTGGCGGTTTGCTGATTTTAGCTGCTGCGACTGCTGAAGTGGGAACTGCAGAATTTAAAGCGCAAGAAGCGGCGGCAGTCCAAGTGCCTTATTTGATGCTGGCCGCTGCCTTATTAGTGCTGGCCGCCGTGTTTGCCTTGCTGAAATTACCGAAAGTTTCTGAACATCATCAGTCTGAGATTGCCGAAGCAGACGCCGGTTCGGCCTGGCAGTACAGCCATCTGGTGCTGGGGGCTTTAGGTATTTTTGTCTATGTCGGTGGTGAAGTGGCGATCGGCAGTTTCCTGGTGAATTTTATTGGCGAGCCTGATATTGCCGGCCTGGCCGAAGCCGATGCTGCCAAATACATCAGTTATTACTGGGGCGGCGCTATGGTTGGCCGCTTTATTGGTGCTGTGGTGATGCAAAAAATCGCCGCTGGCAAAGTGCTGGCCTTTAATGCCGTGGCTGCCGCTGTGCTGGTGCTGTTGGCGATGAGTAGCTCTGGCAGTCTGGCGATGTGGGCTATCCTGTCCGTCGGTTTGTTTAACTCTATTATGTTCCCGACTATTTTCAGCCTGGCCGTGACCGGACTTGGTAAGTACACCAGTCAGGGCAGTGGTGTGTTATGCCTGGCCATTGTTGGTGGTGCTATTATTCCGTTATTACAAGGGGTGTTAGCGGACAGTATCGGCTTACAGTTGTCTTTTATCCTGCCAGTGTTGTGTTATGGCTACATCTGTTTTTATGGTTTGAAAGGTTCAGTGCCAAAAGCCTGAGCTTAGCTGTGCATGAGATACCACAGCGCGGCATTTGCCCCCGCTGTGGTATCTGCTCATAGTTTGGCTGACCGGTTGTTTCAGGCAGCAGTACCAAGATAACGTTGTTTCTTCTGTGGTTTTAACCTTTCTACATCCACCAGTACCAGCCCGTCGACACAATCAGCAAAATCCGGATCTATGCCAAAAGCCAGGAATTGCACGCCACCGGGTTCGGCCACTTCGCCATATTGTTTGTATAACGTCGGAATACTCAGTCCCATATGCGCCAGCAAATGTTTTAACTGGGTGAAATCAGCACTGTAGTCCTGACCGCTGAAATGTTGCTGCAGCTGTTGCAGCGTTTCAAATGGCAACTGGTAAGGCAGATTGGGGATCGCAGTATCGTTTTCTTCACTGAAATACAAAGTGTAAAAATACACCAATAAATCGCGGGCGGCTTTTGGGTAGCTGTTGGATAAGCTGACACCGCCAAACAAATAGCGAATATCCGGATTTTGTTTCAGATAGGCACCAATGCCATACCACAGATAATCCAGACTGCGTTTGCCCCAGTAGCGCGGCTGCACAAAGCTGCGGCCCAGTTCCAGCCCCTGCGCCAGATAAGCGTCCATTTGTGGGCCAAATTTAAATAAAGACGCGGTGTATAAACCGGTTAAACCTTGTTCGGCGATAATCTTGCGGGTATTGGCAAAACGGTAGGCACCGACTATCTCCAGATCATCTTTATCCCACAGGATCAGTTGCTCGTAATAACTGTCAAAGCGGTCAATATCGCGGCGGCGGCCACTGCCTTCACCGACTGCGCGGAATGATAATTCGCGTAGCCGGCCAATTTCGCGTAGCACCGGCGAGCTTTGCGCCGACTGATATAAATAAATCTGTTTGCCATCTGCCGTTTCGCCGAGCAATTGACAGGCTTCAACCGCTTTACGCAATTCCAGCCGATCTTCCGGGTGGGCGATGGCGGTCTGAGTTTTCAGCAGCGGGGCTTTGTCTTTGCACAGCCGGTATAAGTGTTTTTTAAACACTTTCACAATGGCCTGTGTTTCCAGTGGCAAGCTGGCAAAACTATCATAAGGGATCAGCTCGCCAACCCGCATACTGATACTTTTATGTTTCTGCTTAAACATTTCCTGCACCAGCAACATCGTAGCCAGTGGTTTATACAGCATGGAGGCGCCATAAAATAACGCCGAATTGCGGGCATCAATATAAACAGGTAACACCGGCGCTTTACTGCTGCGGGCAAAACGCAGGAAACCGGCATGCCACTTGCCGTCGCGAATACCGTTCGGTTTTAATCTGGAAACTTCGCCGGCCGGAAACACAATGACAGCGCCTTCTGCGGCCAGATGTTGATGGATAAGGTCAATACAACGGCGTTCAGTGCCACCCTGCATATTGTTCACGGGTAATAACAGCGCATGCAGTGGTTCGATAGCAGTCAGTAACTGATTGGCAATCACTTTGACATCAGGTCTGACATCATGTACCAGCTTGACCAGTGCCAGGCCATCGAGCGAACCAATCGGATGATTGGCGATAATCACTACCCGGCCTGTGGTCGGGATCCGCTCCAGCTCATTATCCCGCACTGTATAGCTGAATTTAAAATAATCTAAAACTTGCTCAATAAATTCAATGCCTTGCAGGTGAGGGTATTGCTCAGAAAAGGCAATAAATTCCTGTTCATGCAACAAGTGTTTTAAGGCGCCTTTGACTGGTTTTTCCAACCAGGGCTTCTGCTGCAATTGCGGTAAATGTTGCTGCACCATTTTTTCGACGCTGATCATTGTTGCTCCTGCCATTTGGCCTTGTTAGCGCAAGGCTAAGCGGCTGGTATGACAATTCAGTCACAGATTTATGGCAATTTGCTGAAATTTTGTGCCCTTTGCGCTTGCTGCTCAGGTGATGGGCGGGCAGGCTGGACAGTCAGTAGCGCTTTGATAGAATGGACGTTTTATCGGTTTGGTGCCGGTTTAGCTGTATTCAGGAGTGGGCATGTCTATTGCACTGGTGATCCCTGATCGAAAACTTGATCAGTTACAAATGAAATTACAGCAGTTGCTGCCAGAGGTGGCTATTGAAATCTGGCCGCAAATTCAACAACCTGACGCAGTGAAAATGGCGGTATTGTGGCGCCAGCCGCCGGGTGCGCTGAGTGCCATGACGGGGCTGCAAGCGCTGCATTCCTTTGGCGCCGGGGTTGACAACATTCTGGTCGATACCACGCTGCCGGCTTTGCCATTGGCACGGATTGTCGATCCGGCGCTGACCAGCTCAATGCTGGCTTATTTAAGTGGGGTGGTGCAGCATTATCAGCTGCGTCTTGATCAATTTGGCCGCCAACAACAGCTGCAGCAATGGAAACCCCGCAGTCCAAGGCGATTACAACACATTTGTGTGCTGGGGTTGGGTGAGCTGGGCGCGGCGGCAGCGGTGTTTTTCCGGCAGCAGGGGTTTCAGGTGTCTGGTTGGTCAGCCAGTGCCAAACAGCTGGCGCAGATCAGTTGTTATCATGGTGCTGACGGTTTTAGTGCTGCAGTGAGTCAGGCCGATCTGGTGATTTGTTTATTACCCCTGACCGCGGCAACTGAGAACCTGTTACATCAGCAAGCCTTCGCCCGGTTTAAAACCGGCGCCATTCTGGTGAATGTGGCCAGAGGCGCTATAGTAGATGATTTGGCGTTATTACAGAATTTAGACAGCGGACAACTCAGTGCCGCTTGTCTGGATGTGTTCCGGACTGAACCTTTACCGGCTGAACATCCATTCTGGTCGCACCCGTCGATTCTGTTGACGCCCCATATTTCGGCGGTCACCAACGCCGATACCGCAGTGGCGCAAATCGCCGAAAATTATCGCCGCACTGTGGCAGGCTTGCCACTGCTTAATCTGGTGGATCAACTGCGAGGTTATTAATGTCAGCCTTTCAATTAGAAAAACATGGCCATCTGGCTGTTCTGACCCTCAATAGTGCCGAAAAACGCAATCTGTTAACGCCGCACAGCGCCCTGGCGATTGCTGAGGCCGTGCAGCAACTGACGCAGGATCCGGCTATCAAAGCGCTCGCTGTCACCGGACGCAACGACGCATTTTGCTCCGGCGCTGATTTAGCTGCTTTGCAACAAGCTGCCCTGGGCGATGGCGAAGAGTTACAGCAAATTTATGCCGCTTTTACCTCGGTGGCTAACAGCCCGCTGCTGACTATTGCGCTGCTCAATGGTCCGGCGCTGGGGGCTGGCTTAAATCTGGCGATGGCCTGTGATATCCGGCTGGCCAGCCCGCAGGCCTGGTTTGACAGCAGATTTTTCCAGTTGGCGATCCATCCAGGCGGTGGCCACACCTGGTTATTACCACAGCTGGTAGGCTGGCAGCAGGCGGCAGCGATGATTTTCTGTGGCGAACGATTGTCGGCGCAACAGGCGCTGGCAGCCGGTTTTGTCAAAGAGCTATTGCCGGAAGAGGAGCTGCTGACCCGGGCCAAACAGCTCACTGCCGCTATGGCGAACCTGCCGACGGAGCTGGTCCGGCAAACTAAAAATACCATGCTGGCGATGCGGCACTGTAACCGGCAGGATGATGCGGTGGCTTATGAATTCAGGCAGCAATTTCACAGTTTACAGCAACCAGCAGCGCAGCAGCATATTGCCGCGTTGATTGAAAGTATCAAACGGAAATAACATGACCGAAGTTGTTAACAGTACCGCGCCGCTCGAGAGCGCGATTGTCACCTGGTATCTGGATTATCAGGGGGCTCCTTTGTCGTTGCCGGATTGGCCTGCTGGTGTCAGTTTGCTGGAAGCCGAGTTGCCAAGTCCGGATCTGAGTCAATTTTTATTTTGTGCCGTTGGTCAGCATTGGCGCTGGTATAGCCGGTTAAGCTGGGATTATGCCAAGTGGCAGACTTACCTCAGTTCTGCTGATGTCAGAACCTGGGTGCTGTATCAGCGCGGCACGCCCGCCGGTTTTGTTGAGCTGGTGCGCCATCAGGATCCAACGGAAGGGCGACCCAGTGTTGAACTGAAGTTTTTTGGTTTATTACCCGCATTTATCGGCCAGGGCTTAGGCGCTTTGCTGGCCAGTGCTGCGGTGGCACTGGCGCAACAATGGTTGGCTGATACTGAACAAGCAAGGGTGTGGTTGCATACCTGCTCGGCGGATCACCCCAGTGCGCTGCGTACCTATCAGCAAGCTGGTTTTGTCGTCATCGCCACCACCACTGAAGATAATGACATCCCGGCTGATTATCCGACCGCAGCCTTAGCTGCCCCCTTTGTCCACAGCAGGCTTTTATATTTCAAGCGTTAAAAAAGCCTGCGGCTGAACAACTTAGCAGCGTTTTGCCTGTTGTATCCCGGGCTGAAAATCTCTACACTAAATGTGAACGGCAATGAATACTGTTTAACCTGAACCCGGGTTATTTACCAAGTTGGTACTTGCGGTAAACTGTTCTGGACCAACTGGCTTATTGCCGGCACAAAAACAACAATAAAGTGTCTGAGGTTTTTTTATGAGTAAAGCGTCCAGTCGTGGTTTTGGCTTTACCGCAATCGCTATCTTGGTGATTTTGATGGCGTTATCGGCAGTGATGACCACAGTTGAAGCCAGCGCAATGTTGTAACACTGCGCCAGCGGTGGAATAACAAACTATGCTGAAAGGTTAAATCAGGTTGTTCAGTGCAGCTGCAGCAAAAAATACCCTCAACTGAGGGTATTTTTTCGACTTGAGCTTATCAGCGTTTTTGATGCCGCTCCCGGTTTTCCCGTTTTTGCTCGGCATTTTTTTGCAGCAGCACATAGGTCGCTGCACTGCTGCCATGAATTTTCTGTGCGCTGTGGCAAGCCAATACTTCCGGAATTTGTTGTAACCATTTAAAGGTATAGCTTTTCAAAATCGCCGGATGTGGTTTGGAATCCCGTCCCATACCGTGATGCAGTAACAAAGTCCGGATGCCACGTTGATGGCAATCGGCGACAAACTCAAACAAGCTACGTCTGGCGTCCGTCAGGTTTTTTCCCAGCAGCATCAGCGTCGCATCAATCTGATATTTACCCAGCCGCAGGTTTTTATACACCCCTTCCTGGACGCCGTCTTTTTTATAAGCCAGGATTTCATCCGGCGCCACCAGATCGACATACTCCATGCTCAGATAGTTGGCATCGTATTCCGGTTCTGTTTCCGCGGCTTTGCGCCTGGCCAATTGCGCCAGCGTTGGCTGCTGTTCACCATTGATGTCGCTGAGGACATCGGCTCGCAGTCGTTTGACGTCTACCATTTCCTGTAAAAACAACTCCAGTTCATTGTCAGCCATCGACCGCCCCTCCGTTCAAATTTAACGATTATACCTAGTGTTGTTGGTCCGATCTAAACAAAACAGCTAGACTTGTGCTGGTTGGTCATGGCACTTTAGCAGTAGATGCCAAATCAGAACCGCTCCATTGATGGCTGTTGTTGCAATCAGGATAGATTATGCTGCCTCATCGCCTGTATGAGTTCTTACCTTATGGTTATATGCTTGCTGGCGTTGCAGTCTTGTTATGGCTTGATAATGTGCTGGCGGCTTTTTCGGCCTTATTGCTGATTACGGCGGGGGCATTGGTTTGGATCCTGCGCTCCGATCACAGACGCCAGGATTTGGCCGAAGGTATTCACCGGCAAGGCCGCTGGCCATTTTGGTTTTATGAATTACAACCTTTTGTTTATGCCAGCGCCGGCCTGTTGTTATGGCGTTTTAGCCGTCATCTTTATTTCATTCCCTCAGCCATGATCCTGCTGGTGGTCGGGTTACAGATCTGGTTGATGCGCAGTATCCATCGCCGGCATGTGGGTAACAAGCGCGCTTAAAAACCCAGGGTAAATAACAACACGTCGACCATCCCCCCTTGCTGCAGGATTTGATAACGGCTGCATTGTTGTGCTTGTTCGTGCTGATAACACAAATTGAGCTCTTGTCTGGCTCTGTCGATATAGACCGTCAAATCACTGTCAACTAAGCCTTCCCCAACCCCGTAAACACCAGGCCAGTAGATACTGGTGGCGACAGTATTGAGTTTCTGGTAACGCAACAGCTCAGGTTTGGGCAGTAAAATCAGCGCCAGTAGCAGCAACAACAACAGATAACTCAGCACTTTACCTGCTATTGCCGGCACTTTGGCGGAGGACTGGGCAGGCGCAAGCAAACCATTGCGGGCCGCGTTTTGGCTGGCATTGTCCGCCGCGGTTGCGTTGTCCGTCTGAAATGTGGGTTTGTTTGCGGGCTTACTGTCTTTCAGCAGCCCGACTTTTCGGATATTTTTCGCCATTATTTTCGTAAATCAACGTCGCTGTTAGCCAACTCTCGCGTCATGATAAGCCATGCTTGCTGATTCTGCATTAACGCCGCCGGATCAATTTTATCTAACGTATCATTTGGCGTGTGGTGGTAGTCAAAATAATCACTACCGTCTTGTTCTAACGACACCACTGGAACGCCCAAACTAGCCAGCACAGAAACATCCGGGCCGCCATAGGCCTGATTGCTGCCTGCTTCAATTTGCAGATGGGCTAATTGTTGCTGAATTTGTGCTGCCAGCGGTAAAGCTTTGCTGCCAAATTTACTGTCAAACCGCCAAATCCGGCCTGCGCCAAAATCTGATTCAGTGGCAACAACATGACGTGACAGCTCAGCTGCATGTTTGGCGGCGTAAGCACGGGCGCCGACCAGGCCGCCTTCTTCATTGCCAAACAGCACCACGCGCACTGTGCGTTTTGGCTGGCCAATTTTCTTCAGCAGCGCACCTGTGGCCATCACCAGGCCAACTCCGGCGCCATCATCCAGCGCACCTGTGCCCTGATCCCAGCTATCCAGATGCGCGCTGATCAGGACAATTTCCTCAGGGCGCTCTGAGCCGGTCATTTCAGCAATCACATTGTGGCTGATGGCATCGGCGGTATGATTCTCCATCGTCAGTTTGAGTTTAGCCTCAGGCGCACGTTGTAAAATTTTGCTTAATTGCATCGCGTCCGGCGCTGAAATAGCAACAGCCGGAATTTTAGCAACATCATCCTGATAACTCATTTTGCCGGTGTGGGCAAAGCGGTTCTGACTGGTGCCGACCGAACGGATAATCAAGGCTTTAGCGCCCAGTTTAGCGGCTTCGACCGCGCCTTTGGAACGCGCCCCGACCACCTGGCCGTATTGAGAGCCCATCTTGTCTTTGGTCATAATTTTGTTGATAAAGACGATTTTCCCCTGCACTTGTTCAGCTTTGGCGGCCATCAGTTGTTCCAGGCTGTCGAACATCACCACACTGGCATCAATCCCGGCAGCATCAGTACCCACCGAACCACCTAAGGCTGTCAGCACCAGTGATTGCGGAAAAGGGGACAATATTTCAAGTCTGGCATTACCACGTTGCCAATAAGGGGTGGTGAATTGTTCAGTCCAGACTTTGTCGTAACCCAGTTGTTTGAATTGTTGCACTGCCCAGCCGACCGCTTTGGCATCAGCCGGACTACCTGCCAGCCGCGGGCCAATTTCCACCGTTAATTGTTCAACCAGCTGATAAGCTAATTGTTCATCCGCTGATACCGGATTACTTTGCTGACTGACGGCATGACAACACCATAACAGCGTGGAATAACTCAGGATTTTGCTTGCTAAATTCATTGCTGGAATGCTTCCGTTGGGGAGGATGTGGTAAGTCATTACCTTAGCATGATCAACAGCTTTATCGACAGTGTTTCAAAGCTGAATCCCCTGGTGCAGCCGACAGATGACAGCTGTGGTCAATGCTTATTCTGATAGCATTTTTAACACAAAGGTTAACTTAAATTGAATGAAGGAGGGCTGCATTCGCATGGCATGATGTCGTCATAAAGCTAAAGTCAGATATAATGCAGTCTGTAGCAACATGTATTGATGCTTATTTAGTTCTTGATGTGCAACAATTGTAACAATGTTGGTCTTACCAGTATGTTTTCTTAGCAAATTAACGTCTTATTTCAGTTTCGTCTATTGTATACACTATACCGACTGATAGATAATGAGACGTCTAGACATTCATGGTGTGATGGAAAATGAACTTACAAGATATGGTGAATAACTCAGCTAAAGCAGTGAAGTTGCTGAAAGCTGTATCGAATGAACGTCGGTTATTGATTCTGTGCCATTTATTAAGCGGCGAATTATCAGTCGGTGAGATGAATGACAAGCTCGGCTTGAGTCAGTCAGCATTGTCGCAACATCTGGCATTATTACGTCGTAATAAATTGGTGAAAACCCGCAAAGAAGCGCAGACGGTGTTTTACAGCATGAACAGTAAAGAAGCAGAAGCAGTCATTGGGCTGATGCATCAGTTGTACTGTCCTAAACTTTAACCTGTCGCGAACCATTGAGCCTTGCAGCCAAGATGGATTCGAATTGGCTGCAAGGCTTTGCTCTCTGGGTTTAACCCTTGCCTTGACGCCCGACCTGCTGCGGCGCATAGAGTACCGCAGCCGCCATCCTCATCTGTTGAAGTAGCTCTGACTAGCGCAAAGCTGTGATGATGTGCGGGCGTACCCAATAGTGCGGTGCCAAGATGGCAGCGCAGATAAAAAAGCCAGCGTAAGCTGGCTTTTTGCATAATAAAACTACCGCAAGTCTGTGCTTTTAACAGATACAAAAAAACGCCTTTCGGCGTTTTTTTGTTGGTGTCAATTAAGCAGCTGTTACCAATGCCTTAACGTGGGCATTTAAACGTGACTTATGACGTGCAGCTTTATTCTTATGGATCAGACCTTTGTCTGCCATACGGTCAATCACTGGAACCATTTTCTTGAACGCTTCTTGCGCAGCTACTGCATCAGAAGTTAACACTGCTGCGTAGGTTTTCTTGATGAAAGTACGCATCATTGAGCGCTGACTTGCGTTTTGCTGACGACGCTTTTCAGATTGAATAGCGCGTTTCTTAGCAGACTTAATGTTAGCCAAGGTAACACTCCTAAAAACTAAACCGGGACTCTTTAAAGGCCGCATAATATGCCTATTTTGTAGGCCCTTGTCAAATGATTTTACCGCCGCAACACAGAATTAAATCCCCGTCGCACTGGCTTTCAGTAAGGTCTCAGGTGACAATAGCGCCATTATGACAGAAGGAGAGTGGTGTGTCCGCTAAGTTATTCAAATCAGGTATGATTGTCAGTGCCATGACACTGATTTCCAGGGTACTTGGACTGGTCAGAGACGTGGTGACTGCCAATGTGCTGGGCGCTGGCGCTATGGCCGATGTGTTTTTGATGGTCAACCGTATTCCGAACTTTTTACGACGCTTATTTGCCGAAGGGGCATTTTCGCAAGCCTTTGTACCGGTTTTGTCTGAAGTGAAAGCCAAGCATGGTGATGATGCGGTACGTGAGCTGATGGCCAAGGCTTCAGGTACGCTCGGGCTGATTGTGACCTTGGTGACTTTACTGGGCATGATAGGGTCGCCGGTGTTGATGGCGCTGTTTGGGATGGGCTGGTTTGAAGCTTATCTGTCGGGTGAACCTGATGGGGCTAAATACGAACATGCCAGTTTTCTGTTGAAAATTACCTTTCCTTATTTATGGTTTATTACGTTTGTTGCCTTATCCGGTGCCATCCTCAATACCTACAACAAATTTGCGGTGGCAGCTTTTAGTCCGGTGTTCCTGAATATCGCCATGATTGCAGCTGCTATTTTGCTGACGCCTTATTTCGATGATGCTTCGACGGCTTTGGCCTGGGGCGTCTTTTTGGGCGGGTTTTTGCAGTTTATCTTTCAGTTACCGTTTTTAGCCAAAGCCGGTTTACTGGTGAAACCGCGTTGGGCCTGGCAGGATGAACATGTAACCCGTATCCGCAAACTGATGCTGCCTGCCTTGTTTGGCGTTTCAGTCAGCCAGATCAACCTGTTATTGGATGCCATTATTGCGTCATTTTTGATGACTGGTTCAGTCGCCTGGTTGTATTACTCTGATCGCTTACTGGAATTTCCCCTTGGCATGTTTGGCATTGCTATTGCGACGGTGATTTTGCCAAATTTGTCCCGCCAGTTTGCCACGGCCGATCACCATGAGTTTAAACGCACGCTGGACTGGTCAATCAGTGTGATTTGTTTATTGGGTCTCCCCTCGATGGCTGGTTTGATCGTGCTGGCGGAGCCTATTTTGCTGACGGTATTTGTCCATGGTAAATTCACTGCATTTGATGCCAGTCAGAGCAGCTTAAGTCTGATTGCTTATGCCACAGGCCTAGTGCCTTTAATGCTGATCAAAGTATTGGCGCCGGCCTTTTATGCCCGGCAGGATATTAAAACGCCGGTGCGGATTGGTATTATTGCCATGGTCGCGAATATGGTGTTTAACCTGATGCTGGCGCCTTTTATCAGCTATGTCGGCTTGGCACTGGCGACTGCGATGTCAGGAAGTCTAAATGCCTGGTTGCTGTATCGGGGTCTGGTGAAAGGCGATATTTATCAGCTTGGCCGGGCGACGATAGGGCTGCTGGCCAAAGCTGTACTGGCCACCGCTATCATGGCGGCAGTGATGTGGTATTTTTCACCGGCCATCGCCATCTGGCAGCAATTGCCATTTGCCGCGAAAGCACAACAACTTGGTTTACAGCTATTACTGGCAGTTCCGCTGTATTTTGCACTGTTATGGCTGTTTGGCGTCAGGATAAAGCAGCTGAAAAGGCAGACAATTGCTGAAACTAAAAGCTGATGCAGTTATAATCGGCCGTTTAGACAGCAACTCAAAGTAGTGAAAGCGGCATGGAGTTAATTCGCGGCCTGCATAATATTCAGCCGAGACATCGCGGTTGTGTGCTGACGATTGGTAATTTTGATGGTGTCCATCTGGGTCACCAGGCGGTGTTGTCGCAGTTAAAGCAAAGCGCGCATCAACTTGGATTGCCCGCTGTGGTGATGGTATTTGAGCCGCAGCCCCTGGAGTTATTTAACCCAACGGCTGCGCCAGCACGATTAAGCCGGTTTCGGGAAAAATATCACTGGTTGGCCAGACTGGGCTTAGATCGGTTGTTGTGTGTTGGTTTTAGCCGTGCTTTTGCCAGTCAGGAGCCACAACAATTTATTGAACAGCTGTTATTGCAACAGCTTGGCGTAAAGCACCTGATCGTCGGCGACGATTTTTGTTTTGGTAAAAACCGCGCTGGCAATTTTGCCTTATTACAACAAGCTGCCGGGCAACATGGCTTTGGCCTGACCAGCACTGCCAGCTTAAAACAAGGTGAAATGCGGGTGTCCAGTACCTTGATCCGTCAGGCGCTGGAACAGGATGAACTTGAGCAGGCCAGCCAGATGTTAGGCCGGCCTTTTTCGTTGATGGGCCGGGTAAGGCACGGCGAGAAAGTTGGGCGTCAGCTCGGGTTTCCAACGGCAAATGTGTGGTTATACCGCAATAAATTGCCGGTGCGTGGTGTGTTTGCCATCGAAGCCGTGACAGCGCAGGGGCATTTTTACGGTGTGGCCAATATTGGTGCCAGACCTACCCTGCAAGGCAAACAAGAACAACTGGAAGCACATTTTTTTGATTTTCAGGGCGATTTATATGGCCAGCAAATTGAAGTCTTGCTGCGGCATAAAATCCGCCCGGAACGTAAATTTGCCTCTTTGGCAGAATTACAACAACAAATTCAGCTGGATGCTGCCGCGGCGCGGCACTATTTCAGTAAATAAGGTTTCATGGCTGCGGCAACTTCGGTGGCTGCAGACGCACAATTTTGAATTTTCAGCAGGTCAGGCATGTTGGCTGCAGAACTAACACGGGATTGATTGGATGAGTGATTATAAACAGACGTTAAATTTGCCGGATACGGCTTTTGCGATGCGGGCCAATCTGGCACAGCGTGAACCGCAAATGCTGGCGAACTGGACCAAAGCCGATTTATACGGCCAGATCCGTGCCGCCAAAAAAGGCAAACAGACTTTTATTCTGCACGATGGCCCGCCGTACGCCAATGGCAGCATTCATATCGGTCACGCCGTGAATAAAATTCTCAAAGACATGATTGTCAAAGCCAAAACCTTGTCTGATTTTGATGCGCCTTATGTGCCGGGCTGGGATTGTCATGGTTTGCCGATTGAACTGGTGGTCGAGAAAAAATACGGCAAACCAGGGGTGAAGTTATCCGCGGCTGAATTCCGGCAAAAATGCCGTGACTATGCACAAACGCAGATCGAAGCACAAAAAACCGATTTTATCCGGTTAGGGGTGATTGGTGACTGGGACAATCCGTACCGCACCATGGATTTTGCTTTTGAAGCCAATATCATCCGCTCGCTGTCACGCATTATCGACAATGGCCATTTACAACAAGGTTTTAAACCAGTGCACTGGTGTACCGACTGTGGTTCAGCTTTGGCTGAAGCTGAAGTTGAATACCAAGATAAAATTTCGCCAGCCATTGACGTGCGTTTCCGCTTTGTGGATGAGTCAATTGTCGACAAATTTGATCATCCTGCCGGTCACGGCGGTCAAGGTCCAGTGTCTGTGGTGATCTGGACCACCACGCCCTGGACCATTCCAGCCAACCGTGCGGTGGCGCTTAATGCCGAGTTAAATTACAGTCTGGTGCAGGTTGAAGCCGGACCCAATGGCGCTGAGCGGCTGGTGCTGGCGACCGATTTAGTCAAAGATGTGATGGCGCGTGCCGGTATTGAGAAATACCATGCCTTAGGTTTCTGCAAAGGCGCGGCGCTGGAGCTGGCGTCGTTGCAACACCCGTTGTATGACTTCCGGGTACCTGTGGTGCTGGGCGATCATGTCACGACAGATTCTGGTACAGGTGCCGTCCACACCGCACCAGGCCACGGTCAGGAAGACTTCGTGGTGGGGTTAAAATATCAGTTGGAAGTGGCCAATCCGGTTGGCGCTAACGGTGTTTATCTGCCGGATACGCCGCTGTTTGCCGGTCAACACGTGTTTAAAGCCAATGACTCTGTGGTTGAAGCATTAAAAGCAGCTGGCGCCTTATTACTACACAAATCCTATAACCACAGTTACCCGCATTGCTGGCGGCATAAAACACCGATTATTTTCCGTGCCACGCCACAGTGGTTTATCAGCATGGAACAAGCTGGCCTGCGCAGCAAATCGCTGGCAGAAATTGGCCAAACCCGCTGGATCCCGGATTGGGGTCAACAACGGATTGAAAAAATGGTTGCCGGCCGGCCAGACTGGTGTATCTCCCGTCAGCGTACCTGGGGTGTGCCTATTGCGCTGTTCGTTGATAAAGACACCGGTGCTTTACATCCAAATACCAAAGCGCTGATGGAACAAGTGGCACAGCTGGTGGAACAGCAAGGTATTCAGGCCTGGTTTGATTTAGAACCTGCCAGCTTGCTCGGTGCCGAAGCAACGCAGTATGTCAAAGTCAGCGATACGCTCGACGTTTGGTTTGATTCAGGCGTTACTCACGCTTGTGTGATTGACCCAAGAGCGGAATTTGGCGGCGCCACCCAAGCCGATCTGTATTTAGAAGGTTCAGATCAGCAC
>Ga0209599_10000259_pt1 | contig 37418 bp, 55 predicted proteins | sample Shrwel_input2_FT_FD_187534 | JGI IMG/M metagenome (GOLD analysis project Ga0209599, IMG submission 187534) | Subsurface microbial communities from deep shales in Ohio, USA - Utica-3 well 1 S input2 FT (SPAdes) (version 2) ...
ACCCCGACTGCATGAGCGCAGAGGCCACCTGAGAAGGCTAAAAACAGGCAAGAACGTCTGGGTCAAGTCCTGCAAGGTTGGTGACGCAAGCAAGGGGGCGATATTCCACGACTATGCAATCAAGGAGATGAACACATGAACTGTAAACACCGCTGGATACTGACCCCCGCGCCAGACCGCAATCATTACCGCTACCAATGCGCCAAGTGCAACGAAACGGCTTGGGCTACGGTCAAGGAGAAGCAAAGCGATGCGCAAGCGTAGCAAGTACAAACCCAAGGGCGTGCGCCTAGACAACATGGCGTGGGTGCAGTCGGGCCTTCGCCGGGTCGATGAGGTCAGCGAGAGCGCCACGATCAAGATCAGGAACCACGACGCTATGAACACGCTGCGGCTGGGCACTGCGACCAAGGTGGAGATCGACGTCTTGATCAACGCCTTGAACGTCTCGGAGGCTCTAGCGCATAACGGCGTTGGCAGCGACTGGATGCCGGAGCTGCGGACAGCGCAAGACGCGCTCTATACGCTTGCCAAACGAGGGCTGACGAGCCGCTTCATCGTGCGCGGTGAAGAACTCAAGGCCCTGAACCTGGCGATGGAGATTCACGACGCCCAACTGGAGGCCGTGACGGTCAAACAGTTGGAAGCGGCGCTGGATTTTGTAAATGAAACCGTGCGCCTTAAGAAAGCGCGTCCTATTGTGGAGACAGTATGAGTCCGTTTGATTGGAAAAAAGACCCTCGCCCTAGCATCTTTATGCAAGACGTTCGCTTCAGGGCCAAGAGTACAGCGGAGAGCACCGACTACAAAGCCTTTGGCATCTACAGCCGGGCCAAGCCCAGCGTCAAGCCGTTCCTGAATAAGCACGAAGTGCCCAAGGGACGGCTCTGACGCTTACTTGCTTGCTTCAGCTTTGTTCAAGGCTTGATTGACTCTGGCCTTGACTTTGTTGTTTTTAATCTGACTGGTGGCAGCTCGAACCAGACTCAAAACAGGCACAGGCAAACCAGTCATTGCGCCAGTTGCCCCAGCTTCTCCCAATGCAGTCATCAGCGCCATAGCAGTGCCTGAATTGTTGATCTGAGTTCCTGGTGGAACCGTGTTGACGTACTTCACAACCTCGTTTAAGTCCCTGACAATTTGAGCTTGTTGTTTGCCAAGGATAATGTCCAAACGACCATCAGCATCAAGAGCGTTGACTGCATTGTTCAGCTTTGCAGGGGACACAATTGGTCGGCCTGCCGAGTCTGTTTGCAACCCACTTGTTGCCATGTTTTCAAAATGCTTGATGGTTGCACCCTGCAACTCTTTCATTGCCTTTTGACCATCCTTGCCACTGGTCAGCAGAACACGTCGAAGGAAAGTTACTTCTTCTGGGGTGGCGTTCAAAATTGACTTTTGAAATGCTTCGCTTGCGGCAATCTTTGGATCGTCTTTGCCCTTAACTGTGGTCAGCAAGTTTGCAACAACTGCACGGCCCTCATATTTTCTGGCTTGCTTCTCTCGCAGTGCTCTTGCTTCGGTGTAAAGAGGGCCAGAAACGTCTTTTGTTGTCTCATCAATCAAAGACTTGATGATTGCAGACTCACGCTTATTCACAATATCGTAGTCTGTGGATGCACTGATTTCTCGGCGCAACTGCTCCAGTGTTTTGACGTCAGTTGGCCTTGGAACAAGGTTCCCCTGCTCATCAATTTCAGCAATGCCAAGTTTGACAGCGTATTGTTTTGCTGTGTCTGGGATTGCGGAAGACGGCACACCAGTTGGTTTGCTGTTCAAATAATCAAACAAGGTTGTGACCGTCTCCTGCTCGCCATACTTCAGAGTTCTTGGCACGGTTAGATCAACTTGTGCAAGTGCTTCTGGAGACTTGTCAGCACGGGTGTAGGCTGCCGATGTCTTTGCCTTTGCACCCTGCCAACCTTTAGACAGTGCATCAATGACGGCGTTGCCTGTTGCTGCTGGTCCAATGGCCGCAGTTTGCGCTCCGGTCATATCAACCAGTGCGTCAAAGTTTTGCAAAGCCTGGAGGTTGTTTTCTTCAGCGCGTTGAATCAAAGGCGCACCAAACGGACCCCTGATCTGTTCTTTTTCAAACGCCAGTTGCGCGGCCTCTCGGCCTGCTGCGCCTCTTGTCAATTCAACAGGGACAGGCAGTCCTTGTGCTGTAGCAACCCTTTGGATTTCGGCTGGCGTTGCCGCTGCACCACCACTGGCGCGACCAGTTTGGCCCGCCACAGGAGCCTCCATTCCCAAAGCCTCACGCACTATGCTTGGTGTGCGTTGAACGGCTTGTGCAGCCTGTCTGCCGCCTTGCTGGACCGCTTGAGCGCCACGCAAGCCGGTGGCCTCAATAATTGGCAGCGCTTGACGGGTTGCTTGACCAAACATGCCAGCAGGCAATGCGCCTGGCAGTACTGGTGGCAATGCTTGAGATAACGCCCCAAGAGTTTGAACCTGCTCTTGCCCGGCTTCTGTTCTTGGGGCATAGGTAAAACGCTGACCACCAGCCGCAGCGCGTTCGCTGATGGCTCTTGCTGCTTGGGGTGTTCCAAACTGCCCAGCCTGCACCTGTTCGCGCAGTCCAGTTATTGCTCCTCCGACGGTGCCCAAAACACCACCAGTTGCAGCGGTTCCAAGAGTCAAGGCGGTTTCACCAGCGCCAATCAAAGCGTTTACAAGGCCGCCTTGGCGCGATGGGACTGGTGTTGTTGCCTGTTGAGTTGCCGCAATGTTTTCATTGCGCTTTGCAACTTCATAGGCTTGAGCAACAGTTTCAAAGTCAGGCGTGCCTTTTTTGTCCTTATTTTGGACAATCCAGTTTGCGTATTCTGCTGCTGCGGCCATTATCTACCCCTTTGCAAAATTGCATCTGCTTGGTTCATGATGTTGGTCTGAGTCGCTGCAGGCCTTGGGTTTGCATTGGTCGGAATTTGATTGACGCGAGCTTGCCTTTGTGCGTCAACCCCTGTGCCAGCATATTGTGCATTTACATCTCTGGCAACACGGGTGGTGAAATCGTTGAAACTTTCACCAGGTCGAACGGTGAAGTCTCCAGCAATGAATGTTTTGCCTGCTCTCATCAGAGTGCCATTGTTTTGTGCAAGCCAGTCTGTTTTTGCGTTAGATACCGCTGCATCAATTTCTTGCAGTTTCGCCATGCCGCGCAAGAACTGCGCAATCAATTTGGAATCAGCAGTATTCTTTGGGAAGCCTGACAAAGCCAACTCAATGTCTTTGTCGGTGGCTGGCCCTGGTGGCAGCGCTTTGATGGCTTGCGAATTGCGAACGCGTGTGTACTCTTGGCGCAATGAAGTCTCGTAACCTTCGGCACCAATTGCCGATTTGGCAAATTCACTAAGCCTAGAAGCCGCGCCGTAGCCACCTAATCCTTCAATTCGATTTGCCAAATCATTCATTTGATTGGCAGACTGCTTTGAGGTTGATGCAAGAAGGGCAGACTCATTGACCAGTTTTCTGGTGTCGGCTGGCAGGCTGTTAGCTTTGTCAGAAATGCTTGCAAGTTTTTCTGCCACTGTTGCGGCAGTTGTTTGAGCATTAAGACTAAGTTGTGCGGCCCGATTATTAATCTGGCTCTGCACGTTTTTGACGTTCCAATTCTTTTCGTTAAGCCCAGCTTGTTGCAGACGATCTGCAAACAAAGCTGCAACTCTTGCTGTCTCTGCATCTGCTGTGGCTTTCAATGCTGCCGCCTGCTCTGCTGGCCCAGCAAATCTTGCCTTTTGTTGGGCTGTAATTGCGTCAGCAGCGGCCTTTTCAGCCTTTGCCATATCTTCATTGACTTTAGACGCGTTAAGCAGAGCTTGCTGTCCAGCAGGACCTAACGCCATCAACTGAGGAGCAACTCGATTGATGTCATACGATGGCGCAGTCATTCCGGCACCAACTTGCTGGCCCATGATGTCCTCACCATAGACTTCTTGACCAGGTCTAAACGCCCCTTGTGCAATGCTTTGAGCCTGAAGTGCTTGTTGCCGTGCCAATAGTGCATCTTGACGTTTTTGCTCTGCATCTTGACGAACAAGCGCCTGCTGCCGAGCTTTTTCAGCTTCCAGCCGCAGCCCGTAGGCCAATTGTTGATCACCAGACTGCAAGGCCATCTGCACACCTTGATCAAATGTCTCTGGCCGATTAGGGTCAATCATGCCAAGTATTTGATTACGAGCGCTGATGAGCTGCAACTGTGGGTCTTGCGCACCCAACAGGTTACCGATACCGCGTCCGAGTCCGGCTGCGCCTGCTTGGATCATCGCCGCGCCGCGCACACCTGGCGCTAGGTTGGCCATCTCGATGGCCCGCTTCTGATCTTGTGCAGCGAGATTGCGTTCGTACTGATCGGCTGTGATGCCGAACAAACTTCCTACGATTTCAGCCATGTTAAGTCCCCCAAATGTTTGCGATGCCTTGGCCAAAGCCCGGATTGCTACCTAACCCAGACAGCAGTGCGGCGAACGGGCTGGTTGTCGCTGCGCGGCCCATTGAGATGTCCGCAGCAGTTCCTGCACCCGCCAAACCAAGTCGTCCAGCGTTTGCGCCTGCGGTAGCCACTTGATTGGCCAAACCGGTGCTCATTGTGAACGGTTGCTGCCCTAACTTCTCAAGATCTGTGACCTGACCCATTGCGCTAGTGTAAGGTGCATACGCCGCTTGCTGGCCTGCGTAGAAGTTGCCCAGCGTCGTAGCACCAGTGCCAAGCAGACCTGCGCCAAACGTGACGTTTTGCTGACCCGCTTGTTGGGCATTTGCGGCCAGTTGTGCCTCTTGCTGTGCGCGGGCGTTGAACAGCGCCTGCAACTCAGGTGTTGTTGCGCCCATAGCGCCGCCTTGCGCCACAGACAGACCTGCGCGGCCTTGCTGCTGCAACCTGTTTTGCAAGTTGGCCAGCTCCAGCTCACGACCAGGCTGCAAGAGCGCCATCTGTTGGTTGATGTAGTTTTGCGCCACGTCTTGCGGCGACTGCGCGAGGTATTGGTTGCCCAAGCTGAACAGACTCTGCGCACCAGTTTGCAAAGGTGCGAACTGCTGCTGCGCGGCCTCGGCTTGCGTGATGCCTTGGTTTGCCAGAGCCGCAAAGCGGTCCTGCGCTGCCCGAGCCTCGGGAGTGAGTTGGTAGCCTGCGCTAGTCATCTGACCTGTCACCGGGTCGTACTGGAACTGCGAAGTGCCAAAGCGCGTTGTCATGCCGATTGGACGGAACTGAGCGCCTTGCACCGCCTGCTGCGTAGCGGCGTTGATGCTGGCAGCACCTGCTTGCGCAGCAGCGCGGTCTTCCTGCGATTGCAGCAAACCACCACCGAGTTGGAGGGCGCTGGGGAGAACCTGACTCAGCAGCCCGCCTGTGCCAGCGGGTAGCCTTGTAGCGCCTGCTGCTGGTGCAGTAAGAGCACCGCCCGCAGCGGTAGCCGCGCCCGCCGCAGATAGTAAATCGCGGCCTGTTACAGCGTTGTTAGTGACCCCGGTCAGCGCGGTTGTGGCAGCGCCTGTTGGGTCAGTCCACGTCTGGGTGGCAGGGTCGTAGTTGTACCCACTCATGGAGCCTATGTTAGTGCCTGACGTGGCGTTGGTTAACGGCCCCAACAGCCCGCCGTTAGGGTCGCGGATGAACTGGCCTGTAATTTCGTCGTAGTAGCCTGCGCCGCTACCGCCGAGGCCACCGATATTACCTAAGCCGCCTCCACTAAGAAACCCACCAGCGCCGCCAAGCAAAGCACCTCGCAGTACGTTATTACCTGTCAGCGCGGCAGTACCACCGCCCACCAAAGCACCGCCAAGCGCGCCTTGGGCAGCGCCGCCAAGTGTAGGTGCCAAAGTAGAGCCTAACGCCGCTGCGCCGCCGCCTGCGGTAAAACCAGCAGCAGCCAACAGCGCGGCGGGTTTGAGCGTGTCCTCACGGAACTGCATCCAGCTACTCTGACGGTTGCTTGTGTAAGGCAATGCAGTGCCGTCAGGCGCAAACTGAATTTGGTAGTCAATATCCAGGCCGCGAGTGCCACGGCCCAAGAGTTCTGGGCGGGGCAGCGGCTGACCAGTCGCTTTGTTGATCGTGATCTCTTGGCTGGGTTGTTCACCGTCGCCCGGTATGGTTGCTTGGCCCAACTGACTCAACGAACCAATACCGTTCTCGGCCAAGCGCAACGCGAAATCCGCAGCCGCAGCTTGAGGCGACGCTGTGTTGCCTGCGTACCAAGCCGGGGCCGTGCCCGCTTGTTGTTGTGCCAAGATTTCGCGGTAGACGTTCTGCGCGTTTTGCCCCATCACACCGCCGAGCTTGCCCAGCTCTTGCTGATAGTTGGCGTCGCCGGATTTGAGAGCCTGAACGTACTTATCGTAGTCCCAAGAAGGGCCAGATGCTACTGTTTGTACAGGCGCTGCCGCTGCTGCCGCTGGCGCTGTGGCAGTGTTGGTGTTGTAGTAATTTGTAATCTCATTGGGGGCAACTCCGTACCGGGCGGCAAGAATGTCCGTTAGACCGGCATTGGCATCCAAACCGCCAATGCTTTGAATTGCAGCAACGACCTGTTGGCCGGTTGCGTTTGGGTTATCAGCAAACCACCGATCCACCTGCTCTTGTAATGCGGACATAATCTTTCTCCTTAAACGGGTGCGTCAGGCCATTGGGTGTCCCAAGGAAAGCCTGGTTGCGCCGTGATATCCCGAAGTGCTTGGCGGTAGGTAGCCCATGCAGCTTTGTCCACTGGAGCGTCTGCCGCCTGTGTCCAATCGCTGCCCTTGAGTTTATCAGCACGTTGACTGCGAATGGCCTTGGCTTGCTCAGTATCTTTGGCTGTTTTGGCGTCTTGATCCATGTCAGCCACGCTGTACTTGGTGTACCACTTGCCATCAATCTGCTCCACGCCATCGGCAAAGCCGACCTGGTAGCGAGTCGGCTGCGCCTGTGGGCCTTCAAAGACCACATCGCCGCCCAAGTCGTTGATGATGGACTCTGTGAGTTGCGCAGGCATTGAGGTGTTGGAGTGCATTGCGCGGAACTCACCCTCGTACATCACTGCGCCTGTTTGTCGGATTCTGATTTGCATAGTTGTTCCTTATGCGATTGCCAAGAAGATGTAAGTTGCGCTGCTCACGTTCACGTTCGTTGCAGAGACTTGGTTGACCACAAAGCCTGTGCTGTCAGTGTCAATGGTGTCATCCGTTGTGACTTCTGCTGCCGTTGTGTTGAGGCTGAGGTGCGGATCGTTACCGCTGACGATACCTCGTGCTGTGTCCCAGACGTACCAATCACCAGTGTCGTCAGTGCGCTTGATCATCACGAACCTTGCGCCGCCTGTGAAGCCGCAGTTGATCGTCTGTGTTGTGCCAGTGCCTGTGTAACTGCCGACTTTGCTCACACCGGGGCAGGTGGCAAAACCATACCAAACAAAAGTAGCGCCCGATTCATTGACTTGCGTGTGCGAACCAATAGAAAACACAGAGGCTGTTGGTGTGGTGTCGTTCCATCGCGGGGCGGTAGCTGTGGCGTTAGTTAAATCAAGGAACACAACCTGAGTATTTCCGAGTGCTGAGTGATACACATTCCAGTCCGTTCCGGACGCGCTGCGTTTCTTTACGATCATCATCTCAGGCACTACGCCCAAATTGTGGCTAAACGTAGTTGCACTTCCCGTTCCTGTATAGCAAACCTCATCAAAGAAGCCGGGGGCGCGTTGAAAAATCCAGTTGCCGTAATTGCCGCCTGAACTGTTAATTGCACCTGTATCAGAGTCAACGCCCACAGTTACGCCCGTGTTTGTGTAAGCCGTAACAGCATTTGCAGCAGCGTATTCAGCTCCTGTGCTGGTTCTACGCAAATTAACCGCGCCTCGTAATTTGTCAAACGTGCCATCATCTTGTGAATAATTTCTAACCTGCGACCAGATTACATCAGGCGCAAAACCCGCAGTAATTGTTGCAGTACCTGAAGTCCCTGAACGCGCGATTGGCGTAAACACACTCGTCCCGGTCGTAGGCACTTTCATCGGACCACGGCGGATGGCGATGTAGATGAAGGGTTCTGAAGCCGTTCCAGCATAGTTAAAACCAGTTGCAGAGGGGGAGTACGTGTTACCCAAACTTTCCGCATTGGATAAGTTTGGGTAAAGTGAAGCGGCAGCGCCTCCAACAGGCATTCCGCGCATATTGTCTACTATGAACCACGAACCAGTCACAGCGGTTGTTTTAACCATCAGCCATTGTGGCTCATACCCCAAGTTAACCGCGGCATTGCCACTGCCATCAGTCGTAAACGACCCACACGAAATCACATTGTCGTTGCCAGTCAGGCCAAAGCCTCCAGCGTTGTGGGCAAATAGGTAGGCAACGTATGAAATTCCAGAGCCATTAACACCACTGCTAGTTCCAAGCGTAAAGTTTGTGCTAGTTGGGTCTGTAAAGTTAAATACCGCTGAATTTATTTTTGCTGATGTACTGTTTAATATAAGTGTGTAATCATTGTTGAGACTTCTGTGATACACAAACCAATTTTGTGCGCTATCTGTTGCTTTGATTAAAATGCAACCTGGAACTGAACCAAGGTTGTGCGCCACAGTTCGACCAGCAGTCCCATCACCCGTGTACGTCACCACATCAAAAAATTTCGCCTGCTCACGGAATGTCCATGAGGCGTAGGTGCTGTTGTTAGTGTTTACATACGCCGCTGAAGTTATAGCAAACCCTGTGCTGTTGAGAGCAGACACATATGATGTTCCGGTGTCGGCAGCGGAGGTGCTGTTTGAAGACAATGCACTATTTACCCCTCTGGCAGAATCAACAAATATGTGATTATCAAAGCCAGATCGGCTTTTTATCCAAACCAACCCACCCTTACCCGCTAGATCAATTCCGTTGGTGATGGTCTGTGTCGAACCGTTGCCTGTGTACAGCCACGTTTGGAAAACGTCTTCAATAAAGTTGGCGTCAGACGAAACCTGAGAGGCACTTGAGGAAAACATCAAGGCTCCTTAAACGGTGTAATTCTTGCCAGAGTCTGAGCCGTACCAATTAGTACCGTCAGCCGTGAACACATACTTGTCCAGCCTCGATGCTGTGGCCGTGATTGTTGGCGCAGTGCCAGCAGGCCACTTCACAGCAGCAGGCCAAGTCACGGTGCGTGAGCCTGTACCGTCTTGTTTGAGCAGCAGCGTCAAGCCGCGACCAGCAGTAGCCGTGGGGAATGTGAATGTGCAATTGCCTGTCAGCGTCAGAATCTGCAACGACCCACCAGCCAAGTCAATCGTGTATGCCGTTCCAGTGTTGGCGGTGACCACCTCCTCGGTGTAACCGTTAGTGAACACACCCGCCTCAATCGTCTTGTTTGTCAGGGTCTGCGTGGCAGTCGTACCGACCACGCCTGTCAGGGTATTGTCAGCGTAGGCAATCGTTTTGTTTGTGAGCGTCTGCGTGCCTGCCAAGGTTACATCGCCGCCTGTACCTGTATCCTGCTTCGTAGCGATGGCCGTGGCAATGTTGTTGAACTCGGTGTCAATCTCAGTGCCTTTGACAATCTTCGCGGGGTTGCCCGATGAAAGATTGTCCTTGCTCGCAAAGTTGGTGCTTTTTGTATAATTTGACAAATCAATCTCCTTGTTTCAGATACGCAACTAGCATTTCCAAATCTTGCAAAGACGCCGCGCCTTTTATGCGGTTTGCTTTCCAAGAAATTATTTGAATGTTGTCGCGGGTGTAACCTTTTGTTGAGTCTACCCTGTCAATACTAGGGCTGCTATCTCTAAAGCCCGCGCCATTGAATTCAAGTTTTAACCCAAAAATTGGACAGCAGTTATCAGCAGGGTAGATGGCTTTTATGTCGTCTACATTGATGTCGTGTTCGCGGTCATTTAACCTGGCTCTTTGCTTTGACGCGTTTATCAGCATTTGCAAACGGTAGTCAAAATCTTTTCGGCGGTTACGCTGGTACTCCCTAGAATACTCAGCAAACTGATCTTTGTTTGCCTCACGGCGCTGCGCCTGGTATTCGACATCGCAAACGCGGCATCTGTATTGCAGACGGTCTTTGGCTTTGTTGTTTACGGAAAATTCAGACAACAGTTTTTCTTTGTTGCACCGATTGCAAGTTTTTGCTGTTGGAATTAACCGAAGCGCTCTCATGATAGCTTCCCGTTCTTGGCTAGAATTTCGATCTTTTGAATAGACAGTTGCGAGCCGTTAATGTCTGATTCATACCCAGTCTGAACAACTTTACCCGCACCGCTTGCAGATACCGTCAGCGTGTTGAGCGCGATGCCGTCAGAATACTGAGCAACTGGCGTCGCGTTCGCTCCATATTCAGCGATGCCGTACTCGGACACGCCTTGCGCCGGGATGGTGGCCGTGGCGCTCAAGTAGTTGGTCTTGAAGTCAAAACCCCACTTGAAGATAACAGGCTGGTTTGTCCCGCCAATCACCACCACCGAAATCTTCTTCAAGATTGATGTTCGGTTCACCTCACCCAAGTCGGCGTGGTTGGTGTAGTACTGGAAGCGGTAGCTCGACGTGTAGTCGGCGTAGCCGTTGTAATCCCCGATGTAACCGTTCTTGCCGATGTAGACGCTGCCATTGCGCAGTGCGTAGAGCGCGGTCGGTTGAATTGAGTCCCAAGTCGTTACCCTGGACGAGCCGTCTTGCAGCATGACCTTGGTGTCAAAGCAATAGACCGACTGGGTGACGGGCATGGTCAGAAGGTAGAAGCCCTCTCGCTCGGAATACACCGACTTGATGTTGGCCAGCGTCTGCAAACCAACATCTGTCATCAAGTCGTTACGGACGTTCTTGGACAAGTCACGCTCTGGGGCAGACTTCTCTTGGATCGTGCGCATCAACGAGCGCACGCCCGAGTTGGACAAGAAGATCACGTCCGAGCTGGTCGTCTGCACGCTGTCGCGGGCCAAGCAGCCGATACCGCCCACCGTGTCCGACAGAGACATCGTGGAGGGCGTCGTCGCGCCTTGGTAGACCAAAATCTGGCGCTTGCCGAAGATGAACAGAAAGCCGTTGTGCGCAGCCAAGCCCTGCACCTCATCAGCGCCGTTTGGCCACACTCTGGAAGTGTCCAGCGTGCCTGTGGTGCCTCCCGACCAAACGTGGCCTGCAATCAGGTCAGAGAAGGTCACAGTGACCTTGTCGGTGCTGGAGCTGGCCACCCACAGGCGACCGTAAGCAGACAGCGCGATGTTGGCGTTTGGCACTGTGCCGATGTAGCCTGACTTCTCGCTCACGCGGCGATAGGTCGTCGTGCTGACGGCGGGGTCGAAGATCAGTGGGTCGTGGCCTGTCTGGAAGAAGTAAGTGATGCCGTTAAGAGATACCACCGACCAGTTGCTGGCGGTGATGGTCGGGGCAGTACCCCCACCCCCGTAGGTCAGCTCTACAACGGCGTTGGATGTGCCCAGTTTGAACAACTTGTTGTTGCCCGCAAACAACACAGTCAGCGTGCCGTTAGACTGCACCAGCTCATGGATCACACCCACATCGTTAGCGCCAAGATCGCCGGATGATGAGTTGACCCGTGTCCAGCCCTTACGAGCGCCGATGCGACCGTACTGGTCGATCACGCAATTAGTCGCCACCAAAGCAAAGCCAGACGCAAGATCGAGAGGCGAGTCTTGCGTGTTCAGCCCAAAGAAACCTGGGGCTGAGATGCTGGCGGTTTGGATGGTTTGGCTCATATGGCTACAAACTCCTGCGCCTCTGGGTAGCGTGTGCCCTCCAGCGCAATGTAGTCGGCCAGCATCGAACGGTACAGTTGGAACGCCTCGGACGAGTTCAAACCGCCGTCCTCGCCGCGCTCAACCAAGGCGCGAGAGTAAGCGTTTTGCACGACCAACACGTCTGGCACCTTGACCAGCGTGCTGTCGGACGACAGCGTGGCTTGAGGCACAGTCAGTGAGAAGGGCAGGACGTAGACGTTATCTGGACGTGCGTACAGCAGCACCTTGGTGTCGCCGTTGCCGTCCACGCCATCGAAGGAATAGTATTCTGGGATGCCGCTGATTGCGGGCACCAAGTTCTGGAAGCGGTTCATCTCCACAAAACTGATGTTGCGCATTCCGACATTTGATGTGACGTTGATCACATCCATGACCTGAAACTTCTGGCCAGCACCCGTCAAAGAGTATATGTAAGTGCCCGCAGTCGTAGTGATGGTGACTGTCTGGCCCAGCACGTTCCATGCGTAGGCGTCCTCAATCTGACGTTTGGCATCGTTGACAAACTTGCCGATCAGACTGGAATACGATGTCTCGTTGACTGTGGAGACTTGTTCCTCGCGCAAGCGCACCAGAACATCATTGACAAGTTCGAGGTAGGTCATTGGCGTGTCAATCCGATTTGTTCAAAGGTTGCGATGATTGCAAACGCGCTGGTGGACTCTGGCGTGACGCGCAGTTGGTCGCCTTCTTCAAAAACGATATAGGCGTTGCTAAACTGCGTGTACGCTTTTGAGGAGTAGGGCACTTCCGTCAAGATGTCAATGGAAGCTGCTGCACTGGCGTCATACCATTGCACCGTAAGATTTTTAGTGTTTCCACCAGTGTTGTGGACGTACAACAGATTGAAAAGCGCGTAGTAACCCGTCGGCACGGTGTAGACCGTGGTGGTCGTCCCAGCAGTGGGGTTGATGCCGACGGATATGGGTCTCATTTCTTGTTCCTGGCTGAGATCGCTTTGGCTTTCGCCTTAGCGTCCTCTTTGGACGATGCGCCCCAAGCCTTCAGAGACAAGAGTAGCCGGGTCGGCTTTCCGTCTTTCATTTCAGGCCCGGGCATATTGCCCATGCGTGCTAAGAAGGAGGCCCTACGAGGGTTGTCGCCCGACTTCACGGGAGCTTTGAGATCGCCCCCGGTTGACGCATTATAAGACGCCCGACCCTTGGCGTTCAAGCCTCCGGTCTTGGATTGTCCTTCTTTGCGTTGCCAGGCGGGCGTTTTCATTTCTTTTTCGCCGTTTTAGCTGCAGCCTTGAAGGCCGCAGCGGTTGGGGCGCCCTTAGTTCCGGGCTTGCGCATCTTCTCGCCAGAACCCGCTTTGATGCGCTCTTTCTTGGCTGCGATGTTGGCGTAGAGGCCGGGCTTCATTTTTTCTTCGCCTTACCAGCTTGCGACAGGGCAATCGCCACTGCCTGCTTCTTGGACTTGACGATAGGCCCACCCTTGCCCGAGTTCAACTCACCCGCCTTGAACTCGCGCATGACCTTGCTGATTTTCTTTTCAGCCTTGGTTTTCATTTCTTTTTCGCCTTGTTGGTCATGGTGCGCTGACCACGCTTAGGCATTGGCTTGGGTTTGCCGATAGCGACCATCACAGTCACTGGAGTGGCCTTCTTTTTGGACTCGGACATTTTGGGTGCTTTGCCGTACATGATGTGCTCCTTAGATGGTTACTTCAGTTGGTGCCACCTTACGGGGGCGACCCATGCGCTTTTCAGGCGCTGTCAAAGGCAGTTCTTTGACCGACGCTTGAACTTGATCCTCATCCACCCGAACGTAGCCGCCGTGACCGCGCATCGAGTCGATGTCGTGCTGCAAAGTGAACGTCACCGTATTACCACTTGCCAAACAACGATATGTAGCCATGATTTTCTTTCTGTAGAAAGGGGGCACATGGCCCCCTGTCATTACAAAGCGCGCCCGATAACAAGGTTCAGCGTCGTGGACGCCAAGTTGACGGACCCCGCAGTTGGGTTGTAGGTTGCGATTGTCACTGTGTTGGCAGCGGAAACATAAGCCCGTTTGATCAGGCCAGCCTCGCTGACACCATGTGCAAAACCGATCACCATGTCGCCCAGCGCAACGCCGGGGACAGTCACTGTGTCTGTATCAGTGGCACCAGCGCTGATTGCGCCAGCGTCAAGAGTACATGTCACATCCCAAGTGTCTGTGAACAGACCTCGGAATGAATCATTCCCGCGACGGGAAGTAATTGCGGATGCAGCAGCCATTTGAATCTCCTTTAAAAGATGCCCCCGGCTTGTGACCGGGGGCTATTCATTAGGCTGGTACAGCCAAAGCGAAGGCAGCAGATGCGTCAGAAGCAGTGCTGGTGGCGTTGGTACGCAGAGCCTTCACACCGTACAGAGTGTCAGCAGTGAACAGGGTACCGAGGTATTCCTGCTTGTACTGAGTCTGCGAACGGATGCCGATCTGCTCAACCAACACCATCGCATCGCGGTGGCCCATCAAGCAGATACGGTCAGCGCCGCTGTTACCAGCGCCGGTGTCGGCGTTGGAAGTAGCGAACACGGCCATACCGTAGAGCTGACCGATTTCACCGTTGCGGATGGCGTCGCCATTGCCGACAAATGCCTGCTCAGTGTAACGGGCCAGACCCATCAGGGTGTTGCGGCTCGAAGGAGGGATCAAGAAGAAACGACCGTCCATAGGGATGTCGTTGTCGTCCAGGCGCTGGATGGTGCGGCGAATAGCAGCATCAGTCAGTGCGGCAGCGTTGGAGGTCGTGCTGTTGTAGGCGGTAGTGCCGTCAGAGCCAACGAAAGCCTTGGTGCTGGTGTTGCTGGTCGCGTAGTCGTTGGTGCCCACGGTAGCGCCGTTGAAAGCGCGGCCCAAGCGAACCAAGTCAGTGTCGATACGACGAGCCAAGGCATAGCCAGCGTCTTCTGTGTAGAAGGAACGCAGCGATGTCAGAGCTTGCACTTCGACGATGTCTTCGATCAAGCGGCTATATTCGTAGTGTTGGTTGATCAACACTTGAATGTTGGTTTCGCTGTTGGCGATCAAAGTCACAGCATCAGTTGCGGCTTTGAGCGAAGCGTTGCCACGCGCTGGGCTAGGGATGTTGACGGTATCACCCTTCTTGCCTTTGAAAGACATCTTCTTGACCAAGTTGGCCAAGACGAGGTTTTTCTTGTAAGAGGCAACAATTTCATCACTCCAAATTTCTGGAATAAAGGCTGCTGCGGAGGTGGTGGTTACCGAGTTGGTTGGGGAAAATGCGGTGTTTGCCATGTTAAAAGCTCCAAAGTTAAATTATCGAACACGCCCTTCAGAGTACGCCTGCATGATTTCATCACTCAGTGTTTCGTACCTTGCCGGGTCTGTCATCTTGAGACGAATGAGGTCGGCTCGTCGGTAGACTCGTTTTGAACTCTCGCCAGAGCCACCTACGTCAACTTGCGCAGCTTTCATGCTTTTGGTCCGCACAGCAGTATTTGCCTGGTCGGATTCCTTGGCCTTGACGCCGCGAAGCTGCTTGAAGGTGGACAACAGTTCATTGGCCGAATCATAGTCAAATTCACCATCGGCTTTTGCGTAGAGGCCCAAACGCACGGGTGAAGATTTCACCCAGTTTTGGAACTCAGCATCACCGGCTATTTGTGCGTAGTCGGGATGGTCTTGCGCCAGCTTTTGCTGAATCTGCATCCGTTTGAAGTCTTGGCCCGCTTGGCGCGCCGCGAGAACGTCGGGGTGCTTATCAATCGTTGCTTGAACTGCTTTTTGAGGGTTCTCAAAAAAGTCAACTTCAGGTTCTTCCTCCTGAATACGCTGCTGCTTAGAACTGAGGTTTTGCTTGAGCAACTCGTCAGCTAATTTACGGACCTCGCCGACCTCTTGGGCCTGCTTGCCAATCAGCTTTTCAGCCTCTTGGTGCATCCGCACGACTTCTTCAAGACTTTTGGCCCTGTATTTCTCAGGAAGTTCTTGCGCCGGTGTCTTCGCTTCTTCAATTTCGAGTTCGCCTAGCGGCTCAGATTCATTGTCAATCAACATATTTATGTTCCTGCCAAAATGGTTGTAGGATAATCAACTCGGCGCTGGGCGCTTATGAGTTGGCTTTGCGCTCGGCGTTCAGCTTCTCAGTGTGCCTGTGCTCAAACCGTCCGTAAGCGGATGGGAAGTGCCCAGACCAACCTTCAAGGTTGAACTTCGGTGCGCTTATGATGCGGTGGGCGAACCCCCCACACCCACACAGCACGCTGGTAGTCTCATAACCCACCAGAGTCTCTGTGCGCTGCCCGCAATCGCAGGCAAATTCATACATTCTTTTCATTCAAATCCTCGTATGCTCGTTCGCTGACCCCTTTCAGGGTTTTCAGCCAAGTCAGGATAGAAATCTCGCCTTTGCGAAATTGTAGACTTTTTTCATCGGCAATGGTAGAGACATTGTTCATTGCCTCCAACATTACTTCGACGTCTTCCATCAGGTCAAGCCAGCCTTGCTGGGAAAACAGATCAAAACGGTCTTCGTAGTACTTTTGAAGTTCGGGTGTCATGTGTGCGTCCGGTAAAAGTTTCAGGCAAGGACGGAACCGTCGATGACCGCCAAAGCATGGGTAGTATGCAAGATGCGGTCGTCCAGACCAATCGTGCCGCCGTTGATTTTTCGTGTGAGCGCCAAATTGTTGCTGGTTTCTGCCAAGCCATTCAACTTCTGGGTGTCCCAAAACCAACCAGCAGTCAGGGCAGCATACTGGGGCGTAGACACTAGGTCAGGCTCCATGATGAAATCCACGCCAAGCGCCTTGCCTGCGTGAAAATAATTTGCTGACCCGGTCAGCTGGATGCAACCACGGCCACGAAAACGATACCCATCACCAGAAGCCTCGTCCCGATTGCCCATGCGGTTGCCATAAATGCGGTTTGCAATTTTCTTTGGTTGTCGTTCATATGCAGCAGCCTCTTCAGGCGTGAACCCCCACGAACGCTTGGGCGTGCGGGGAAAGAGTTTGAGCAGCGTTGCAGCTTTGTAGTTGAGGTTTTCTTCCAGCACGCGGAAGTTGGCGCTCTCATGGCCGCACTGGCCAATGAACGCAGCCTGCTGGCGTGGCGTTAGGATGTTGAATCGCTCAAAGGTGGCGTTCAGCGCATCGACCCACTGAGGGCCAATGTGCAGCTTTTGAAGTTGATCAGCGTTGAGCATTGATGATGTTCCTCATATTGTCGTATGCGTCTATGCACGCATTTAATTGATTGATTGCCCTGTCTCCATCGGCTGCAATCTGCGCGATCAGTTGGAGGGTTTGGCGCTCGGCTTCGCTGGTTCCACTGGCACTAGTATCTGGGTCAGGCGCTCTGTCAGGTTGGCTTGGCGCTTGGTTGCTATTTCCACCGGCAGGGGTGGGACTTGGGCTGGCTTGTACGCAACTTGCGGTGGGGAGGCGCACCCTGCCAGCAGAAATGAGACGATTAAGATCAGTTTGCTTTTGAGAGACAACATCGTTGGCCTTTCTCAGTTCGGTTTCTTTGTCAGCGACAGCCTTGGCCATCTCTTGTTCTTTGGCTCTGGATTCTTCGTTCTTCTTGGCGATCTCAGCCTGCATCTCGGTATCACGGTCGCCCCAGCCACTGTTGTAGCCGTACTTGTAGATTCCAAAGATGGCCAGCAGCGCCAGCAGCACTGCTATGCCTGTGCGCTGTATGGAGGTCATGTCACCTCTTTCCGAGCCGCTGCAATCTCTGCACGGTCCTCTTCAGGCTCTTGGTGATCTGGTGGTGTTGTCGGTGGTGGTCCAGGCGTCCATGTCTCGTCCAACTCTGGATTCTTGTAGCCCATCCAGTTGAAGTCAGGCATGGCAGAAGGTGGTGCAACGTAAGCCTGTGGAGCAGGGCTTGGTGGTGTTGGTGCTACAGGTGGAGGGTTCAAGGTCTTGGCCGCACCAGACACAGCACGCTTACCCACAATGCCGCCAATGCCGCCCACGATTAAAAGAACGATGTCGTTCAGCATCTTGGTGTAAGCCTGGTCAATGGGGGCCATCGACTTGATCGGCTGCGTCACAAAGGTCACTGAGTACAGCAACGCTGCAACGATCCCCGCAAGGATTAGGGTGATCATGACGACCACGAAACCCCAAACCCTTACCTCAATATCTTCACTGCTTAGGTGTTTCATTAGAAGGTTTTGTTGCGTCAATTTGTTTCTCCAAGATAGGTGCTACCAAATATTCAGGGCAGTCTTGAGTAAACAAGCACCGGGGCTTGGAACACTCAGGCTTGTGGAAATTGTCAGGGTTTTGGCAGGCGTATCGGTAAGTGTTGTCACACCCCACCAGCGCCAGCAAAACAAAAATCAGTGCAATTTTCATATACCTAGTTTCTCCAAGAAGGCTTCAATGACTCGACTGGCGATCTCTGGGGGCAAGAACTGAAGAAACTTAAACCCCACCCAAATGAAGGCCAGGTAGCAGTTGATTTTGAGCCACTTGTCAAAACCGTCTTTGGCTTCTTTCCACTTGTCCACATCAACCACACCCGTAGTCAGAGCAGTAAAAGACAAACTCAAGAACGCCCCAGAAGATGATGATCGCAATGACAGAGATGAGCGTGATGGCAATGGTCAACTCAATCACCTCTTTGCGCCTCTTGGCTGCGTTGACTGCGCGCGCAGCTTCTCTGCGCTGCTCGGCAATATCCTCTTGGTTCATCTCCGCAACACGCTGCTGGATTGAATTCCAAACATCCATGTTGTTGGTGGAGAAGAACATACCCTTGAGCTGTTCCTCGAAATCCCTTTGAGCCTTCAGCGCCAACTCGATCTCGATGGCCTTGCCCATGTTGGAGCCGCCAGCCTTTTTGGCCTGTTGCGCTGCCTTGGTGGCCGTGTGCTTGGCGTCAAAGTACTTACCGATCAATGGCCCAAGACTTGAGACATCATCGACCGTTGCCGATGCCTTTTTAATCATGTTGACAGCCGCGCTCACTGCGGCCATCGCGGAAATCGGATCGATCATTACAGCCCCCTTACGACAACTAAGGCGACCTGCAATAGCCACCACACGACAAGTATGCCTATGGCGATTTTAACCCTCATGACAGCACCCAGATAAATATCTTGGCGCACCAAATGACTACCCCAACCAGAAGGACCGCAGCAATGAAGCTAACGGCCCATTCTTTCATTTGAGTATCCACACAGCCGAGAATATCGTCCCGGCCATTGACAGGATCATGATCCCGGCAGTCTTGAGCAGGATGCCTTCAAGACGTTTGAGCCTGGCGTTGATTTGCTCATAGCGGATGGCGCAGACTTCCTCGTGAGTGGACAGCCGCGCTTCTGTGGCGTTGATGGTGGTCATCATCCACCCCAAGGCAGTGGTGCAGGCTGTGGCTGTGGAATAGCTGCTTGTGCAATCAGGAAATCCACTTCGGTTTCCATGTTGGTAACACGCTCTGGGCCAAGGGCTGCTTGAGTCCAAGCAACAGCTTGCTCTTGCGTGATCTGGTCAAACGGTGTGAAGTCTTCAGGGTTTGCTGGCAGCAAGTTCACCGAGTAGTTGACCTGTTGACCGTCTTTGGCAATGGTGAAATTGCTCATCACCACGGTTTGTGGCTCGGGGTGGTTCTCGACTTGCAGACCGTTAACAGTCCAGTTGTAGCCTTCAGACATTTTGCTCTCCTTCAGTGGCTTGCACTTGCTTGGTGATGTTTTGCAAAACCAGCCATGCGCCTGTCTTTGTAGGCTGCTCGCCCAACAAGCTAATCAGGTACTGGATTTCTTCGTTGCTGAGTTCAAGTTTCATAAGAATTGCTCTTTCGTAAATTTTCTGTTGCTGTCAAAATTTGCAGGTTCCAAGGCACGTGCAAACCAGAGGCAATTTTAGCTTTCAAAGGCACAATGTGGTCAACATGATGCTTGATTCCCGTCTGCATGTCTAACGCAGTGGCAACCTCATAGAGCTGGTCTATTTGGGCTTTGTGAATGGCCGTCAACCAAGATGGTGTTGCGTTACGCTCCGAGGCTCGCCTTCTTGCTCTTTTTGCTTTGGCAACACCAGCATTGTTTTTAAACCACTCCTTGCCTTGCAAGCGCTTTTTTTCAACATACTCAGGATTGGCATAAAGTTTTTTATCATATTCTTTGAACTTTTTTAAACAATCCAAACGATATTCTTCATCAGAAATCCATCGTTGTTTTTTCTGTTCAATATATTTGGCGTAGTTTTCTGGATTTCTAACTTTGTATCCCTTTGAATACTCGTTGCGTTTTGCAACAGCATCAGGGTACTTTTTCCAATATCTGAGCATGTAAAGCCGATGGCATTCAACGCAACGACCAGTATTGGTGTTGCGCTCAACAACATGACCATTTCTGCACGCAAGCCCAGTAAAGTACCTGTCTTTACCTTGCTCTAACGCAGATGCCCTGATAAGGCATTTCATGTTAGCAATCCTCGGCGCCAGCGTACTGCGTGAAAGTTTTCAACACCGCATATATCGCGGGAATGAGATCGCCTTGCAACGACTCCATGTTCACATAATGAGCTTGCTGCTGGATGGAGGGCCACCCTGCTCTGCGAGCTTCTTCGGTTGCATGGATTTCCACCTGAACTTGCAGTTGGTCTTTTGTACCAAAGAAGTTGGTGATACGGGCGTAGGCTTGGGTTTCCTGTTGCCCGTTAGTGTTGTTTGTTGCGACTATGCGTAAAGCCATGATTTCTCCTTAAAAAGTTACTTCAGTTGTTTCCAGCTTGCACACGCACCGGATGGTCGTAGCCGCTTGGCCTGTGAATGTGATTTGCAAACCACCGTTGGTTGTGTCAGCAGCGGCTGCAATTGTCCATGTAGCAGCGCCTATGTCAGCAAACGGAGACATGACTGTAACGCCTACAAGCGTTGTAGAGGCAGCATTAGCACCACGTTTGATAGCGCCCTCAATTGTCCAACTTTTTGTATTGCCGCCACCTGTTACGTTGGCAATAACAGTTCCTCTGAAATAATAGGCAGAGTTGTTGGGTAAAAGGACTTGGTTGGTTGTGCCTGCTGCACCGCCATCAGAAGCCAAAACAGTTGGAGTTGCATCTGTTGTTTGTCGGGCAAGAATTAAAAGTGCCGCTTGAGAGTTGCCAACTAAAAAAGTATTTAATGGCGAAAAAGAAGCTGGTGAGACTGTGTATCCAGTAATTCCCCTAGTTGACCCGTAGCCGCCACCATTAACAGTTCCAACTGTGCTGTTTGCAAGATTTTGCCGACCACCAGAAATTACAGCGTTATATCCTGATGCGTTATTACCCATTCCTCCGGAAACAACCGCACTCAAGTTGCTTGCAGTATTTGCAGATTGGGTTAATCCATCAAAACCCCCGCCACCAATAAATGCGCCAATGCCAGATGCCTGATTACCACGCCCACCCCCAACCGTACTCCAATCCCCAGAAGCCACGTTCCTGTTAGCAGCAGTACCAGCATCACCACCACCGCCGATGAAGCTGTACGCTCCTGTGGCTTGGTTGTTACCACCGCCTACCACTACACCGTGAGGAGTGAAGAAGGACAGGGTTGATGTGGATGAGCCAGTTGCGGCTTGGGATAGCGTCAGGGATGTGCCAGAGATTGCGGCAACGTAGGTGTGCGGGAAAGCCTGAATGCTTGTGCCAGTAATAAGCTGACCAACCCTGATGCTGGCGTTGGAACCTGACAGAGTCACGGCTGTTGTGCCGTTCATTGTCCCCGTTTGCGTTGTTACAGCAGCGTTGGCTGTGCCTGAATTACTAAAACCCGTTCCAACAAAGTTATAAAAACCGTTTGCAATATTTGTGTATCCACCGCCAATTACTGCGCCATATCCTGAGGCGGTATTTGATATTCCAGACAAAATGCCAGCATACGTCCCGCCTACTGCGTTTCCAGTACCGCCAGCAACAGTTGTCACAGTTCCGCTGGATGTATTGTTTAAACCACCGCTGATGATTGAATACAAACCGCTGGCAACTTGGCTTGCGCTTGACCTTGCCGTCTGCCAATCAACAGCATTAGCACCCCGAGCATTACCGCCTGTGGCTGTAGAGTCTGTCTGTTGGGCTTGTAAAGCTCCTGTGCCTTTTGGTTGGACTACGACAGGGATGTTGGTGTCTGCGCCAGCCGCCATAACAACAACAGCATTTCCCGCAGATGAAGCACCGATTTGCACATAGTTAACAGGGCTTGCTTGCGCGGCATAGAACTGACCAAATATGTTGCCACCGCCGTACCCACGGAATTGGTGACCGCCAAAACCTTTAGAAAAATACAGAATCCCTGTGTTGGTATCACTGCCTTGCGCGGAAATTGTTACCGCTCCACCAGTAGCCGCCCCCGTCACCTGTACGAAGTTCACAGCAGAGGCTGTGTGGGAGACTATTGCTTGAATATTCGCGTATGTTCCAGTTTCAAATAAATGCGACGCGCCTGTACCAACTCGGTAACGAATGTTTCTGCTTTGCGATCCCGCAGAAATAATTGACGGGTCGTCTCCGCTGACTGCACCTTTAATTTGCACCCAGTTAATGCCGGATGTGGTAGTCGTAACACGCAGTCCTTCAGCGCCAGCCACACCACCCAAGCTAGTCTGCCCCGTAGCAGTCAGCGTAGTAAACGTACCCGCAGCAGGGGTTGTGCCGCCGATAACCGTGTTGTTTATCGTGCCGCCTGTGATGGCTACAGCATTGGCGTCTTGCTGGGCCATTGTGCCCAGTGTGCCGTCGATGCCGGTCAAGACGTTGATCTGGTCTTGCAGGTCCACCAGTGTGTCCAGCACCTGCTGACTGGTGCTGCCGCCGGACGTCACCAGCTTGATCTTCTCGGCCAGGTCAGGTGCTACGACCTCACCGACGTTCATCTCACGGCCAGTGGACAGTGTAATGACCAGTGAGCCGTCGAAGTCGATGCGAGCATCTACCACCGACACGCCGTCTTGGCCATCTTGACCGTCTTGGCCGTCCTTGCCGTCCTTGCCATCACGGCCTGGCAGACCGTCTCGGCCCGCTGGACCGTCCTTGCCCGCCGGGCCGTCCTTGCCATCCTCACCGTTCTTCAATGAGGCGACTTTGCTCTGGATGTCGTAGTTCAGGCTATCGAACTTGCCCTCGAAATCCGATTTGATCTTCTTGAGACCTTGGATCACCAGCTCGGCGCTCTTGCCGATGGAGATTTGCCTTTGCTCTTCCAAATGGGCCATCGCCGATTTTTGAAGCTCCAGCACAGCCGTCATCTGCTCATCGGCTGTCATCCCTTCGAGGTTTTTCAACAGTTCCATTATTTCAACTCCGAGGTGATGCGGTCAAGAAATGCCTTCTCTATCTTTTCCGACATCTGCAACTCGACCATCTTGCTCTTGTTCTTCATGTCAGCTTCCTTGAGCATCAACTCAGCGATCTTCACCCGCTTGTCGAACTCGTTGGACTCGTTGCCCGCTGGCAGGTTCTTGGTCGTCGATGCGATCACCTTGGCCTGCACCTCCTGCGGCATGAGCTGCGCCTCGGCCATCAGCTTGGTTGCCTCTGCCCGGTTCTGCTCGGCCTGTGTGGTGCTCACCGCGATCTGAGCCTGCGCCGCTTGCATGGCCAACTGCTGCTGGGCCTGCTGCATGGCTTGTGCCTGTGGGTCTGGCTGGCTCATCTGGTCCAGCGCTGCCATCAGTTCGTAGCGGTTGGAGAGGCTGGAGTTGCCCAAGATGCCCTTCAATATCAGCGGCAGCACTGGCGTGTTTGGACCCAGTGTCTGCAACAGACCAATGAACTGCTGCTGCTCGTACTCACGGGCAATGATGCCCAGCGTCGCCGTTGGCACGAACTTCATGTCCACGCTCGGATAGCGCTCGGGGTCGAACTGCATGTACCTGAACGCCGCCTTTTGGATGAACGGGATCAGGAAGTCTTCTTGGAAGTTGACCAGCGTGCGCTTGTACTTCTTGATGATCGTGGCCACAGCCATGCTCATGCCAGCACCATCGCGGCTGACTTGGCTGACCATGCCTTGGCTGTCCAGCGTGCCAGTGGCTTGCAAGAGCATACGCTCGAACTCTTTGGCCGTGTTCAGGTTGTTCAGGCTCGTCTCGCCGAACTTGAACGGGTACAGAATCTCGGCTGGGTTGCCGTTGACCATGAACGCTTTGCCTGGCTTGACCTCGAAGCGGGCGCCGCGTGGCAGACGGGTTGCGTCCATGCCCATCATAGGTGAGGTCGTCAGGGCCAAGCTGTCCAAATGGCTCCTGACTTGGGCGTCAATCGCCTTTTGCATGTTGTAAGACTTCTCCACCGTGCCGCGTCCGAGCAAGCGGTTCGGCACAGTGTCGTCTTGGTAGCTCAGGACCGGGCGGTCCTTCATCATGTAGGGGTTCTCTTCCGCTTTGAGTAGCAGACTGCCGTTGGCGATCACAACAATCGCCTCGACCATGTCCGAATAATCCTCAGCCGCTGAATCGTCAGGAAACAAGTCCTCGACCTCAGTGTCTTCCTCTGTTAGGTATTCGCGTGGCACCAGACCGTAGTACTTCAACAGCAGCACTTTTTCGTCGCGGTACTGACTCATCTCCTGAGTCGGCTCCAGATCGGTGTCCTCATACGTTGGGGTGATGTTCACCTTACGGTAGATGCCCTTTTCGATGCCTTCGACGATCTTGTGGATGCCCACATACGACTCAATCGCCACACCCATGCAGTCGTCTACAGACGTGCCGTTGGGGTCAAACAGGAAGTTTTTCGGGTTGACGGGCATGATTTTGACCGCAATCCGGTTTTTTTCCACCACGCCGATGGCCGCTTGGCCAACTTGCCCTGGAATCGCCTGAGTTGCAGGCTCGAAGATCTTTTCCGTCTTCACGACGATCTCGCCGATGCCTGTGCCGTAGATTTCGGCCATCAGCTCGATCTGATCAATCGCTTTTCTGATCTTGTCCTGCTTGAAGTCCTCCATGAGCTGATTTTTCAGCACTTCAACGTCCAACGGGTTGCCGTTGACGTCTTTGAGGTCGTCTTCGATGTCGAAAAAGTCGCCTTGCCCGAAAATAGCCTCAAGAATTTCAGCGTGTCTGGTCTCTACCGCCTGCTGGGTGGCCGGAGTCACGATGCGTGATCGCTCTGACTCGCGTGTTTTGTCTTCGGAAGCCCACTCACCACGGAAAATGCGCTCGTATTCGAGGTATTTGTCCAGAAAGTTGGTGTTGCGGTAGTCGCGCCAGCGGTCGCAATGGTCAACGACGAAAGCCGTCAGCTCCTTGTCGTTCTCTGTCGGCTCGTCGAACTCATTTTGATCCATTTTTGACCCCTATGTCGGTGGCTATACCCCCGATATTACATCCATCGGCTGCCAGTCCTCGTCGTCAGCGTCTTGAAAGTAGCTGGTGACGGCCAACTGGTCGATGTACGACAGCGCGTCCGGCAAATCGTCATGGACGCCTTGCGACGGAAACATTAAAAGCTGGTCCACGAACGTGTCCCAGTCTTCTTCGCTGTTCAGGACGATTCTACCGTGTTCAAATCGCCCTTGCAAAGACCAAATCACCCGGTCTGTTTTCTTCCGGTTGCCGTGCGTCAGGTCCACAATATGACTGTAGACGTTGTTTTTTCGCATCAGGTCTGACAAATACGGCAGAACCGCGTTTTTGAGCGCCCCTCTTTCGATGCCGATGGACAGCGGGCGATAGTCCCGCATCTTCATCAGTATCTTCGCCGCCGTCTCACGGATGTCCCAGCGTCCGTGTTCGATCTCTTTCACGAACCACTTGCCGTCGTCCGTCACTTTGACGACCGCAATCGCCGACTCATCCAGCCGCTTCTTGCTGTTTGCCGCCTGCTTGGCCACTTCTTCAAACCCAGCCAAGTCGACTGCCACGAAGTAACTGCCGTAGTCCGGCTCCTCGCCGTACTTGATCCACTCCTCTTTGAAGACATCCGCGCCCGCATTGCTGAAACTGGCCAGATATTCCTGTTTGAACGCAAACGTGGACAGGGTCTTCTTGGCGCTTTCGATCTCGGTGGGGTCGATCAGCGGGTTGTCCTGCGTGGTGAAGTGCCAGCTCTTCCAGTCTTTGTCCTGGTCGTCTTGCCCCAGCTTCCACAGGTCGTGAAACCAGTTGCGCCCTTTTGGCGTGCCGATGAACATCCCTCGGCCCTTCCTGTCTGACAGAGACGCCCGAATGACCTGCTCCCACGCCTCGGGCTTGATGTCGGCCACCTCGTCCAGAACTGCGTAGGTTAAGGAGACGCCTCGCAGCGTGTCCGGTCGGTCTGCGCCCCTGACGTAGATACGCGCTCCGTTGACCATCGTGATGTCCAGATTATTGACGTGGCTCGACTGGATCACGTCTCGCCCGAGGTCGAGCAGCAAGTCCCAGATGATCTGCCTCGACTGACCCATCGTTGGGCTGACGTACAGAACAGCACTGCCCGGTGGGCACTTGAGCGCTTCGATGATCAGTGTCGTTGCGGCGAGTCTCGACTTCCCACAGCGCCGCCCGGCAGCGATTACTTTGAACCGGTGGTCGTCGGCGTAGACCTGTTGTTGCCAAGGCAGTAGAGAGAAGTTGAGGTCAGACATCGCTTATGTCCTCAGCATCAATGACTTGGGGCGCTTCACCCAGACCCGTGATGTTGATCGTGATGGCGCTGCGCTGGTTCTTGTCCTTTTCGAACATACCTATTGGCAGCGTCCTGTCCATGCACATCTTCAGCGCCGCCATTTGACCTGGGTGGTCGTCGTTGAGCGCAATCTGGATCACCTTCTCCGCGACATCTTTGCCGCCAGACCGGATCATCAGCTCTTTCAGTTCTTTGATGCGTTGGTGATCCGTCTTCGGTAGCACCGCCGGCGGATTCTCTGCGTACCTCTGGATCGTCATCTGCACTGCACTTTGCTTTTTTTTCACTTTACCCTTTCGGAGTTGCGACAATTGTAATGGGTTTTCCCATTTTCGCTTTTTCGGAGGGGAGGGGGGTACATCAAATTTCACAAGCAGCGCCGACCCCCTCCCCCCCCATCAAAAAGTCAAGAATCCTAGGGTTTTCCCGTTTCCACTTCCTACAACAGCCATTATGTAAAGTTGAGTCAAAGTTATGCACAGAAAAAAGCATACCAACTGCAACAGCTCAAAGTTATGCACTGGCAACTGTGGATAAGTTTTGGATTCGGGCTGTGGACAACTGGGTCGGCTGGGAAAAATCGGGGGGAGAAAGTGTGAGAGGGGCGGGTGGTCGCTTCCAGGGGTACCTGCACCACGATAGCCAATCCTAATCACCATGCCAAACCGATAGCATTTACCAATAAATACTTTTTTAAGAACCCACAACCGAGCCACCAGTCGACGCCTCGCCAAGGGCTTTAAACGGGCCTACAAGGCTTCGTTAGTTGATGCCTGTGGGATGACAAGGACAATGCCTTCTCGTGGCGTATCGGGCCTTAATCCCAAGTTGTAGAAAAGTCTGTAGGTATCGATGATCTCAAGGAAGCCAGCGGACATATCGCCATCACCAGCAGCCAAGAGTGTTGCCCGTTCTGCTGGCCCGAGCTTTCGCTGGAAGTGTTTGACGTTAGGGTCTGCTGGTCTACCCAATCCATAAACGCCCATTTGAATCACCATCTCTCTAAAAAGTTATCCACAGGCTGAGTCCAAAAAACTCAGCAACCCCAAAAACCCCTGCAACGCCTTGACCCTTGACCCCAACCCTAAAGGGTTGGGGGTCAGGGAGGGTCAACTTTGGCGCTGTTTTGCCCCTTTTTGACCCTGACCCTGACTTTGACCCTAGGGTCATTTAGGGTCAACCAAATAAAAGTTATCCACAGGTTATCCACAGTCGTTTTTACGCAACATCATAGTGCTTGCCTGTACCTCATCCACCATGATCCACCCATGTTCGGTGTTCTGGATCATGTCAGCCTGGAGCAGCGCACCGATCAGTTTGTCGTTGTAGGACGGGTTGATCATGTTGCGCACGGTGCGCTCGGCGTTGCCGTCTTGGGTCAACTTGTCCTTTAGAGCTGACCGGCTGAGGTAGGGCAGCTCATCCCTGACCTCGGCGCCAGATGCCCACCAAGCGTTTTCCCAAGTCTTGCGGTGACCATCGATCTTGGAGTCTTTCTTGGTGGGTGCGGCTGGGGCTTCGGCTTGAATGGGAATGGCGCTGGTGACGGGTTGGTTGTCTTCGTCGTACCAGCTTGGGATGGTGACTTGCTGGAGGTCGAGGTAGATTGGCTCGGCCATTTCGGCGTCTTTGGATTTGCGCTGGACCAATTGCATGGGCTGGTTGTCTTTGCCGGGGATGACGCTGATCTCAATGTCGAGTGCTCCTCGCCAGGCGCTTGAGCCTCGGGCGCGGTGCTGGGCCTCGTCTGAGACGCCTGTGTGGTGAACCAGAATGACGGTGCAGTTGAACTCCATCATCAAGTTGCCGCAGGCGTCCAACATGGTCTTGGCGTCTTGGGCGCTGTTCTCGTCTCCGGCAAGGAAGCGGTGCAGGGTATCGACCACCACGACCTTGGGGGTCTCGGGCAGCATCCTGATGTGCTCGACCACCTTGAGATAACCGGCTGGGGTGTTCAGGTCGCAGCCGTGCTTGGAGAGCCACATATTGAGCTTGCCCGATTTGTGGTGGTGCTTCCAGGCGGCGATTCGGCCTCGCAGGCCGTGGTGGCCCTCGCCGGCCAAGTAGACCACGTGACCGGGGCGCACTTTGTTGCCGCACCATTCTGGGGTGCTGCTGGCAATGCGCAGGCACCAGTCGAGCACCACAAATGTCTTGCCGCCACCAGATGGGCCGTGAACCATCACAAGGGCTTGGTCTTGAATCCAGCGCTTGACCAGCCATGAGATAGGGCTGGGCTGGGCTGAGAACTCATCGGCGGGGATGAGCCAATCATCATGTGTTGGGGCAAGAAGGCTGGCTAAGTCGTTGCCAGACTGCACATAATCGTTGGCATCACCTTGAACTGGTGGAACCACTGTGCGTGCGCCGTACTTAGCACTGGCCTGCTCGGCGTAGCGCTGGCCAACACCAGATGCGTCATTGTCGGCCACGATCACGATCTCTTGGGCTGGGCCGTGCATCTCGCGCAACTTGCCTGTGACCGGGACAAGGTTGCTGGCGCTGTAGGCCACGATCACGGGGCGGTTGGTGATCTCGTGAATGGTTGCCGCGGTGGCGAAGCCTTCGGCCATATAAAGTGGTCCAGGCTCATCCAGTGAGCCTAGCTGCCAGAATTTCCCGCCAGTTTGCCCACCGGGGTGATAGAGTTTGCCGCCATCGTGGGCAATGTATTGGAGCGTGCTCAAACTGCCGTCCTGATCGTACAAGGGCACCATCAGCCGACCATCACCCGTAATGCGTGCGCCATGAACGCCGATTCCCTTTTTGGCCAGGTAAGGGTGCTCGGGGCTGGCCGGGTTGGCTGTAGCCCAGATTTGCTCGACTGTCTCGCTGGCGACTTGGTGCTGGCGAATAATCTCAGCATCTCGCACGGCCTTGGACTCAGCAAGGCGCTTGACGTGGATCATTTCCTCGGTGTGCGTGAGCTTTCGGCCAACGTCTGCCCTGAAAGTGGCCTCAATGCCTGCTCTCCAGCAGCCGAATCGTCCCGCCGGGATGCCATCGCCAAAGACCAAGTACCAGCCTGGCTTATCAATGCCTGGCTTGCCTTTTGTGCCAGATTTGAAGCGGTGAATCTTGCCATCCATCTCAATGTGATCTGGTGGCTCAAGGCCAGCAGCCCTGATGGCGTCAATGAGCTGCGCCTCTGGGGATGCAACGATTTTCTCGGGTGGTGGCGACCAAGGTCCACCAAGAACTTTGGAGAGGTCAGCCATGCGTCACCTTCCGGCTTTCCAAATAGTCCGACAAAGCCTGCAAGACTTTGTGCGTGGGGTTTGCGTTGGGGTTGTCACGCACTTGGCGAATGGTGTTGTAGTGAACGCCAGTGGCCTCTGCCACCTTGATTGGCATTCGGTCTGAAAGTGCGTGGCGTATTTGTTCTAGGGTCATCATGTTTTGTCCTTGTTAAAAAAAAATGTTGTGATGTGCGAATCATACGCTATAATGTCGCTACACCACAAACAGATTCCCTGACAGTGGTGCAAAAAAAGGAGAGCCAGATGGCTATCAATTTGAAATCGACTGGCGGTTTAACTGCCAATGGGGTTAAGTTGCTTGTTTACGGGCAAGCTGGTGCAGGTAAGACCACTTTGGTCAAGACGCTGCCCAATGTGATCGTATTGTCTGCGGAGGGTGGTTTGCTGTCCATTCAGGACGCTGATCTGCCTTACATCGAGATTGCAAGCATGGATGATCTGCGTGAGGCATTTACATGGTGCCGTGACAGCCAAGAGGCAACTGGCTTTCAGTCGGTGGCGCTTGACTCAATCAGCGAGGTGGCTGAAGTGGTGCTGGCCCATGAAATGAAGAAGTCCAAGGACGGGCGTGCAGCTTATGGTGAGATGAACACCACCATGCAAGAGCTTATCCGTGCGTTCCGTGATTTGCCGGGCAAGCATGTCTACATGAGCGCCAAGCTGGAGAAGTCCACCGATGAGATGGGCAAGATGCTCTACAACCCAGGGATGCCCGGCAAGAGCTTGACCCAAGGCTTGCCATACTTCTTTGATGAAGTGCTGGCGTTGCGTGTGGAGCGTGATGCAGAGGGCAATACCCAGCGGGCGCTGATGTGCGACAGCGATGGTCTGTGGCTGGCCAAAGATCGCTCGGGCAAGCTGGAGGCTTGGGAAGCGCCAGATTTGGGTGCAATCATTAACAAGATTGGGGACAGAGCATGAGAAAAAACGACCAAGCCTTTCCAGTTGGCTACAACGGGCACGTGGGTATGACGCTGAGAGATTACTTTGCGGCGAAGGCAATGCAATCACTAATTTTGGACAAACATTTTCAAAACTCGACTGAAACCCAACCAGAAATGTTGTTTGAACTGTATATAAATTTGGCAGATGAATCTTACGATCTGGCAGACGCCATGCTGGAGGCAAGAAAGAAATGATCGAAACCACCGACATGGCCGAGTTGGCCCAGATGTGGCTCAGAGCAAAACAGGAAGAAAAAGATGCGACAGAAGATCGCCGAGATATTGAAGACCACATCAAGAAGCTGGCAAGAATCTCAGACCAACTTGACAGCACAGAGACCGTCGGTGCAGCAGGTTTTGAGATCAAGATCGAAGGACGCATCGACCGCAAGGTCGATTCAGAGAAGCTGCAAATGCTTGCCACTGAAGCCGGACTGAGCGATCACCTTGCAACACTTTTCCGGTGGAAGCCGGAGATCAACATGTCGGTTTGGAAAGCAGCCGACGAATCCATCACCGGGCCTTTGGCTGGTGCTATTACGGCCAAGCCTGGCCGCCCATCTTTCAAAATCATCCCCAAGGAGTAAATCATGGCTTTTCTGAACGAAGAATTTAACGTCAACGACATGCCTGTTGGCAACACTGGCAGTTTTGAGCCTTTGCCTGCTGGCTGGTACACCGCCACAATCTCGCAAGCCGAGCTGAAGGCCACCAAGGCTGGCAATGGTCAGTACATCAAGCTGCGTTACGACATCACTGGCCCAAGCCATCAAGGCCGGGTTGTGTTTGGCAACTTGAACATCAAGAACGCCAACCCTAAGGCCGAGGAGATTGGTCGCCAGCAGTTGGGCGACATCATGCGTGCGATTGGCTTGGCGAAGGTGACTGACACAGATCAGTTGATTGGTGGCCAGATCAGCATCAAGCTGGAGGTCAAGCAAGACGAGCAGTATGGAGCCAGCAACGAGGTTAAGGCTTTTAAGTCTGTCTCGGGTAGTGCTGCGCCATCGGCTGCGTCTTTTGCAGCACCGGCTGCTGCGCAGATCAGTGTTGGCAAGGCCGCGCCACCTTGGGCTAAGAAGTAAGTTTTGGGCCGAAAGCGGATGCTGGGCAACGCGCCGTAAGAGAGTAGGCGAAAGCCTTGTAGCACCCAGACGCAGCGAGTAGGCCCACCCAAAAAAATGCCCCGACTGGTTAGGGTCGGGGCAAACTTCATCGAGGAAACAATCATGAAAATACCCGAGAGTGATCATAACATTCAGGCGCTAATTGACAAGCACCATGAAGCAATCGCAGAAGTCCCTCGCCCTCACCTTGGAGCCAGTACGCTGGGCCATGTGTGTGATCGGTGGCTTTGGCTGTCGTTTCGGTGGGCTGTGCAGCCTAAGTTCTCTGGCCGCATCTTGCGCTTGTTCAGGCGCGGACACCAAGAAGAAGCCAACATCATCAGCGACCTGCGTGCCATTGGTGTAGATGTGCGCAAGGTCTCAAGTCAGCACCGGGTCGATTTTGGTAGCCATGTTTCGGGGTCGCTTGATGCGATCATTGACTCTGGCGTGCCTCAAGCGCCAAAGACCAAGCATGTGGCCGAGTTCAAGACGCACAGCAAGAAGTCGTTTGATGCGCTGGTCAAGGACGGCGTGGAGAAGTCCAAGCCCGAGCACTTTGTGCAGATGCAGGTTTACATGGCTGGCACTGGTCTAGACCGTGCGCTGTATGTGGCTGTCTGCAAGGACGATGACCGGATCCACACCGAGCGCGTGAAGCTAGACAAGGATATGGCTGATAAGGCCATACGCCGAGGGCACTACATTGCTTTGAGCGACAACATGCCGCCACCGATCAGCACCGATGCCAGTTGGTATCAGTGCAAGTTCTGTGATGCCCATGAGTTCTGCCATGAGTCCAAGACCACCAAGCATGTGAACTGCCGCACCTGTGCGATGGCCACACCGCTGTCGGACTCGACCTGGCACTGCGGCAAATGGGACGATGTTATTCCGGTGGACGCACAGCGCAATGGCTGCGACGGCCATGTCCTGCACCCTGATCTGGTGCCTTGGCAGCGCAAAGATGGGCCTAACGAATTCACTGCGGTCTATGAGATCAATGGCACAACTGTGGCCAATGGCGACCCAGAGCAAGAGGGTGTGTTCAGTAGCAAGGAACTGCTGGCTAACGCTGGTGCGTGCGCTGACAAGGGCTGGACGCAGCTGCACGATATGCGCAAGCAGTTTGGTGGAAGGGTTGTAGCGTGAACAAACAAGGAGAATTAAATGAGTTGGCTCTTTTCGCAGGTGCTGGTGGAGGAATACTTGGCGGGAAACTTCTCGGATGGCGAACAGTCTGCGCCGTTGAATGGGAACCCTATCCAGCAAGCGTACTGTGCGCCAGACAAAATGACGGACTTCTCCCGCCTTTCCCGATTTGGGATGACGTTCAAACCTTTGACGGAAAGCCGTGGAGAGGAATTGTTGACGTCGTTTCGGGCGGGTTTCCATGCCAAGACATCTCATCAGCCGGAAAAGGTGCAGGGATTGATGGAGAACGATCAGGAATGTGGAGCCACATGGCGAGGGTGGTTGGCGAAGTACGACCCAGATACGTCTTTGTGGAGAACAGCCCAATGCTCGTTACTAGAGGACTTGAACGAGTCCTTGGCGACCTTACCGCGCTCGGGTATGACACGAAATGGACTGTTATGGGCGCTGCCGATGTTGGAGCAAACCACCAAAGAGACAGAATTTGGATTGTTGCCTACTCCCGTCAGATCGGATTGGAAAGGCACTTCTCGAAAAAGCAAATTCGACAACAGGGCAAGGCAATATCAAGCATGGGACGATGGGACGGAAGCATCAACCCTGTATCCAAACCCATTGGCTTACGAAGCCTTAATGGGGTGGCCGCTGGGGTGGACAGACTTAAAGCCATTGGTAACGGACAAGTCCCCTTATGTGCTGCAACAGCATGGAGACTGTTAAATGCTGCGTGAATACCAACAGCGCACCATCGACCAGCTTTATGCTTGGTTTGAGGCTGGTGGCCGTGGCAACCCTTGCCTAGTGCTGCCGACCGGCTCCGGCAAGTCGCACATTGTGGCCGCGCTGTGCAAGGACGCCTTGCAGACTTGGCCAGAGACTCGTGTTCTGATGCTGACCCATGTGAAAGAACTGATTGAGCAGAACGCTGAGAAGATGCGCCAGCACTGGCCAGGTGCTCCAATGGGCATTTACAGCGCCAGCATTGGCCGGCGTGATCTGGGCGAGCCGATCACGTTTGCTGGCATCCAGTCGGTGCGCACCAAGGCGCGTGAGCTGGGCCACATCGATCTGGTGATCATCGACGAGTGCCACCTAGTCAACCACAAGGACGAGGGCGGCTACCGCACGCTGTTGGAGCAGCTTGCAGCGATTAACCCAGCCATCAGGGTGGTGGGATTGACAGCCACACCTTACCGCTTGGGGCATGGCCTGATCACCGACAAGCCTGCGCTGTTTGATGCCCTGATTGAGCCTATCAGCATCGAAGAACTGATCTACAAGGGCTACCTGTCCACGCTGCGCTCTAAGATCACCAAGGCCAAGCTGGATGTGACTGGCGTTCACAAGCGCGGCGGCGAGTTCATTGAATCTGAGTTGCAGGCTGCGGTGGACACGGACGACAAGAATCAGGCTGTGGTGCATGAGGTCATGGCTTTGGCTGGCGACCGTAAGGCTTGGCTGTTCTTTTGCGCCGGTGTCCAGCACGCCCAGCACATTGCCGAGGCACTGCGTCAGCAGGGGGTGGCCGCTGCTTGCGTGACCGGGGACACACCAAAGAAGCAGCGCGATGAAATCATTGCCGACTTCAAGGCTGGCAAGCTGCAAGCGCTTACCAACGCCAACGTGCTGACCACTGGCTTTGATTACCCCGACATTGATCTGGTGGTGATGCTGCGCCCGACCATGAGCGCCAGCCTCTATGTGCAAATGGCAGGTCGCGGCATGAGGGTCAAGAGCCACACCGATCACTGCCTGGTGCTTGACTTTGCCGGGGTGGTGGCCACACATGGCCCAATCACCAACGTGCAGCCACCAAAGAAGGGCGGCGATGGCAATGGCGAGGCACCAGTGAAAGCCTGCGAGAACTGCGACGAGTTGGTCCATATCTCGGCAACGGTGTGCCCAGCCTGCGGCCATCCTTTCCCTGTGAGGGAGGCCAAGAAGCTGCAACTGCGCAATGACGACATCATGGGGCTGGAGGGGCAAGAGCTCGAGGTGAGCAGCTGGGCATGGCGCAAACACATCAGCAAGCAATCAGGCAAAGAAATGCTGGCGGTAACGTACTACGGCAGTCTGAGCGATGCACCAATCACTGAGTACTTGCCGATTGCACATGAGGGCTATGCCGGGCAGTCTGCCGTGCAAAAGCTAATCACCATTGCAGAGCGTGCCCAAATTGTGCGCGGTGGTTTGAATGTTCCAACAATGATTGAGATGGCGCAAAACTTGAACAACTCAACACCGCCAAGCATGATCGAGTATCGCAAGGACGGTAAATTTTTCAAAGTAACGCGAAGGAAATGGGAATGAGACCTGCTGAACCTGAGTTCTTGATTCACTGGCGACAGTGGCACCGTGCTGGCCCACCAAGGTGCTGCCACACCTGCGAGCACTACGGCAACGACGGGCAATGCGTTGAGTTCTTCATGAAGCCGCCAGCAGAGTTTGCAGAGGCTGTTGGCAAGTGTCCCAAGTGGGAACGAGAGGTAATGTTTTGACTGATCGCATACCAACCGAGCATGAAGAGCAACGCGAGGTCGTGAAATGGTTTCGCCAGACGCACAGAGGTGTGCGCATCTTTGCAATTCCCAACGGTGGCCAAAGAAGCATTGCCGCCGCCACCAGATTGAAGATTGAGGGCGTATCGGCTGGCGTGCCAGATCTATTCATTCCTGCCTGGCACTTGTGGGTGGAGATGAAGCGCGTCAAGGGTGGTGTGCTCAGTGCCGAACAGAAGGACTGGATAGCCTATCTTGAAGGTGTGAAACATTGTTGTATAGTGGGAAAAGGTGCTGATGATGCAAAAGCAAAGATCACTGCCTTTTTTAACCAACACAAGGACTCGCTATGACTGAGCAAACCAAAGACCGTTACATGACCATTCGCCTGCCTGCTGACGTGGAGCTGGAAGTGCGCAAGCACGCTGATCGCCACACCAGAACGCTGGCTGCGCAGGTGCTGCACTATATAAAAATGGGGATTGCAAAAGAAAAGAAGTGATTAGGGTTTGTACCTATAAAATAATTGTGTGAGATTGTGGGAAGTGGTGTTATGATTCAGTCATCGCAACAAACCAAACCGGAGTAACCGACATGGCAACTTACAAAATTGTTAAAGCAGAAGCCTCTACACACACTGGCCGCTGCGTCATTGTGTGGGACGTAGTGGATGCGGTAGACGGATATGTGTACGACACATTTAGCCGCAAGTGCGATGCAAAGGATTGGATCGCTCGCGCCACCGCTTAATCAACCGGGGCTACGGCCCCAAGAAAGACCACCATGAAGCACCAAAAATATCACCAGCACTACCAAGTCAAAGCCGCCAAGCTGCACGGTCGTGCAGATGCTGCACTCAGCATTGCATTGGCGTGCGTCATTGGCATTGCCTTGGCCGCTTGCTTGTTCTTTGGGTTGTCAGCATGAGCTGCATGAACACTCAAATGATGCACAGCCGCCAGGCTGACGAGGACAGAGCCGAGGCTTTGGAGTTTGCAATCGAGGCGCGTGCTGCTGAGTTGATGACGCATGGCGAGGCGTGTGATCCGCTTGATGGGGTCAACGTGCTTGAAGCAATGGACGAAGCCACTGCAACTGACAAAAAGTTGTTGGGGCAGTGGCTAGCGACTGGTTCTTATGACGCTTGCGGCCTTTGGATGATTCAGATTTCAAAAGAGTATTGGGGCAAAAAGGCTGATGAGATGGCCAGGGAAGAACTGACATGAACAGGTTTGAGGCGTGGGAAGCACACAACACCGCCAAGTTTGCCCGTGACTGCGCCAAGGCAGTTTCTGAGCAAGAAGAGCTGATCAAGAGTCTGCGAGAAGACTTGAAGACAGCCATCCGTGCCTACCGGCACTTAGTAATCGAAGGAGCAAATAATGACCAAAACTACACCGTGGATTCCAGTCGGACACCCAGACTTTAAATGGAGCAGCGGGGCTGACGTTCAGTCCCTCTGGCGCAAGTACGGCTGGACACCGCCGTCGGAAAAGATGTCCCCACCACCCGTGGAGAGACTGCAATGACTAAAGACGAAGCACTCGACTTGGCGCTGGAGGCGTTGGAAACGCTCATGCTAGAGCGCGGATCAATCTATGACAAAGCCATCACCGCCATCAAGCAAGCCCGTGCCCTCGACAAGAAGGCAGAGAACGCCAGAGAGTTGGGGCTGGACTATGAGCCAGCACAGCCTGTGGTGTGGCATGACGCGCCGCAGACCATTTACCTACAAGTCTGCCCAGAAGCAGATCACTGCGAAGTGCGGTTTGCCGATCATGACGAGGTGACTTGGTGTCAAGACAAGATTCACGACAGTGACATTGCGTATGTCCGAGCCTCTACCACCCAACAACCACCAGCACAGCGCACATGGGTTGGGCTGACGGATGAGGAGCGCGATGATATTTTGGACATATACATTACAGCCGAAGGACGTGCCCGAGCCATTGAACACAAACTCAAGGAGAAGAACACATGACCACACAACTGGTTCGTGATTCTATGAAGTTGATGGCCGATGCTGGTGTAGACATTTTGGACATCAAATGGTTTGATCTGACCGGGGCGTTCTCGGAGCATCAACACGCCAACCTTGAGCCTGTGATGACGCATCGCCCACCATTTGACAAATGCTTTGTTACTTGGAAAGGAAAGA
>Ga0209599_10000260_pt1 | contig 37403 bp, 24 predicted proteins | sample Shrwel_input2_FT_FD_187534 | JGI IMG/M metagenome (GOLD analysis project Ga0209599, IMG submission 187534) | Subsurface microbial communities from deep shales in Ohio, USA - Utica-3 well 1 S input2 FT (SPAdes) (version 2) ...
TTTTTAAAGCTAATTCTTGAGCAGCAACGTCAACGCTGTTATTTGGGTCTGTTTCAGATTGCTCATTTTCAAGTTGGGCAGGAGACATTTCTGTTTCTTGCACTTCTGTTGGAACAGAAGGTTCTTCATTTTGTTCATCTTCTGCATATTTAAATAAGCTTTTATTTCCAAAGATAGAGGCAAATAAAGCTTGTTCAATTTCTTGGCTTTCTGCCAATCTGAAATCTTGAATTTTTGATTCAGCAGCCCTCATTGCACCAAATACAGGTTCTGAATTAGCAAACTCATGCTGGTGCTTTCTGCAGCCTGGGCACTTCTTATGATTACCAATAGAGGGCTCCATGTGGCTTCGACAGAAAAATCTATTACATGACGAACATTGTGAAAGCGCCCACTTTTTAATTTTTCTACTACAGTGCGGGCAAATGTGATCGCTATTTTCCTTTTTAGTGAAATTATAATAGTTAGTCAAAGCTAATTTTTTCATAAGAATCCTCAATTTTATTTTACACTTCACGGAGGTGCTGTACCTGCATTTGAATTTTACAATTTAGCCTTAATCTGGCAAAGATTTGTTTGAGATTATTTTTATTGATTTGATACGATAATTATTAATGCTCAGGCAAAGGCTGTGCGCGCTCTATTCGCGAATCTCAACGCACAGCGACGGAAAGGGGAACGAATGAAAGCATTACTATTCGTATTGTGTGCATTCATGCTGGGGATTTGGAACATAATTGCCCAGCCCGTTAAAAACGATGAGCGCCCTTTGCACATCGTATCCGCCCAGGCAGCTTTGGCTAGTAGACCAAAACAACCTGAAAAACAGGAACCAAAAGTTCCTTTAATCGCCAAAAAGGTTGTCAAACCTACTGCTAAAAAGCCAGCTGTCGATAGCGGGGTAAAGCAGAAGATCGCGGGACTTATCAAAATGGTACAGCCCCGTAAAGGTCAGGCATATGCAGATCATGTAGCAGAAGTTATTATTAAGGAAGCCAAGAGATATAAACTTGATCCTTACATTGTAGCTTCAACAGGCTACATTGAATCTGAGTTTTCCATGGTTTCAAAACCTTGCATGGGAATCATGCAAGTGGAAAGAAAAACGTTCAATTGGAAATACCGTAAAAGCGGCTTAAAACCAATGGATTTGGAAGACAACATACGTCTCGGAGCGTGGGAATTGGCTGACAAAGCAAAAATGTCTAATCGGGCAAAATCTCGAATTGCTTTAGCCAGCCGTGGCGGACTCTCACGCATGTGGGGTAGGTATAATGGTGCTGGACCTAACTCAGGTTATGTTCGTAGAGCTCATTTAACCTACGCAAGAATCAAGTCTAAAAGCTTATCTGATATTCAGAAACATCTCAAGACTAGAGGCCCACTGTGGAAACCGTAATTTGGTAAAAACGCCATGGTTTCTATAACAATTTAACTCAAAACCCCCTTTTAATTAAAAGGGGGTTCTTTTTTGCTTAAATATCAACGATTAGTTTAATATGGGAGAATTATAAATGGAATTTATTGACTTATCTTATTACAAAATTTTGCCCCAGCAATCAGGGACTAATCCTAAAATGCTTGTAAGTGAAATTACAAATGAAATAGAATACCTTGCATGCACGGACACATACACAACTACAATTGACTATGTTGTAAGTAAGATTATGGAAGTTTCAGAAATCAACACTGAGCCTGTATTATGGGGAAGTGATCTTAGATTTTACGAACAAAACTATGTTACTTTAACTAAGTTCGATTTGTCTAAAGATTGGGTTTACTACGGCGATACAGAAAAGCTCGACGAGTTTAAGAATAAAACTGAGATAGACTACATTTTCCTTATGTCTTCTATTCTTGGGGGCGGATTATGGCCCGATGATCTAGCTGGCTTTGCAGATGATAATAACAATTTTAAGAAGTCATTCCATTTTAACATGATGTTCGAAGTTGAACTTGCAATGTATGCTTCTGGGAATGCAAAGGCTGCTGCTATTTTTGACAAGAGCCAAACAGAGATAGACGACTTCTTTGACATGGAAGATAAAGAAATTTATCAAGACATGTATCCAATAGTTGAGAAGTTCTTATCTCTCAAAAAGTCAGACTGGTTTGACATTCTTCAATTTCCAAAAAATTCTCGATATGAAAAATGTAAGTTCTGGGCAATCAAAAAAATTATAGATACCCAAAAGATTCTTAAGAAGTATTACCAATAAAAATAAGGGGGCTGGATAGCCCCCTTATAGTTTTTGAACCTTTGTGTAGAAAAAATTTCAGATTATACTGTCCATCCTCTATTCCATCCAGATGGGTAGCGGCTACCAGATGTGGCTGAGTATACTGGAGCATGGTTGGTAACGATGTGATTCATGAGAGCAGTGTATCTCTTGAGTCTGTATGCTTCCAAAAGGAACTGATGCTTGAGCTTTAAAATCTTGTTAGAATTCAAGTTTGCAAGGTATGATCTGTCATAGCCTTCCTGAGTATCACCAAGAGCAACAAGAGCAGTGTATGCTGTGTTGTAATCTGTGATTTCTTTGTTGATATGGGCTAAAGCAGTTTGGAAATCTCTGAGGGTATGTGTTGGGTTTGAAATGTCACCTACACCTACACTTGAGTCAGTTGGGTAATTTGCAGCACTCAAGTAATCTACAGCTGTTGGAGCAGCGGTAAATGTAAGAGCAGTGGTGCCTACAACGATAGGTTCGTCTGTTGAAAGGTAGAACTTGAGTCCGCCGTTTGTTGAACCGCCAGCAGCTACAGTTACAAGAACATTTTGAAGAACTTCAGAGTCTTCATTGAAGCCTGTAACGCGGCTCCAGGCTCCACCACTGTTGTAGAGGTAGATACCGTTTTGTGTAGCTGTGCTTTGATTCTTGACGAGAACAGTTGATACACCATTTGTCAAAGTGACACTGTCGATAGTTTGTGAGCCTGACAAAGTAATGTTAGCTGTTGTTGCAGCTGTTACAGTGAATTGTGAAACTGATGCGACACTAACTGTGCGATCAATTCTGAGTTCCCAGCGATCACTGATGTTGTTCTTAGACTGAACACCAGGAGCTGCACCACTGATAAAGTTTGATGGATAATTTGGCATTAACTTATCTCCTTAAAAATACTATCAATCCAGGCCTCGCAGGAGTTATGGCCCTTCTTTTGTGAATGCTCTCTGTATAAACAGATTTTATTAGGATTTACACCTAGTCGTTACATTCTCGGCGACATCTTACAAGATCGTTTGATCATTTAATTTTGAATTACAGATAATTTACCTACGCACCTTGCCCATGCTTTGGTGATCAATCCTGCTTCACAACATCATAGTTATAGATTTATGATCTCGATTCCTACAGGCGGGCAGGGTTTACCAATCAAAAACTGTAAAATTACATTTAATAAAAAGGCCCCTTTTGGAGTAAATAATGGCTGATTCTTTGAGCGCACAAAACAATTCAAATCAAACAAAAATTTGGACAGATAAAAACATTTTCGCTAAAAGCATCACTTTTGCTTCAGATCAAATCTTTCCCATAGAGTGCTTGAGCTATAATAACTATTCTTCAGGCTCAATTTTATTCGCAAATGGATCTGGCTGGGATGTTTTAAAGCCCACTAAAAATAATCAAGTTTTAACTTTTGGCGCCCGGGGATTGAATTGGCAAACTCCAAATTTATCAAATACTGAAGGAGTTTTACCAGTAAGTAAAGGTGGCACAGGCTGGTCTTTATTCCCTGAAAGTGGCATTTTGATCAATACAGGCAAAGAAATGCTTGATTTGATGCCAATTCCTAATGATAAAAAGATTTTAATTGGAAGCCAAAAAACTTTATCTTGGTTCAGCTTTGCAGAAGTAGCAAATGAAATTTCAAATAATTTAAAAACTATTTCTATCACTGGCAATGACGCAGTGTTCGAAGAATACAATCCTTGCTTTAAATTAAAAGAACAACACATCTCTGCTGGCATGTTGCTTTCACACAAAGATAATAATTTCTTTCTTGGTGTAAACAAAAACACATTAAGAACATTTAATACTAATTTTAGCAATGCTGGATTAAATTTTGATTTTAAGAATAATTTAATTTCATTCGAGATAAATAATAAAAAAGTTTTTGAAATTGATGAAAATGCTAATTTAAATAATGTGAATTTGCAAATGAGTCATATCCAAGGTATTTTACCATTAAATCAAGGGGGCCTCGGAGAAATTAAATTTTTAAGGGGCGATTTAATTTTTGCAGATTCTTCAAAAGAACTCACTGTTTTATCAACAGATAAATGCGAAGGTTATTATTTACAGGTAAGAGATGGAATTCCAACTTACGCCCCCTTAGATAAATCTGGTTTTGATGGTAGATTTGAAGTCCCATTAGTTTTGCCAGCAGCTAAGAATGGTGTAGCCCCCTTGAGATTAACAAGATCTCAATTGATAGATAAAACATTTGAGGGGTCTTTGGAATTTGATGGCAAGTATTTATTCTTGACAAATGCCGAAGGTAGAAAAGCCCTATCTTTTTTAACATCTAATATCACTGGTACTGCTTCTAATGTAACAGGCGTTGTGGGTTTAGAAAATGGTGGTACAGGACAAAGCTTAAAAGATCTTGCTGTTGGACAAATCTTAATTAAAAATAATGATCTGATCAGTTCTTTTGATCAGGGAAATTATGGCCAAGTATTAATGTCTCAGGGCGCAAGCAGTTTTCCAGCTTGGAGAGATGCAATCCTAGACATTGATACAGAAATCAATTCTGGTTTAATTCTTGATAGGAAAGATGGAATTATTAAAGCTCAAGTAGACCAAAGCTTAAATTTCAATCCAGCATGGCAAGGAATTCATACATTTGTCAGACCCCTAAATTTAAAATCAAAACTAAATGTATCTGATGAAAAAGAAGCCCCTCTTAATTTCGGCATAAATCAAAGTGTATCAAATACAACTATTGGCGATATTTGGTTTGATGGAGAGCATTTACAATTCTTTAATGGCTCTCAAGTAATTACTGTTACAAAGCCTCAAAATGTGCAAGCGCAAACAAATGATTTTATTCAATCGCATTATTTGACATTGGCAGCAGGCGCAGACGTATCTGAGAACAGAAAAATAAGAATGAAAACACCAGTGCCTCACTTAACAACAAAAGGGAGCTTGGCACACAGTAATTGGAAATTAAGAAAATTAGAAATTTTATTGGACGAATCAGCAATTGAAGAAAACGCGGTATTCAAATTAAAAAGTGGCAATAAAACATTAATTGATCAAGGAATAATTACCGTTGGAACAAGCCAAGCATCATTTGAAAGCTTTAATGAAGTTATAGTTACCACAGGCGAAATTCTTCAACTTGAATGTGTAAAATCAGGGGGCAGCAATTACTGGTCTGCTTTCTTATTAATTGATTTGTTATAAATTGGATAAAAAATAAATGTCGTCATTTTACATAGTATCTCCTAGAAAAGTAGCAGCTGGTGTAACTGGGCAAGATTTCGTCACCTCTTTAAGAGTTGGGGGCGATATTCTCATCAATGACATTTATTTCCAATCTGGTAATAGTAGCTTACAAATCACTACATCTGGCAATTACATAGACTTAAGTGTTAATGTTGCCCAGTTTGTTCAAAAGACAGGAGATGTCTTCACTGGCAACTTAATTTTTCAACCAACTTCAGGTAATGCCGGTCTAGTTTTACACCATTCAACATCCAACCCATCTTCTACAGAAGTGGGTGGTTTGTATTTTAATTCATTCTCAAATACATTAAAGGTTTACAATGGAGCCGCTTGGGTTGATGTAGCACAAGTTGGCGCCCTTACAATTGCAGAAGCTAATAGCACCTTTTTAAAATTAACAGGGGGCACACTCACTGGTAATTTAGTTCTTAATAATTCTAAATTAAAACTTGGAAACTATGTATCCGATCCAAGTGGTACGCTTGGCGACATAATCTTTAGATCAGACCTTAATTCAATTAAAGTCTACACTGCATCAGGATGGTCTGAATTAGCGGTAGGAAACTTATCTGTTAAGGGTGGCACCGGAATCAAAGCAAACGGTGTCTCTGGTGGTTCGTTTATCCCCACTGGGCAAGTTACATTTGCTATCGACTTTACATCTAATTACACTTGGACTGGTAATCAAACTTTTAATGGCAGTGTAATTCAATTTGGTAATGCAGTAAGCTTTGCTACATCTCAAACTTTTGAAATCTCTCAACTAAATGATGCCTCAGAAACTAATGGGGCAATTATTTATTATAATGGATCTACAAGCGCTTGGACTGTTTTAGCCCCAGGTTCTGCTAACCAGGTATTAAAAGTTGACCCATCTACAACTAGGCCAGTTTGGGGAACTAATACCGGAGGGAGTATTGGTGCTCCCACAGATACTGATTACACAGATGGATACTTTGAATCTTGGACATCCTCAACATCAGTTGCAGATGCTTTTGATGATGTTAGTGAATTATTAAAATTAATCGCGCCCGACAAGCCTGGCCTTTTAACATCAACTAACTTAAGTAAAACAAGTGGACCCACAACATACTCTGCTAAATTATCCTCAGGATTAACAGATTATTGGTATAACACAAATTCAGGCGTCTCTTCAGCAGGGGCCACAATTACTAATTATATCATAAGTGGGGGCCCCCTTAGATTAGATACAGCTAATAATTCTACTAGATTTTATGCTGGCAAAGCTAACACAACTTCTACTTACGGTACATCTTATCATAAGCTGTATGCTTATAATCCTACTTCAGCCACAGTGGTAGCTACTACAAATGCAACTTACGCACTATCAGCTGGCACAGGATCTTCAGGCAGCTTGACTATAAGCTCCCTGGCAGTTTATAATACACTTTGGGAAAAAGCAAACGCCTACATCACTTACACTCAATCTGATGATGGATGGAAGGGCCATTCAATTAATCATACTTTATCAGGCGAAAGTAATGTTAGCGGTTTCTACTACGACACTTATTCTTCAACTTCTTCAACCCCGTCATTTAGCACAAGTCCAACCATAACAGAAGTTTCTCCTGTTACTCTTTGGCTATCTGGAATTAAATACTATGGCAATGGATCAACATTCACAATAGGATATAAGGGGGCATCGGGCATTTTTAATAGATGCTACCATGCTACCTCTGTCTCAGTAATTCATGGTACAGGTATGAATAACTTGACAGTTAATCCAGCATCCACTCCTGCCTACAATGATGTATTTGACGTAACAGCTACTGGAATTGGTCCAGCTTCAGTAGAATTAAATGCTGCAAGCCAAGTTTCAAATGACAGAGAATTGTCTGTAACGCTTTTTAAAGCACATGGAACATCTATTGGAAGCGCAGGCACATACACAGAAACTGTTGCTCTGATTAGAAGCGTGAATACTTATACTTCCAATCCATCTACAAATACAATAGAGTACTTCAAAGGCGAAACCTACAGATTGCAAGAAAACAGTAACAGTTCATTCAATTCTCAAACGGGAATGGCAGATGGATATTTACAAGTAAGAAATGGAGTTTTGACATATCCAGTGGCTGTAGACTATGATTCACCAAGCACATTGCCCTATAATACATCTCCAAGACTCACATTCGCTGGTGCCCAAAAATTTGAAAGATTTTTCTTTAATGAATTTGCGAGTAGTATTATTTTAACTATAACAGGCTTGGCAAATGCTGGCACTGATGTCGAAGCTTATCAAACAGGTTCAGTAAACATCATTGCACAAATTTATGATTTAAATAACGCTGCGACATCATTGTATTATGACTTAGGTCAAAATTTTCAGTCTTCTCCTCTAGTGCAAACTTTTGAAGGAAACACACTATATGGAGCAAGAGTTTCATCAACCTCCAGCGGCATCACATTTTCATTTGGAGTTCAAAATACCCAATCATCAGGAGTATCTCCAAATTATGGTAAATACCGATTGATTGTAATTTTCAATGATGATGCTAAAACAATAACTCAAATTACGAGTGCTACGGGAGCGTAAGATGAGCTGGACACAAACAGATTTAACATTTAAAAAATTATTTAATAAAAGAGTCACTTCTTCAACTAAAAGAATTTATGAAGAAGTTGGTGACTATACCTTTAGCATTCATGCAGATGAAATTTGGGCTGAGACAATTCCAGGAACACCACCTGGCTCAACAACGGCAGTAGTCGAAGTAAAAACTTTATTTTCTTTAACAAGAGACACAACTGTATCAGGCGAACAAGCTTGGTACGCCGTAGATGGTCTTGGAAATCGCTTAAAAGATTGGATCTCAGATAAATATGATGGGGGCGCAGGCTCATCATATGCAGTGATGTTATTTGACCAAGATGATAATCAGATTCCAGCAACTGATCCTTCAAACTGGTTGTTTGACTATCAAACAGGTATTTTGATTTTGCAAAATACACATGCTAGCGCTACAGGTTTCAAAATTACTGGTTACAGATATGTTGGCGAAAAAGGTGTAGCTGGAGCCTCTGGAGTAGTAGATGGTAGTGGTACAGCTAATAATTTGCCACTATGGTCTGATTCTGACACCTTAACTGATTCTATTGTAAGTCAAACGGGCACATCTGTAATTACAATCAATGGTGTATTAAGAGCTACATCTAAAAGCTTTGATATTCCACACCCAACTAAAGAAAATTACAGATTGGTTTATGGATGCTTGGAAGGTCCTGAAAATGCTGTGTATCATAGGGGCAAAATTTCAGGCTATGGTGATGTTTTTGTAGAGCTTCCCGACTATTGGCATCAATTAGTAGAAGATTATACTATCTACCTGACAGCATATGGAAATTACTCAATTTTTGTTGTTTCACAGTCGCAAAAAGGCTTTATTGTTAGAAGGTGCGGCACATTTTTTAATAGAAGAAAAACTATTGAATTCAGTTATGAAGTTATTGGAAATCGTACTGATGCACCTTTAATCACAGAGTACAAAATCAAATAATTTGATCAATACCCAGGAGTTTAAAAATGGCAGATAATCGTGATGAATTTAGCGAAAAAGTATTAGCTAAACTTAAAGAAAAAAATAGAGCAATAGATTTAACTGAGGAAGAAATTGTTGAATCTGCTAAGTCTGAGCCTGAAATTATTGCTCAAAGTGAACCAACCCCAGATCAAAATTTTGTAGCATTCGATGCTACTGGAGCCGCACCAACAAGCGGTGGTAATAAAGACATTTTGATTATTCCTGGTTTTGGTGGAACTACAGCCGCTTCGGCATCTCAAATCAACTTCTATTGGATTGAACCAGCTACAGTTCCAACAGATAATGTTACTGATGCAACGGGTACAACAAGAAGATCTACTCTTTTTAACTATTCTGACGATTTAAACAATCCAGCCATCGCATTTGGTGGTTACAATGGTACTTTAAACCTTGCGCCAGCGAGCACTTATGGTGGCTCAACTACCAACACAGTTGCAAAAATTTGGATCCACCCTTTCTCTGGTACAATTGATGCCGATTATTTAGATTTAGGTAACAATACTGTTACTGCTGCAACAACGGCAGGTATTTTATCTTGGGTTCCAGGTTCAACTAGACTTTCTGTTGGTGATGGAACCAATGCTAAGCAGATTGCTTATACCACTGACGTAACATCAGCAAACTCAATCACAGCGACTCTTGACTCAACAGATACTGATCTATTCCCTCTATTTGTAAATTTAGTTGGTGATGGTACTACAAATCAGACAGTTAAAACTGGCGGAACTGCCACTTCAATGTTGATGAATGCTACCAACGGTAACATTACTATACAGGGTGACCTTGCAATTAATGGTGGAGATTTAACTTCAACAGCCGCAACATTTAACATGCTCACAGGCACATCAACTACTGTTAATGCTTTTACTGCTGCAACCGCTTTGGGCTTAGGTGCTACAACCGGTACAGCTTCAATTAACAATACAACTGTATCATTCCCGAACGCCACTGTTATCAGTGGTTCAAGTGGTTTAGCTACAGTTTTCTCAGCAGCTAACCCTACTTCATTATCTGTATTTGGAGCGGCAACCACAGCTGTTATTTACGCATCCGCTACATCCTTACAAGCTGGTGCTACAACTGGTACTCTTACTTTAAGAAATCCAACAATTGTTTCAAGTACCTCTTCGTTAACTTTATTTGATACAGTAGCAACAACTGTAGCTGCTTTTGGTGTAGCAACGACTTTAGGTCTTGGTTCTTCTACTGGTATATTAACACTCAAGAATCCAACAATTGTTTCAAGTACCTCTTCGTTAACTTTATTTGATACAGTAGCAACAACAGTAAATGCTTTTGGGGCTGCGACAACAATTAGCTTAGGTTCTACTACAGGTACTGTCACAATTGACAACCCAACAATTGCAACTGCTACCACAAGTTTAACTTTATTTGATACAGTAGCAACAACTGTAGCTGCTTTTGGTGTAGCAACGACTTTGGGTCTTGGTTCTTCTACTGGTATATTAACACTCAAGAACCCAACTATTGTTTCAAGTACCTCTTCGTTAACTTTATTTGATACAGTAGCAACAACTGTAGCCGCTTTTGGTGTAGCAACAACTTTAGGTCTTGGTTCTTCTACTGGTACATTAACACTCAAGAATCCAACAATTGTTTCAAGCACTTCAAGTTTAACATTGTTTAACACAGTAGCAACTACTGTTGCAGGTTTTGGCGCTGCTACGGTACTAGGTCTTGGTTCAAGTGCCGGTACATTAACATTGAACAATCCAACAATTGTTTCAAGTACTTCAAGTTTAACATTATTTAATACAGTAGCAACCACAGTTGCAGCCTTTGGCGCAGCAACTACCCTTGGCCTTGGTTCCACGGCTGGAACACTTACATTAAGCAATCCAACTATTGTTTCAAGTACAACTTCCTTAACCTTATTTAATACTGTAGCAACTACTGTTAATGCTTTCGGTGTTGCATCAGCTTTGAATTTAGGCTCTTCTGCTGGCACTATTACTCTAGCAAATGCTACAGCAACATTCAGTGGTACAACTGCGAACTTCTCTGCAAATACAACCTTTAACTTAGGTACATCTGTAACTGGCGCAAGTACAATCAACATTGGTACTGGTGCAGTAACAAGTGCAACAAAGACAATCAATATTGGTACAGGTGCTGATGCTGGTGGAACCACTGCCATCACAATTGGTACAACATCTGGCACGTCAACAATCACACTTACGTCTGACACACTTACATTTGGCGCGAATGATGCAACTACAATAAGTGCTAATAATAATAAAATTACAAACCTCAAAGCTCCAACAGCCGACCTAGATGCTGCAAACAAACTTTATGTTGATAGTGCCAGAGCTGGCATTGATGTACATGAAGCAGTTAGATGTGTGGGGACTACAGCGCTCGCAGCTAACTATGTACAAACAGAAGCAGCAGGTTCGACTACTGCAATTTCTGCAACAATTACATTTACATCTAACGGTGCTCAGTCTTTTGACAGTGTTACTCCTACGATCAACCAAGCAGTGCTTATTACAGGTGGTATTACAGGATCTGTAACTGCTAACTCTGTTACCATCAGCAATGTCAGTGACACAAACAAGTTCACTGCAAATGGTATTTATTATGTATCAAGAGAAGGAACTGTTGGTACAACTTGTGTACTTACAAGACGTACAGATACAGATGATAACTTAGAACTCGAGGGTGGGTCATTTACATTTATCCAGGAAGGTACAACCTATGGTGATAGTGCTTGGATCTGTACAAATGACACTGCTGCAAACCCTATAACTTTTGCGCCTTCAACAGGTACCACTGGTGTAATTAACTTTGTTCAGTTCTCTGGTGCTGGGCAGATTGTTGCTGGTGATGGTATAACAAAATCTGGCAACACTTTAAATGTTGGAGCTGGTACTGGTATTACAGTTAATGCTGATACAGTTCAAATTTCAGCTTCTTATGTAGGTCAAAACACTATTACCACTCTTGGCACAGTAACTACAGGAACTTGGAATGCAAGTACAATAGCGCTGGCTTATGGCGGCTTAGGAACTACAACATTTACACAAAATGGTGTACTCTATGGTAATGCAGCTACTTCAATACTAGTAACTGCAGCCTCTGGTGCAGCTGGTGCTATTTTACATACAGCAACTTCTGGCGGCGTTCCATCATTTGCTACAACATTGCGTGGTGATTATACTTTAGGAACCACTGCTTCCGGTACATTAACAATTGATAGCCCTGCTGTAGCAACAGGCACTACAAGCCTTACATTATTCAATGCAACTGCAACGACAATCAGCGCATTTGGCGCCGCAGCAACATTAACGATGGGTGCCACTTCTGGAACTGGTTCAATTAGAAATACTACCATTGATTTCCCGAATGCTACTACAATCAGTGGTTCAAGTGGTTTAGCTACAGTTTTCTCAGCAGCTAACCCTTCTTCTTTATCTGTCTTTGGGGCTGCTACAACAGCTGTTATTTACGCATCCGCTACATCCTTACAAGCTGGTGCTACAACTGGTACTCTTACTTTAAGAAATCCAACAATTGTTTCAAGTACCTCTTCATTAACTTTATTTGATACAGTGGCAACAACTGTATCCGCTTTTGGTGTAGCAACAACTTTAGGCCTTGGTTCTTCTACTGGCACACTTACGCTTAAGAACCCAACAATTGTTTCAAGTACATCTTCACTAACTTTATTTGACACAGTTGCTACAACTGTTGCTGCTTTTGGAGTAGCTACAACACTTGGTTTAGGCTCTTCCACTGGAACATTAACACTCAAGAACCCAACAATTGTTTCAAGCACTTCAGTCTTAACATTGTTTGATACAGTGGCGACTACAGTAAATGCATTTGGAGCTGCAACAACAATTAGTTTAGGCTCAACTACAGGCACTGTTACAATTGACAACCCAACAATTGCAACAGCAACTTCAAGCTTAACATTGTTTAACACAGTAGCAACTACTGTTGCAGCCTTTGGCGCAGCAACTGTAGTTGGCCTGGGCTCTTCTGTTGGTACATTAACATTAAACAACCCAACAATTGTTTCAAGCACTTCAAGCTTAACATTATTTAACACAGTAGCAACTACAGTTGCAGCCTTTGGCGCAGCAACTGTAGTTGGCCTGGGCTCTTCTGTTGGTACATTAACATTAAACAACCCAACAATTGTTTCAAGCACTTCAAACTTAACATTGTTTAACACAGTAGCAACTACAGTTAGTGCTTTCGGAGCTGCAACAACATTGGGTCTTGGCTCTACCTCTGGTACTGTAACTATAGCAAATGCTACAGCAACATTCAGTGGTACAACTGCAAACTTCTCTGCAAATACAAACTTTAACTTGGGCACATCAGTAACTGGAGCCAGCACAGTCAACATTGGTACTGGTGTAGTTGCAGGTGCAATTAAAGCAATAAACATTGGTACAGGTGGATCTGGCACTGGCACAAGTACAATTATAATTGGCACTACGTCAGGAACAAGTACCATTACGTTGAATGGTGTAACATCATTATCCACAGCTTTGGCAATTGGATCTGGTGGCACAGGAACTTCATCATTCACTGCCACTGATAAAACATTAGTGTACTATGATACCGCAGGCAGACTTGCGAATATTTCATCTGCAGGTACTTCTGGTCAGGCTCTTATTTCTGGTGGCACAGGCGCAGTTCCATCATGGGGCACTCTAGGAGTTGCCGGTGGTGGTACAGGATTAACATCTTATACTGTAGATGGTATTGTTTATGCAACAGGCTCTACTACCTTAGCGAGCAGTGCAAACTTTAAATTTAATGCAAGTACTACCTCTGGGTCAGTTACTACATCTGCTTTCTATGTTAATACTGCAGTAACTACGGGAACAGGTATGTACCTGTCAGCAGCCAGCTTGGCAAGTGGTAATGCTCTTATAATTAATGCAGGAAGTGGAAGCTATACTTCAGGAAAACTTATTGATGCTCAGAATAACAGTGTATCTAAATTCTCTGTAGACTTCAACGGTAACTTGAGAGCAACAACTAAGAGCTTTGACATTGAGCACCCAACCAAGCCTGGTAAGAGACTTGTATACGGCGTTCTTGAAGGCCCTGAGCATGGTGTTTACCACAGAGGCACAGTGGAAGGCAAGGGCTTGCTTAAGATAGAACTTCCTGAATACTGGCATAAGCTTGTAGGAGAAGATTATTCAATTCAACTTACTCCATGGGGAAATTATGCAGTTCACATTATAGAAAAAACTGAGAATTACTTTATAATTCAGTTATCAGGTAATTTTATATCACAGAAATTCAAAAACATCAAAGTGGATTACATCATACATGGTTCTAGAATAGATGCTCCGCTTGAAATTGAACAAGACTAATGCATGTATTCAGAATTTTTAGAGAAGCAAATCCTAATATTGCATGGATTCAATTAGAAGAGGGAAATATTAATATTGAGTCGGGGATAAGAATGTACTTTTCTTTCCTCGACTACAATAAAAATGTTATGGAAAAAAATCTTTTCTCCATTGCGGGTGAGGATTTTGCCCACTTGGGAAAGAATTCTAGTGATATTAGAATTGCAATAATTGAAAAATTATTAGAATACACAGGTTCTATTATAGTTAAGGAATAAGGAATGGCCGTTGATGTTATCATTGATCCGCTCACAGGACAAATTTACTGGAATGATAGTCAAGGTACAGCGCAATCAATTGCAATTTCAGGCAACGGCACTGATTTAATAAAGACTGTTGGATATTCTTTACAATTTTCAGCAGCGCCTGCAGGTACAATAACAACCGGATCCGCAACAACCGCAGTTTCAGGAAGTGGAACAAATTTTCTAACACTTTTTGGCAGTGGCGCTGCAGGATCCGGTGCTGTTTTATACACCTCGCAAGGTACAAGTATTGGAACAATCAGCACAGTATCATCTGATACAGCTTTATCTTTGCAAGCTAATGCTTCTGGAAGTTACACTGGTATCACATTTAGATACAGTCCTCCATCAGGCACTGACAGATTAATCTTATCTGATTCTTCTACTCCAATTTATCCAGCAACAACAGGCGCTAATTTAGGTACTTCTTCTTATAGATGGTCGCTTTATGCATCTTTAGGAGACATTACTAATTCAGGCACAACTGCAATCAACTTAATGCTTGATAAGAGTGGAATTGGCTCTACAGAATCGCCTGCCCTCCAATTTATTAATACTACAGCTGCCACCAGTGGTGCGCAGTATCAATTCGCCCCTTGGAATGAATTTAGGGGCAAAGCTTGGAATACAGGCTCTTTAGCATCTAATGATGTTAGAATGCGCATGGGAATGGCTGCTTTGTCTGGCAACACTCCAACATCCGAATTTGTAATTGCATCTTCTGTAGATACAGGCACAGCATCTTGGTACTATCCTCTTACCTTAAATGCGACTGCTAATGATTCTGTATTGTATTTAAATAATGGTGTAATTTCCATTGGCAAATTGTTGACAAGTGGCACTACTTCTTCTTACGCCTTGGAGCTTTATAACTACAATTTAGCAACAAGTGGACAAACAGCAAACTGGTCTCCTGCTTTTGAAATGAATGGTTCCGCTTGGAACACTTCAACCGCAACTTCAAACATTCTTAGATTTAGATCTGAAGTACAAACAACCAGCGGTAACCCAATTTCTGGCTCTATTTTTTGGAAGTCAGCAATTACAACATCGTATTCTGCTACACCATCATTTAGCAATAACTTGTCATTGAGTAATACTAATGGTCTTGGCTTATGGAATGCAAACACAGCAGCTTCTTATTTAAAAGCAAGTGGTAGCCAATCTTCAGACATTGTTTATACATTCCCAGCATCTGTGCCAACTGCAAACCAGGTATTATCTGCTTCTTCAGTTTCTGGGTCAAGTATTACACTTACATGGGCTACTACTGCAAGTGGATCTGGTACAGTAAACTCTGGCTCATCAGGTAAGGTTGCTTACTACCCTTCCGCTGGTACAACAGTAGATGATGCGACTGCTTTAGATTATTCTACTACTAGCCCCCATTTATCTATAACTGCTCAGGCTACTACCGCTATTCCACTTAAGTTGATTGGTATCGCTAGCCAATCAGTAGATTTATTCCAAGTAGCAACAAGTGGAGCAAACGTATTCACAGTTGGATCTGCTGGTATTTCTACTTTTGCCAACAGCACTGCAGCAACAACTACCACAAGTGGCGCGTTGATAATTACAGGTGGAATTGGTGTTGGCTCTACTTCTTATTTATCTACTACTAACATTATAACACTTACCTTGACTAATGCGCTTGCTGTTGGCCAGGGTGGTACTGGGACTTCATCAGCGCCAAATCAATGGGGAGTTATTTTTGCAACTTCAGCCTCTCAGTACAATTCAACAGCTGCAGGTTCCACTGATCAAGTTTTAAAATCAGGGGGCGGTTCTGGCGCACCTTCGTTTGGTTCTGTCAATTTAGCCTCATCAAATGCAGTAAGTGGAACTCTGCCACTTGCTAGCGGTGGCTTAGGAACAACTACATTTACTCAGAATGGTGTGCTTTACGGCAATTTAGCTACTTCTATTTTAGTTACAGCTGCCTCAGGTGCTGTTGGAGCAATTTTACAAACAACATCTTCTGGAGGAGTTCCTTCATTTAGTACCTCACTTCCGGGAACCTATTCATTTAGTAGTTCTACTGCTGCATCTTCTACTACTGTAGCAGCAGTAGTATTTTCTGGTGGAATTGGTGTTGGCTCTACTTCTTACCTGTCTGATTTATTTACAGTAGGTACAACTTTAAGTGCTACTTCTGCAACAACAATAAATTTAGGAACATCAGCTGCTACAAAAACAATTAATATTGGAACTGGTGGTACTTCTACTCATACAACTACTATTACTATAGGTACAACTGCTGGCACTAGCACATTAACCATTGAAAGTCCTACTGTTGCAACAAATACAACATCGTTAACATTATTTAATGTTAATGCTACTACGGTAAATGCTTTTGGTGCTGCAACAGCATTAACTTTGGGGGCTACAACAGGCACCACAACGATAAGAAATACAACTGTAACCCTTACTAACGCTACATCAATAACAGGTACTTCAGCTGCCATAGCAATGTTTGGTGAATCTACAACATTCACTTTAATGGGCACAACTGCTGCTTCTACAACAAACATTGCTACAGGAAACAATGGTGCTAATGTCAAAATTGTAAACATTGCTACAGGCGGCACTGGTGCAGGTGCATCCAACGTCAATGTAGGTGTCGCTACTGGAACATTTACAGTTAGTTCAGCTACTTCTAACATAGGTACAACAGCAGTTAGTGGTACAGTCGCTATTTTAAGCTCGTCATTTACAGCTAACAATGCCACGACATTTAGTGCAACATCAGCTACGACTTTAAGTTTGGGAGCTTCAACAGGTACTGCTACTATCGGCAATACGACCTTCGCTTTAACAAATGCCACATCAATAACAGGTACATCTGCAGCCATAACTGCTTTTGGCGAATCTACATCATTCACCTTGATGGCTACAACTGCTGCTTCAACTACTAACATAGCATCTGGTAATAATGGTACAAATGCCAAGACATTAAATTTAGCTACTGGTGGAGCAGGAACAGGTGTAGTTAATGTAAATGTTGGTTCTTCAACTGGAACCTTCACAGTCAACTCTGCGACATCAAACATAGGCACAACCGCTGTAAGTGGCACAGTCGCTATTTTAAGTTCTACATTTACAGCTAACAATGCTACTACTTTTAGTGCCACATCTGCCACTACTCTCAGCTTGGGAGCTTCAACAGGTACTGCTACTATCGGTAATACTACATTTGCATTAACTAATGCAACTTCGATAACTGGTACTTCGGCTGCTATAACAATGTTTGGTGAATCAACATCATTCACATTAATGGCTACAACTGCCGCTTCTACTATTAATATTGCCACTGGCAATAATGGTGCAAACGCTAAGACATTAAACTTAGCAACTGGTGGTACTGGTACAGGTGTGGTTAATGTGAACGTTGGTGTTGCAACTGGCACATTTACAATTAATTCTGCTACGTCTAACATAGGCACAACTGCAGTTAGTGGCACAGTTGCTGTTTTAAGTTCAACCTTCACTGCCAATAATGCAACTACTTTTAGTGCAACATCGGCTACGACTTTAAGTTTGGGTGCTTCAACTGGTACTGCGACTATTGGTAATACTACATTTACATTAACCAATGCAACATCTATCACGGGTACTTCAGCTGCTATAACAATGTTTGGCGAATCAACGTCATTCACCTTGATGGCAACTACGGCTGCTTCTACAACAAACATTGCATCAGGTAATAATGGCGCCAATGCAAAGACAGTTAATGTAGGAACTGGTGGTACTGGTGCTGGTGCTTCCAACGTTAATATAGGTGCTACTACAGGTACATTTACTGTAAACATGGCGACATCTAACATAGGTACAACTGCAGTAAGTGGAACAGTTGCTATTTTAAGTTCGTCTTTTACTGCAAATAATGCAACTACATTTAGTGCAACTTCTGCAACAACCTTAAGTTTAGGATCTACAACAGGCACAACAACAATAAGAAATACCACCGTTTCTTTTGCAAACGCCACAAACATCACGGGTACAACTGGCACACTAGCACTCTTAGCAGAAGCAACTACAGTCACTGCATTTGCAGCTGTTACTTCAGGTACATTCTTTGGTACCACAGGCACGACCACTGTAAATTTAGTTACTGGAGACAGTGGAACCAATACTAAAACAATCAACCTTGGAACTGGTGGTACAGGCACTGGACCATCAAACATAAATTTAGGAATTTCAACTGGCACGTTCACTGTCAATTCTGCTTCAGCAAATATTGGTACTACAGCTGTAGCAGGAACTATTGCAATTTTAAGTTCGACATTTACTGCAAATAATGCGACTACATTTAATATCACTTCTGCTACATCTTTTAGTTTAAGTTCTGGTGTAACAGGTGCTTCTACATTAAATATTGGCACTGGTGCTGTTACCTCTGCTACCAAAACAATCAACATTGGCACAGGTGCAGCCTCTGGTGGTACTACAGCAATTACTATTGGTACAACTGCAGGAACAAGCACTACAACTATTAATGGCAACTTGGTTCTGTCTGCAGCACTTCCAGTAGGCCAGGGTGGTACAGGAACATCAACTGCTCCAACTCAATGGGGAATTATATTTGCTACCTCTACTTCACAATATAGTTCAACTGCGGCAGGTACGAATAATCAATGGTTAAGGGCAGTATCATCAGGCGTTCCAACTTGGTCTACTGCTACATTGGCGACTACATTTACTCAATATGATCTTTTGCATGCAAGTGGGTCAAATGCAGTCACTGGTTTAGCAAATACCAACACTTCTGTTTTAGTCTCTCAAACAGCAGGCCCAGTATGGCTTCAAGGTGCAACTGGAAATAGATTACTTAAAACAAATGGTTCTGCTATTTCCTGGTCTCAAGTTGATCTTGCTTCTGGTGATGTAACTGGTGTATTGCCTATAGCAAATGGAGGAACGCAAACTTCATCAATAACTGCAGGTGGTGTTGTATACATGGGGTCTACAGCAGCCACAGGTTTGCAAGCTCTATCTCCTGCAGCAGCTAATAAATTTTTAGTTTCTACTGGAACTGCCACAACTAATTATCCTGCATGGTCAACAGCAACACTTGCAACAACATATGCTTCGGGAGATTTACTATACGCTAGTAGCTCAAACACAGTAGGCGGCTTAACATCTACAGCAACATCTGTATTAATAACACAGGGGGCCGCTGCTCCATCATGGCTACAGGGCGCTACAGGTAACAGAATACTTAAAACTTCTGGCTCTGCAATTTCGTGGGGCCAAGTCGATCTTGCTTCTGGTGATGTTACTGGTACACTTGCCGTAGGAAGCGGCGGTACAGGAACATCCTCATTTGCAGTAAACACAATTTTAACAAGTGGCGCAACTACAACAGGCGCTGTAACAACAGCTACAGCCATGGTTTACTCTACAACAACAACTCATCTTACTATTACTGCCCAAGGTGCATCTACATCAACTCTTGAATTAGTAGGCGCAGCTTCACAAACTGCAAACTTTTTAACTGTAAAAAATTCATCAGGAACAACAACTCTCTTTATTTCGCCTATTTCGTCAGGTGCAAGCGCAAAGCTTACGATACAAGGTACTTCTTCAAACCAAGACGATTTGCTCAGCATAACTAATTCTGGTTCATTTACAATTAATGGTGGCTACGCGGGCCAAAGAGGCTTACGAACTAATTATAGAACTAATGGAAATGCAACAGCAGATAGATATTTCTGGGGTATTGGTAGAGGCTATGATGGCTTCGGATATTACAATTTTGGCTGCGATGAAGGTACTGGAGTCGGACTTACAATTTTAAGTGCTTCAGAAGGCTTCCCTTTAAGTTTAAAATTCATAGAAGATGCAACAACCAACACTGTCAAAGATGTTATTAACATTGAAAGAACTACATCTGGTACTGCTGCTGCTGGAATTGGTTCAAGAATTTCCTACAGACAAGAGCATGCTGGTGGCACACTTGTAAATACTATAGGTATAGATGGTATCCTTTCTGATGCTGGTAGTACAACTTATGTTGGAGCATTAAGTATAAAAACAAATAGTGCTGGCACAACAACTCTTACTGAAAGAGCAAGATTTGACAATAGTTCTTTATCATTATATCCTTTAGGAACTTCCGCTGGCAACACTTATGAATTAAGATTTTTAGAATTAGCTGCAAATGGCTCTGGTTACATAGGATTTAAAGGGCCAGATTCTATAGCAACTAATTACACTTATGTTTGGCCAGACGCTGCCCCGTCTGCAGGGCAATTGCTATCTGCTTCAGCTCCTTCAGCTGGAGTTGTAACTCTATCATGGGCTACAGATCAATTAGGCACTTCTGGTGGTGGCATAACATCCCTTAATGGACTTGCAGCAGCTTCGCAGTCATTTGTGAATGACACTAATGTTACTATAACATCTGCTACAGCCACACATACTCTTGGATGGTCTGGCACATTAGCAATTAGCAGAGGTGGTACAGGAACATCGACTGCCGCTACGCAATATGGCTTAGCTTATGGTTTAACTACTACTACACTTGCTTACACATCTGCAGGATCTACTGATCAAGTTTTGAAATCAGGTGCAGGAGCGGGAGCCCCCTCTTTTGGTGCTATTAATTTAGCTTCATCAAATGCAGTAGCTGGAATTCTTGCAGTATCTAATGGCGGTTCAGGAACATCAACCGCGCCAACCCAATGGGGAATGATTTTTGCCACATCAGCATCTCAATATGCATCCACCGCTGCAGGTACAAACAACCAATGGATAAGAGCAGTTACAAGTGGTGCTCCCACTTGGTCAACAGCAACTTTAGCTACAACTTATGCCGCGGGTGATCTTCTTTATGCAAGTTCATCAAATACATTAGGTGGCTTAACATCTACAGCAACATCTGTATTAATAACACAGGGGGCAGCGGGTCCTTCTTGGCTACAGGGTGCTACAGGTAACAGAATACTTAAAACTTCTGGCTCTGCAATTTCTTGGGCTCAAGTTGCCTTGTCTACAGATGTCACTGGCACTTTACCTGTTGGCAATGGTGGTACGGGATTAACAACACTTACATCTGAATACATTCCTTATGGTGCGGGAACAAGCGCATTTGCTTCAACATCAGCATTAACTTTTTCGACATCTTCTGGTACATTAAACGCCACAATCTTAAGGTCTTCACAATCATCTGGCAATGAAGGTGGAGAAATTCAACTTGCTCTTGCAGGAACCACAACTCTTTCTTCTGGTGTAGCGATTGATGTGTTTAATGATAGAGTTAGAATTTTTGAAACAGGTGGAACCAACAGAGGAGCTTATATTGATCTTACCGCTGCCGCTGCATCTGTTGGTACGAATCTATTAGCTGGTGGCGGTTCGGGCACTGTAAGCTCAGGTGCAGCAGGCGCGCTAGCATATTATCCTTCGCTAGGCACTACCGTTGATGATGCAGCAGCCATGGTTTACTCTGCATCAAACCAACACCTTACAATTACCGCCCAAGGTGCAGCTACATCTCCATTAAGATTAGTTGGTACAACATCACAAACTGCAGACCTTTTCCAAATATTTTCAACATCTGCAGGTACAGTTTTAGGTTCTGTAGGCGCATTTGGTGGTGCAACATTTACATCGCTTGCAACATCCGCTACAGCACCTGCTACTGCATTAGTGGTAACTGGTGCAGCACATACAGCTCTAAACACTGCTACAGAATACAGTGATGTATACTTTAACTTAGGTCAAACAAAAACTTTTGCAACAGGTGGAATAGCAACACTTAGAACATTTAGAGTGGCACCTGCAACTTATGCGTTCTCTGGTGCTAGTACAGTAACAAATGCTGCAACATTCCAAATAGATGGCGCTCCAGCAGCTGGTACAAATGCAACTTTAACCGAAGCCGCCGCTCTAAGAATTTTGACCGGTACGGCTTCTGGTAAGGGTCTTGTAATTCTTGGCGCTACCTCACAAACTGGTAATTATATTGATGTCCAAAACAATTCAGGTACTAGTTTGGTTACACTTGGTACAACAAATATAAATTTGGCGCCACATGGTACATCCGCTGGAAACACTTATGAATTAAGATTTTTAGAATTAGCAGCAAATGGCTCTGGCTACATAGGATTTAAAGGGCCAGATTCTATAGCAACTAATTACACTTACGTTTGGCCAGACGCTGCCCCATCTGCTGGGCAATTACTTTCTGCTTCAGCCCCTTCTCTTGGGGTTGTAACTCTATCTTGGGCTACAGATCAATTAGGTACTTCTGGTGGTGGCATAACATCCCTTAATGGGCTCGCAGCTGCTTCTCAATCATTCGCCAATGATACTAATGTAACTATTACATCTGCTACAGCAACACATACTCTTGGATGGCAAGGCACCCTGGCTGTTAGCAGAGGTGGCACAGGAACTTCTACTGCACCAACCCAATGGGGCGTAATGTTTGCAACATCCTCAACTGCTATAAGATCTACAGCAGCTGCGGGATCCACCAACCAATGGCTTGCCTCTGTATCTGCAGGTGCTCCAGTTTGGTCAACTGCGACTTTGGCTACAACTTATGCCGCTGGAGATCTTCTTTATGCAAGTTCATCAAATACATTAGGTGGCTTAACATCTACAGCAACATCTGTATTAATAACACAGGGGGCAGCTGCACCTTCTTGGTTACAGGGTGCCACAGGCAATAGGCTTCTCAAAACTTCTGGTAGCGCAATTTCTTGGGGTCAAGTTGACCTTGCTTCCGGGGACGTAACAGGCAACCTTGCTATAGGAAATGGTGGTACTGGTACTTCAACTGCACCTACCCAATGGGGAGTGATGTTTGCTACATCAGCATCAGCTATTAGATCAACTGCCGCTGGCACAAATAATCAATGGTTGGCAGCTGTTACTGGAGGAGCACCTGTTTGGAGCACTGCAACATTAGCAACAACATTTAGTATTGGACAATTTCTGTATGCTTCTGGCGCAAATGCTGTGACAGGTTTAGCCACAACTACATTAAGCGTAGATACAACAAACATAAGAATAGGAATTGGAACTTCGTCTGCAAGCACTCCGTTGCATGTACTTAGTAACGCTTCTGCAACTAATACAGTAGTAGTAATGGATACTTTAGATGTTCAATCATCTGCAACTCCTGCTAATGGATTTGGTGGATCAATTCTATTTGATTTAGAGAGCTCAACTACCGCAGGGCAGGATGCCGCATCAATTGAGACAGTTTGGGCAACTGCAACACATGCATCACGTTTGGCAGAATTAAATTTTAAAACTAATGACGCTAATACATCAACTCTTGCAGAGAGGATGTCTATTTCCAACATCACAACTGCCCAATCTTCTACAAATGCTACTGTTGTAATCACAGGAACTTTGGGGGTCAATTCTACCTCGTACCTTAGTTCATTAAGTTTAAATACTGCTTTAGCTATTGGTAGCGGTGGAACAAATACTTCATCATTCGGTACAACAAATGGTTTAGTATATTTTAACGGAACAAACTTATTAACCACCAACTCATCAGCATCTGGAATAGTTGTAACAAGTGGCGCGAATGTACCTTCTGTTTCGACTGACATTCCTACAGCTGTAACAATCGGTTCGGGATATATTTATAGAGGGGGCGGTACTGATGTTCCATTGGCAGATGGTGGAACAAATGCATCTTTAACTGGAGTTGCTGGCGGAGTTGTTTATTCAACTGCTCTGGCTATGGCAATTACCACAGCAGGCTCATCTGGTCAACCATTATTATCAGGAGGAAGTGGAGCCCCCTCTTTTGGTACTCTAGGTATGGGTGCTGGTGGTACAGGTTTAACAACCACCACTCCAGGCGCAAACTATGTATTAGGCATGAATGCTTCGAATAATGGTTTAGAGTACAAGCAGTTATCTGCAGGTTCGAATATTACCATTACTCATGGTGCAAACCTAGTTACAATCACGGCATCTGGTGGAAGTGCAACTGCTGGTGGATCAAATACACAAATTCAATATAATAATGCTACTGCATTGGCTGGTATTTCTAATTTCACTTTTGCATCTAACCTGGTAAGTTTAACAAACGCAACAAACTTTGCAAATACTTCTACTCCTGGCATGGAATTGAAGTATAGCACTGCAGCTGGTACAACCACGGTAAATAATAACTCACCAGCTCTTGATTTTATTGGTAGAATTTATGCTTCTGCTGCTGACAGACATGCAAGAATAAGACAAGAAATCCAAACAACTGCTGCAACACCTGCACATGCTTTGGTCTGGTCAAGTAGTTATGACACTGGTACTGCTTCTTATACTAAAGTTCTTTCTTTACATTCTGTAGATGGTTTAGGATTTTGGAATTACGCAGGAACGCCTGGTTCATTTGCAAACTATTTCAAGACAGGAAACCAAGCTTCGGACATTCGTTATACATGGCCAACAACTGCACCAACAACAAACCAAGTATTGAGTGCAACTGGTGTATCGGGTTCTGATATCACTCTTGGTTGGGCTACTGCAGGTGGTGGCTCAGGAACTGTAGGTTCTGGTACAGCAAACCAATTAGCTTATTATTCTGGGGCAACCACAACAGCCTCTGATGCATCTTTGGTGCGCGCTGCTACAGGCACTCACTTAACTATTACTGCACAAGGAGCTTCTACATCTCCTTTGAAAGTTGTTGGTGCTGCATCACAATCGGCCGCTTTGTTCACTGTAGCAACTTCAGGCGCAGATGTTTTAGTAGTTGGTTCGGGAGGTGCAATAACTACTGGCACATGGAATGGTACTGCGATAGGTGTGCTTTATGGTGGAACTGGTCAAACAACATACACTGACGGTCAATTATTAATTGGTAACTCCACTGGTAATACTTTAACAAAGGCTACTCTTACTGCGGGTTCTGGTGTTGCAGTAACAAATGGATCTGGTTCAATTACAGTAAGACAAAAGAGGCCATTGACATTAACATTCTGTTCTGGCTATACTCCGGCAGCAACAGGAGCAGATTCAGTAATTTTGAGAATACCAGACAGTCCAGCGGATGGCACTACAGCACTAACATATAACTTGAGAGAACTGTTTTTAAGGGTTGAAACACCTTCTGCGGGCACAAGTACAGTCCAAGTAGAATATTATACTGGTACAGCCGCATTTTCAGCCACAAACCTTTTATCATCTGCTTTAAGTGCAACTGGGGCAGCTGCTTATGAATTTGCATCAACTGGCTTTAGTACTTCAACTTTGGCATCAGGTACAAAATTAAGATTAAATTTTACTGCTATTAACGCAACTCACGCAAACTTTTTTATACAATTACTTTTAGAGGAAAATTAAAAATGAAAGTATGCGTAGTCCATAGAACAATTTATAGTGGTGACCTTAGTGCAGGTGCAAGTGTTAACATAGTAGTAAATACTGAACCAAATTTTGGCACCCCCAAGGCCTGTATTATTTTTTATGCAGAAGCAAATGCTAATGTGAATGCTTATGACACTACCACTCAATTTATGAACTATGGTATTGGTTTCGCCGGACCCCCAGGGGACGGAACAACAACGATTGGTGAAATTTGCACGAATGTAAACTTACAAGACAATGTAACAACAAAAGCTGGAAGAAGGGGACATTCGGCCTCCCGAGTAATTTTCACATCTAATACAAGTGGAGCTACTGTCTACTATCAATGTACGGCAGTAACTTTTGCAGCAGACTCTGCAACTATTCAGTTTGCTGCAGGTACCGCGCAAACAAACATAAACTTACAATGTGTTTTTGTTTTTTTTACGGGAGATGATATTACAGTTGGAGTTGGCGTTCTGGCAATGAATACTACTAACGGAGGCACGGCCTCTGTAAGTACTTTTAATTTTGCACCTGACTGTGTAATAACAAGTTTTGCTAGCACAGCTAACAACGCCGGTGTTGCTACAGACAGTGCAAGGCTTACATTTGGCGCTGCTGTTAGAGCCTCAAATACACAAAGATGTGTGTCAATGAGAGCAGATCTTGGTGGGTCTGGTAATAATCAGTTTTATACTTATTATGATAACTCAGAAATTACCGGCCACATGACATCTTCAACTATTTGGGGAGATTATACTTTATCAGCTTGGGGCGCCAATGGATTTACTGTGACTTCTAATAATTCTAGTGCAAATAACGCCTTAAATTATTTAGCTATCAAGGGCCAAAGTGGAAATGATTTTCAGTTAGCTGAAATTTTATCTGCAACTGCAACTGGAAATCAATTTAACAGCTTTGGTACTACAGCAAGTAAAATACAAGCGGTGATTGGTGGAATAGTAGGCGCAACAACAAATAATGCCATTGCCAATGCAACGCCTAATTGCGAATCTTTCAATATATTTGCAAGTCAAGCATCTGCTCAGATCAATTTAACAGGCGCTGGCACAGCGACATCTGCAACTGGTACTACCGCAATAACTGGTTCAGGCACAACTTTCAGAAACTTTAGACAAGGTGATCTTTTTCAGACAATTGGGAATGAAGCGATTGGCACAATTTCAACTGTAACAAGTAATACAGCTTTATCATTAACAGCTAATGCTTCTACAGCAATTACAAATGCAGCATTTACTGTTAAGCGTCCAAGGCAATTTTGTTTGACATTTGGAATGTCAGATAACGCAAGAACAACAGCCGACCCCTTTTTAAGATTGTCTAGTACTGCAATCGTGGTTGCAAAAACCACAGGTGTTGATCATGTCATAGGAGAAATTACAGACTTTGATACACGTCCTGGTTTCAACATAAACTACACCACAGCTTCATCTTCTGTTTGTAGAGGATGGGTTTTAGGTTTTGCAGATACATCAAGAAGAAGAAGAGGTTCTAATGTATCATAATAAACAAAAATGGAGTAAAAAATGCCAAGTTTTATAATTAACATACCAATCAGAGTAGTTGACGCAGAAGATGTTAAAAATGCTTTCGCATCTTCTTATGGGTATGAAGACACAGTTGCAATCGGCGGTGTCACTGTTCCGAATCCAATTACAAAAGAAGAATTTGTTAAACAAAAATGTATCAATTTCATGCTAGACATAACTAGAGCTTATCTCATAAAAGTAGAAGAAATTTCAGCTAGAGAAGCTGCACAACAAGCCGCAGATGAAAGAGCAATAGATGTCACACAATGGTTTGATGGTAGAAGATTGGAATCAATTGGAGGTATTTCTATTTTCCAAAATTTCCCATCTGTAAATGCATTAAACATAACAACTAATAAAAATGAATCAGTGGGCTTTACACCAACTGGTACAGACCCAGATGATTTGCCATTAACATTTACTGTTACAACCAATCCATCGCATGGTTCAGTTGCTGGAGTAAGCCCCAATTTTATTTATATTCCATCTAATAGATACTTCGGCAGTGACAGCTTTAAAATCAAAGCAAACAATGGATCAAAATTTAGTTTAGAGGGAACTGTTAATGTTCAGATTAATAGAACTTTGACATCTGTCGATGCTTACCATTCATTAAGAAAAAATCAAAGTTTAATAATTAATTTGTCCGCGCATGATAATGTCGGAGATACCATCTTTAGTGTTGTTGATTTACCAGCAAATGGAATTTTGGATGGTACAAATCCTGTGACATACACTCCTAGTACTGATTTTATCGGATTAGATACTTTTACATTTACTACTGAAGATGACACACTTTCTGGAAGTATTGGAACTATAACCATTGATGTAAACACTATTGTCGGTGAATCACAAAATTATGTACTAGTTAAAAATCAACCAATTAATTTCTCTCTCAATGTAGTGAATGCAATTGGCGGTTTTCAATTTAATATTGTAGATCAGCCAGTGAATGGTGTGGTTACAGGAACAACCGAATTGACCTATACTCCAAATCTAGATTTTTTAGGTGTAGACACTATGACATTTACGGTCACTGACGAATTAGATACTAGTGAATTAGCAACTATCACTTTTGAAGTAACTGAATAATAAGGAAAATAAAATGCCAGAAGAAACAATTCAATTCACTATAAGCATTCCTGTAAGAGAAGAAGATGCAGACACAGTTATTAATGCCTTTTTAAACATGAAGCCTTATAATGCATCTTACGGAACAACAACTTTAGATTTGGCGGGCAACATCATGGAAAACCCTATCACTCCAGCGATGTATGTAGAAGATTGTATTGCTTTTTATCTAATGGACATCACAAAGAGCCACTTAATAAAGCAAGCTTCCCAAACTGCGACAGATGCTGCCGCTCAGCAGGCAAATCAGTTAGTTAATGATTTGAAAACTTGGATAGATTCAATATAAATTTGATTTAAAATAAGTAAGCCTTGACAATACATTATGAATTGGTGCTCTTCATTCTCATAATGTCTTGAACACATGGAAATAAATAAAAGGCCCTCTATTAATTTTGATTTTTCAAATAAAAGGGGGTCTATTGTTTTTTCTAGGACATCGTTTAAATTAGAAAAATCATAAACAAAATTGAATTCTATTACATTTTTACGAAAGATTCTAAAATCATAATCATCATAAATTATTTGTTCGTAATTCCCGTGTACAGAGTGTAACAATTTGGCATAATCGTAAGCTTTATCACCAAAGCACCCTCTAAGATGATAGGACCCCCTTGGATCAATAAATAATAATTTGCCATCTTGGGGATTATTTAAAATATTCGCCAAGCAAAAATCACCATGTATTAAGCTAAGTTCGAAGTTTATGTATTTTTTAAGGATGATGTTTTTAATTTGGGGCCAAATGTTAGAAAAATGTAAACATTTGTGTCCGTTGATTATAATAGTATTACAATTTGTTACATGGTCCATGTAAGTATTTGATTTACTTATAAAATTTTTGTATTCAGCTTCTGTTTTATCAATTAAAATTTTTTGATTTGAAGCTATTTCATCTTCGGGTTGAAATTCTATTTTAAAAGAATGAAGATCCGCTAAACTATTTAAAATTGATATAAAATCATTTTCACAGTTAGGGGAATTATTTTTTAAATTTTCATAAAAATTATTGAAATTATAATTTTTTAATTTGAGGGCATAGTTTATACCATTGGAAACATCTCCCCTGAATTCTGCAAATAGATTTTTTACTTCAAATTGCTGAATGTAGTGATAATAATAAATTTCATCAGCTAGTCTTTCTGTTTGACTAATTTTGATAAAATCTTCACCATCAACTATCGATTTATTGAATGGCCTATGGATCATTTTTTAACAGATTGCTTACCAGCAACTTGAACATCTTTAGTTTGCATGTCGTCAGTTGAAATAGTGTCTTCTACTATAAAGCTTTCTATGTTATCTAAAAATGATAAAACATCTAAGCATTCGAGGCCTTCTGTGCCGTTTACTTTAACTTTGACACTTTCCCCATCTTCTGAAATTTCTATTTGTAAATCTATTAATTTAGCCATAGTTTCACCTAAATGTATTTTTTGCCAACAATTTGTACTTTTATTTTTTTATTAGATTTCAGTTCATCTATGTTAGACTCTACAGAAAAATACTGCTTTTCAAGAGCTTCCTCAATTACACACTTAGTATAAGCCTGTCTTACTAAATTAGCAATGTTCAATCTTTCGTCATACTCAGAACAAATCATGTCATACTGTTCTGTTTCATCGTTCCAAGAAAATCCAAGATCATTACTTGCTTTTGTATACAATTTATTTAATTGGCTTTTTTCAACAATAATTGTAGCTGTTTGATTTCTTGTATCGTTCATGTATCCTTTTAAAAATTGAGGATCTTCATGAACAGCTGGATTAAAACCAAGCTCTCCAAGAGCTTTAATTAAAATTTCTTTATCTTTGATTGAACATTTGATAAGTTTGTAAGCAGACATCTTTAACTCCTGACAATTTGCATAGTATCATATTTCGGCAAGTAATCGAAAATCCATCTATTACAATTTGGACAAATCCAAATGTTGTTAGCTAAATCTTGGGCAACTGCATTTCCAATTTTGAAATTCTTTTCAATTGATAAATTCTTATAATTTAAAAGAACAATGTTGCCAATTGCAATGTCACCCTCATCATTTTGCCAAGAATCTCCACTAAGACAAGATAAACAACCGAGCGATTTTTTGATTCCATCTTTTTCAATTAAAAATGATTTATTTTCAGAATTAAAAAGTATATCAAATAAATTCTCATGCGGATTTGCTTTTATGAAATTATCTTTTAGCTTTTGGTCAAATAATTTCCAGTCTGCTTTACAAATCTTCATTCGAGCTATCTAAAATTATTTCATTTTCTACTTTTTGCATGCTTGTTTTAATCCAGTGATCTACTAGCGCAAGAGTTTCTGAACATCTGCATAAATTTTTAAAAGCCAGTACATCATTTGGGGTTAAAACGCTGGCTTCTGTGTAAGCTTCTATAATACTTTCAGTTCTAATAACAGTATCATTAATAAAAGCATAGATCTTCTCAGCATCAAATTGCTCAACGCTTCTCAAAGACAAAGCAAAAATTTCATTATTATCTAAATTTTCTAAGTCTTCTTCTCTAAATTCAAAAAAATTCATCTCAATTACCTTAACAAAGTTTATTAAATTATACAAAAAGGGGGCCTCTTTCGAAGCCCCCTTTTATTAAGTAAGATTAAATTATCTTACAGGAATGATACCTACTAATTTAAGGTCAGAAGGTGTAATTGAAGAAAATTTCATTCTCAGCCAATATCTTTGAGGATAATAGAAAAATCCACCAGGTCTAGGAATGTTTTGTGTAAAATCCTCATAATCATTATAGAGGTCATCAAGTGGATCTAAACTTAATCTAGAAGCCACAGCACCACTCCAAGATGTTACTTTGATAACGCCTGAATAAGATAAAGAAGAAGCTGTAGTCATAGCAGCAGATGTATTGTCTTGAATTGATGTGGTTGTGTTCCAGTTAGAACCATCATAAGTAGCGAATGTCACTGCTGTTGAGTTTTGTGATCCACTTGGAACTAAGAACAAAGCGTTGGTCCAAGGCCTTACTGAACCAATGTAAAGAAAATCAGCAGCTGCATCAAAGCCAAAGAAACTTTCTGAATTCTCAAGAGTAGATCCAAGGCCATAGGGATTCCCATTTCTGGTTAATTTTTGAGTTACATCAGTTGTAACACTGTTTGCGTCTCTTCTAAGGATTCTCCAAGAATTATCACCCAAGAATGGAGTGGTGTCATTATGTTCCAATTTATAGGGGGCCATTTCAATCCCCTCAACTGTAACAGTGAATGTATCTCCATTAGCAAATGAGCTGTTGCTAAAATTTAAGTAAAGGCAATTTGTTCTGTATGCATCTTCATAATAAAGATCACCAGTAAAAGTAAATGTGGCAATGTTAGCAGCCATTGTTGAAGATCCTGTTCCAACAATAAATGCTGCTTTAGCTGTGTTGCCAGCAGCTGCTCTCCAACCAGCACCGTCATTTAAAACACTAAGGTTTATTGTGCCTGAACCCGGAGCCGCAGACGAAATTAATGTAATTTTGCTAATTTTGCAAAAAGATGGAATAGGATATACAGTCACCATCCAGTTGGTGGTTGAAGTTTGAAAAGCTGGTACTGTTACAGTTTTTGTAAACTTCGTATTTTGATTAGATAAGTAAGAATAAGCACTGCTCATTTAATTGCTCCATTTTGATAAAAAACTTTATCCAAATTAATTTCTTAATTCCCTTTAGAACTGTCCCCTACCTACTTTGTATAATCAAACGAGTACAAAACAAGCGAAAACAAGCAATAATAAAATGGCCAAGGCTCCCTGGTTCCAACATCCTCTATTAAAAGGTATGAGGGGCTCTGTTCAGGGAACTTGGTTTTTTAGTTTAAGGATTTATTTATGAAAGTTCAATATGTTTCAATTGCTCCTACAGAAAGAGCTGAAGAATTAGGATGTTTGGCCTTAACACCAGAACTTTTGGCCGCTACTGGCGCTAGATACAGTAGAAATAATGAGGGTTTAGAAGCTATTGCATCTAAGATTGATTTCAACAACAAAGACAAGTCTGTTGACGGCATTTTCAAGATGATTGACTATGGTCACCAAAGCATTGCTGACATGACTCCTATTGCCCTCTTTATTGATGGTATCTCTCAATTTGCAGCTTATTATCTTTGGACACTATCTCCTACAGCTGGAGGGCAAGAATGCTCCACTAGATACATCAAAATGGATGTAACTGGTCTTGTTGATGCTGAAACTCTCGGCATTCCTGAGCATTTAAAAGATTCATTTAACGCCTATAATCAGAAGGCATTTGAAAATTACCAATCTGCCCTTGATTCTTGGACAGAATTGTCTAATTTGCACCCAGAAGAGACCAAAATACCTAAATCTCTCCTAGAGTCTTCATCTGATAAAGATAAAAAGGCTGTAGCCCGCATGAAAAGAAATTACGCCTTTGATCGCGCCAGGGTATACATTCCACTTGCAGCCTCCACTGGTCTAATGATGATTCAATCTGCAAGAGCTTGGGCTGGCATCTCTGCTCATCTTCAATCACACTCTTTAAAGGAACTTAATTTAATTGGTGAGCAAATTGCAGAACAAATGGCAATAGGCGCTCCTAGACTTGTAAAGCATACAAAGCCAACAGAATCTTTGAAGAATTATTTGAATGAAGATAGACTAATTTCTCTTTTCAATAGTGCATTTGATGAAATTTTAAATGACAATCAAACCCATACTTATTTATGGGTGGAAAATAATCATTTCCCAAATGAACTTTATAAACCAGCTTGCCAGTATAGAACAAACAGATATTCTCCTTTTGGAAGCATAGTTTCTAGAACTTCTATTAAGTTTGCATGGTCTGGAATTAGCTTTGGAGAGATAAGAGACTTAAACAGGCATCGTACTGGCACTAAGTATTGCCCTCTTGTTCCAATCGGGTTTTATGGTTCCACAGATCAGATACCAAATTTAGTTTCTACTAATTTGAATTTGGTAGACAGTATTTACAGTCTTTATAAGAACTTCAAAAATACAACTAATCAAGCTAGAGAAATAATGAAAAATCATCCAGAGTATGTTTATTTTACTAGCTTAGGACATAAGTACTACTTTGAACATACTACCACTGCTGATAAGTTCCTTTATGAGATGGAATTAAGAACAGGCGTGGGAGCTCATTATAAGTATGCTGAGCACTGCAGAGAAGCTTTGAATCAATGGTATAAGGAATTCCCAGAAACTAAGGGAATCATTTTTGAGGGTTCTGCTGAACCTGAATAAAAAGGGGGCTTCTAGCCCCCTTTTGTATAGATCTTGATAAAGAATTCATTATTGCAATTAAACTTCTTGTATTCTTTGGCCGGGAATGGTCTATCTTTCTCATCTACAACAGCAACCATTGTCCTGTGGTGCAATTGATTAATTAACATTTTAAAGCCATCATTTGAAATCTCAGGTGAAATGAAAATCAATCCTGGCTCTTCTGGTACTATAGAAAACTTTGAGGTCATAGCTTCAATAAATTCTTTTGCTCTCGAATTATAATCAGGCATAGAGCCTTGAAGAATCATACCATCTGTATTAGATACTTCAATAAACGCTTCTTTAGTTGCTTCAAAATTGGCTGACTCCCCTCTTAAAGCCTTTACAATTTCTAATTCATTTTTGATTTGTTCTTCATCATTTGGCAGAACTCCAGAGCCTAGAATTTTTCCAAGGCCAAATAACAATAAATGTTCTTTTGAAATCGCCCAACATTTAGCGGCTTGCATGAAACCCTGATTCAAATCAATTGAAGCCTTAATATCGTTCAATTCGTTCATTGAAGGCAAGTCATGTGCATAGCAAAAAATTAGATGCCACCAACTTGAAATGTATAAAACTGCTGCTCTGATGCAAATTTCTGCACTGTTTCCAAGCTCTGATGCTTTGCCGAGAGAAATGTAATCATCATTACTGCTCATCCAATTGATGTTTAATGTAGAACCAGTGTCAAAATTAAAAACATAAAACTTATTTATGTCCTTATAATTGGGCAAAGTAATGGCAGCATTTTTTGCTTCTTCCATGTTATTGCATAGTATTACTAAGTGTTGTTTCATAATTAACCTCTATTTGAATTTTACAGGTTTTTATTTTCAAAAAACGTAATTTTAAGTTATGCCTCACAAGCATAATAGGTCTGTTCGGAGAAAATAAAATGTTTGAAAAATTATCCGTTGAACACAGTGCTTATCTCAGTGAAATTCTTGAATCAAGTATTTATCACTATCAAGAATCTTATGAAACTGAACCTTTATGTATTTTTATGCACCCAGAATCTTATAAACAGTTAGAAGAGGAATGGGGCAGAGAGCCGACTAATTTTATGGGAGTAAAAATAGAAATCTTGGACAATATTGAAAATAATTCTTTGTTTATTATTTAATTGTGAGCGATAATTTATAATCTTTCAACTGGACCCCTTATTTTATACTAAAAATAAAAAGGGGTCCTTTAATGTCAGGAGATTACTATGAACGCTTTAATTAACCAATACAACTTCACCAACCGCGACACCACTAGCACCAACGGTGTTACCCGCCCTCTTTCGCTCAATGACTACATTGGCCAGGATCTTATTAAAGATCAAGCTCGCTTAAAAATCAATTTGGCCCGTAAGAATAAGATTGCCATGGGTCACACTCTCCTCCTTGGTTTTGCTGGTGCTGGTAAGACTACCCTCGCTAAGATTATCGCTTCTGAAATTGGATCAAACTTCCACGAATGTATGGCTGCTAACATCAAAAGCCCAGAAGATTTATTTGATCTGATTGATCGCAATGTCAAACTTAACACTGTATTGTTCATTGATGAGATCCACGCACTCAAAAAGGATGTGCAAGAGGCTCTTTACACTATCATGGAAGACTTCAAGTATTTCAGGAAGGGCCCCAACGGAACTACAGACGTTAAGTATCTTTACACCTTTACTGTAATTGGTGCTACTACTCACGCAGGTAACCTAAATCAGCCATTCCTCGAGAGGTTTGGATGGAAGCCTACTTTACAGCCTTACTCTTTGGATGAAATGACCTTGCTCATTGCTAAGGCTTGTAGGAGTAGATTCAACATGGAAATACCAACTGATGTTGCACAGTCATTGGCAAAGATTAGCCAAAACACTCCACGAAAAGCCATGCACTTGCTGCAGAATCTTTACGACCAGGCAGACGGTTCTATCTTTGACAGCCGTCGCGTATCAGGTGATGATTTGAACTTGGTCAATTTGGAGAAAACAATCAAGAGCTTAGAGCTTGATCCAATTATTGGTTTAGACAGGTCTTCTAGGCATTATTTGAATGTTCTGCATGGAGAGAAGGGCAAGCCAATCGGCGCACGTTCTTTGGCTGCCATGATTAACCAGCAAGAGGTTAACTTAATTAACATGATTGAGCCATTTTTGACTCAACCAGAGATTGAGATGCCAAGCCTCGTTTCTGATGAAACTATTATCGGCCCCCTTGTTAAAGTTACTAGGGGCGGGCGAGTTCTAACCGAGTCAGCTACTGCTTACTTGAAGATCTGTAAGAATTTACAGAAAAACCACGGTTGGTTCCCAAGTGAAAGGTTCAACGTGGATTAATAAATAGCCTCCCTAGTGGAGGTTATTTTGGTTTTAAATTGTAAAATAGTTTTGAGGTTATAAAATGGCAACTTTTACTGTAGATGTAGATTATGTAATTAATTCAACTGAGATTTCTCAAGACCAGGTGGCTGTAACATTCACGCTTACTTGCACTGATGCAGCTCTTGATAGAGAATACACCGAAGTGTATCCTCATGGTTTGTATTATCAGAACATTGATCCAACAATGGACGAAAGTGATTTACAAACACAAATGAGAGCAAATTTCTTGATCCTTGCTCGAATCACAATTGAGGAGTTTGCTGGCGAGGCAAAGGCTATCATAAGAGAAGATCAGGGCTCTACAGTCGATGTAGATCTTTCAGGCACTATTGCATTGAATGCCCCCAAAGTGTATGTAACATTCGGTGTGAGAGCTAATTCATTTTCAGTAGTATGGAGTTAGCTATGCTAACCATCAAAAACAAAATAGAAGATAACTATTTTTTGCCTAATGATAGTAAAGAGGCAAAAACAAGATTGCTAGAATTTATGGCTTTACCAGAAGAGACTTACATAAGTTGCTATGGTTTTACATTACAAGAGGCTTATGATGCTATTCTTGAACTTGATGCAAAAGGTGTAAAGCAATCTGTATTATTGGATTACTCACAAGGCAATGGCCCGAGTGCTAAATCAAAAATCAAAAATCTTATCTTGAATTGCAAGAATGCTAAAATTATTTTGACTGCTGCTGGTCCAAAATCTAACAGGCCAACCTCTGCATTTTTCCATATCAAAGGAATGGTTAAGATCCCATCAGATAAAAGAAAGTCACCCCTGTGCATGGATGGGTCAACTAACATCACAGTATCTGGATTTAGTCAAACAAATACCATGAGGTTCTTTTCTAATAAAGCTTATGCAGATAAATTTGTTGAACAACATTTAGAGGTCAGAGATTGGGCCATAAAAACATTACCACATTATCAGCCAACTATTTTAGCTGACAGTTGTGATGCTGTAGATTACTTCTTTGACAATTTGTCTTTTGAAGATTCTGATTTATTAATTTAAAAAGGGGGCAATTTGCCCCCTTAAGATTTATTTGATTTGCCACCAGCTCCAGGTGAATACTTAGTAACATTAGGTTTCTTGTCTGGATTTGGCTCTTT
>Ga0209599_10000261_pt1 | contig 37330 bp, 28 predicted proteins | sample Shrwel_input2_FT_FD_187534 | JGI IMG/M metagenome (GOLD analysis project Ga0209599, IMG submission 187534) | Subsurface microbial communities from deep shales in Ohio, USA - Utica-3 well 1 S input2 FT (SPAdes) (version 2) ...
CTTCCGCTAGTCGATGGCGTGGTCATCACCCACTACACCCGCGCCCGCCCGGATGGCGGCACCGTCAATGCGCTGAATATTCCGGTGATCAGCAGTGAGCGTCAGGATCAGGACAGCAGCAGCCCACAGGCGGACATTGCCCTGGCCGTCAGCCAGGGCCAGACGCTGCTCAAGGCCGAAGTACCCACCGGCATTGGCATGGCAGTAGAAGACCTGTCCGACACCCCGTCCCGCCGCACCGATCTGCTGGACGCGATCAAGAGCCGCACCACCGCGCAACTGACCGACCAGAGTCAGATGGTCAAGCTGGGACAAACGTTTCTGGCGTCGCTGCCCAGCAGCATTGACCTCTGGGTGCGCACCGTCATCATCAACACGGACTCCAGCAAGGACGCGACGGGCAGCCTGGTGTTCCGTGGCCAGACCAGCGACAGCAACACCGACACCGCCCTGGTGCTGGACTTCACCCACTTGCCGACAAACAGCACCGTGGGCCTGGAGAACGTGAACTTTGCCGCCATTGTGGGCAGCGTGTCGGTGACCACTGGCGATGGCAACCAGCTGCTGGTGGCCGACAGCAAAGCACAAACCCTCGACCTGGGCGCTGGCGACGACACCGTCTACGCCGGATCGGGCAACGATGTCCTGACCAACACTCGTGGCAACGACAAACTGTTTGGCCAGGGCGGCAACGACACCCTCAGCGGGGAAAACGGCCAGAACATCCTGCACGGCGGCACCGACTCCGACACCGCCAAATTCACCGGCAAGGCCGACGACTACACCGTGGAAAAACACCATGGCTTCGTCAAGGTGATCAACAAAGCCGACCCAAGCAAGAGCACGCTGGTGGTGAACAGCGAAACCCTGCAGTTTGGCGATGCCAGCGTGGCGGTGGAAAGCGCACCGGCGCTGAATGCGCTGGCCGGCATGTACCAGCAGGTGCTCGGACGTCAGGCGGATATTGATGGCTTTGATTACTTTGGTGAGCTGCAGGCCAAGGGCTACAGCATGGGCAGCATGGCGCTGAACATGATGAAAACCCCTGAAGGCCAGGCGCGTGGCTGGGCGCTGACCGGCGACCCGGTGAACGACGTGGAAGTGCTCTACCAGGGGCTGCTGGGCCGGGCGTCGGACTCGGGTGGCAAGGCGGCGTGGGTGCAGTTGCTCAAGTCGGGGTTTGTATCGCTGGATCAGGTGGCAACGGCGTTTGTTGAGTCGCCGGAAATGAAAATCCATTATGTTGGGCCAACCGGATGGGATTTTTTCATTTGAATTCAATTCATCTGCTGGACTCCCGGAGAGACATACCTCTCTGGAGCAATTGACCGACCCAAGCGGGACCATCGCTTGGGCGGGCTTGTTGAGTGCAGCAAGTCGCTCATGCCATTCTCTTCCCTCTGGACAACACGCCATGCACACCGTTTTCCCCAAGCCCATTGCCCTGATAGATGCCTCGTTGCCCAACTGGCAAACCCTGGCGGCTGGTCTGCCAGCAGGCACCGACATCGAAACATTTACCAGTCTGGCTCAGCTTGGCCAATGGGCGCTCAGCCATGCCGGTGAATATACTGCGCTGCACCTGTTTACCCACGGCGCATCTGGCAAGCTGCAACTGGGAAAAGATACCCTGGATGCCTCCGGACTGAACCAAGCCGGCGTGCAGGGGCAACTACATGCGCTGGGCCAGGCGCTGACCCCGGATGGCGACCTGCTGCTGTATGGATGTGATGTGGCCGAAGGCCAGAGCGGCCTTGAATTCATCAGCAAGCTGGCCCAAGCCACTCAGGCCGACATTGCCGCCTCCACCAACCTGACGGGCATGCACGGCGACTGGGTACTGGAAAGTGCATACGGCGTGCTGGAAGCCGCCCCCCTGGCCACCGACTGGCAAGGCGATCTGAGCATGAGCATCACCCCGGTGCGGATGAGCTACCCCGGCAAGGCCTCGGGAGAGTTCAGAAACGACTACGCCTTTGCCGCATTGAAAATTGATGGCAGCGTGGTCACCTGGGGAGGCAGCACCAATGGCGGCGACAGCAGCGCCGTGGCCGCCAGCCTGAGCAGTGGCGTCAGCCAGATTTACAGCACCGGCTTTGCCTTTGCCGCCCTGAAAAGCGATGGCAGCGTGGTCACCTGGGGGGGCGGTGCCAATGGCGGCAACAGCAGTGGAGTCGCCGCCAGCCTGACCAGCAACGTCAGCCAGATTTACAGCACCGGCTTTGCCTTTGCCGCCGTCAAAAACGATGGCAGCGTGGTCACCTGGGGGGACTCCATCAACGGAGGCAGTAGCAGCGCAGTCAGCGCCAGCCTGGCCAGCGGTGTCAGTCAGATCAGCAGCACGGCCTACGCCTTTGCCGCACGTAAAAGCGACGGTAGCGTGGTCACTTGGGGCGATGGCATCTATGGCGGCAACAGCAGCGCAGTGGCCGCCAGCCTGAGCAGCGGCGTCAGCCAGATTTACAGCACCGGCACCGCCTTTGCCGCGCTGAAAAGCGATGGCAGTGTGGTGGCTTGGGGGCATGCCAGTTACGGTGGCAACAGCAGCGCGGTGGCCGCCAGCCTCACCAGTGGCGTCAGCCAGATTTACAGCACCGGCGCGGCCTTTGCTGCATTGAAAAGTGACGGCAGCGTCGTCACCTGGGGCGACGGCAGCAACGGCGGCAACAGCAGCGCGGTGGCCGCCAGCCTGAGCAGCGGCGTCAGCCAGATTTACAGCGCAGGCGGCGCTTTTGCCGCGCTGAAAAGCGATGGCAGCGTGGTCACCTGGGGCGATGGCAGCAACGGCGGCAACAGCAGCGCGGTGGCCGCCAGCCTCACCAGCGGCGTCAGCCAGATTTACGCCACCCACACCGCCTTTGCCGCGCTGAAAAGTGACGGCAGCGTGGTCACCTGGGGAAGCAGCGTCAGCGGCGGCAACAGCAGTGCCGTGGCCGCCAGCCTGGCCAGTGGCGTCAGCCGGATCTACAGCACCAATTCCGCCTTTGCTGCGCTAAAAAGCGATGGCAGCGTGGTCACCTGGGGCAGCAGCAGCTATGGCGGCAACAGCAGCACGGTGGCCGCCAGCCTCACCAGCGGCGTCAGCCAGATTTACAGTACAGGTGCCGCTTTTGCTGCACTGAAAAGTGATGGTAGCGTGGTTGCCTGGGGAGATGCCGCTAACGGCGGCAACAGCAGCGCAGTGGCCGCCAGCCTGACCAGCGGCGTGGTTGGACTGGCCAATTTCGCCACCGATGACCGCTACAGCAATTCAGCGCCCACAGATATCGCCCTGTCTCCCAGCAGCGTGCAGGAAAACACCTCCACTGCCACCGCGCTGACCATCGGCGCACTGAGCAGCACCGACCCGGATGCCGGCAACACCTTCAGCTACAGCATTGTGGGCGGCGCGGATCAGGCCAGCTTTCAGATCAATGGGGCCAACCTGCAATTCCAGGCGGGTGCCACACTGAATTACGAAACCCAGAGCAGTTATGCCGTCACCGTGCGCAGCACCGACCAAGGTGGCCTGAGCTACGACAAAACGTTGACAGTCAGCCTCGGTAATGTCAATGAAGCGCCCACCGCTGCCAATTTCACCAGCGCCGGGCTGGATTCGGCAACCGCCATTACCGGTGCCACGGTAGGCACGCTGGCCGCCGTGGACCCGGACGCCAGCGACACCCACACCTTTACCCTGGTGGCGGGCAATGGCAGCAATGATGCCGACAACGGCAAATTCACCCTCATCGGCAATACCCTCAAAGTAGGTACAAGCGCACTGACCGCTGGCACTTACCATGTGCTGACCCGCGCCACCGATGCCGGCGGCTACTATATCAATCAGGCGCAGACCCTCACCATCGGCGCGGCCAATACCGCACCGGCGATAAGCTCTGGCACCAGCGCCAGCGTGGCGGAGAATGCCGCCACCAGCACTGTGGTCTACACCGCCGCCGCCACCGATGCGGAAAGTGACACCCTCACCTACGCGCTGACCGGCACCGATGCCGCATCGTTCTCGATTGACGCCAGCACCGGTCAGGTCAAACTGCTCACCCCGGCAGACTTTGAAGTCAAGAGTAGCTACAGCATCACCGTCAACGCCAAGGATGCGACTCATACCACCACCAAGGCGGTGACCATCAGCGTGACCGATGTCAACGAAGCACCCAGCATCACCAGTGGCACTACTGGCAGCGTGGCGGAAAACGCCGCCACCAGCACCGTGGTCTATACCGCTGCCTCCACCGACCCGGAAAGCGACACCCTGACCTACGCGCTGACCGGCACCGATGCAGCCGCGTTCTCGATTGACGCCACCACCGGCCAGGTCAAGTTACTCACCCCGGCAGACTTTGAAACCAAGGCCAGCTACAGCGTGACCGTGAACGCGATGGACGCGACCCACACCACCACCCAGGCGGTGACCATCAATGCCACCAACGTCAACGAAGCGCCCACCGCCGCCAACTTCACCAGCGCCGGACTGGATAACACCACCGCCATTACTGGCGCTTCGGTCGGCACGCTGGCCGCTGTGGACCCGGATGCCAGCGACACCCACACCTTCACCCTGGTGGCCGGCAATGGCAGCAATGATGCCGACAACAGCAAGTTCACTATCGTCGGCAACACCCTCAAAGTGGGCACCACGCCGCTGACAGGCGGCACTTACCATGTGCTGACCCGCGCCAATGACGCGGGTGGCTTGATGTTTGATCAGGCGCAAACCATCGTGATTAGCACGCTCAACGCTGCACCAGTCATCACTTCCGGTGCCAGCGTCAGCGTGGCGGAGAATACCGTCTCCAGTACCGTGGTCTACACTGCCACGGCCACCGATGTCGAAAGCGATGCCCTCAGCTACGCGCTCACCGGCACCGATGCCGCGTCGTTCTCGATTGATGCCACCACTGGCCAGGTCAAGCAGCTCACCCCGGCGGACTATGAAACCAAGTCCAGCTACAGCATCACCGTCCACGCCAAGGATGCGAGCCACACCACCACCCAGGCCGTGACCCTCAACATCACCGACGTCAATGAAGCGCCCACCTTCACCAGCGGGTCTACCGGTTCCGTGGCCGAAAACGCCGCCACCGGTACTACCGTTTACACCGCTGCCGCCACCGATCCGGAAACCGGCACCGTCACCTATTCGCTGTCGGGCACCGACGCCAGCGCTTTCAGCGTGGGCAGCAGCACCGGCGTGGTCACGCTGAATGGCTCGGCCAACTACGAAACCAAATCCAGTTACAGCCTCTCCGTCATCGCCGCAGACGCCGCCAGCAACACCAGCAGCAAGGCGGTGGCGATCAGTGTCACCAACGTTAACGAAACGCCCACCGCCGCCAACTTCACCAGTGCCGGGCTGACCAGCAGCACCGCCATCACCGGTGCTTCGGTGGGTACACTGGCCGCCGTGGACCCGGATACCGGGGACACCCACACCTTTACCCTGGTGGCCGGCAATGGCAGCAATGACGCCGATAATGGCAAATTCACCGTCACCGGCAACACGCTGAAAGTAGGTGGAACCGCACTGACCGCTGGCACTTACCAGGTGATGACCCGCGCCACTGATGCTGGCGGGTTGACCGTGGATCAAGCGCAGACCATCACGATTAGCGCTGCCGGCGGTGGCGGCGGTGGCGGCGATCCGATCCCGCCGGACCCGACGCCGCCGATCACCCCAACTCCCCCAACCCCACCGACAGTACCCACCCCGCCGACGGAACCAACCACGCCGACCACACCCACGGTGCCGACCACACCCACCACGCCGACGGAACCCACCGCGCCAACCACGCCCAGCGTGCCGGTTGACCCAACGCCGACGACCCCAACCGTGCCAACTCCGCCGGTGACCCCCACCCTTCCGCTAGTCGATGGCGTGGTCATCACCCACTACACCCGCGCCCGCCCGGATGGCGGCACCGTCAATGCGCTGAATATTCCGGTGATCAGCAGTGAGCGTCAGGATCAGGACAGCAGCAGCCCACTGGCGGACATTGCCCTGGCCGTCAGCCAGGGCCAGACGCTGCTCAAGGCCGAAGTGCCCACCGGCATTGGCATGGCAGTGGAAGACCTGTCCGACACCCCGTCCCGCCGCACCGATCTGCTGGACGCGATCAAGAGCCGCACCACAGCGCAGCTGACCGACCAGAGTCAGATGGTCAAGCTGGGACAAACGTTTCTGGCGTCGCTGCCCGACGCCGCCAATCTGTGGGTGCGCACGGTGATTATCAGCCAGGCCTCCAACAGCGACGCCAGCGGCAACCTGACCTTCCGTGGTGTCAGCGACAGCAGCAACCCCAGTGCCCTGGTGCTCGACTTTACCAGCCTGCCGAAAAACAGCACCGTCGCGCTGGAAAATGTCCAGTTTGGTGCCATCGTCGGTGAAGTCTCGGTCACCACCGGCGACGGCAATCAATTGCTGGCCGCCGACAGCAAAGCACAAACCCTCGACCTGGGGGCCGGCAACGACACCGTCTACGCCGGATCGGGCAACGATATCCTGAACAACAGCCAGGGTAATGACAAGCTGTTTGGCCAGGGTGGCAATGATGTGTTCAACGCCGAAAACGGCCAGAACATCCTGCACGGCGGCGCGGACTCCGACACCGCCAAATTCACCGGCAAGGCCGACGACTACACCGTGGAAAAACACCATGGCTTCGTCAAGGTGATCAACAAAGCCGACCCAAGCAAGAGCACGCTGGTGATCAATACCGAAACCCTGCAATTTGCTGACAACGCACTGAACGTGCAAAACCCACCCGCGCTGAATGCGCTGGCCGGGATGTACCAGAAGGTACTCGGACGTCAGACGGATATTTATGGTTTTGATTACTTTGGTGATCTGCAAGCCAAGGGCTACAGCATGGGCAGCATGGCACTGAACATGATGAAAACCCCTGAAGGCCAGGCGCGTGGCTGGGCGCTGACCGGCGACCCGGTAAACGACGTGGAAGTGCTGTACCAGGCACTGCTGGGGCGCAATGCCGATGCAGGCGGCAAGGCGGCGTGGGTTCAGTTGCTGAAGTCGGGTTCGGTGTCGCTGGATCAGGTGGCGACGGCGTTTGTTGAGTCGCCGGAGATGAAAACCCACTATATTGGCCCGACAGGATGGGATTTTCTGGTGTAGGGAAAGCGCGGATTGATTGTAGGGGGGCATGCGATTACCCTAGTAGCCAGTCACCATGATATGAACCGAATGACAGGCGACTCGACCGCTTTCGGCATGAGTTTCATCTGACGTGTCGTTCCCGCGAAGGCGGGAACCCAGACCGCGCCACAGCGTGCGCTATGGGTGTTGAGCGTTGTCGGATAGTCAGCGCGCTGTGGATGCCCCTGGATTCCCGCCTGCGCGGGAATGACGCGGTGGGGCGTGGCGAGTGGTTCGTCGTGGAACGTGAGCCATCGTGTTTCAACGTGACTGGCTACTAGGGATACGCTGAAAAAATCGTCATTCCCGCGAAGGCGGGAATCCAGGGTGTTGATTTTGCTGGGTTTTGCTTTTGGCAAACACGATTGCTCTGAATAAATCAGCGCGTCCCTAGGTAAAGCAATTGCCACTTGCCATGGCAAATGGGTAAGATGACGGCTTCCCGCCATGCTTGATCCCGCCCCTTCGTCCCGGCCCCTTCTGCACAAGGTGTTGTCTGATGCGTCTCTCACCTATACTCACTGAACTTGCCACCGACGCCGCTGCGGCGGCGGCTGGCATAGACTGGCGCTGCGCCGCCGCCAATTTTCGCTGGGAGCACGCTGTGTCTGACGCCCGCGCTGACGACTACACTGACTATGTGGGCGATGTGCGCGATCACGCCGACTGGAAGGCCGGTCACACCGATTATGTCAAAGACATGGTGCAGCCGCCCAAAGACTTGCCGCGCACCTCGGCGTGTTTCTCTCCTATTAATGACGTGGCCCACCTGCATTGGCAAAATCACGACAATATCCAGCTGCTGCGGCTGGAATCACTGAGTGGGCTATTCAGCCACTCGTTGACCGCTGCGCTGGCGGAGCGCTTCTGGGTGCGGTTTTTCAGGTCGCAAAAAGACCTGCGCAAATCCAGCCTGCCCGCGCCAGACCAAGCGATGTTTGATAGCCTGATGATGCAGTGGAATCAGCAGCGCACGCAGGCGCGCCCGATGTTCGCCACCACCCTGCGCGCCTTTGGCGGCAATCTGGAGGCGCTGATCAAGCAAGACTGGCCGCACCTGCTGCGCAACCGCCTGGGCCTGGAGCATTGGCCCAGCACCCCCGGCCAACCCTTGCCCGTGGCCTTGATGTGCTACACCCTGGACGAAGTGCGCCAGGCCAGAATACTGGCGACCGACAAAGGCGCCACCGCCAGTTGCGCCCGCCCCACCATGCTGGATGCGGAATTCTCGCGGGCCTTTGTGCCCAGCGCCCAGCCGGCGGGCCCGCACAGTTGCGGCCACACGCTGGATTTGTCCTGCCTGGACGTACCGGACGACTTTACCCCTGAATTGCTGAATTTTCCGCTGGACTACCTGCCGCGCCACCTTAAAGCGCTGGGCTTTATCAGCCAGCCGCACCCGTTGGAAAGCGATGCGCAATGGCTGGACGCGCGCAACCGCCATGTGCGCGGCTTGCGCCAGCAGCTGAATTGCCCACAGTTTGGCGAGGAGCTGACATGAGCTGGCGGCAGTGGGCCGAGCAACTGCGCCAATCGCCCAAGGCGGCGGTCAGCGCCTTGCTGCGCGGCAGCGCTGACATCAGCCCGTTTGCACGGGTGGAGGCGCATGAATTCTTGCTGGCGGTGTTGCCGCGCAGCTGCCGTCTGGTCAACCAGCCGTTGTTTGGCGAGCCGGCCAGCAGCCGTGAGGATGGCGAGTGCGCCGACCTGCCCGCCCTGCTGGACATCGGGCTGCACGATTGGCTGCTGGAACAGCGCCAGTCTGCGCTGCCGTCCGCGCGCCGCCTGAGCGCGTATGCCGCCCAGGTGTGTGAGGCGCTGCAATGGCCGCTGTATTTTCAACTGCCCACCACCCTGGCGGCCCTGCGCCAACACGGCGGCGCATGGCGCAGCTGGTGCGCCTCGCTCACCATCTCGGCTTTTCGCGACCCGGAATATGATTACTGGCAAGTGCTGGCCGCACAGCCCAGCGACGACCATTTGCAGTTTTTCTGGCGCAGCTGCGTGCTGGACGCCGGCCGCAGCCGCTCATTGCGCTACCTGAACCTGGGCCTGCTGGCGCTGGCGCGCCTGCCGCTGCGCGAAGACGACGCCCTGCGCAACCTGCGCCTGCAAGTGCAAGCCTTGCTCGACCGTTATCAGCAGCGCCAACACTGGGGCGTGCCGGCACTGGAAGCGCTGGGCGAGCAATTGGGCGAGGTGCTGGCGCGCAATGCCGACCTTTCCCCTGGCCAGACACGGGCGTTTTTGTACGCCACCTTGGGTGGGCTGGGCGATCATAAAGTGAATTCGCTGCTGAGTTTGCTGGGTTTGCAAAAAACAGAGGTGCGTGGTGGAGGGCGTGCGGAGTATCAGTTAATGCCGCCGGGTTTGGCTACAGAAACCGACCAAGCTGTCTACGCAGTACGCCGTGCCAGCTTCATCGCGCAAGCATGGAAAGCTATTTCTCCGCTGTTAAAGGCACATGAGGGCTATGTGCAACAAACGGGAGATGCATATTATTTTGTGCGCAACTTAGACCGTTGCGCCCGCGCCTTGTGTGAACGCTTCCCCCTGACCGACCCCGCTATCCGCGCCCAGCTATTTGAATGGATTCAGCTGGCGCTACGCCTGGACGCCGCCGACCCGCGCCAGTGGATGCTGTGGGAATTGGCCTTGCGTCAGGCGGGGCAGCCGCAGCGGGCGCAGTGGGTGTTGTGGGAGATGACTCGCCGTTTTCCCGATGATGTGGCGTGCCGGCTAGAGCTGGCGCGCCTGCTGGCAGATAGCGCTGACGCCAACGCCCTGGCCCAGGCGCACCGCTTATTGCAGCAAATTCTGGCCTTGGAGCCAGATGATGTGCACGCCCACTCTACTCTGGCGCAGTTGGCCATTCGCCGCCAGGATTGGCCGCTGGCCTTGCAGCACGCCCAGTATGGGTTGCGGGTGAAGCCAGATAATCAATCCTGTGCTGTATTGCTAGCCACCGCCTATGCCCGCCGCAAGGCCGCTGGCGATCTGGATGCCGCGATTGAGCATTTGCAGTGCTTTGTCCGCCGCTATCCGGGCAATCCAAAGGCAGAAGGTTATCTCGGTGATTTGCTACGTCGTCAGGCGCGTGGCGGAGAGGCTCCCCTGACCGAAGAGGCGCCGCTCACCGTGCAGTCAACCGCCGCCGAGACCGACCCGCTCTGGCTGGCCTTTGCCCACAGCATGCAGGCTGCGCCGGCCCCGGCGGCAAGCAGCGAGGCCGGGCGTTTGCCTGTGCTGGCGCAGGCCTTGCGCCAGGCGGCAGCGGCGGCAGCGTGGGCCACGCCGCTGCTGACGCGCTACGATACCGCCAGCCAGCGTCAACTGCCGCTGGAAACCGCCTTGTGGCGCTATTTACATGCCCTGGCCAACCAGGCTGATGCGGCCATATTGGCCAGCGAGCAACAGGCTGTGCAGCAGCAGTTGGCCTTGGAAAAAAACACCCAGCACGCCAACGACACCTGGCCCCTGTATCTGGCGCAACATTGGGCTGAGCTGTGCCGCGGTGGCAACGCTGCATTGGCGGCGGGGCAGGTGTTTCTGACCGAACTGCTCGACCGCTACCGCCCCTTGCCTGCGCCGCTGCTGCAAGACTGAGCATCTTCCGCCGCCACCTCCGCCACCCGCCGCAACAACCCGGTCAGTTGCGTCAGTTCTTGCGCGCTCAGCGCGGCGCGCAGCCAGGTGCCGGCCTGGGCCACGGCTTCGGCCATGGCCTGTTCAATCAGTGCCTTGCCATCTGTCGTCAGCCGCACCGGCTTGATGCGGCGGTCGTCGTCGCGGCATAGCCGGGCAATCAGCCCGCGCGCTTCCAGTTGCGCCATCACCTTGCTCAAGCCCCCGGAGGTCAGCAGCATCTGCGTCAGCAGTTGCGAGGGGGTCAGGGTGTGTTCCGGTTCGGCGTTGCGCAGGGTGGCCAGCAGGTCGAACTCGGCGCTGGACAGCCCATGCCGGGCCAGCGTGGGCTGCATGGGTTGCAGCGAGCGGCGGTGTGCCCATTGCAGCCAGAGGAACACCGGCACGGTGTGGGGGTCCAGGGAGACATCCCAGTGGTGGTGTTGCAGGCTATTCATCCGTTTGCCTTTTTTGCGGTGGCGTGGCGGCCCCGCCATGCACGACGGTGTGTGCGCCATGTAACATAAAGTAAAACCTCACCGGATATCTTGCTGGAAAGATAGTGTCAGCATACCCTTATCCTCTTTGGACACGCTGATTTATTCAGAGCAATCGTTGTTGCCAAACGCAAAACCCAGCAAAATCAACACTCTGGATTCCTGCTCTCGCGGGAATGACGATTTTTTCAGCGTTTCCCTTGGTCATCCAACTGAATTCCAACCCGCCGCCAGTCTACCTTCTGATCCCGACAAAGGAACCCGCCATGACGCTTGTGAAGCGCCGTTTTTGTTCATCCTTATCGTGCCGCCCCTCCCGCACGGCCTGGCTGGCCATGGCCTGCGCGGGGGCTTTGCTGGCCGGTTGCGGCGAGAAAAAAGCCGATGCCCCGCCGCCGCAAGGCCCCATGCCGGTTACCGTGCTGGAGATGCAGCCGCAAAAGGCACCGATCCGTGTCGAGGTGATGGGCCAGGCCGAAGGTGCGCGCGAGGCCGAGGTGCGCGCGCGGGTGGGCGGCATTTTGCTCAAGCGCCTGTATCAGGAAGGCGAGCCGGTGAAGGCCGGGCAGGCGCTGTTCCAGATCGACCGCGCGCCGTATGAAATCGCCGCTGCCGAGGCGCGCGCCCGCGCCGAGCAAACCGCGCGCGAAGTGGCGCGGCTGAAAGGGCTGGCCGAGGCCAAGGCCGTGGCACAAAAAGACTACGACGACGCGGTGTCAGCCAATACCATGGCCCAGGCGGCGCTCAGGCAGGCCGAGCTGAATTTGTCGTGGACCACGGTCACCGCGCCGGTGGCCGGGGTGGCCGGGCGGGCGGTGAAATCCGAAGGCAATCTGATTTCCAGCGCCGACAGCCTGCTGACCTCGGTGCAGCAGCCCAACCCGGCCTGGGTGCGTTTTGCATTGGGCGAGGGCGATCTGGCCAAGTTTCCGGCGCGCCGGGTGACGGCCAACGCCGTGCAGAGGGTGGAGCTGGTGTTGCCGGATGGCTCGGTGTCTCCCACGCGCGGCAAGCTGAATTTTGTCGCCAGCAATATCGACACCACGCTGGGCACGCAGCAGCTGCGCGCCGAGTTTGACAACAGCGAACAGCAGATTCTGCCTGGCCAGTTTGTGCGCGTGCGCCTGGTCACCGGCGAGCGTGACGGGGTGTTTCTGGTGCCGCAAACCGCCGTGGCGCAGGGTGAGCAGGGTGCGCGGGTGATGACGGTGAGCGCCGACAACAAGGCCACGCCACGCCCGGTGCAGGCCGGCGAATGGCTGGGCAAGGACTGGGTGATCCTGGGCGGGCTGAAGGCCGGTGACAAGGTGATTATCGACAATCTGATCAAGCTCAAGCCGGGCATGCCGGTCACCCCGCGCGCGCCGGGTGCGGCTGGCGGCGACAAGCCGGCTGCTGATGGCAAGAAAGGCTGAGCCATGGCCAAATTTTTTATTAACCGGCCAATTTTTGCCTCGGTGATTTCCATCATTATCGTGATTGCCGGGCTGGTGGCCATGCAGGTGCTGCCGATTGCGCAATACCCGCAAATTGCCCCGCCCACCGTGGTGATTACCGCCACCTATCCGGGTGCATCGGCAGAAACCCTGTCCAAAACAGTGGCGGCACCGATTGAAGAGCAGCTCAACGGCGTGGAAAACATGCTGTATTTCACCTCGTCGGCAGCGGCCAATGGCGTGGTGAGCATCACCGCCACCTTCGAGGTGGGCACCAATGCCGATATGGCGGCGGTGAACGTCAATAACCGGGTGAAAGCCGCCGAGCCGCGCCTGCCAGAAACCGTGCGGCGCAATGGCGTGGTGGTGCAAAAGCGCTCCACCGATATTCTGCAGGTGGTGGCGCTGAAATCCGATGGCGGCAAGTACAACACGTTGTTCTTGTCCAACTACGCCTCGCTGAACATTGTGGATGAACTCAAGCGAGTGAACGGCGTGGGCGATGTGACGGTGTTTGGCGCGCAGGATTACTCCATGCGCATCTGGCTCAAGCCCGACCGCATGGCCCAGCTGGCGGTCACCACCAGCGAAATTGCCGCCGCCATCAACGCCCAGAATGCGCAAAACGCCGCTGGCAAGATTGGCCAGGAGCCGGCCCCGAATGACCAGCAACTGGTCTACACCGTGACCGCCAAGGGCCGGCTGCTGAGCGAGGCAGAATTTGGCAATATCGTCATCCGCGCCAGCGGCCCCGGCGGCGTGCTGCGGCTGAAGGATGTGGCGCGCATCGAGCTGGGGGCGTACAGCTACGAGCAACGGGTGACACTGGACGGCCAGCCCACCATCGCCATGGGCGTGTTTCTGCAAACCGGGGCCAATGCGCTGGAGGTGGCCGAGCAGGTGCGCAGCAAGATGCAGGCGCTGCAACAGAAGTTCCCGCCGGGCATGGGCTATGTGATTCCGGTGGACAGCACCCGCTTTGTCACCGCCTCGATCAAGGAGGTCACCAACACCCTGATTGAAGCCATGGTGCTGGTGATTGCCGTGGTGTTTTTGTTCCTGCAAAGCTGGCGCGCCACGCTGATTCCGATGGTGGCGGTGCCGATTTCGCTGATTGGCACCTTTGCCGGGCTGTGGCTGTTTGGCTTCTCGATCAACACGCTGACCCTGTTTGCCATGGTGCTGGCCATCGGCATTGTGGTGGATGACGCCATTGTGGTGCTGGAAAACGTCGAACGGCTGATGGCAGAAGAAAAACTCTCGCCCAAGCAGGCGGCCATCAAGGCCATGCACGAAGTGACCGGCGCGCTGATTGCCATTGTGCTGGTGCTGTGTGCGGTGTTTGTGCCGGTGGCTTTTCTGGGGGGCATTGCCGGCCAGCTGTACAAGCAGTTTGCCGTGACCGTGGCGGTGGCGGTGGTGTTGTCGGGCGTGGTGGCGCTGACGCTGACCCCGGCCTTGTGTGCCTTGCTGCTGAAAGCCCAGCACACCGAAAACAAGCTGTTTGCCCCGTTCAACCGGGCCTTTGACCGGCTGACCACCCGCTACACCGGCACCGTGCGCTTTACCCTGCGCCACGGTGTGGTGGGCGTGCTGGTGTTTGCCGGGGTGATTGCCATGACCGCCCTGCTGTTCAAGATCACCCCCGGCGGCTTTGTGCCCTCCGAAGACCAGGGCCGGCTGATTTCGGCACTGAGCCTGCCCGACGGTGCCACGCTCAAGCGCACCGAAGCCACCGGCGAGCGCATGCGCCAGATGGTGACCAAGGATGAGGCGGTGGAGCACACCTTTATTGTCTCGGGTTTTGATTTGATCAGCGGCGGCAACAAAACCAACGCCGGCACGGTGTTCGTTACCCTGAAAGACTGGTCAGAGCGCCAGGGCAAGGCGCAGGATCTGGTCGGCAAGTTCATGGGCTACGGCATGCGCCAGCCAGACGGCATGGCGCTGGTGTTCAATCCGGCCCCGATTCAGGGCCTGGGCACCACCGGCGGTTTTGAGGTGTATGTGCAAAACCGGGTGGATGGCGACCCGAAAAAGCTGAACGCCGTGCTGGAAGCTTTTATGGACGCGCTGAAGAAACACCCGGAATTCACCCGGATTTCCACCTTCTTCCGCCCCACCGTGCCGCAGCTGTTTGTCGAAGTAGACGAGCAAAAAGCCCTGGCGCTGGGCATTGCCATCACGGACGTATACACCACGCTGCAAAGCACCCTGGGCGCTTACTACGTCAACGACTTCAACAAGGCGGGGCGGGTGTATCGGGTGCAGTTGCAAGCCGAAGCGTCATACCGGATGAAGCCGGACGACATCAACCGGCTGTACGTCAAGAGCCAGCTCAGCCAGGCAATGATTCCGCTGTCGGCGATTGCCACGGTGAAGAACGTGGTCGGCCCCGAGCAGGTGGAGCGCTTCAATGGCTTTATTGCCGCCAAGGTGATGGGCGACAGCAAGCCGGGGGTGAGCTCGGGTCAGGCCATGCAGTTGGTCGAGGACGTGGCTGCGGCCACGCTGCCGGAGGGCTACAGCATTGCCTGGACCGGCCAGGCTTTCCAGGAAAAGCGCAGCGCCGGCTCGTCGCTGCAAGCCTTTGGTTTTGCCATCATCATGGTGTTTTTGATCCTGGCCGCCCAGTATGAAAAATGGTCGCTGCCCATCGCCGTGGTGATGTCGGTGCCGTTTGCGCTGATGGGCGCGCTCACCGCCATCTGGCTGCGCGGCATGCCCAACGACATTTACTTCCAGATTGGCCTGGTGGTGCTGATCGGGCTGGCGTCGAAAAACGCCATCCTGATTGTCGAGTTTGCCGCGCAGAAATACCGCGAAGGCATGAGCGCCGCCGATGCTGCCATTGAGGCGGCACGGCTGCGCTTGCGGCCCATCATCATGACCTCGCTGGCCTTTGTGCTGGGCGTGTTCCCGCTGGTCAAGGCCACCGGGGCCGGCGCTGGCGCACGGCAGTCGATGGGCACCGGGGTGTTTGGCGGCATGCTGGCCGCCACCTTTATTGCCACGCTGTTTGTGCCGCTGTTCTTCAAGTGGCTGGAGCGCGGCAAGCAAGTGGATCCGGCGCACATCGACGCCGACGACGAGGAGAAACAGGCATGATGGCGCGCATTACTCCCCTGGCCGCTGCACTGGCGGTGCTGACCCTGGCGGGCTGCGCCATCGGGCCGGATTACCAGCGCCCCAGCGCCGCGCTGCCGGCCAGCTTTGATACCAGCGTCGCCGGCAGCACTGGCGCGGCCAGCACCACGGTGGCCGCCGACTGGTGGACGCTGTTCCAGGACCCCACGCTGAATCAGCTGGTCACGCAGGCGCTGGCGCACAATGCCGACATGCGCCTGGCGGTGGCACGGGTGGAGCAGGCCGACGCCGTGGCCCGTGAAGCCGGCGCGGCATTTTTGCCGGAAATCGACGGGGGTGCCAGCGCCAGCAAGACCCAGGCCAGCACCCGCACCGCCAGCTATTCGGCCAGCTCGCCACGCCTGCGCACCGCGCGCAGCGCCACGCTGAGCACCTCCTACGAGCTGGACGTGTGGGGCCGGGTGCGCCGCGCCAATGAATCGGTGCGCGCCAGCCTGCTGGCCAGCCAGTATGCACGCGATGCCGTGCGCCTGTCGGTGGCCGGCGTGGTCACCAGCGCTTACCTGGATCTGCGTGCGCTGGATGCCCAGCTGGCGGTGGTGGGCGACACCGTGCGCACGCGCGAGGACAGCCAGCGGCTGATGCAGCTGCGGCTAAACGCCGGCCTCAGCTCGCTGGTGGACAGCCAGGCGGCGGATAACGCCCTGCAGGCCGCCCGTGCCCAGCAGGCCGAGCTGCGCCGCCAGCGTGCGCTGGCCGGCCACCAGCTGGCGCTGCTGAGCGGCCAGCCAGAACTGACCCTGACTGCCGGTGATGTGCGCCAACTGCCTCTGCCACCGCATCCCCCCGCCGGCCTGCCGGCAAGGTTGATCGAGGCGCGCCCGGATGTGATGCAGGCCGAACAGCAGCTGGTGGCGGCCAACGCCAATATCGGCGTGGCCAAGGCCGGGTATTTTCCGCGCTTTACCCTCACCGGCAGCACCGGCAGCGAAAGCCAGACCCTGGCCGATTTATTCAGCGCCGGTGCCGGGGCGTGGTCGCTGGGGATTTCCGCGCTGATGCCGATTCTGGATTTTGGCCGCACCTCGGCACGGGTGGATCAGGCGCGCGCGCTCAATCAGCAATCGTTGATCAGCTGGCAAAACGCCCTGCAAGTGGCCTACAAAGAGGTGCGCGATGCACTGGTCAGCCTGCGTGAAGATGGCGAAGCCGAGCGCGCCCAGGCCAGCCGGGTGGCCAACGCCCGTCACACGCTGGGCCTGACCCAGCTGCGCCAGCAAGCCGGCCACGCCAGCCTGCTGGACGTGCTGGACAGCCAGCGCACCTTCAACGACACCCAACTGACACACATCGCCGCCCGCCAGGCGCAGCTGAATGCCAGCGTGGCACTGTTCAAGGCGCTGGGCGGTGGCTGGGGGCCTGCGCCTTCTGCTCGCTGACACTTTCCCGCCCGCCTTGCCCCGACAACACGGAGCAGCGGGCGGGACGGCGCAGCAAACCCCTGTTTTTGCATGGGCTTTTGCTGCGCCGCATCAGCGCCAACTATGCCGTCGCGGCATGGCGTGATGAACAAACAGCATTGGTCAGCCGTTTGCCGGCATGGCTATAGTCCGCTCCCGTTGTTCCCCATGCCTGACTGGACTTTTCCCCGATGACTTCGCCTGCCTCCCGCCTTGAACACGACCTGCTGGGCGCGCGCCACCTGCCTGAGCACGCCTATTACGGCATTCACACCCTGCGCGCGCTGGAGAATTTTCCCATCAGCGGCGCGCCGATTTCGGTGTATCCCGAGCTGATCCGCGCACTGGCCTGCGTCAAGCAGGCCGCTGCCGAGGCCAATGCCGAGCTGGGGCTGCTGCCCGAGGCCAAGCGCCGGGCGATTGTGGCCGCCTGCACCGAAATCCGTGCCGGCGCGCTGCACGAGCAGTTTGTGGTGGATGTGATTCAGGGCGGTGCCGGCACCTCAACCAATATGAATGCCAACGAGGTGATTGCCAACCGCGCACTGGAGCTGATGGGCCATCCGCGTGGCGACTACCAGCATCTGCACCCGCACCAGGACGTCAACCTGAGCCAGAGCACCAACGATGTCTACCCCACCGCGCTGAAGCTGGCCGCCTACTTTGGCATCAGCCGGCTGCGCGAAGCCATGGCCCACCTGCGGCTGGCGTTTGCCGACCGCGCCGAGGCGTTTGCCGATGTGCTGAAAATGGGCCGTACCCAGTTGCAGGACGCGGTGCCAATGACGCTGGGGCAGGAATTTGGCACCTATGCGGTGATGCTGGGCGAAGACGAAGCCCGCCTGGGCGAGGCATCCTTGCTGATTACCGAAATCAATCTGGGTGCCACCGCCATTGGCACCGGCATCAACACCCACCCGGATTACGCCCATGTCGCCTGCCGCCACCTGGCGCGCATCAGCGGCGTGCCGGTGTCCACGGCGGATAATCTGGTAGAAGCCTCGCAGGATTGCGGCAGCTTTGTGCAGCTGTCTGGTGTGCTCAAGCGGGTGGCGGTCAAGCTGTCGAAAACCTGCAACGACCTGCGCCTGCTGTCGTCCGGCCCACGCGCCGGCCTGGGCGAAATCAACCTGCCGGCCACCCAGGCTGGCTCCAGCATCATCCCCGGCAAGGTTAACCCGGTGATTCCGGAAGTGGTCAACCAGATTGCCTTTGAAGTGATTGGCAACGACCTGACAGTGAGCTTTGCTGCCGAGGCTGGCCAGCTGCAGCACAACGCCTTCGAGCCGATCATCGCCCACAGCCTGTTCAAGAGCATCACCCACCTGCGCAATGGCTGCCTGGTGCTGGCCGACCGCTGCGTGCGCGGCATCACCGCCAACCGCGAGCACATGCGTGCCCAGGTGGAAAACTCCATCGGCATTGTCACCGCGCTGACACCGTATATCGGCTACGAACAGGCCACCGAGCTGGCGCAGGACGCGTTGCAAACCGGGCGCAGCGTGTACAAGCTGGCGCTGGCCAAGGGCTTGCTCACCCGCGAGGCGCTGGAAGAAATTCTCAAGCCCGAACGGCTGACCCGCCCGCGCAAGTTTGTGCCGCTGCGCTGACAGGCCAGTAGCCCGTCACGATGATATGGACCGAATGACTGGCAGCCAAACCGCTTTCGGCATGAGTTTCACCTGACATGTCGTTCCCGCGCAGGCGGGAACCCAGACCGCGCCACAGCGTGCGCGGTGGGCCGTTGAGCTTTGCAGGATCGTCAGCGCACGGTGGATGCCCCTGGATTCCCGCCTGCGCGGGAATGACGCGGCGGGGTGCAGCGAATGGTTCATCGTTTCAAGTCAAGGTGTTGTTTTGAAATAAATTAAGCAAGGCATCCGACGTCGGCTTGCTCGCAAGCACCCTCGTGTTTCAACGTGACTGACGACTAGTAGCCAGTCACCATGATCTGAATCGACTGACTGGCGATTAGACCGCTTTCGGCATGAGTGTCACCTCAGGTGTCGTTCCCGCGCAGGCGGGAACCCAGACCGCGCCACAGCGTGGGCGGTGGGCATGGAGCAGGTAGCGCTGATGAGCGCTCACCCCGCTGTACGCTGTGGACACGCCTGGATTCCCGCCTGCGCGGGAATGACGCGGTGGGGCGCGGCGAGTGGTTCGTCGTGGAACGTGAGCCATCGTATTTCAACGTGACTGGCGACTAAGGTGGTCTGGCCCAGCCAGCTTACGCGGCGCAGCGCAGCGGTATGGCGGTGGGCAGCAGCCGGGTGGCCACTTCGCTACCGCCCTGCTTGCGCCCGACAAACGCCACACTAATGCGCTGGTCGCGGGCAATCGCCTTCATGCGCCGGGCCAGGGTGTGGTTGACGAACTCCAGCAGGATGACCATGTGGGTCACCCCGGTAGGCAGAGGGCGTTTCAGGTCGTTGTTCTTGCGGCCACTCCAGTGCACCACGTCGGTATAGCCCGAGGCGTAGAGGGCGCGTTTGGTGGTGTCGACATGGTCGCCACCGACTATCAATGCTCGCATGTCTGTTTCCTTGAAAAAAACTCAGCCAAGCCACCAGGCAAAAGTGGGCAGGCCACACCTGAACGCCTGCGGGTGGCTTGGGTGAATTTTTTTGCTGATGGTGGCGGGCAACAGCGGCCATGACACCCGGCGCTGCCGCCCCCCTCTTACCGTCGCTAGACAATCTCGGCCACGTCGGCAAATGCCAGGCGCGGGCCGCGCGGTGACACGCCTTCACGCACGCCATAGCCCAGATTGACCAGCAGCAGGCTCTTGTACTGGCCATCGGCAAAAAACGCCTGGTCCACCGCGCTGGCGTCAAATCCGGCCATCGGCCCGGCGTCCAGCCCCAGCGCCCTGGCGGCCAGAATCAGGTAAGCCGCCTGCAGGGTGGCGCTGCTGCGGGCGGTGGGTTCAATCTGCTGCGGATGCTGCTCATAAAACCCTTTGGCGTTGAATGCCGGAAACTGGCTGGGCAGTTGCTGATGAAAGGCGCTGTCGTAGGCAACAATCACCGTCAGCGGCGCGGCCAGGGTTTTCTCGCGGTTATTGCCGGCCAGCGCCGGTGCCAGCCGGGCCTTGGCCTCACTACTGCGCACAAACACATAACGTCCAGGCTGGCCGTTAAATGCGGTTGGCCCCCATTTCAGCAATGCATACAGGGCTTCAATCTCGGCATCGCTGACCGGCTGGTCGGTAAAGCGGTGAATGGAACGGGCCTGGCGGAACAGTTGGTCCAGCGCGGCGTCGGGCAAAGTGGCCATGGCAGATCCTTTTGGCGAATAGTCGCGCACAAAACGCTCCTGGCGTTGTGGCGTGACCTTGCCGTACTACTTGTACTGTCTGCGGTCACACGCTTGGCCAGGATCGCTTCGCTGAGTTTTGTGAGCGACTCGACGCGGAAAACGCCCCCTGCCTTAAGCTGTGAAGCGTGGCCGGCAGGGGAGAGCGGCTCAAGAAGCCGGTGGGTGGGCCACGGCTTACAGCGTGGCGATCGACACCTCGGTGGATTTCACAAATGCCACCACTTCGGTGCCCACCTTGAGTTGCAGCTCCTTGACCGAACGGGTAGTGATCACCGAGGTGACAATGCCTGAAGCGGTTTGCACGTCCACTTCCGACAGCACCGGCCCTTCGATGATTTCCTTGATGGCGCCGCGAAACTGGTTGCGTACATTGATCGATTGAATGGTCATGGCAAATATCCTGAAAAGTAAGGGGAATGGCTGCTGGGCGGGTTTCCGGCGGAAATCACAGCGCCCAGTTCAGTTGTGAAAAATGAATGGTGGCCGGTTCTGCCGCAGCCAGCCCGGTGTGCTGACTCTCCGGGCCATCCGGGCCTTGCAGCACCCGGCGCAAAATGGTGTGTTCCAGGCGGACAAAGCCCGGATGGGCGTGGTCGCGGCTGCGTGGCAGGGCAATGGGCACATCCAGCGCCACCTGGCCGTCTTCCACCAGCACCACCCGGTCGGCCAGCGCCACCGCTTCGCTGACGTCATGCGTCACCAGCACCGTGGTGCAGCGATGCGCCAGCCACAGCCGTTCGATCAACCCCTGCATTTCCAGCCGGGTGAGCGCGTCCAGCGCGCCCAGTGGCTCGTCCAGCAACAGCAGGCGCGGGCGATGCACCAGGGCGCGGGCCAACGCCACCCGCTGCCGCTGGCCGCCAGACAGGCGGGCCGGCCATTCCTCGGCGCGATCGGCCAGACCCACTTCGGCCAGCGCCTCACGCGCCTGCGCCCGCCCGCTGGCCGGCAAGCCCAGCGCCACATTGTCGAGCACCGACTTCCAGGGCAGCAGACGGGCTTCCTGAAACATCACCCGCACGGTCTGCCCTTCCGGCTGAATCAGTTCGCCACCATCGGCCTGATCCAACCCGGCCAGCAGGCGCAGCAGCGTGCTCTTGCCGCAGCCGGAGCGGCCCACCACGGCCAGAAACTGCCCGTCAGGAATGGTCAGGTCCAGCTGTTTGAGCACCGTGCGGCTGCCAAACTGGCGCGACAGGCCACGCAAGTGGATCGACGCGCTGTCGGCGGGAAAATCATTGAGTTTCATCATGTCCTTTCCGCACTCAGGCCGGCTGAAAATACGACGGATGCCATTGCAGCCAGCGCCGCTCCAGCCAGCGGGCGGCAGAATCCACCAGCTTGCCCAGCAGGGCATACAGCAGGATGGACAGCACGACGATTTCGGTTTGCAAAAACTCGCGGGCATTCGACGCCAGGTAGCCAATGCCGCTGGTGGCCGACAGGGTTTCCGCCACAATCAGCAAAATCCAGGCAATCCCCAGCGCATAGCGCACTCCGACCAGAATCGACGGCATGGCACCAGGCAGCACCACCTGGCGGAACAGTTCGCGCCCGGTCACGCCGTAGCTGCGCGCCATTTCCAGCAGGGTCGGGTCGATCGAGCGGATGCCGTGGTAAGTGTTCAGGTACACCGGAAACAGCGTGCCAAACGCCACCAGAAACACCTTGGCCGATTCATCAATGCCAAACCACAAAATCACCAGCGGCAAAATCGCCAGCGGCGGGATGTTGCGCAGCATTTGCAGCGTGGTGTCGAACAACGCCTCGCCAAACCGCGACAGCCCGGCAATCAGCCCCAGCACCAGCCCCAGGCCGCCACCAATCAGAAAACCACTGGCGGCACGGCCAAAACTACTGGCCAGATGACGAAACAAATCCCCGCTGATCAGCAACTCCCATCCCGACACCAGCACCGCCAGCGGTGCCGGCAATACCCGGTGGTTGATCCAGCCCAGCATGGAAAACCCCTGCCAGACCAGCAGCAGCGCCAGCGGCACCAGCCAGGGCACCCAGCGCGAGGTACTCAGCGAAAACGTCACAGGTTTCTGGCTCATGATGCGGACACCAGTCGGGGCACATGCTGGTTAGCCATCACCTCGCCGGCGGCATTGCCGGTGGGCGTGGCCTGCTGACGGCCAGGCAGGTGCGGAAACAGCAGCTCGGCCACCCGGTAGGCTTCGTCCAGATGCGGGTAGCCGGACAGCACAAAAGTTTCCACCCCCAGCGCGGCGTATTCCTGCATGCGCTGGGCCACGGTCGGGCCATCGCCCACCAGCGCGGTGCCGGCCCCGCCGCGCACCAGGCCCACCCCGGCCCACAGATTGGGGGCGATTTCCAGCTGCTCGCGCCGGCCACCGTGCAGCGCCGCCATGCGTCGCTGGCCTTCGGAATCCGCCCGGCCCAGGGTACGCTGGGCGGTGGCGATGGTGTCGTCGTCCAGCTTGCTGATCAGTTGCTCGGCAGCGCGCCAGGCTTCCTCGTTGGTTTCACGCACAATCACATGCACGCGCAGACCAAAGCGGACAATCCGTCCACGCTTGGCGGCTCTGGCGCGCACGTCCTGAATTTTTTTCGCCACGTCCTCCAGCGGCTCGCCCCAGCTCAGATACACATCCACGTGTTCGGCGGCCAGCTCATGTGCGGCTTCCGACGAACCGCCAAAGTACACTGGCGGATGCGGCTGGCTGACCGGGGGAAACAGCTGTTGCGCGCCTTTCACCTGAATGTGCTTGCCGTCCAGGTCCACCACATCGCCGGACAGCACGCCTTTCCACACCGTCAGAAACTCGCTGGCGGCTTCGTAGCGCTCATCGTGGCTCAGCCAGGAGCCATCGCCCGCCAGCTCCACCGGGTCGCCGCCGGCCACCACATTAATCAGCAAACGGCCCTTGGAATGGCGGTCAAAACTGGCGGCCATCCGCGCCGCCACGGTGGGCGACATGATGCCGGGACGCACCGCCACCAGAAACTTCAGCCGCTGCGTGGCCGGAATCAGGCTGGCGGCGGTGACCCAGGGGTCTTCACACGAGCGGCCAGTGGGAATCAGCGCACCATCAAAGCCCAGCGAATCGGCTGCGCGGGCAATCTGGGTCAGGTAGTCATGGTCTACCGTGCGCGCCCCTTCGGTGCTGCCCAGATAGCGGCCATCGCCGTGGGTGGGAAAAAACCAGAACACATTCATGTCAGCAGGCTCCTGCAAAAATCAGATCAAATTCAGCGTGGGCAAGGGGGCTGGCGGATCAGGGCCGTGACGGGCGCCAGGCGGCGTCCTGCACCTTGATCGGGCGCGGAATCAGGCCCAGCCCATGAAAGGCGTCCGCCACCTTTTGCTGGTCCTGCAATACCGCCGGGGTGAGGTAGTCCACGCTGTAGTTGGGGTGGCGGCTGAGCATCACTTCGTAGGTGGCGGCGTCCAGCCCGGTGTAGCCAGACAGCGTGGCCGCCACCTTTTTCACCTCGCCACTCAACTGGGCGTTGTTGTCGGTCAAGGCCTTGAATACCAGATCAATCACCCTGGGATTGGCCTGGGCAAAGCTGCGGGCGGCCAGATAAAAGGTATTGTTGCTGGTCAGCCCCTTGCCCGACGCCAGCACGCGCACCCCGCCAGCGCGCTGCGCAGCGGCGTAGTACGGATCCCAGATGGTCCAGGCATCAACGCTGCCGCGCTCAAAGGCGGCGCGGGCTTCTGACGGACTGAGATACACCGGCTGAATATCGCTGTAGGCAATCCCGGCTTTTTGCAGCGCGCTCAAGGTCAGGTAATGCGCGCTGGAGCCTTTGGTAAAGGCAATTTTCTTGCCCTTCAAATCGGCCAGGGTTTTAATCGTTGACTGGGTGGGCACCAGAATCGCCGAGGATTCCGGCTTGGCCGGTTCCTGGCCGATATACACAATCTCGGCACCCGCTGACTGGGCAAAAATCGGCGGAGAATCGCCGGTCATGCCCACACTGATACTGCCGGCATTCATGGCTTCCAGAATCGGCGGGCCGGCCTGAAATTCAAACCATTTCACCTCAACCCCCAGCGGCTTGAGTTTTTGCTCAAGCACGCCCTGGGCTTTTAACGAGGCCAGATTGACCGCGCTTTTCTGGTAGCCGATATTCAGGTCCAGCGCCAGCACCGGCGCAGCCAGCACCAGCCAGGCCGTCAGGGTGGCCATCAGCCGGCGGGAAGACATCAGGGAAACAGGCATGGACGCTCTCCGGGGCAGGGGTTACAGGCTGATGCGCTGGGACAGCCACTGGCTGCTGGGCGGCGGCGGCGTGATGGTCCGGCGCGGGGTGCGGCCGGGCAGACGGTCGATGAATTCGCTGACCGCCGCTTCCAGCCGCGCCGCCAGGTCTTCGGCCAGTTGTGGCTGGGTGTGCGCGTCGCGGGCAATCTGTGCCTCGACGGCAAACACGCCTTGATGGATGTCACTGGCTTTCAGCGCTGCCAGCACCGGCTTGATGGCGTAATCCACCGCCAGCAGATGGCCAGGAGAACCGCCACTGGCCAGCGGCAGCACCGGCTTGCCGGTCAGCCCGCCTTCCGGAATCAGGTCGAGCAGCACTTTCAGCGCACCAGCATAAGCCGCCTTGTATACCGGGGTGGCAATAATAATGCCCTGCGCCCGCGCCACTTGCTGCTGAAACTGTTTAACGGCCTCGCTGGAAAAATCAGCATGCAATAATGCCTGCGCCGGAAAATCGTGAATGCTGCTGCGCTGCAGTTGAATATCGGCAACCTGCAGAATCTCCGCTGCCCGATCAACCAATTTGGCGGTGCGGGAGGTTTGGCTTGGGCTGCCCAATATGGCAAGGACGGTCATGGCACATCAATCATCAATCAAAAAGTAAATTGATCCTAGCATGCAGGGCGCAGCCGGATAACCAAGATAAAATCAGATCGATTGCAGGTTTTCTGCTAAGGGCGTGCTGATTTATTCAGAAAAAAATCGTGTTTGCCAAAAGCAACATCCAGCAAAATCAACACGCTGGATTCCCGCCTTCACGGGAATGACGATTTTTTCAGCGTTTCCCTCATGAAATGGACTGCGCCGGACATTCTTCCAGCAAGAAATGCCCCTTCAGGCAGTCGGCCAGCCCCCATCCGCCGGCGGCCAACCGGTCTGCGCCGGGCCTGGCCGCCACTCTGCGCGCCAGCGCACCGACGCCCCGGCGAACGCCGTGCATGGTGTCGACACCGGCTCTGCGCATCTTCGCGGGAGACGGGAGACATTGGGAAGATCACCATGCATCCACCGATCAAGCAGCCCGTCCCCTTCTGGCCATTCACGCCAGCGGCGCACCCAGACCCCGACACTCACGAGCCGCATCCGGTCAGGGCCAGCAGCCCGTCCAGCGCCGCCAAGCGCTGTTACCCCCACGTACAGGAATGGAAAAAATCATGAATCTGCCCAGCGTTGAACAAATTCAAGGCAAATGGAAACAACATGTTGGTGCCGCCAAAATTGCCTGGGGCGAGCTGACCGAAGATGAACTGCTGCAAACCGAAGGCCATGTGCAAAAGCTGACGGGGCTGGTGCAGGAACGCTACGCCATCAGCCAGGAAGAAGCCGACACCCAGGTGAAGCATTTCTTCAATAAGCACGCCAGTTGAAGCCTGGCCCGCTGGTCAGGGCAGGCAGGCTCACCCTGGCCAGCGGGCACTTCAAGAGGAGGCGTCACCCATCACTTCGGCCTCGTCACTGCCGGCAAATAGGGCAGCAGGCGGTCGGTTTCTTTTTTGACTACCGCATAGCACTCGCAGCACAGCGCTTCCAGCTTGGGACGATTCAGCACGGTGATATGGCCACGGCTGTATTCAATCACCCCGAGCTTTTGCAGCTTGCCCGCCGCTTCGGTCACCCCTTCGCGGCGCACGCCGAGCATATTGGCAATCAGCTCCTGGGTCATCACCAGGTCTGGCCCGGACAGCCGGTCCAGCGACAGCAACAACCAGCGGCACAGTTGCTGATCAATCGAATGGTGGCGGTTGCACACCGCGGTTTGCGCCATCTGGGTAATCAGCGCCTGCGAATAGCGCAGCATCAGATGGAGCATTTCGTTATGGCGATTGAATTCTTCCTTGAACAGGCTGCCCAGCAGGCGGTAGCCGTGGCCAGCGCTTTGCACAATCGCCCGGCTGGTGGTGCTTTCCCCGCCCATGAACAGCGCCACGCCAATCAAGCCTTCGTTGCCCACCACCGAAATTTCTGCCGATGCACCGCTTTCCATCACATACAGCAAGGACACGATGGAGTCGGTGGGAAAGTACACATGGCGCAATGTATCGCCTGATTCGTACAGCACCTTGCCCAATGGCAGCAACACCGGCTCCAGAGCAGGAAACAGGCGGCTTTGCACCTCTGCGGGCAGGGCGGCCAGCAGATGGTTCTGGTACGGCGAAAGGGGGTCCGACATGGCGATCTCCGGTCACGGGGCATGACATCGCAGTATAGCGGGATGGCGGTTCCGCTCTGTGCGCTAACGCACAGACAATCTGGTGTATCTGTGTATTCCACCCAGCGCGCCAGGAGGTCCATTTTATCCATGCAGGCAAAGCGGGCCGTCGCCCGCCATCACTTCATCGAAAGGCTTCATCATGCTTGAAACCATTGCCGTTATTCTGTTGGTCCTGTGGGCGCTCGGGCTGGTATCGTCATACACCGTCGGCGGATTCATTCATGTGCTGCTGGTGCTGGCGGTGGTGGTGATTCTGATCCGGGTGATCCAGGGCCGGCGCCTATAAACGCCCCAGCTTGAACCGCCCCACCTCGCTGTCCAATTGCTGGACAATGCTTTTCAGCTGCTGGGCCAGGGTAATCGCCTGATCGGCGTTCACGCTGAAGGTGGCCGCCGAATGGGCCACCTGGCCGGTGCGCTGGCCAATGTGCTGCGCCGCCTGATTTTGCTCGGCCAGCGCGTCAAGCAGCCGGGTCAGCTCGCTGTGCGCCGATTGCGCACCCTGGCGCAATTCGGCAAACGGTGCCAGCAGCTCGCCAATCAGCTTCACACCAAACGCCACCAGATCCTCGCCCTGCAGCAGATTGTCGGCTGAGGCGCGGGTTTGCTGCTGGATAGCGGTAATGGTGTCGGCAATTTCCTGGGTCGAGCGCGTGGTGTGCTCAGACAATTTGCGGATTTCGTCGGCCACCACGGCAAACCCGCGTCCGGCCTCACCCGCGCGGGCCGCCTCAATCGCGGCGTTCAGTGCCAGCAGATTGGTCTGCTCGGCAATCGAACGAATCACCCCAACCACCCGATGAATTTCGTCAGTTTTGCCTGCCAGCTCGGCCACCTCCCGCGACGAGGCATGAATGGTGTCCACCATGCGGTGAATTTCTCCGGCGGCTTCGCGCAGCAGCTGGTCGCCACGTTCGGACAGGGTCAGCGCCCGCGCCGACACCGCCTGCACCTGATGCGAGCTGGCCGACAGCCGCTCGATATTGCGCCCAAGCTGGTCCACTGCCGTGGCCATGGCTGCGGTGGCATCGGTTTGCCCCGCCGCCCCCCGATGAATATGCTCGCACAGCGAACTCATATTGCTGGCCGCACCGGACACACCGCCGGCGGCCTGCTGAATCCGCGCCACCAGGGCATGCAACTGGGCGCGCATCCGCTCCAGATTGGCCATCAGGCTGTGCGGGCTGGCCTGCGGAGCAACGATATGATGGGTGAGGTTGCCCTCGGCAATACTGGCCAGCGCCAAGGCGGCATGGCGCGGGTCGCCACCCAGCGGCTGCTGCACACTGCGCAAAATGCCCAGCCCCACCCCCAGCGCCGCCAGGCCGCTGAACAGGGTCAGCCCCCAGAGCAGCTGGCGCTGTTGCTGGCCAGTGGCTTCGGCCTGCTCCGCCGCCTGGCGCAGCAACCCTTCCTGCAACGCCAGAAACTCACGCATCCGCGTGGTGTAGTCGTGCAGCACCGGCACGCCCTCACGGGCAAACAGGTCACGCGCTTCTGGCTCCTGCCCGCTTTGCAGCAGCGCCACCAGCTGCGGCGTCACCGCGCTAAGCGCCTGATGCTGGGTTTGCAGCCGGCCCAACAGCGCCTTGCCTTCCGGCAGTGTCACCAGCTGGCCCACTGCCGCCAGCTCGGCACGAATGGCGGCGTCGCGCTTGGGCAGGCTGGTGCTGAAGCGGCGCAGGTCGGCAGCGGTGGGGTTTTCGTTCACCAGCGCGTAAATATCGCGCTCCATATCGTTAATCAGGAACAGCGTCCGGGTGGCGTGGGTCACTTTAGCCGCTTCCACCTGGGTAAGCTGACGCGAACTGGCCTGCATGCGCGACATGCCATAGCCTGAGGCCAGGCTCAGCACGGCAAACAGGGCAATCAGCAAAATCACGCCCAGACGGATACGCCAGATCAGGCTCAGGGACGACAGCATGGCAGACACTCCAGCAATGGCAGGCAGCCGGCGCACCGGCTGCTGCCGTCGGTCAATGGGCGGGCGGGGAGGCAAACAGGGTGTGCAGGGTGTGTTGCAAAGCCAGTATGCGCTGGCCAAGATCGTGCAGTTCACGGCGCAGGGCGTGGCTGGAGTGGTAAGTGGCAGGTTTCATCGGGGTCATCCTCCAAAAAAAACGGCAAGGCCGGGTCATGCCTTGCCGTCATAGCCAGTGACAAGTCGAGAAGAAGCGGAAGGTTTCCGCACTACCGACTGTAACGGGGGAGAGGCAGATCAAAAAGTAATGGTTGATTAGATTTTAATTTCTAATTGATCTAAGAAACACCCGGACACACTGCGCCATTGCAGCAAACCGCCCGAAGGCTGCCGCGCATTTGCGTCCGTGCGCCAGGCAACGCCAGACAAAAAAAGGGCATGCCCCTCAGCATGCCCCCAAACGTCCTCGCTACTTTTACCAAGTGTGCGGAAAGCCTCGTCCTTCAGGGCGGGGATGAATAGCACGAAGGCGTAGCCGTCTTTTCGCTGCACTTAATGTGGCGTCTGCTGTTGTTCAATGTACTGCCGGATGACGGCAATCGGCGCACCACCACAACTGCCTGCAAAATAGCTGGGTGACCATAGCGCACCATCCCACAGTTTTTGCTTAATACTGGGGTAGTTTTTTTTGCGAATCATACGGCTCGATACACCTTTCAGACTGTTCATCAGATTAGATACAGCCACTTTCGGTGGATAGTTCACTAGTAGCCAGTCACGATGAAACACGATGGCTCACGTTCCACGACGAACCACTCGCCGCGCCCCACCGCGTCATTCCCGCGCAGGCGGGAATCCAGGCGTGTCCACAGCGTACAGCGGGGTGAGCGCTCATCAGCGCTACCTGCGCCATGCCCACCGCGCACGCTGTGGCGCGGTCTGGGTTCCCGCCTTCGCGGGAACGACACCTGAGGTGACACTCATGCCGAAAGCGGTCTAATCGCCAGTCAGTCGATTCAGATCATGGTGACTGGCTACTAGTAGGTGAACATGGTCGTCTTCGCCGTCAAACGTGCCGAATATTGTTGTCATTTGTCATATGCCAAACTATACTTCAAGGCATGGAACGCCTACAAGCCTTCAAATTCGAGCTACAGCCCAATGGCGAACAGCAGCGCAATATGCGCCGCTTCGCGGGCTCATGTCGCTTCGTGTTTAACAAAGCATTGGCGTTGCAGCAGGAACGACGCGAGCAAGGCGAAAAGAAACTGAGCTATGCGGGGCTGTGCAAAGTGCTGACTGAATGGAAAGCACAACCAGAAACGATTTGGCTGAAAGAAACGCACTCGCAGCCGTTGCAGCAGACGCTCAAGGACTTGGAACGCGCCTACGTTAATTTCTTCGAGAAACGTGCGGACTTCCCGCGCTTCAAGAAAAAAGGCATGGGTGACAGCTTCCGCTTTCCGCAAGGCTGCAAGCTAGAGCAAACCAATTCCCGTATCTTTTTGCCCAAGCTGGGCTGGCTGCGCTATCGCAACTCACGTCCCGTTTTGGGTGATGTATGCAATGTCACGGTCAGTCAGTCGGGCGGCAAGTGGTTTGTGTCGATTCAAACTCGGCGCGAAGTTGAAACAAAGCAACCACAAGGCGGCATTGTCGGTCTCGACATGGGGATTGCCTGTTTCACCACTTTGAGTGATGGCAGCCACTACGACCCGCTCAACAGTTTCAAAAAACACCAGCAACGCCTTAAAAGGTACCAACGCCGTATGGCGCGAAAGGTGAAATTCAGCGCCAATTGGAAGAAAGCCAAGGCCAAAGTCACGCAAGTGCATATCGACATTGGCAACGCCCGCAAGGACTATCTGCACAAAGCTTCAACAATAATCAGCCAAAACCACGCGATTGTATGTATCGAAGATTTGCAGATACGGAATATGTCCAAGTCCAGCAAGGGCAATGTTGAGCAGCACGGCAAAAAAGTGGCACAAAAGTCCGGCTTGAATCGGTCGATTCTCGACCAAGGCTGGGGCGAGTTTCGCCGCCAGTTGGACTACAAGCTGGCGTGGCGCGGAGGGCACTTAATTGCCGTGCCACCGCACAACACCAGCCGGACGTGTCCCGCTTGCGGTCATGTCTCCGGCGAAAATCGCCAGACACAGGCCAAGTTCGAGTGCGTCGAATGTGGTTATGAAAATAACGCTGACTATGTTGGCGCGATTAATGTATTAGAGCGCGGACAGCGCTTGTTAGCCTGTGGAGAATTGGCGCAGTCAGGCCGTTCTGCGAAGCAGGAACTCGCCGAAGCGAGTCAGGCGCAAGCCTAACCGCAGTAGGAATCCCCTTCCTTCCCGCTCTTAAGAGCGGCGAGCCATAGGCGAGAGGGAGGGGAGGATGTCAAAACTCAATCACCGTCAGCGTTTCCCGTGCGCCAACCGTTTGACCACCGCCACCAGGGCGTCCACTTCTTCGCAGGTGTTGTAAAACGCCAGCGACGGACGCACGGTGGCTTCCAGGCCAAAGCGCCGCAAAATCGGTTGGGCACAGTGGTGGCCGGAGCGCACGGCAATGCCTTCGCGGTTGAGCGCCGCGCCGATTTCCTCGGTGCGGTAGCCTGGCAGCACAAACGACAGCACGCTGGCCTTGTGCTGCGCGGTGCCAATCAGGCGCAGGCCGGGCACGCTTTGCAGACCATGGGTGGCGTAGCCCAGCAGGTCGTGCTCGTACTGGGCAATCCGCTCGATCCCGATGCTTTCCACGTAGTCAATCGCGGCACCCAGGCCCACGGCATCGGCAATATTGCCGGTGCCGGCTTCAAACCGGTTGGGTGCCGGCTGGTACACGGTTTTCTCAAAGGTCACGTCGGCAATCATATTGCCGCCACCCTGCCAGGGCGGCATGGCCTCCAGCAGCGCCGCCTTGCCATACACCGCACCAATGCCGGTGGGCGCAAACACCTTGTGTCCGGAAAACACAAAGAAGTCGGCGTCGATGGCCTGCACATTCACCCGCATATGCGACACCGACTGCGCGCCATCCACCAGCACCCTGGCCCCCGCCGCATGCGCCAGCGCGACGATGGTTTCCACCGGCGTGATGGTGCCCAGTGCATTCGACACCTGGGTGATGGCCACCAGCTTGGTGCGGCTGTTGAGCAACTGACGGTATTCATCCAGCAGGATTTGCCCGCTGTCGTCTACCGGAATCACCCGGATGGTGGCACCCACCCGCTGCGCCAGCAATTGCCACGGCACGATATTGGCGTGGTGTTCCAGCTGCGACACCACGATTTCATCGCCGGCACCGATGTTCTGCTGGCCCCAGGTGTTGGCCACCAGATTGATGGCCTCGGTGGCCCCGCGCACAAAGATGATTTCATCCGGCGAGGCGGCACCGATAAAGCGTGCCACTTTCTGCCGGGCCGCTTCGTAAGCGTCGGTGGCCCTCGCCGCCAGTTCATGCGCGGCGCGGTGGATGTTGGAGTTTTCGTGCTGGTAAAAATACGCCAGCCGGTCAATCACCGCCTGTGGCTTGTGCGTGGTGGCAGCATTGTCCAGCCAGATCAGCGGCTTGCCGTTTACCCGCTCAGCCAGGATGGGAAAATCCCGGCGCACGGCCTGCACGTCCAGCCCACTGCTGTGCTGGCCTGCGCGTGGCGTAGTGTCTGGCGCAGCGTCCAGGCGCGGCACGTCGCCGTCCAGAAAGTAAAACGACGACGGCGTGGCCGGGGCGGCGCTGACCGGTGCCGCCGGCTGACGCGGCGACTCGCTCAGCAAATCCCGCAGGCTGTCTTCGCTGGGCAAGCCAAACGAGCGAGCCACCACGGCGTCGTCGCCAATCGGCAGCGGCGGCGTGGCCGGTACATTCGGACCCGCGCGGCTGAACAACGCGCCGCTTTCGGCCAGAAAGTAATAGCCGCTGGCGCTGTCCTGAGGCGGACGAGCCGGTTGCGGCAACTCGGGCAAGCCGGCACCGTAACCCACCGGCACGGCAAACGACGCCGGGCCAGCGCGGCCAAAGTCGCTCAGGCTGGGTGTGCTGCCATTGGCCCCGCCCACACCGGGCGAGGACGGCGGCGCAGACGGCAGCGCGCTCACCGATGGTGTAACGCCGCTGCCTGCGGCGGTCGGGCCAGCAGACGGAACAGCAGCCGGAGCCTGTGCCGCTTCAATCGGCGTGGGGGCCTGGCCGGGCAGGCTGGCAAAGAAGCTGTTGGCCAGTTGGGTCAGTGTGGCGATGTCAGGCAAGCCTGCCGCCGGATCACTTGTAAGTATTGGGGTAGTCATGGTACTTGCCAATCTCCACATCATCGAGCACGGCCACGGCATCTTCGGTCAGCACGGCCAGCGAGCAATACAGCGAAATCAGGTAGGAGGCGATGGCGTTGCGGCTGATGCCCATGAAGCGCACCGACAGACCGGGGCTTTGTTCGCCCGCCAGGCCCGGCTGGAACAGGCCCACCACGCCCTGACGCTTTTCGCCTACGCGCAGCAGCACAATCTTGGTTTTGCCATCCTCGATCGGCAGCTTGTCCGACGGGACCAGCGGCACGCCGCGCCAGGTGAGGAACTGCGAACCAAACAGGCTGACGGTCGGCGGCGGCACGCCACGGCGGGTACATTCGCGGCCAAAGGCAGCAATGGCCAGCGGGTGCGCCAGGAAGAAGCCCGGTTCTTTCCACACCTTGGTCAGCAGTTCGTCCAGATCATCCGGGGTGGGTGCGCCGCTCAGGGTGCTGATGCGCTGGGTGGCGTCCACATTGTGCAGCAGGCCGTATTCCGGGTTGTTGATCAGTTCGCTTTCCTGGCGCTCTTTGATGGTTTCAATGGTCAGGCGCAGCTGTTCGCGAATCTGGTCGTGCGGGCTGCTGTACAGATCCGACACGCGGGTGTGTACGTCCAGCACGGTGGTGACCGCATTGAGGAAATACTCGCGCGGGTTCTGTTCGTAATCGACATAGGTTTGCGGCAGTTCGGCTTCATCGCGCTGCGAGCAGGCCACCTGCACGTTCGAGGCGTTTTTCACCCGGTTCAGACGGAAGATACCCGCTTCCACCGGCAGCCATTGCAGCATGTGCACCAGCCAGCGCGGCGAAATGGTGGACAGCTGCGGCACGGTTTTGGTGGCATTGGCCAGTTGGCGGGCGGCATGGTCGCCCAGTGCTTGCGGGACCGTCGTATAATCTGTCATTTTCAAAACTCCTTGTCATAATTAAAGGGTGCTACTGCCCCGTCCTGAACCATTCAGGCCGGGTCAATCCAAAAGCAGCCCACACACCGGCAGCGCAGGGTTGGAGAGGCGCTGATTGATTCAGAAAAATCGTTTTTCCAAAACCGAAATCCAGCAAAATCAACGCCCTGGATTCACACCTTCGCGGGAATGGCGATTTTTTCAGCGTCTCCTTAGCTCAATTCGCCGGCGCGCACCTCGCTTTGCACATTGGCCTGGGTCACCTGGCTGCCGGGGGGCACGCTGCGGGTCAGCCAGACATTGCCGCCTATACTGGCACCCTTGCCGATGGTGATCCGCCCCAGCACGGTGGCACCGGCGTAAATCACCACGTCGTCCTCCACCACCGGATGACGCGGCGCGCCTTTTTCCAGCGAGCCATCCACCGTGGTGGCAAAGCGCTTGGCCCCCAGCGTGACGGCCTGATACAGCCGCACCCGCTCGCCAATCACGGCGGTTTCGCCAATCACCACGCCAGTGCCGTGATCGATGAAGAATCCACGGCCAATCTGCGCGCCGGGGTGAATGTCGATGCCGGTTTGCGCGTGCGCCAGTTCGGCAATCATCCGCGCCAGCAGCGGCGCACCGGTCTGGTACAGCTGGTGGGCCAGGCGGTGATGAACAATCGCCAGAATGCCGGGGTAGCACAGCAGCACTTCATCCACACTGCGCGCCGCCGGATCACCGTGAAACGCCGCCATCACATCGTCGTCGAGCAGGCTGCGCAGGCCTGGCAGCGCGGCGGCAAAGTCCTGCACGATATGCACGGCACGCAGCTTGAGCACCTGGCTGTCGCGCGGGTCGTGGCGGGCCTGGTAATACAGCTCCAGCTTGACCTGCGCCAGCAGCGCATTCAGGGCGATGTCCAGGGTGTGGCCAACGTAAAAATCCTCGCTTTCCTCGCGCACATCCGGCGGCCCCAGCCGCATCGGAAACAGCGCGCCGCATAGCGCCGACACAATCTCGGCCAGCGCTTCCCGCGAGGGCAGCTCGCGCCCGCCCAGCTCGCGGCTGCGGCCCTGGCGCTTGCGCCAGGCCATGCGCGCCACCCGCAATCGCGCCACCACATCGGCCAGCGCCCACTGGCCGCCAAAGGTTTCCGGCAATACTCCGGCGCGAACGCTGTCGTTCATGCTGTGCGCTCCTGATTCATCCTGCATGTCAGTCTTGCACCCACGGCAAGCCCCTGTGCCGCCAGCCGCCGCTGTCTCCCCGACGCTGCAGCGGGTCGAGTTCGCCTTCAAAGCCTTCCAGCACGTTGTACACGGCGGTGAATCCGGCCAGCGCAGCGGCCTCAGCCGCCGCCGCCGAGCGTTTGCCGCTGCGACACAGCAACAGCAGCACGCTGTCCTTGCTGGCAATTTTTTCCAGTTCGCGGATAAAGCGCGGATTTTTCAGCAGCGCTGCGCCGGTCATCCACGCCACGTGCTGACTGCCCGGCACATGGCCAACAAATTTCAGTTCTTCTGCCGAGCGCACATCCACCAGCTGCGCCGCCCCTGCACTGAACAGCGCCCAGGCTTCCGGCGGATACACCCCGCCGGCGTAAATCACCCCGGCCTGCTGGCCACGCTCACGGCCAGCACGGAGAAGGTCAGCCGGAGACTGCGGGGTCTGCGCAGCAGAAAGGTCGGTGCGGATCGGGTCAAGCGTGGCAGTCGACATAGGATGGCTCCTTGGCAAAAACAGAAAAGAAACAGCGCATGTCAGCCACTATACCGGCCCGTTATATTTCCATTTGAAAGAAAATAAGATTTTTATATATCTAACAAATATATTGATTTGCGGCAGTCAATACAGACACAGCGCAAGGCTGTCACGCAGAAAAATGACGCAATGCGTGGCCTGCCACGCCGGTACCAACCGGCAGCACTCCCGCCTCAAGCTGCTGATCCGGGATGCCACCGGCGTCTGGTTGTGCCAGCGTCGTCTGCACCTACCCCTGTATCGGCTCGAACAGATCTCCACCCGTCAGAACGTCACCCTGGCGCGCAGCACCCTGAGCGAATGGATCGGTCGAAGCAGCAACGACCTGGACGACGGTCCACCCATTGTCGTCTTCGACTACCAGAGCAGCCGCAGCGGCAAACATCCGGCAGCCTTCCTGGAAGGCTGGCATGGCACGCTCATGGTGGATGATGACAGTGGGACAAAGCCCTGTTTGCCGCAGGACTTGCCGGGCAAGCCTGCTGGGCACACGCCCGCCGGAAATTCTTTGATCTGGACAAAGGCACGTCACAGGGACATCCCATCGCAGCAAGAGCTTGCCGAGCTGTTTGCACTCGCAGATTGATACGTTCTGCCGATTAAACGCTGAGGGCCTTGATCAGGGTTGGCCGGGGTTGGCCGGGGTTGGCGAGGTGGCGGGGCTGGAGGCTTACCTGGTAGCCGCTAAGCGATGGGGCTTACCTGCCATGGGTAACCAGAATATGAAGAGATGGGGATAGCAGGGATGCGTGTGGCGTAGGCGGTGAGGTGGGACATCACACCATCTTGATGATCAGCCGCTTGCCACAGGCGTGTGCATATTTGCGTAGTGTAGCGAATGAAGGGGAATGGCTGTTGCTACGAATTGAGGCTTCCAGACGCGAGATGGCGCTTTGGGTTGTGCCCATGCGAGTGGCGACTTCTTCCTGTGTCAGCCCAGCTTCCTTGCGCGCCTGCAGCAGCTCGCTGATCGCGGCATATTCTTCTTCTGACGCTTCCCAGGCTGCCTGGAAGCCTGGCCGCTGCATGGCCATTAGCAAATATGCTAACTTGCAGCAAGAGGGGCCAGTAATGCCAACAATGGCAACACCTTCTGCATCGCCGCGCTGACCGCTACAATACCCCCATGCCCCGCGACACCGATGCCTCTTACAAGCTGCTGTTCTCCGCCCCCGAAGTGGTGCGTGACCTGGTGCTGGGTTTCATCCCCGACGACTGGCTGCACAGCCTGGATTACACCACCCTGGAAAAAATCCCCGGCAGCTACGTCACCGACGACCTGCGCGACCGCGCCGATGATGTGGTCTGGCGAGTCAAGGCCGACGGCGAATGGGTGTATCTTTATCTGCTGATTGAATTTCAGAGCACCGCCGACCCGTGGATGGCGGTGCGGATGATGACTTACCTTGGCCTGCTCTATCAGGACCTGATCCGGCGCGGCGACGTACTGCCAA
>Ga0209599_10000263_pt1 | contig 37265 bp, 31 predicted proteins | sample Shrwel_input2_FT_FD_187534 | JGI IMG/M metagenome (GOLD analysis project Ga0209599, IMG submission 187534) | Subsurface microbial communities from deep shales in Ohio, USA - Utica-3 well 1 S input2 FT (SPAdes) (version 2) ...
TACATGTACGTTGCAAAAGGAACACATGCTAATAAAAAATATATAGTTATGAAACAATAAAAGTTTTTCCGATCTTTAAATATCCATTGCTTATCAACTTGCGTTGTATCCTCTTTAACTAATTCAAACTTCTTTTTACCCAAACTAAAAGCTACTAAACATACAAAGATACTAAATGTCGCCAAAAATATGACTATCAAACTATATATTTTAGCCTGAAATCTATCCAAACCTCGCATTGATATACTCTGATAGATTTCATTACTAAAGCTAGTAGACTTATTAATTAAAAAATTAATAAATCCATTTCCTACAAAACTTAAAAAGGGTTTTAACACAATCTCCCAAACACCGCTACCTAGACCACCTATAATCAACGTACCCAATAACCCAAGAATCCAACTTAAAGCTTTATGTTTTTTTATAAATTCCTTCATTTTCAATACAACAATAAAATTTTGCCTAATTATACATTAATTAAAATAGATTTTAATAAAACATCCTGATTCCTAACTTCCTTTACTAATAAATAAAGCCTATGTCGAAAATTTAATGTTTTCCTAATTTAGTATTGAAAACTCCCCCTCCTTTTAGTTAGATGAAATAAAACTACCTCACCACACCCAACTTATTCCAAATATCAGGTGTTAAAAAAGTCGTCACTAATTTATTTAAATCAATATAACGTAAGGTACCTTGCAACTGCTGTCTGACCGCTGGGTCTTTGACAATATCCTCACCCGCACTCTGACCTAACTGCTGAAAAGCCTCACCAACCGCTTGAATCCCCTCAGCCTGAATCACCGCCTTAGTCTGAGCCGAACACTGCTCAACAATCACACGCTGTAAAACTTGTGCCAATTTCTGATCTAACTGATTCTTTTGCTCAGGCGTAACATTACTAAAACCCTTTAAATCAGGATGTGCAGCCAAAGCGGTAAATGTCCATTGTAAAACTGTGGTTTTATCCGCTGCCGTCGTAGCTTTCACCAAACAATCACTGAGCTGATCAACTGTTGGCCCAGCTATCGTCACTTGGGTTGTTCCCCACACAGCCGCAGCCATGATCACAGAACGACTTAAACGAGAAAATTTACGGCGAGATGAGGTATAAATAGGAGACATAAATGCAAGTTCCGAAAAGCAATCAGTCTCTTTGTACCACGCACTATACAAATCATCTGTTATGACGCTGTAAATTGCGTAAGCCCAAAGCCTGAAAACTTAGGCAAAATGTAAAACCCGAACTTAACCTTGTCCTTGATAATCCCAATGTGCAGGAAGATTTGGCTGCTGTGGTGCTTTGTTTAGATCAATATTGAGATTGCGACTACCCTTAAATGATTTCTCAGCTGAATCTGATGCTGGTGATACTTCTAAACTGTAACGATAACGGAATTGCCACAACATCGGTTTAATCGGACGAATATCTAGACTCAAACGATCTTCATCGTGGCATTTGCCTTGAGAACTTTTATATTCTTGCTCAGAAAAACACGCTCGAATCATGCGATTAAAACTAAAAGGATAATTTTCAATAAAGCGATGTGTCTGCCCTGAATCCTTGAGTTCATAAAAACTAGCACGCTCAATCCCTGCCCCACCACCTGAATACATTTCTGAAAAGGTATCAATCTGCGCAATCGCATAACGGTTTTCAGTCATGGGAAACAGTTTAGGAAAAATATATTGGCTAGTCCGTTCCATTTCTTCTGATGGTGCTAATTGTATACGCCACTGATGAGTTAATTTCAATCCTGTTGTCGATAGGCGAAATTGAGCAATATCACTTCCTGACAATAGCCATAGATTTTGTTCCGCAGTTTTCAAACTGCGCCATTGTACTTTTTGTGGACAAACACCTTTAAGTTGTTCACAAATTTGCGTCTGCTCAACCTGACTGAGTTGTCCTTTTTTAAACTCTAAAATCTGCAACGGCGCAGCAAAAATTGAAGAACTTATACAACTGAATGAAACAGTTAAAATCAGCCCACTTAAATGAATTTTATTATTCAGCATGATATTTCCTTAGGTTATTTTTATTTATTAAAAATTCTATTTTACAACTGCTTCGATTTTATCAAGCTCCCATACTCCGCCCGCAGCAAGCCCTTTACACATACCTGTCCACATATCTTTGGTGTGTACAAATTTCTGACCATCCCATACCCATTCACCACTCGACCAACAATCTCCGATGCCACGACCTTTTTGAGCACTCTGAATCACACCTTCATAAAAATCTGAGGCATGTTCCGTCACAAAAGTTGCTTTGCCCTTGAGTGATTCATCTAATACCCACGCACCATGACCTTGATTGTAGGCTCCACGCCAACAGATGGTCATCGCCAAAACTTTGTGATTTGTGAGCTTATATAACTCAATCGGTTGTGATTCATACGCATCACCATTATAAAGCCCATTGCAGAAATCATCTTCTTTTGGGGTTGGCTGAGCAGCCATCAAAAACTGATATAAAGATTGATACGGTTTTGTTTTAGGTTGTAGTGTGAGATAAGGTTTATCAGTTGTTTTCACCTTTTTCACAACCAGTTTCGGCTGAGCAGCCAGAACCTTGGATTCATCAGCTTTGCCCTTTTTAATTAGCGCCCCAACTGTACCAACTCGCTTTTGAAAATCATCCATTTTCAACAATGCAGCAGTCATACCTGCATCAGAGATTCGCCATTGGACATTTGCGTTTTTAAAGACAATATCTGTTTTTTGTTTGGCTTGTTGCAGTAAGGCATTGACTTGATTGTTAGAAAGTTTTCCCATGATTGGAAAGTCAGTACCATCGATCGTCACTTGCCCTAAATCTTTTCCATTCACATAAAAATGAATATTTTTAAGTTTTGCTGAAGATATGGATTCTTGTTCAAAATTACCTAATGCGAATTCAGCACTAACTGTTTGCTTTGCCCCAGCTTTGCGCGTCAGTAAGAGTGATGCTGGCTGAGTTTGATCATTACTATAGTCATCCGAATAGCCTGCTGCTTGGCATGTTCCTGTATTGGTACAGTATATTTCCCATTCCTGATGTGAAAATGAAATCCCTTTGATTTCCTGCGCAAAAGCAGTCGAACTTAGCGCCACAAAACAGCAAACGGAAAGTATATTTTTCATCGGATTCATTTTTTATCACTCGAATTTATTATCAAACTTGTAATGAGTTTAAATGGCTTATGTACTGTTGTCATATGCCATTTTATTGCAGAACAGAGTAAATTATGAAAGCAAAATGAATTTGGTCAAATTTTAAAAATGAAAAGCACAGTTTTATTGTCTACGATTTTAATGGGTCTATTCTCATCAACCATTCACGCTGAAATAACGAATTTTAAGGCAACTTTTCCTCAATTTAGCAACAGTGCAAAAGAACGTAAAACTGAAAATCAAATTTATCCTCTCGGTGAAGCTTCTTTTTCTAATGGTATTCGAGTGCCTTTTTATGGTGTAACTGTACTTCATCCTGTGGATGATGGCTTATTAAAAGATTTTAAATCATGTAGCGTAAAAAGCTGTCATTTTAATTTTAAGTTGAAAGCTGAACATGCATCACAACTCAAACTGGTTGCTTTACCTGAGCTTGGTGTCATTCTCGTTCCTAAAGATTGGCAAGATGTTCAGGCAAGTGCAGGAGCCAATGGAACTGGCTCAGGCTTACTGATGAGTCCAAACAAAAAACAAGCAATTGAACTTTATGATTCATCAGTTTGTGTGGGTTGCGGTATGCCTTATGCCACGCTTTATTTTCCGAATTTGCTCAAACAAAGTATGGAATACGAATATGGTGGCTATCAAGATCGACACAAATTAATCAATATCGTACATCCATCTAAACAAGTTGCTTTATTTAGTTATCAAGTGCCTAACTTGAGCTATAAAACGCACGGCGTAGCCAAATATATTGATGATGGTGATTTTAATTTTAGAGAAATCAAAGTCACTTTGGATAAGTCACAACAGCATTTAGTCGGAACGATTCTAAATTTTTATCATTATACGCATTAGCAAAATATCAGTTCTAAACTGTTTGGCTGGCTTTAAGTAGATGCAAAAAGTGCTCTATGCGAATGTTGTTGCCTCTCACTCTATAAATCGCATAAATCGGTGCAATACACGGTTTTTTCGCTTCTAAAGGTCGATAGATGATCTGCTTATTCCAAAAGTCTTGAATCGAAGCCGGTACGATTGAAAGTCCAATCCCTGCTGCGATCAAGTTGAGACTTGAAGTTAAGCGTGGAGCTTCTTGGATGATATTCGGACTAAAACCTGCTTGATAGCAATTTGCCAAAATATTATCGAATAAGTCTTGCCCTGCTAAACGTCGGTAAAGCACAAATTCATAAGGTTCTAGATCGAGTAAATGAATCGCACCCTCTTTTTCTACCAATGGATGATTACTCGGTAAAGCCACTATCAGCGGCTCATCCAAGACATGAAGACTTTGTACGTCTTTATGAATGGGTGCAGGCTTGCGTAAAAATACAATATCCAGTTTTTCATTGATCACAGCATCTGTTAAAGCTGTACTGCTGTCCTCTTCTAGATGAATGGCCACAGCAGGAAATTTCTCACGAAATTGGCGTAATAATGCGGGTAAAAATGGATGTAGACCTGCCGAATTGGTAAAGCCAATATTAATCTGACCTTCCAAGCCTTGTGCGATATTTCTGACGCGTTTTGGAATCGACTGGGCATGCGCCAAAATTGTAATCGCTTCTTGATATAAGGCTTTTCCTGCTTCTGTAACTTCGACACCACGAGGCAATCGTTTTAATAATGCGGTATCCAGTTCTTCTTCTAAACTTTTGATTAAACGAGTTAAGGGTGGCTGTTGCATATGTAGGCGAACAGCGGCTTTTGAAATATTACTTTCCTCGACCACAGCAACAAATGCATTGAGTTTGTGAATATCCATTAAGCATACCTTAAAAGTATAGATTATGCAGAAAATAGCATTTGTAAATATATCACTATTCCACCATCCTATCATGAGTAAATGAGATGAGGACGTATTCCGATGAAAGCCGAAGCAATATCAATAGAGCGTGAACCAGTATCATCAACGCCTGATTGCAAGGCATTATTCACGGGATTTATGCAATTGGGTTTGATGGGATTCGGTGGGGTACTCCCCTTAGCCCATCGCATTATCGTTGAAGAAAAAAAATGGATAGGTGAAGGAAAATTTACCGATTTACTCGGTGTATGTCAGTTACTTCCTGGCGGTAATATTATCAATATGTCAGTTGCGATTGGCATGGAATTTCAAGGTATTAAAGGTGCAATCAGTTCTGTAGTGGGCTTAATTTCAGCGCCAACTGCGATTGTTTTGATCATCTATCAAGTCTACGAGCATTTCCAATATTTAACTGCGGTACAACACATGATTCAAGGACTCGCGGCAGCTGCCGCAGGATTATTGTTTGCCACAGGATTTAAAATGTTACGCCCCATTTTGAAAAGCTACCTCACTGTTTTGACGATTGCATTGACCTTTGTATTTATGTTGCTAATCAAACTTCCTTTGGCACTGACTTTATTTATCTTAGTTGCGATTAATCTGTTGGTACTTGGAGTGAAAAAATCATGATTTTATGGACATTAGTGGTCGTATTTACACAACTCTCTGTATTGGCTTTTGGTGGTGGTAATGCCATCCTTCCTGAAATGCAGCATCAAGTTGTAACCGTACATCAATGGATGACTGCGGAACAATTTAGTTCGCTTTTTGCAATGGCACAGGCTGCACCCGGCCCCAATATGATGATCGTGCCGCTAGTTGGTTGGCATGTCGCTGGTCCAGCGGGTCTATTGGTTACATCCTTAGCGAAGTTTGGTCCATCTTCGATCATCACCATTTACGCACTTAAATTTTGGCAACGTTTTAAAGCTCATCCCTTACGGGCAAGATTCGAGAAAGCTTTAAAGCCAATCACAGTCGGTTTAGTCTTAGTCAGTGCATGGCTGATTGCAGATGCTTCAGCACAAAATGCCTTATTAGTCTTAATTGTGATCTTGACCGCAATTCTTGGGATGTTTAAAAAAGTTCATCCTTTATGGGTCATGGCATTAGGCGCTGGATTAGGGATTTGCCTACTTTAGGTAAGAAAAAAACCTGCACTAAGCAGGTTTTTTTCTTTGCAAGATTTAGTCTTTATCAAGAATCGATTCAAAAGCTTTTAGACGCTTATGAATAGATAACAGCTCAATAATAGTTTTCCATGAACTGATCAGATATTGAAATGATTCACGAACTTTATCAAAAATATTACTAATTTGGTTAATCAAACCCAACGTCATTTTACCTGCAGAAATTGCAGGGAATAATACGACGAGGCTATACAAAATATCGAGTTGCTTGTACCAAATAGCGACTAAATTAAAATAAGCATAATGAAAATAGAGTTTGAAATAGTTATAACGAACTCGGCTAAATAACTCTTTAAGTGTCAATGGGTCAGCTCGATCCTCATGATCTTCACCATAGACCAGCTCTTTACGATAAGCGGCTTCAACTTTTTGGTTATTGAATTGCAAGCCCGGAAGTTTTTGACCTACGATCATTAAAACAACTGTTCCCACAACTGCCCAAACAATTGCAGCCCAAACAAGTGAGTGTTCAATTTCACCGACGATTGGTAGTACAGGTACTTTTTCTGAAATCTTAAATAGTAACGGTAAGAATGCAATTAAAACCATCACTGATTTTATAAGCTCTACACCTAGATCTTCCATGATCGTGGCAAAGCGCATGGTATCTTCTTGTATACGCTGTGATGCACCCTCAACGTGACGCAGTTTATCCCAATTGGCAGTGTAGTATTCATTCATTGCTGTACGCCAACGAAATACATAATGGCTAGTAAAGAAAGCATTCACGACGGCAAAGGTCACTGCCACCATCGCGATATAGAGGAATGTTAATGTGCCTTTATAAAGATCATTAATATCACCGCCACCATCACTGAGCATTTTTTGGATCATGTCCCAAAATGGACCATACCACGCATTAATTGCAACGCTGACCTGAACGCCAAACCAAATATTAAATAAAATAAAGGCTGAACCCCAAATTGACCATCTCTGCCATTTGTTATCTGACAAAAACCGCCAAAAACCTGCAAATAAAGCTGTAGCAACAAAGAACCAAATATAAAACCAAATAAATGCTGGCGACCAGAAACGGCTCACTCCTATAGGTAATTCAGTTTCAGCATATCCTTTAGGAAAACCCAAATATTCACCCCAGCCATGTCCACCGGTATACCAAAGCAGCATATTGAGTGCTAACCACACGATGACTGAAATAAAAAACAAACGTGGGTTAGGAAAAAAAGATTTAAACATCGCGTTTAACAATCCTTGTAGTGTTGCTATTGACGTTAGAGCGTCATCCTATAACTTCAAACTTAAATGTGTCTGATAAAAAAGTTTAATGATTTGTAGTTATTTACCTGTTTTCTCATTTTTTTCATAGTATTTTGTACAGCTTTTACAATTTGTTTGAATAAATAAAATTTTCAGCCAAACAAATTGGATGATTTGACTGCACCACCTTTCACTTTAAGCATGATTAAGGATTGGGTGTACCCGCTTTCAAAGCCAAATTTTGTTGATCACGCTGCTTAGCATTTTTTTTGGTTTCAATTGCCAATTCAATGTCTGAAAGTTTGGCTTGTGCTGCATCAATCCCTGCTTGCATGGTCATCTCACGTCCTTTCACATCAAAGATATGTGCTTTCTCACGTAGATCAGGTTGGATCACGACATCTGCATCTTTCAACTCTTCTTCAGCCAATCGCCCTTGCATGATATTGATATTTTGATTGAACAAGCCCCATACATTCGTGGTTTCGGTATGAATCGGTTGAGCCAAAATATCCACTGCAATCACAATATCTGCGCCTAAATCACGTGCAACATCGACAGGTACAGGGCTAACCAAACCACCATCAACATATTCAACATCACGGATCTTGGTAGGTACAAACATACTTGGTATCGATGTAGATGCACGTACTGCTTGCCCAGTATTACCATAATTAAAAACAGTTTTAGAACCTGCTTTTAACTCAGTTGCAACCACGTACATTGGGATTTTAAGTTTTTGTAATGGCGTGTTATGGACTTGCTGATTGATATAGTCTTCAACTTTTTTACCATCAAAAAAGCCTTTTAGACTTACACTGACGTCACGTACGTCATTGGCTTTTAGTTTAAGTGCAATGTCTCTTAATTCTGCTGCACTTTTTCCACTGGCATAAATCGAACCGACAATACTTCCCGCACTAGTTCCGACAATAAAATCGGGGCGAATGCCTTGTTGCTCTAACACTTCAATCACACCGATATGTGCATAACCACGCGCGCCACCACTGCCTAAAACTAAAGCGACCACGGGTCTTTTTTGTTTCTGTTTGATCAAGCTAAAAGGCTTATTTAGGGCTTGCTGTACTTGAGCATCTTCAATAGCAGGTTTCAGATGTGATGTCGTTTGACATCCTGCCAACACCATAATCGATAGACTAAGCGTAAATAATTTAAGCTGTTTCATCATTCAGTTTTGCCAAATTCACCCAATTTTCTGATGTGAATATTAGCTTGAGTTGAGCAGTAATGCTGTATCAGTTTTTTTGTTTTAATGATGCAAAAATAAAAAGCCCCTCGAAAGGGGCTTGAGCTTATGACCAAATATCAGAATCAACTTTTTTCTTTAAAGTTGGATGATTATCAATTTTGAACTCAGGTTCTTTAATGCCTTTTTTAAGCTGAGCGGTATAGTCTTTCAATAAAATGAGAGCAATTGGTGTTAATAGCAATATCGCAATTAAGTTAATCGTCGCCATTAAACCCATCGACAAATCTGCCATTGACCAAACTAATGGCACGCTGGTAATCGCACCAAAATAAACCATTACCAAAACCAATACACGGAAACCAAACATGATTTTAGGATTGTTATTAATAAACTGAACGTTACTTTCTGCGTAAGCGTAGTTACCAATAATCGAGGTAAAAGCGAATAGGAATAAAATAATAGCAAGGAAGCCACCACCCCAACTACCAATCTGACTTTCTAAAGCTTTTTGCGTTAAGGTTACGCCTTCAAATCCTGCTTCATGGTACAAACCTGAAACCATAATAATGATCGCTGTACATGAACACACGACAAAAGTGTCCACAAAAACACCCAACATTTGCACCAAACCTTGGTTCACAGGATGTTTAACATCGGATGCAGCAGCAGCATTCGGCGCAGAACCCATACCTGCTTCGTTTGAGAACAAGCCGCGCTTAATCCCCATCATCATAGCCATTGAAATCATTGCACCGAAGAAACCACCCGCAGCTGCTTCAAACTCAAATGCTTTGCTAAAAATGAGTTTAAAAATCTCTGGTAACATTGGGAAATTAATGATCGCAATGTATAAAGCAACCATAATATAAAGCAATGCCATAAAAGGCACGATACGTTCAGCAACTTTAGCAATACGTTTAATACCGCCAAAAATAATCAAGCCAGTCATGATAACTAATACAATACCGACCCAAGAAACTTCTAAATCCAAACCACCGAGACCAAGAATTAGATTGGCTTTATCCCATCCCCAAGCATGTGAGGTTGCACCAATAATCGCATTTGCTTGGACTGCATTAAATACAAAGCCATAAGCCAAAATAAGTGACAAAGCAAAGAAAATCCCCAACCACTTTTGCTTTAAACCTTGTGTAATGTAGTAAGCAGGACCACCACGGAATTGTTTATTTTGGTGATCTCTCACTTTAAAAAGCTGTGCAAGTGATGATTCAACAAAAGCCGAACTCATCCCTAAAAATGCTGTGACCCACATCCAGAAAACGGCACCAGGTCCACCAATCGCAATTGCAATCGCTACACCTGCGACATTACCTACACCGACGCGACTTGCAAGTCCTGTAACAAATGCCTGAAATGGTGTAATCCCATGATCGTCTTGAGATTCTTTACGACTGCCCTTCATCACCCGAATACTTTGGATAAATAGACGGAGTTGAACAGCACCCGTTGCAATGGTGTAGAACACCCCAACTGCAACCAATAAAATGACTAAGAAATTCCAAAGCGGATCATTTAAAAATTGCACCCACGACATCAGCGTGGCACTTAATTGTTCATTCATCACTTATTCGCTTTTAACAAATTGATGACCTATTTAAGGACATATACGATAACAAGGTATGAATCAAAAAAGCCCCTTGTGGGGGCTTTTGATCCGATTTAGACAAAGAATTTCAAAATCACTTGAATGACGGTTGCATTGATTAAATCGACGAAGAATGCACCACAAAGCGGAACGATTAAGAATGCTTTATGCGAAGGTCCATACATATTAGTAATGGCTTGCATGTTTGCAACTGCGGTTGGCGTTGCCCCCATACCAAAACCACAATGACCTGCAGCTAATACCGCAGCATCGTAGTTTTTACCCATCACACGGAACGTTACGAACGCAGCATACAATGCCATGGTAATGGTTTGAGCACCTAAAATAACAACAAGCGGGCCAGCTAAATCAGCCAACTGCCATAGTTTTAGAGAAAGTAAAGCCATAGCCAAGTAAAGTGACAATGATGCATTACCAAATACGTCAATTGCACGATCAAAGATATCAACTTTTAAAACGCTTTCTAAAATATTTCTTAGAATAACACCACCACCGAGTGCCCATACAAACGTAGGCAATTCAAACCAAGTACCCTTGCTATAACCTGTCATAAATTCAGCAAATGCCAAACAAGCAGCAAACATACCTAAAGTAGTAATTGCATTGTCTGCGGTAATTAAACGGACTTGGTGTGGATTTTCAAACGGCGCAAGCTCATCTGGATGTTTATCTAAATGCGTATCACGATTTTGGATTTCAGAAGATGTTTTTGCCTGTGCCAAGCTATAACGATTGATCAGCAATTTAGCCAGTGGACCACCGATAATCCCACCGATAATCAAACCAAAGGTTGCACTTGCCATACCTAAAGCTAAAGCACCTTGAATACCATGTTGAGTTTCAAAAATTTCTCCCCATGCACCCGCAGTACCATGACCACCCGTTAAAGTAACAGAACCAGCAATCAAACCAATTAATGGATCTATACCCAATAACGTGGCAAGACTCATACCAACTGCATCTTGTACAATAATGAATGAGGCGACACAAATTAAGAAAATAACCAGCCCAATACCACCCTCTTTTAGCTTCATAAAATTGGCACTTAAACCAATCGAAGCGAAAAAGATCAGCATAAAACTTGTCTGCAATTCACTACTAAAAACAATACTATAGCCAAAGAATGAGTGAACAAATAATGACAACACAGCGGCAACTAAACCGCCTGCAACTGGCTCTGGGATGTTATAACGTCTTAAGAAGTCAATTTTATTGACAAGCATACGCCCTAATAATAAAACGATGACCGCTGAAATTAGGGTGTAAAAACCATTAAAAGTAAATTCCATATCTTCTTCCGTTTATTTTATTAGTCTTTTCGATGAATCATGATCACCACTTAACTAATAAAATAGTAACTCTCAAATTGAGTAGAAACACAACCGACTTTATAAAAATCATACAGTTCTTTGTAAGAACTCAAATCCATTTAAAGTGGTTGGTTTCCATGGATAATTACGCCTACAGGATAGGTTAGAAGTTGTAGCGAGCCATAGCCCCTACACGGTTATCCTTACCTTTTTGACCATTAAAGGTTTTACGTTCACCATAGATATACTCTAAACCAAACGTAATGGGTGTTACTGGTGAATACATAATGTTCCACCAACCTTGTTGTAAGGTTTTATTTTGCGTTGCATCTGCAAAAGCTTGTTTAGCAAAGTCATTATTATCATTTGCAAACATTGCGCCATAAGCTAAGGTGCTACGCATTTTCGGGGTAATTTGGTAAGTTGTGCCTAATGTCAAGGCATCAAACTCATTCAAATTTAGACCCAAATTATTTTGATTCACATTAAAAGCATTGTTGGTATAGAGTAAAAATTTACTATCACCTTTCACATGCGAATAATCAATCATCGCTTGTAAACTATCTGTGAATTTATATTTTGCACCAATCGCTACGCCCCATCCCAAATCTGCATCATTCGCACTGATTTGCTGATTGTTGCTATCAAATGCAACTTTGCTACGCGCTTCTGTCAACAAAGCCCGAACTGAGGTTGTAGCATTGCCATCAGCGAAGTCATATTTGAGTTTTGAGGTAAGCGCAGGAGCACGATTGTCATCATTGCCCTTTTCTAAAGCGACCGCATAACTGGTATCAGAATTGATTTTCCCACTGTAACGCACCATTGGTGTTCGGTAAGTCCCAATGCCAAGTGGTGAATTAAAATCAAGCATTTCTGGCTGCACATCTGTTGCCAAGAATGTCGATGTTGTTTGACCAAATAACCAATCATTAAACGTCATATAAGCATGACGAATGCGGATCGTATCGTTGCTCGCGCCGCCACGGAAATCAACTTCTAATTTACCACCGACACTTGCACCCTCAACAGGTGCTTTGAAATCTAGGCCTAAACGAGTGACTGTCGCTGTGCTATAAAAGCGATCGCTGTTTTTTTCGTTAGCTTCGAGATCAACGCTATTGATACGGTTAAAGATGCCATTCCCACCTTTAGCTTGGTAAGAAGCATCACCACGTAAAAAACCATACAATTGAACTTGAGCACCAGATGCGGAGTGAAAACCCAAAGATGATTTTTGAGGACTCTCTTTTTGAACTGGTTGAGTATTTGATGTATTCGCCACAATGGTTGCTTGGGTATCCACTGTTGGTAAAACTTGATTTTTTTGTTTTGATTGCGGAACGTATTGTTCAAGTAAAGCTCTTAATTCTTTTACTTCGTCACGAAGTTGCTGAATTTGTTCTTGTTCAGTAGCAGCCTGAGCACTATTCATCATGAAGATTGCAATGCTTAATGCTAATCCTTTAACAATGAATGGCTTACGGATGAGAGTTAAACTCATGAGAAGCTCCTTGGTTTGGTGTATATTTCAACATTTTCCAAAAGCATAAAATTGGGTAAATTTAATACGCTTATGAATAGAAAATTCCCCCTCGCTGCTTCAGCAAGGAAAGTCTAATCAATTTTTAAAAAGGGCGTATTATGCATAAATTTAGCAGATTGTGTGTATTTTTTATTTGAATGAGGTTTTAGGGTTTAACACTTTGGCTAAATAATAGTTTATTTTCATTACGTTACTATTAGATTTCTTTTTCCCATAATTACCATAAAAGAATGAATCGGTTTAATTTGGTAATAATTCAAAAGAATATATAAAAACATTAAATTCCAGCTCTACGACTAAAAAATCATCTGCAAAAGCAATTTCTTCCTTTATAGTCTCATCACATGAGAAAAATTGGAAACGATTAGGAAGTTTTATGAATATGGATCAAGTCCGTTATGTTGATGATGCGATTACCTCTCGTCATTCTGTGCGTGCATTTTTAAACACTCCTGTAGACACCCAAACCATTAAAGATATTTTGTCAGTGGCCAGTCGTGCACCTTCTGGCACAAATACTCAACCATGGAAAGTCTATGTTGTCACAGGAAAAAAACGCACAGAAATGATCGATCGCGTATGCGCCGCACAATTGGAACTTTATCAAAAACCTGAGCTTTCTGAGCAATATAAAGAAACTTTTGCTTATTATCCTGAGACTTGGATCTCGCCCTTTATAGACCGTCGTCGTGAAAATGGCTGGGGACTTTATGGATTATTGCAAATTCAAAAGGGTGAAAAAGAGAAAATGGCAGCGCAACAACTGCGTAACTTTCAATTATTCGATGCACCTGTAGCACTTTACTTTACTGTAAATAAAATCATGGGAATTGGTGCAAAAATGGATATTTCCATGATGCTTCAAAATGTGATGATCGCGGCTAAAGCTCGAGGATTAGATACTTGCCCTCAAGCAGCTTGGAATCATTTTCATCCGATCGTTTTAGATGTATTGGGTGCACCTGATGATGAAGATTTAGTCTGTACGATTGCACTTGGTTATGCCGATCCAGATCATATTGTGAACACCTTCATTACGCCACGTGAACCCGTAGAAAATTTCACTGTTTTTGTAGATGAATAAAGACTCAAGAAATGGACAGTATCTCTAAGCAGAGATACTGTTGTTTAACTGACGACCAACTTTCAAAATTGCATATAGCCCTGCACTGGTAAACATTAACATCATTAAGCCCATATTGAATGATGCTTTCCAAATCAAGAAATTCAAAATTACACCACCGAGTAATCCGCAAGCGAATTGCATACTGCCCATAATGGCGCTGGCTGTACCTGCCCTTGCACCTTGTTTAGACATCGCCAATGCCATTGCATTAGGACCGGTCAAACCAATTCCCGAAACTACAAGAAATAAACCAGACATGAGAAACCATAGTGGTGCATCAGCCATTGCCCCTGCACACACCACAATCACAGCACCAAAACATTGAATTGAACCACCCAAGCGCAATCTTGGGAAAATGTCCATTCGCGTGTTTAAATGCTTATTTAAAGATGACATCAACATAATACCCGCTGCATTTAAGGCAAAGGCATACGAAAATTGTTGTTGAGAAAGTCCATATTGCCCCATAAATACAGCCGATGCAGAACTGATATAACAGAACAGTGCAGCACCAGTTAAGCAACCAGCAAACATAGGCACTCTAAAGCTTTCATCTTTTAAAATTGCTGCATATAGGGTTGTTACTTGATAAGTCGATAACTTTAAACGGCGCTCTACAGGCAGTGATTCTTTAAAGAAAAAATGAACACATAGCCAGCAAATGACACCAACCACCGCCAAACTCACGAAAATGGCTTGCCATACAAAAAAGTTTAAAATCCATGCGCCAAACATCGGAGCCAAAATCGGCGCAAGTCCCATCACAATCATCATGCTTGAAAATGCTTGTGCAGAGCCTTGCATATCTAAACGATCTCGTATTGCGGCCCGTGCAATCACAACACCAACACATCCACCCAATGCCTGAAAAATACGTGCAACAATCAACGCCCATTCATTTGTTGTAAACACACATGCCAAACTCGCAATCACATAGAGTGTTAAGCCAAAATATAACGGCGGTTTTCGACCAATTCGATCACTCACGGGACCATAAATAAGTTGACCAATTGCCAGTCCGAGAAAATATGCAGGAAGTGTATTCGAAATCATTTGTGTACTTACCCCGAACTCATCTGCCATTTGCGGCAAAGCGGGTAAATACATATCTATGGATAAAGGACCTAAAGCAGTTAAAAGTGCAAGTAACATAATCCAAGCTGTTGAATATTGACGTGAATTAGATTGCTGCACCTTCATAATACTGCACTTTTCAAGTTTATTAGTGGTGTAAGCTTAACATCTCTGCTTTATTTTGTGCATAATAATGAGAATCCGCTTACGCATGATCAGTGCGATCAGCGCGCTTAAAAATGATTGGATAAAACTAAAAAGGACACATTTTGAATCCTTGGTTCGGACGTTTAAAACAGATCACGTATAACACCACGTTTATGTATAACGTGCGGATGTTAATTGCTTTTACAGGGACAGCATTTGTTCCTTACTTTTTGAATTATCAGCTCGCGACCATTCCACTGACCTTAGGTGTTGTTGCTGCGGCGATTAGTGATATTGATGATCGCTTTTCCGTACGCATTATGAATTTGATCTATACCTATATCGGATTCTTCATCACTGCGGCATCGGTTCATCTTTTATTCCCTTACCCGATTGCTTTTGCAATCGGCTTAATTGCCTCATGTATCGGCTGGATTTTACTAGGTTCTTTAGGTCGTCGTTATGCGACGATTGCCTATGGTTGCTTAGTCATTTCAGTTTATACCATGCTTGGTGTGCATCTATTTGAGCAATGGTATTTACAACCTGCGCTTTTAGTTGTTGGGGCAGCTTGGTACGGTTTATTATCCACCATTAGTTTTTTACTTTTCCCTGTTCGAAAAGTCCAAGATCAGCTCTCAGCATCTTATTCAGCATTGGGTAGCTTTTTGTTTGCAAAATCAAATTTATTTGATGTTGATATGACACCATCAAGCTACCAGCAAAGCATGATTGATATTGCACTGGAAAACGGTAAGTTAGTTGCGATCTTTAATGAGATGCGAATGTCGCTTTTAACGCGTCTCAAAGGTGACCGTGGACAAAAAGACACGCGAAGAAGTTTGCAGTATTATTTTGTCGCTCAAGACATTCATGAGCGTGCAGACTCAGCGCATATTGATTATCAGAAACTAGCAAAAGTGTTTCAGCACAGCGATATTCTTTTTCGCTTTCAACGCATCTTATCGATTCAAGGCAAAGCGTGCCAAGACTTAGCACAATCTATTTTGACTCGCACTCGTTATGAACATAACAAACGCTTTAAACATAGCTTTGAAAATTTAAGACTTTCCCTAGAAAAATTAAGAAAAGATGGATTTTATGATCAAGTACGCATCAATGCCTTATTTGCACTTTATCAAAACTTAAAATCAATTGATGCTCAATTGCAGAACTTAGAAACAGAACGCAATCTTCAACAAATCAATGCACAAAGCGCTGAAAAACAACTCAAGGACGATGATCTAAAAGGCTGGAATGACATTATCGTGCGTGTTAAACAACACTTGACCCCTGAGTCGGTGTTATTTCGCCACGCTGTTCGATTATCAATTGTGCTATTTATAGGCTACTTATTTATTCAACTGACCAATATTGCCTATGGTTATTGGATTTTATTAACTGCACTCTTTGTTTGCCAACCGAACTTTAATGCGACTAAGCGACGTTTATATTTACGAATTATCGGAACCTTGGTCGGAATTATTGTTGGACTCGCCATTATTTATTTTATCCCTTCAATAGAAGGACAATTAGTCATGTTGGTACTGAGTGGCGTCTTATTCTTAGAACTTCGCAGTAAACAATATGCACAAGCAACTGCGTTCATTACCATTTTGGCACTAATCAATTTTAACTTGGATGGATCTGCTTTTGCAGCGGGCTTGCCCCGCTTCATTGACACAGTCATTGGCTGTGCTTTAGCTTGGTTTGGGGTCAGTTTTATTTGGCCAGATTGGAAATTTCGCAGGTTACCTCGCTCAATTCAACGCTCTTTACAAGCGCAGTGTAAATACTTAGCCGAAGTCGTTGAACAATATCATCATGGTCGAAATCATGATTTGAATTATCGTGTGGTGAGAAGAGCAGCGCATAATACAGATGCAGAAGTCGCTTCCCTCATTTCAACAATTGCGACTGAACCGAATATTGATATTAATCAGAAAACTTTAGCTTTCGAATTTTTATGTTTGAGTCATACTTTTTTAAGCTATATCGCGGCTTTAGGTGCTCATCGTGCACAAATTCAGGATCAAGAAATATTGGCTTTACTCGATCAAGCTTTAGATGATATTCAAGGCGCACTTTTAAGAGATGAAGTTCCTGATTTATCAGCACAAAATATGATGCAAACCATACGTGAACATTTGAGTCGTGATGAAGACAACGATGAGAAATCACTTATCATTTTACAGCAATTGTCACTTATGCTCAGTGTGTTAACACGCTTAAGTATGTTAAAACAAAGTTTAAGTCACGAGCCAAATCAAGATGGCACTGAGTTTGCATCTTTATAACGTTTTTTGAGATGTTAAAGTGCTTTGTACTGTATAGATGTTATCAGTACATCAGCATTGTGAAATCGCAATCGACCTTCATCATTCACCATTGGCATAATATCTTTGCATGCCAATAGGTGTTAAACTTAACCCAGTTCTAAAACTCATTTTTACATTATTATGACCGCCAAAACACTATACGCTTACACGCTACAACCTGTTCCCTATGAAGTTTCTGAAGTTGAACAACGTCAAGCTCAACTGATGATTTGGCGTAGTACCAACAAATTCAGCCGCAAAGCATGGATGATTATGATTGCACTGGTTGTGCTCTCTTTAGTTGCAGCAGGACTTATCAAATATTATTCAACTTACTCAACTATAATTTGTTGGGTGGTAATCATTGGTGTCGCTCTGTTTTACTTGATCAAAAGATTTGGGCTTGAGTGGTATGTAAAACGTAAAATGAATGAGTTCCCTGTTCAAGAAACCAAGGGCTTGCGCTTAGGTGTACAGCAACATGGGATCGTAATGCGTCAAAAAGTAGGCATGCAAGATGGCATTATGACTGTCGGTTGGAAAGACATTTACGAGTGGTACAACTCCCCTGACTTTATTTTGGTTAACTTCAAAGTGAAAACACCAAAAGGTGATGAGCAACAAGGCGCTTATATTTTGCCAAAGCGCATGGACTCTAGAAACTTTCCATTTAATACTGTTCGCAAGCATTTAACTGAAATCGTTGGTCCTGCTAAGCAAGTTTAATTTTTAAAATCTAAAAACCTTTCACGATGAAAGGTTTTTTTATACCCTTAAAAATAAATGAGAATCAAAATCAATATTACCTAGAAAATCCATATTATATTCTTAATCTTGAGTTATAATTTTTTACATGAATTTCATTATCTTTTCATGATTTGACCATGCTAAAAAAAGTTTTTTTCCAAATTCACTGGTTCTTAGGAATCACTGCAGGTTTGATTCTCTCTTTGATGGGAGTAACAGGGGCAATTTACTCTTATGATCAGCAAATTCTCAAATGGATCAATCAGGACAGTTATGTTGTACAAGCTGCAACAACGCCTAAATTAACTCCTGCTCAGCTTTATCAACATTTTAATCAACAGCAACCAGAAATTGTTATCAATAGCGTGACGATTGAAGCCAGCCCTACCGCATCTTCGACAGTTAATATCAAAAAAGAAGGCGCTCGGCGTGGTTATAATATGATGGTGAATCCATATACTGCTGAAGTGTTGCCTGAAGTCAAAGGACGTGAATTTTTTCAGTTTGTTCAACGATTACATCGCAATTTAACCGTCGGCGAATTTGGTGCACAAATTACTGGTGCATCGACCTTGATGTTAATTTTCTTTGTACTTAGCGGTATTTATCTGCGTTTTCCTAAAAAGCATACTGTTAAACAATGGTTATTCATTAAACCCAAACTAAAAGGTCGTAATTTTATTTGGGACTTACACGCTGTTGTGGGAACGTGGGTCATCGTTTTTTATCTTTTATTTGCGTGTACTGGTCTATATTGGTCTTATGACTGGTGGCGTGCTGGCATGTTTAAAGTGATGGGTGTGGAACAACCTCAGCGCAATCAGCAAAATAACGAACATAATAAAAAGAAAGAGCCTGCTTTATCTCCTCAGCAAGTCAATACCATCCTTATCCAAACATGGACTGGTGTAAATGCCCAAATTGGTCATCAATATTCTAGCCTAACACTAAATATTCCTAAAAAAGATGATGCAAAAGTTGAAGTGTCTTTTGTTGATCCAACGCCGCAACATGAACGCGCTCGCAATCAAGCTGTTTATAACTATGAAAAGAAAAAATTTGAAAAATTAGAGCTTTATGAAGACAAAAAACTCAATGAAAAAATTATGAGCAGCATGTTGCCTGTTCATCGTGGCAGTTTTTTTGGTTCAACCTATCAATTTATTGCATTGCTTGCCTCTCTTGCCATGCCATTATTTTTTATAACGGGTTGGATGCTTTACCTCAAACGACGTAAGCAGAAAAAACAAACTTTAGCAGCTCGTCAATCCGCAACCACACAACAAATTGATCCCAATGCTAAACCTTGGTTGATTATTTATGCATCTCAAACGGGTGTAGCCGAGCAACTTGCTTGGCGAACAGCAACAAGCTTACAAGAAGCTCAGCAACCAACAACGGTTAAGCCGATTCAACAGCTTACTCCACAAGATATTCAGCAAGCCGAGCAAGTCTTATTTGTAGTAAGTACCTATGGAACAGGTGATGCTCCAGATCTTGCATCAAGTTTTACTAAAAAAGTGATGCGACAAACATTTGATTTAAGTCAAATGCAGTATGCTGTTTTAGCTCTAGGTTCAAAAGAATATCCGAATAGTTATTGCAGTTTCGGCCATGCAATTGATGCATGGCTTAAGCAATCTAAAGCGCAAGCTTTGTTTGATCTAATTGAAGTCGATAACGCCAATATCAATGATATTCAGCGTTGGAATCAAGCATTATCAGTCATTACTAAGCATGAACTTCATGCCATGAATATTGAAAAAGTGTTTGATCAATGGATATTAAGCGAACGCTATGTACTCAATCCAAATAGCGTTGGTGATCCTGCTTTTAACATTGAATTAACAGCACCACATGATATGACTTGGCATGCGGGAGATATTGCCGAAATACAACCTGCAAATAGCTTGATTGAAATTCAGGAATTTTTGGTTAAATATCAAATTCCAGCACATGCAGTAGTTGAGTCGCTCAATCTTGAAATTGAACAAGTCTTGTGGGATAAAAACCTACGCACGGATATTCAAAGCTTCAAAACACTTGAAGAGCTATTAGCACAACTACCAACCTTAGCTACACGAGAGTATTCGATTGCCAGTATTCCTGCACAACAAAGATTAAGATTAGTGGTGCGTCAAAAGCGTGATGCAAATAATCAACTTGGTCTTGGTTCTGGTTGGTTAACTGAGTTTGCTCAACTGAAACAGGAAATCTCGTTACGTATTCGTACCAATGAATCTTTCCATTTAATAGATGACAATCGCCCAATTATTTGTGTTGGTAATGGTACAGGTATTGCTGGTCTGATGAGCTTATTACAGCAGCGTAATCGACAAAATTACACAGCAAATTGGCTCATATTCGGTGAACGTCAACGTGAGCATGATTTCTTTTATCAAGAAACAATTAACGCTTGGAAAAATATGGGAACACTGCAACGTCTCGATCTTGCATTTTCTAGAGATCAAGAACAACGTATTTATGTTCAAGATATTCTTCGAGAAAATGCCGAGGAACTCAAACGCTGGATTGATCAAGGTGCAGTGATTTATGTATGCGGTAGTATTGAAGGTATGGCTTCGGGTGTAGACCAAGCTTTGAATGACATACTTGGTGAAGAGAAAGTGGATGAACTCCGCCAATCAGGATGCTATCGTCGCGATGTATATTAAGCAATTTTGATTCACAGAAAGACGAGTGATTTTCACTCGTCTTTTTTATTTAAATGCACTCAAATTTGCCTTTCTACGAATTTTGCATACACTTAGCACGACTCAAATCGACTACGATTAAGATTATGCAATTAAGCTCATGGATACGCATTTTTATAGCCCTTATTGGCTTAGTTTTATTCTTCGATGGTGCGATCTTAATCGCCTTTAAAAAGATTCATATTGGAACCGTTATCCCTCTCGTATTAGGATTATTTCTTTGTGTTTATTCGCTCTATTACTATCATATTGAACGATTCTTCTTTTATCATTTCCGCTTACATTCAATTTGGCGTTTTGGGTGGCTATGTTTTTGGGTTTGGTTAATTAGCTTAGGCTATTTTTTTAATCATCTTTCAAAAAGCAATCTAATCAATCAAAAAATTCCAACTGCTGAAGCCATTATCGTTTTAGGCAGTGGTGTAGAAAATGGAGAACCGTCTGTTACGCTAGCAAAGCGATTAGACCGCGCAGCGCCAGTAGCACGATCCCAACCTAATGCAAAATTAATTGTATCGGGTGGCGTCGATTTTGGAGAAGTCGATAGTGAAGCATTGGTTATGTCTCGCTATCTACAGAAAAACTATCACATTCCCGCATCACAAATTCTGTTAGAAGATAAAAGTACCAGCACAGAATTGAATCTTATCAATAGTCAACCTTTACTAAAAGCACAGAATATCACTATTCAACAGCCCATTATTATTGTCACCAGTGATTTTCATACTCCTCGCGCGGCTGCAATTGCCAAGAAACAAGGTTATAACAACTTTATCATGCTTGGCTCAACCACTCCGCTATCAACACGCTACAATGCATGGCTAAGAGAATATTTTGCCTATATGAGTGGTTGGTTGCTGAATGAATATTGATGAGCGAATAATCTTAATCATGATTCAAACTTATTTATGCAGTCGAATATCACGTGGCATAGGTAATTTTAATTCCGCAAACACGTCTGGACGTTGCAAATAAATTTGATATAGAAAGTTTTTAATATCCAGCAACAATGTATCTGGTGACACCAAAAGGTTATTCCCTTCTGGTGTTAAATCCAGTGATAACATCGTATTATTTTCTTTTAAAAATGGAATCAGCTTTTCAATTAGTGCTAACAAAGATACTTCTTGGATCTCATATTTAGCCCAATTATCTTTGATCAATAATTTTGCCAGTCCTTTATGTTGCCAAATTGATAAAGCATGTTGACCAGATGGCGTTGAACATAACGCCCAACCATCATGATACAAAGCAATAACTTGACGTTGAATAATAATATTTTGGATAAACTGACGATAGGCGTCTTTCGGTAATGAACTGGATATTGTTGTTTTTGATTTCGACGCAGCCTTGCGTTGATAAGGGTTTTTCATAAAATTACTTCAATATTAGAATCATTATTGAGGCCAATATTAAAATATTTTACGTTAAAGTACAATGATTTAATTTTAACAGAGAGAATATGGTGGGCGCTGACGGGATCGAACCGCCGACATTCTGCTTGTAAGGCAGACGCTCTACCAACTGAGCTAAGCGCCCTGAGGAATAAAAATTGATTGAATATCAATTTTTATGACGCAAGACAAACGGAGTGCGTAATGTCTTACATTATCACCCTCTTGAACAGGGAATCAAGAGAATGGCGCAGCGGACGGGGCTCGAACCCGCGACCCTCGGCGTGACAGGCCGATATTCTAACCAACTGAACTACCGCTGCACTGCATTACTTCCAACGAAGTAAATGTCACAAATATGGTGGGCGCTGACGGGATCGAACCGCCGACATTCTGCTTGTAAGGCAGACGCTCTACCAACTGAGCTAAGCGCCCTGAGCGAGGTAACAAACTTAAAGTTTTGCTTTTTAAGTTTGTTTGAATAAAAAGAAAAAATCAATCTATTCAACTCTAACCAAGCATGCAAATTTAAAGTGGCGCAGCGGACGGGGCTCGAACCCGCGACCCTCGGCGTGACAGGCCGATATTCTAACCAACTGAACTACCGCTGCACTATAATTTTGCAATTATGGGTAAAACGATATTAAAACTTAAGTGGCGCAGCGGACGGGGCTCGAACCCGCGACCCTCGGCGTGACAGGCCGATATTCTAACCAACTGAACTACCGCTGCACTTGAGTTTTAACGTAAAGGCTTGGTGGGCGCTGACGGGATCGAACCGCCGACATTCTGCTTGTAAGGCAGACGCTCTACCAACTGAGCTAAGCGCCCTTAACGTCTTCATCGTTTGTGAGGTGCATTATAGAGAATCTTTACAGCCTGTCAAACGCTTTTCCGATTCTTTTTAGAAAAAACAGTGTGAATGATTAAAAAATAGGTGATTCCGTTAAAAAATAAAGATTTCCGTATTTTATTTAGGCACTTATTGAAAATTTAACGGCTCATTTTCCAATGCTTGCTCTGAAATATAAACCAAAGCTTGTTCTGAAATCAGTTGAAAAATTTCAATCACATCTTTATTTCTCATACGAATACACCCATGCGACATCGGTATTCCCATCGGTTCGGTATCAGGGGTACCATGTATATAGATATAACGTCGAAAAGTATCGCAACCTTCCCCTTTGTTAAATCCAACTTCTAATCCATCTAACCATAAGATTCGAGATAAAATCCAATCCCGTTCGGGAAATTGCTGTGCAAGTTGTTGATCGTATATTTCACCTGTTGCTTGTCTAGCAATGAATACCGAATTTTCTTGAGCGTCTAAACCTATTTTTTGTGCAACTTGATGCCAACCTCTAGGCGTCTTGCCACTGTTTTCTTGCTCCCCTATGCCATTTTTACCCGATGAAATCACATAAAATTTATTGTGTTTAGGCAAATGCAACGTTTGTTGTGCTAGGTCAATAAGAATATCTGCCTGATCAAGCATATAGGACATTGTGATCTCAAGATGAATAAAACATGATTATTTCAACATAGTCAGCAATCATTTTCTTGTATTTTTCAGTAGTTTTAATTTACAACAGGTTTAAAACCATTAAGCAACTACTCAATAAGATATCAATATCTTATAAATCAATCAAAACTGTTTGATTGCTAACAAATACTTCTTATTAGCCATATGATAGACCATCAGGTATTTAACAGTGCACCCTACTTTTGATCGGGTTCTAGTCCAACTTTAGGCTCTGGTCGCATCCACAACCAAATTGCTACGATTAACATTGTTAAATCTGTAAATACTTTTACTAAAAAGGGTGCATTGGTAAATAACATTAAAATACCGCTAAGCAGCATCATAATACTGGCGATCCATTTCGCTTTACGTGGCACTGTTCCATTTTCTCGCCAATTTCGTAAGGTAATACCATACTTAGGGTGATTCAGTAACCAAGCATCCATTTCTGGCCATCCTTTCGATGCAGCCCAAGCAGCTAAAATCAAGAAAACCGTTGTTGGCATACCTGGCAATATTGCACCAATAATGCCGAGCGTAATAAAAATTACCACTAGACTTCGCCAGAACAAAGTTTTCATTGAGCCATAACCAATACGCTAATCCAAGCGTGCTAGTATAAATTGTTTTTTAGCTGCTTTCTTAAACTTAGCGCGCTTATTTCCACAATTGGGTTAACTAATGATTAAAGCGATTTCTCAAAAAAAATATTTTGAACCATGGACTCAATTTAAGACGCCAATTGTTCGGCAACTGGCATTTTGTATCGCCAGTCCAAATATTTTGATCAGTATCCCAACAGAACTAAACATAAAAAATGACTTTGAATTACATCATAATCATGAATGGCGAACTTACTATGATTCATACGAAATACGTTTACATGAACTTGATCAAGCGCCGCATGTTTTAATTGATTTCCTCTCTCAGTTGAAAAGCACCCGTCTAGGACTACGTTTTGAAAATTTATTGTGGTTTTGGTTATTGGATGACGCCTATCACCCTTATCGATTATTAGGACATAGCATCCAGAAAATTAATGGTGCTACTACCTTGGGTGAGCTTGATTTTGTGGTCCTCAATACAATATCAAATGAAATTGAACATTGGGAAGTTGCGTTAAAATTTTATCTTGGGGAAGATCTACTCTATTTAGATCAATGGTTTGGTCTCAATCGGCAAGATACATTACAAAGGAAATTACGACATTTTACCGATCGTCAATTTCAGTTTTCACAAGCTTTAGAACATACAATTCAACGAAAAATAGCTGTGATAAAAGGTCAATTATTTATCCCGTTTGAGCAGAATAATCCAGCATTGCCTGATTGGATAAATACCGAACGTCGTTTGGGTTATTGGGGAACAAAAATCCCAAGTACATCATTTTATCGTTTACAGCGGCAAGAATGGTTATGTCAAAACAATGAACCCTCTTCTGAAACAGCAAAATGGTGGACAAATGGTCTTTATTATTCAGGAAAAAGTGAGCCGCTATTTTATATGTTTCGCAACCCAGCTATTTTATTAAGTGCTACTTAGGGTCTGTTGACATTTCATAATGGCAACCAAATGTATATGCAAGCTAAAGCAACAGCATTTTCATAATTACGTTTTAGCTTGTCATATCGAGTTGCTATTCCTCTAAATTGCTTCAATCTTGCAAAAGCATTTTCCACTAAGTGCCTAATTTTATATAGATTCCAGTTCATATAATTATTGTTGGACTGCGTATTTGACTTTCGGGGAATATTGGCTTTTGTATTCGTCGCGCTTATTTGCTCTCGTAGTGGTTCAGAATCATAACCTTTATCTGCGCATAAGACCTCGGTTTCTTCCAAATCTAATTTTTCAACTAGCTCAGGCGCAACTTTAACATCATGTGTTGTTCCATTCGTGATGATAATTTCAATTGGATTACCATAAGAATCAACAGCCAAATGTATTTTTGAACTATTCCCACCAATGCATTTTGATATAGCTTGATCTTTTAACCCGGCAGAGTGTTGATGTGCCCTAATATGAGAACCCTCAATAAAAATCCACTCTTTATCTGTATGTTTACTGATTAATTTAAATATTTTCATCAGTTTATTATGTTTAGACCATCGACTATATTTTTTGAATATCGAATTTGGATTACCAAAATCTGGTGGTAAATCTCGCCATGGGCAACCTGTTCTGATTCGATAAAGAATAGCTTCAATAAAATTTCTAAGATTTCGTTTGAGATAAATATCAAAATTACGCAGAATAGTTTCTAACTTTGACCAGTGTTGATCATTCAGCATTGTACGAGGCATAGCGAGTAGTGAATTTGGTTTGGCGATTGAATTTTACTTACTCGCTATTTTTTATACAGCAAATGTCAACAGCCCCTAATCAAATCATTTTTTATAAAGTAACATTTTATAACACATCTACCAACAAACCATCATGTTCATTTTATGCGTTTTTTTTTAGCCTTGATGAACATCATAATTACATTTAAACGGAGAAGATGATGAAAAAAATCTTAGTTGCTTCAATCATGACTGCTTTTGTTTTAACTGGCTGTAATACGTTTAAAGGCTTTGGGCAAGATGTTTCTAAAGCTGGTGACAAAGTGAGTCAAACTGCTGAAAAAACTCAAGATAAAATGTAATTTAGCCGAACAAGCTGCACTAAACCTTATCTATTCTTAGATAAGGTTTATTTTGACATACCTTTCTTCTTAAGATTCCCCTATCATATCGGCTTATAACTCACCAGATTTAGCCACATTTCGCATGAACCATTCCGATACTTTAGAACTTAGCTTACAACTTCTTCGCCAACCCTCAGTTACACCTGTAGATCATGATTGTCAAAATATTATGGCTCAGCGCTTAGCAAAAATTGGCTTCAATATCGAAAATATGCGTTTTGATGATGTCGACAATTTGTGGGCTCGTCGTGGTACAGAAAGTCCTGTGTTCTGTTTTGCTGGGCATACCGATGTTGTTCCAACCGGTCAACTGGATGCTTGGAATTCCGATCCATTTATTCCCAGTATTCGTGATGAAAAGTTGTACGGTCGTGGCGCTGCGGATATGAAAACAGCTTTAGCCGCTATGGTTGTTGCTTCTGAACGCTTTGTAACTAAACACCCAAACCATAAAGGCTCTATTGCATTTTTAATCACTTCTGATGAGGAAGGTCCATCAATTAACGGAACAGTGAAAGTTGTTGAAACTTTAGAAGCGCGTAACGAAAAAATGAAATGGTGTTTGGTGGGTGAGCCATCAAGTACAACTAAGCTTGGTGATATCGTAAAAAATGGCCGCCGTGGTTCGCTGAATGGTGTCTTAACTGTACAAGGTAAACAGGGTCATGTTGCCTATCCTCACTTAGCTCAAAATCCTATTCATTTAGCCTCTAAAGCAATCACTGAGTTATGTGAAACGGTTTGGGACAATGGTAATGAATATTTTCCGGCTACATCATTTCAAATCTCAAATATCCATGCTGGAACAGGAGCAACAAATGTTGTTCCTGGCACATTAGATGTGACCTTTAACTTCCGCTATTCGACTGAAGTGACGGCTGAAATTCTTAAACAACGGGTTTTAGAAATTTTGGACAAACACGGTTTAACATATACGATTAATTGGACCTTATCTGGTTTACCATTCCTCACCCCAGTTGGTGAGCTTGTAAATGCAGCACGCAATGCTATTAAGAATGTCACTGGTGTTGATACTGAATTATCGACAAGTGGTGGTACATCGGATGGTCGATTTATTGCTCCTACAGGTGCTCAAGTGCTTGAACTCGGTGTGTTAAATGCAACCATTCATCAAATCAATGAACATGTCAATGTTGCTGATTTAGAGCCATTGGCTGAAATATATGAGCAAATCCTCGAACAACTTTTAGCATAATGATTTGATTTAAAATAAAAAGGAGCTTTTGAAAGCTCCTTTTTTTTATTTACAACCCAAGTTGGGTTTGAATATTTTGCAAGTGAGGAACATAAAACTGCTGCTCCCCCATTTTTACATATTTAAATACCTTGTTATCGTCAACATCTATTTCATCATCAACAATTTCAGAGATACGTACACGAATTGATTCAGGCATTTCATTGCAAACCAATGCAAAACGTTCAGAGACATCATCTCCTTCAATCACTAAAGCCACACCTTCTTTATGATTAGGATCATTCACAGCAAAAACTGGAAGTTTTAAATCATGCCATTCAATATGATCAACGTTGGTTTCAGTATCCATTGCAGATAACACAATATTTTGTGGTAATAACATCGGAACTTTCTGATAACACTGAATAATATAGGCATCGATAAATCCAGTAGATACCGTAATTAAGTGCTGTAACTCTTGCTGATTAATTTGTCCCAATGTTGGGTTTGCGCCTTTCTTAGCCATTCTTTTTCACCTCTTAGCGCACTGCGAGTAAGCTTTCAACATTTTCCAAGAGAGCTTCTTCTTGGAAAGGTTTACCCATATATTGATTCACACCTAGTGATAGTGCTCGTTCACGATGTTTCTCACCAGTACGAGAAGTAATCATAATAATCGGCAAATCACGATGTAATTCATGATGGCGTACAAGGTTTGTAACCTCAAAACCATCCATACGAGGCATTTCAATATCAAGCAACATCAAGTCTGGCTTAATGGTTTCTAACTGCTCAATCGCATCGACACCATCTTTCGCAGTCACAACATCATAACCTTGGCGTTCTAACAAACGAGAAGTAACCTTACGAACTGTAACTGAGTCATCCACAATCATAATCAAACGACGTTCGTCATAACGTTGCTTAGTATAGGTTTCATCTGTTTGTTTGCTACGATTAGTTGACTGTGCATGTCTAGCAATATTTTGACCATCCAAAATCAAACAGACTTGACCATCACCCAGAATCGTTGCACCCGCAATGACCCCAATACTAGAGAATTGCTGCCCAATTGGTTTTACAACAATTTGACCACGAGAACCAATCAATTGATCCACAAGTAATGCTGTTGTTTGACCTTGCGCACCTTTAACCAATAGTACAGGTAATGAATGGACAACCCCATGTAAGCGTGGAATAGGCTGTCCAGCCACAAATTCAGATAAATAACGTAAGCGATAGCGTTCTTGATCAATTTTGAAGTAATCTTCTTTACTTTCAAAATACTCTTCTAGAGCTGCTGGCGAAATACGAACAATACGATCAATTTGCGCCAATGGGAATGCAAATTGCTGATCGCCCGCTTTAACCATCAAGGCATCACTGACCGCTACTGTCGTTGGTACGCGAATCGTAAAGGTCGTGCCTTTTCCTAGAGTCGAATCGACACTAACATGACCACCTAAAGCTTTAATATCACTTTGTACAACGTCTAGACCGACACCACGACCAGAAATCTGAGTCACTTCTGCTGCTGTACTAAAACCAGGATGGAAAATAAATTGTAGAATTTCTTCCTGATCAAGCTTCTGATCTTTAGTCATCAATCCCGTTTGGATAGCCTTTTGCTTGATGCGATTAACATCAATTCCTTTACCATCATCACTGAATGTAACGACAACATCCGTACCTTGACGACCAATATTTAAAACAATATGACCTGTTTCTGGCTTCTTGGTTTGTAAACGTTGTTCACGGTCTTCGATACCATGGTCAATCGCATTACGAAGCATATGTTCAAATGGTGAAACCAAGCGCTCCAAAATACTGCGATCTAATTCACCCTCGGTATTGTTGACAATTAACTCAGTTGGGCGATTTAGGGTAGATGCAGTTTGGCGCACAATACGCTGTAAACGTGGCAATAAACGAGAGAAAGGAACTAGACGGGTACGCATCAAACTTTCTTGAATTTCAGCTTGAATACGTGATTGTTGCAATAGCAAACCTTCCGTATCACGGATTTTCTCAGAAAGTGTGGTTTTAAAATCGACCAAATCCGATGCCGATTCAGCAAGAGACTTAGACAACTGATTTAATGATGAATATTGGTCCATTTCTAATGGATCAAAATCAGCATAGCGGGAGTTTTCTCCACCATGACGAGCAATAATTTGACTTTCTAACTCGCCCTCCATTCGACGCAACTGATCAGCCAAACGTTTGATTGCAAGTTCCATCTCAGTCAATGTCCCACCTAACTGACCAAGATCCATTTCAATACGTGAACGGTTAATTGCATTTTCACCCGACAGATCAATCATTTTCTCAATGACATCTGCGGAAACACGAATCATCTCATTGTTTTGTTCATTTCGCTCTGTTGTTTCCCACTCACCCAACATTGAAGGTGGTTCAGTACCATCACCCTGAACAAATTCCATCGTATATTCAGGTGTAAAGATATCTTTAGCAGAAAGCTTTTGTGGAAGTTTTGCAGAAACATCTACAAACTCCATATTTTCTAAGCTTTGTTTTAAACCATCAAAGTTTGCATATTGACGCTTAAATATCGCATCATTTAGCCAAGCAAGAGCTGTGTTGAGCAAATTGTCATACACATTAGAATTAAAATGATGGACACCAAATTGCTCGAATGCATTCTCAAGATGATAAGCAATAATAGCAATCGCATCCAACTCCGCCATGCGAGCGCCACCTTTTAAACTGTGGGCATTACGTTGGAGTTGTAACAATAAACTACGGTTACCGCGCTGATCAATCCATTGTTTCAACAAAGTTTTTGCTTGTTCTAATAGCTCTTCAGCTTCTTCAAAGAATGTCTCTTCAACCAAAGAACGAACTTCATCATCTTCATTACGTTGCTGAACTTCAGCAATGGTTTCAAGAGATGAAGTATCTTCAACTTCATGCTGATCATTCAGTACGATTTCTGATGTATCAGCCGCTAACTCAAATGCACTACTGTCAATTTGAGAATGTTCAATTTGTGTTAGATCTTCGGTTTGCTCTTCTAAGCTCGCAATCTCAAGATCACTCGTAACAGTCTGATCAGATTGTTGTAGAAGGTTGATGACATGCGTTGATGGATAATCAACATGTTGATCTCGAATCGTTTGAATACGATCTGCGATATCATCCTGAACAATACGAATTAATGCAACCAAGTGAGCTGTAGGCTGTATTTGTTGATTGATCAGTTTTTCATAAATTGTTTCTAACTCATGCGCAATCAAACCAATATGACGCGCTTGAATCATATTTGAGCCACCTTTTAAGGTGTGTAAATAACGCATTAAGTTTTTCAAAGCATTAATATTTTGATGGTCAGAAGTCCAACTGTTGAGATCAGTATCAATACCTGCCAACAATTCATCTGCTTCTTCTAAGAAAATATCTAATAGATCTGGATCAAAATCTCGATTTGCTTGATCAGACTGTAACTGCTGTTTGTCTAAAGTTAACTGTGCGGCTAAGGCTGTTACATCAATTGTAGAAGGCTGAATATCCGTTTGAGAAACATTAGCAACATGACTAGATTGAGTGATTTCAGTTTCAAAAACAGTGTCGTTAAAACTTAAACTTTCAATTTCATTTTCTGATGTTTGATATTCATCTACAATATCAAGTACAGCAACGCTGGTACTTTCTAACTGATCGAAGTTATTTAATATCGCTAATACATGTGTTGATGGATAATCAACTTTCTGATCACGAATCGTTTGAATTCGATCTGCAATATCATCTTGTACAGCACGGATAACAGCAATAAGCTGACTAGATGGTTGCAACTGTAGATTAATCAACTTTTCATAAATGGTCTCTAACTCATGCGCAATCAAACCAATATGACGCGCTTGAATCATATTTGAGCCACCCTTCAAGGTGTGTAAATGACGCATTAAATTTTTGAGTGCATTTATATTTTGTTGATCAGCAGCCCAACTATTTAAATCAGCATCTATACCACCCAATAACTCATCAGCTTCCTCAAGGAAAATATCAAGTAAATCAGGATCAAAATCTCGATTTGATTCGCTAGATTCAATTTGTTGTTTATCCAATGCGAATTGTGCTGCTAAATCAGTAATATCAATAGAAGAAGTTACTTGTTCAGCAGTATCTTGAATAGTATTCGACTGTTGATATTGTTCAGTAGATGTTGTATCAACTGGCTCTAAAAGCTCAATATTCTGTTGGGTAAATGAACTTAATTCATTTAAAACACGCTCATGCGTTTTACTTAATGTCACCCGCTGCCCAGCAGCCAAAGTATCAAACAATTGTATAAACTGTTGATGAACTTGATGATACAACTCAAAAGCATAATCAATATTTAAAAGATCAGGCTTAAATAAGAGATCTTGATAACTAGAACGCAATAGACTGGTATATTGGTACATGCCAATCGTTGCATGATGATGGGTATGTTGTAACAACAGTTCAGTTTGTTGACTTAATGTTTGAATATAATGAGGGAACTCGTCACGAGCTCGCTTTTCAAAATCAAATTCAACATCCAATAAATCATTAATGTTTAATTCTAATAACTGTGAAACTAAACCTTGTGGACGAACTGCATCACCATGTTTTTCTTCTAATTGGAAATCGTAACTATCCCACGCCACATTAAAGGTGTCATAAATTTCATTACATTTCTGCTCTGAACTTTCATGTTTTAATGTATGTAAATAATCACGTACAAATTGTGCATAGTGAGTTAATAGCGCAGTTTCATCTGAACTAGAATCCAACTCTTCTTGTAATAATGTTTTAAATAAGTTTTCAACTTTAGAGCTCGCATCAAACACATGATTAACATGCGCCATTGCGGAACTACCACGTAATGTGTGCAGTGCTCGAATTAAAGTATTGTAATTTTCATTTGACGGACGATCATTAATTAAGAATTGATCGATTGTTGCTAAATGATCCTCTGCTTCTTCCAAGAAGATCGCCAAGGTTTCTTTTAATAAGCCATCATCTTCAAGATTGATCACTTGTGGCTCTTCAATATCAACCGAATCTAATGGCTCAGTATTGAATTGATCACTTACGAACTCTAAATCGGTAATCACCGAATCATCAGTTAATTGATCTGCCAATAATAGTAAATCTGTTAAAGCAGGCTCTAAGCTTTGTTGCTGTTGTAATTGCTGCCCAAGTAAGACCAAAGGTCTTAAATCTATTTGATGTTTTTGAACCGATTTAAAATCATGAGCGAGCTTAAAGCGATAGATATTAAAAATCGCTTTTACATAGCATTGAATTTCATTTGTTAATGAAATTGTTCCTGCTAACACTCGATTTAAAGTATCTTCAACAGTCCATGCCAATTCACCAGACGACTTTGCACCGACCATACGCCCAGAACCTTTTAAGGTATGGAAATGACGGCGAATATCTGTTAGCACATCCTGTTGATTCGGCTGTTCTTTCCATTGAACGAGTAATGGCTCTAGCTCAACAAAAATCTCATCTAATTCTTCAATAAAAATTTCGAGAATTTCTGCGTCTTGCTCAAGATAACTATCTTCAGGAAGCGTCATTGTTTCAACTAACGTTTTTAATATTTCTTTCATAGCGGCTTCTTTAGTTTTTATCCACTAACTGTGGCTAAAAATTACGTGTATCTATCATTCAAGACGTTGTTTGGTTTCATCATCATCTTGCCAAGATAATCTACATCTCTATAAAAAAGGAAGGCAGACACCCCATCTGCCTTCCCTATGCTGCTTAGTCAGGTAACTTAAAGTCAGTTACAGATTCACGTAATGATTCAGCCATATTCGCCAACTCAGAAACTGAGCGCGCTGTATCAAAGGTCGCTGTCGTGGTCTGAGAAGTAATCTCTTGTACAACATTCATCGTCGTCGCAATGTGACTTGCAGATGCCGACTGAAGTTTTGCTGCATCAGAAATGCTTTCAATAAGTTTCGCCAAATCACCTGATACCGTCTGAATTTCATCCAGTGCAATACCCGCATCTTTTGCTAAGTTCGCACCACGCACAACTTCAGAAGTCGTTTGTTCCATTGAAATTACAGCTTCGTTAGTATCTGTTTGAATGGTTTTAACTAAGCTCTCAATCTGTTTAGTTGCAGATGCTGAACGTTCAGCAAGACGCTGTACTTCATCGGCTACAACCGCGAAGCCACGACCAGCTTCACCTGCCATCGATGCTTGAATTGCAGCATTTAATGCCAAGATGTTCGTTTGGTCGGCGATGTCGTTAATTAAAGAGACAATATTACCAATTTCTTGAGATGACTCACCCAAACGTTTAATACGTTTAGAGGTTTCTTGAATCTGCTCACGAATATGATCCATACCTTCGATAGAACGGTTTACAACCTGCGCACCATTCGATGCAATTTGTACTGAACGTTGTGCTACTTCCGCTGACTCTGATGCATTTGAAGATACTTGGTCAATCGACAGTGCCATTTCGTTCATCGCTGCTGACGCACCTGCAATCTCTTGTGCCTGATGTTCAGATGCTTCTGCTAACTGGTTGGTAATGTTCTGAGTATCTTGAGTATATCGAGCAACTTCTTGAGACGTATCCGTAATTCGAGATACAAGATCACGTAACTGATCAATCGCGAAGTTAATCGAGTCAGCAATCGCTCCGGTAAAATCTTCAGATACTGTTGCATAAGAACGTAAGTCACCATCTGCAAGATCGGCAATTTCATCAAGTAATCGTAAAATCGCATTTTGGTTACGATCATATTCATCTTGCAAGCGTGTTACACGCTCTTTATCTGTGTTACTACGTAATGCAAGCAATTGAAGTGCTGAGAAAATCAATAGACCCAATGCACCAATTAATACAACACCGGCAATTACATTACCCCAACCACTTTCAGCTTTATCAGATAAAGTATTTAATGAACCTAATAAACTATCTGATTGAGAGAAAATTTGAGAAGATGCTTGACGTACACGTACGATTTGATTGGCATTCTGCAAAACTGTTGCAGCGGCTGATTTCAATACAGCATCATAATCAGATTTAATACTGTCTACAGATTCACGTAAATCTGGTGATGAAATACGATCCACACCTAATTCAGAGCTACCATTTAGCTGAGCGTTTAAGTAAACACCAAAGGTATCAATATCGGCACCAAAGTCATTTGCAGAAACGTTAGAGTTATCCGTTCCAACCAATACTGAGTTAATCGAACGTAAAATACGTTCTGCAATAAACACTTGGTTTTTCGTGATAATTACCTGACTACTTGGCATGTTCTCACGAACCATTTGATCAACCATCAAGTTATATTCAGCCTGAATTTCAGGAATCGTTTCACTGATCGAAATGTTGGTATCGTAGAGTTGGTTAATAATTTTTTGTTGCGAGGCAATTAACTCAATGTTTTTCGATACATTGGTCCAAAGCTCATTCACTTTCTTGTATTCTTCAGACCCTTTACCATAGACATCTTCAACAGTTTCAAGGTTTTCAGCAAAGCGCTTCTCTGATTCAACAAGACTTTTCATCGCTTCAGGTGTACCCGAAGCTGTCGCTTCAGTTGCTTGACGAGAAATCATTTGTGATAACAGACGTAATTCACCCAAACTACGTGTTAACTGATTTGAACGTGGCACACTCACAAACAGATAAATTAAGAGGATGACTGCAAGAGCTAGAGCAATTAAAGCACGGTAAATAATTGGCTTAGATTTCTCAGTTTCACCGAATAAACGTGAAAACTGATCAAGCTGAGTTCGTATCTTTTCTAGAAACGCACCACCACTTTTTTGACCAGCACTATCACTGCCACTACCATTTTTCTTTTTAAGTTTAAAGCCCATATCAGCTTCTCCCCAGAATACGCGTTTATGTTCCGTAGCGTACAAATTAGTTTATAAATTTTATAGATGCATTCATATATTGAGGATTTTGCAACAACCGACTCAGTAAAAATACATGCCATTGCTGATTATGTTGATGGAAATAACCTTGACAATAATCTTTTAATTTATCGTCAATTTCAGCACTTTGAGAAAAGAAACTCTTTTTATTAAAGTGCTGGATTCCAAGAACTTGATCTACAACCAAGCCAACATAATGATCTTGATGACTAATACATATTACTTTTTGTGTTGGCGAAAATTGACTCCGCTGCCCTGAAATAAAATGCGTTAAATCAGAAACTGAAAGCAATCGTCCACGAATATTTGCCAAACCACGCACCCATGCTTGGGTATTTGGAACAGGAGTATATTTCGGTGGATATATTACTTCCGAAATTTCCCCCAATGGAGCGACAAAATATTGCCCTAACATCTCAAATGCAATACCAGACCAACGGCTGACTTCATTTTGAGTTGAAGCGTATTGTTTATTGCCTCGCTTGGATAAGCGAAGCAATTCGATAAATCCATTTGCTGCCATAACCTATCCTGTATTGAGTAATGAAAAGGCCCGTATTGATTAACTTAATAGTTCTTTAATTACATCAATAAGTTGCTGTTCATCAATTGGCTTGGTTAAATAATCACAAGCACCTTGACGCTTACCCCATACACGATCTGTCGCCTGATCTTTGGTACTTACGATCACAACAGGAATATGCTGTGTGTCTTTACCTTTACTGATTTGGCGAGTTGCTTGAAAGCCATTCATCCCTGGCATAACCACGTCCATAAGAACCAAGTCTGGTAATTCTGCTTGTGCCATCGTGACACCATCCGCGCCATTGGTCGCCTCAATCACATCATAACCGTGCTTAGTCAAAATTTCTCTAAAACGAAATGTTTCAGTAGGAGAATCATCTACGATAAGTATACGAGCCATTTTTTCCTCAATTTAATTCTTTATGCGCCAACGTGGTTACGAATCGCATTTAAAAGCTCATCTTTACTAAATGGCTTAGTTAAATACTCATCTGAGCCCACAACACGACCTTTCGCCTGATCAAACAAACCGTCTTTGCTTGATAACATGATCACAGGAATATTTTGATAATTTAGAGAGTTTTTAATTAATGCGCAGGTTTGATAACCGTCTAAACGAGGCATCATAATGTCAACAAAAACGATATCAGGATTAGCTTCAGCAATTTTTGATAGTGCTTCAAAACCATCAACGGCTGTGATTACTTCACAACCTTCACGCTGCAATAATGTTTCTGCTGTACGACGAATTGTTTTTGAATCGTCAATTACCATTACCTTTAAATTTTGAAATTTATCTTCCATTTAATTGTCCTGCCCCAATACTCAATACAAATTATGGT
>Ga0209599_10000265_pt1 | contig 37098 bp, 36 predicted proteins | sample Shrwel_input2_FT_FD_187534 | JGI IMG/M metagenome (GOLD analysis project Ga0209599, IMG submission 187534) | Subsurface microbial communities from deep shales in Ohio, USA - Utica-3 well 1 S input2 FT (SPAdes) (version 2) ...
TGTAGGCTTGAAGGCGTTGCATACTGGGTATTTTATACAGCCCACCCCCATCGACGGCAAGGACGGCTACGCCGTCCGCGCTATCCTTCCCCGCCCTGAACGGCGGGGCTTGCCGCGCACCGGGTCAAGGCTTATCTAGAGCGCTATCAAGCTGAGGTGGGCGACAGCGAGTTGATTGATCCTCATGCGGTTGCTGCGTGGGCGTATGAGAAAGGCCTGCATAAACCTAATTTGAAAACGGTGATTGACGCGATTGCTGCTGATATCGCCCAAGTTTTTCGTGAAGAATATCGCACCGACGCCCTGGGTCAGCGTTACCGGGCAAAGCACGCTGTCCGTGAAAAAAAAGCGGGCAAGTCGATGTCGCTGTGGGCGGATATCGACGACGACCGCGCCCCACGTGAACACTTTCAACGCTCGTTCGCTCAACGGCGTCAGCAGATTGTGGGGGATTGCTTTCAGTTGAAGACAGATGTCGATGTCTACAACGGTAAACATCCCGAGGCTGAGCCGATCCAGATTCCTTTGGATTTTTCTTATGACGTTGAGGAGCTACAGCTGCCCTTCAAGAAAAAAGCGGCGTAGCGTATATCGTGCGCATGGCCGCCGGAATAGGCTGTTGGCTGGCGATGCACGCAAAAACCATAGGCCACGCCGTTCCCGGCGTGACCTATGGTTTTCCCACTCAGCAGCACAGGCAGCGCGCATCACCAGCCGCCCGCTACCTCTCCCTACTTTAATTCACTTCCGCCACCCGCTTGGCGATATGCGCCAGCGCTTCTTCCACCTGATCGACCAGAATCAGGCACAAATCACCCGGCTTGAGCTGTTCCAGCGCGCGGTCAATCGCGTTGAATTCGCCGAGGATTTCTTCGCTGTGGCGGGTGCGTGCTGCGCCTTCCAGGCCCTGGCGCAGCAGGCCGAGCACTTCGCCGTCGGCGCGACCGCGCTGGCAGGCGTCCTGGTAGAGGATCACCGAATCAAACGCGGCGCTCAGAATCCGGGTTTGCTCGCGGATATCTTCGTCGCGGCGGTCGCCGGCACCGCTGATCACCACGCTGCGGCGCTCGCTGGGCAGGTTGTCGATGGCCTGCACCAGCGCCAGCATGGCGTCGGGGTTGTGGCCGTAGTCGGCGATGACCATCGCGCCTTTGTAGCTAAAGGTGTTGAAGCGGCCCGGTGCGGTGGCGGCGTCGTTGATGAACGAGGCCAGGCCAGCGTGCACCACCGGCCATTCCAGCCCCAGTGCCCAGGCAGCGGCGACGGCGGCCATGGCGTTTTCCACCTGAAAACCAATGCGCCCGCCTTGGGTGAGCGGGATTTCGGTCAGGGCGATGCGGTGGCGCATTTCGCCCTGGGCGGCGACGATCTGGCCGTCTTCCACATACACAATGCGGTGGCCCTGGGCGCGATGGGTGGCCATCACCGGGTGGTTGCGGTCGTTGGCAAAGAAGGTCACGCCGCCGGGGCAGCTGTTGGCCATTACCACCACGCTGGGGTCGGCGGCGTTGAGCACGGCCATGCCGGTGGGGGCGACGTTTTGCACAATCACCCGCTTGACCACAGCCAGGTCTTCGACGGTGCTGATATACGACAGCCCCAGATGGTCACCCATGCCGATATTGGTGACCACGGCCACGTCGCAGCGGTCGAAGGCCAGGCCTTCGCGCAGCACGCCGCCACGGGCGGTTTCAAATACGGCGGCGTCCACTTCCGGGTGCATCAGCACATTGCGTGCGCTGCGCGGGCCGGAGCAGTCGCCGGTGTCGATGCGCCGGCGCTGGATGTATACGCCATCGGAGTTGGTCATGCCCACGCGCAGGCCCTTGCTGCCCAGCAGGTGGGCAATCAGGCGCACGGTGGTGGTTTTGCCGTTGGTGCCGGCTACCGCCACCACCGGGATGCGGCCATTGTCGCCCGGCGCAAACATGGTGTTGATGATGGCTTCACCGACGGCGCGGCCTTTGCCAAACGACGGCGACAAGTGCATGCGCAGGCCCGGTGCGGCGTTGACTTCGACAATGCCGCCGCCTTGTTCTTCCAGCGGTTTCAGCACGGTTTCGCAAATCACGTCCACGCCGCAGATGTCCAGCCCCACCATGCGCGCGGCGGCCACGGCGCGGGCGGCCACGTCCGGATGCACATCATCGGTCACGTCGGTGGCGCTGCCGCCGGTGCTCAGGTTGGCGTTGTTGCGCAGGATCACCCGCTGGCCGCGCGCTGGCACCGATGTGGCTTGCAGATGCTGGCCGGCCAGGGTGGCCAGGGCAATGTCGTCAAAACGGATTTTGGTCAGCGAGGTGGCGTGGCCGTCGCTGCGCAGCGGGTCGCGGTTGACGATTTCCACCAGCTCGCGAATGGTGTGCTCGCCGTCGCCAATCACTTGCGGCGGGTCGCGCCGGGCGGCGGCTACCAGTTGGTTGCCGATCACCAGCAGGCGGTAATCGTGGCCGGGCAGGTAGCGCTCCACCATCACATCGTCGCGGAACTCCACCGCCACGGCATAAGCGGCCATCACTTCTTCGCGGGTGGCGATGTTCACCGCCACGCCCTTGCCCTGGTTGCCGTCGCGTGGCTTGACCACCACCGGCCCGCCTAGCTCGCAGGCGGCGGCCCAGGCATCCTCGGCGTCGCTCACCGAGCGCCCGGTGGGCACTGGCACGCCAGCGGATTCGAGCAGCATCTTGGTCAGTTCTTTATCCTGGGCGATGGACTCGGCAATCGCGCTGGTGCGGCTGGTTTCCGCCGCCTGGATGCGTTGCTGGCGGCTGCCCCAGCCAAACTGCACCAGGCTGCCATCGGTCAGGCGACGGAACGGAATGCCGCGTGTCACGGCGGCGCTGACAATGGCTCCGGTGCTCGGGCCCAGACGCACGTCTTCGTCCAGGTCGCGCAGCTGGGTCAGCGCGGCGTCCAGGTTGAAGGGGGCGTTGTCCTGCGCGGCCTGGCACAGTTGGCGGGCCAGATCAAACGCCAGCCGGCCAACGGCTTCCTCGCTGTATTCCACGACCACCTGAAACACGCCAGGTTCGATGGTGGGCGAGGTGCGGCTGAAGGTGACCGGGCAGCCGGCATGCGCCTGCAGCGCCAGCGCGGCGGCTTCCAGTGCGTCGGCCATCGACGCCTGGCCCCGGTGGCCCAGTTCGCCAATGGCCGGAAAGCGGGCGCGCAGGCCGGCTTCAAAGCCGGGCAGATCGCTGATGGCGCATTCTGCCGTTGCACACGACACAATGGCTTCGATTGCCGTGTGCCGGCTCCACAGATTGGGGCCGCGCAGGGCGCGGATACGAGATACGTCCATAGCTTGAGAATGGTTCCTGTGATGCCCGGTTGTTCCTGTGGCCGGCCCTCGGCGGCCACAAGCAACCGTTGTTGTAATCAGTGTGTCTGTCCGACCTGCGCCCGCTCCGTGCAAACGGAATCAGGCCCGGCCTGCCCACTGGCGCGCGAGTTCCAGCGCCAGGGTTGCCCCTCCATGTCCTTCTCCGGTTTGAATCCACAACACGCCCTGGTCGTCCCCCAGGGCGGCCAGGGCGTGTTCAATCGCCAGCCGGGTATCCGGCTGATGCACGCATTGCTGCAGGCGCGGGCCGGCGCGCAAGGCCAGATCCAGCTGTTCCCGCCGGGTGTCTGCCGCCAGAGCGGGCACACTGCTGTCAGTGGTCAGCGTGACCTGATCGAACGCTGCACCCAGAATGGCGGCCTGTGCCTGCCAGGCGGCGGCATTGCGCGCCAGCCCGGGGGCAAACACCGCGCTGCGCGGCGGCTGACCAGGGAACGTATCCAGCGCGGCCACCAGCGCGCGCAGTGCGTCGGCATTGTGGGCGTCGTCCACCACCACGGTGGCCAGCCCGCGCTGGAATACGGTAAACCGCCCCGGTACGCCGGCCTGGCCGACATCAAAGGTGTCCACCCCGGTGCGCATCAGGTCTGCGCTCAGCCCCAGCGCCCAGGTGGCACCAATGGCGGCCAGCAGATTGTCCACCTGGAAGGCCACTCGGCCATCGTAGGTCAGCGGCACGCCGGCCACGGCACCCAGGTCGGTTTCTTCCCGGCCCTGCGCCAGCACCAGCTGACCCTGCTTGACCAGCACTGCCCGACCCCCTGCCGCCAGATGCTGGCGAATCACCGGCAGCTCGGGGTCGCGGGCAAAGTAAATCACTTCGCCATCACACAGTTCGGCCATTTCCACCAGCTGTGGGTCAGCGGCGTTCAGCACGGCGGCACCGCCCGGCAGCACCACGTCCACCAGGGTGCGCAGCACGGTAAACAGCTGTTCCGGTTCGTGGATGTCGTATTCGCCAAGATGGTCGCCTTCGCCAATGCCGGTGATCACCGCCACCTGACAACGGTCGTAGACCAGGCCCTCGCGCAGGATGTGCTGGGTGTCGCTTTCAATCACGGCGGCTTCAATGGCGCGGTTGACCAGCAGCTTGTGTGCAGCATCCCAGTGACAGCCGTCGCCCTGGCCAATCCGGCGCTGGTCGAGGAACAGGCCGTCGCTGCAGGCCAGCCCCACCCGCTTGTCGCTCAGGCGCAGCAGGCTGGCCACCAGCTGGGCCACCACGGTCTTGCCGTTGATGCCGGTCACACCAACAATTGGAATGCGGCCCTGGCTGTCCTGCGGAAACAGGCTGTCGACAATCGCCCGGCCCACCGGGCGCGGTTCGCCGGATTCTGGTTTCAGGTGCATCAGCAGGCCGGGGCCGGCGTTGACTTCGACAATTGCCCCGCGCTGGTCTTCCAGCGGGCGGCGGATGTCTTCGGCCACCACGTCCACCCCGGCAATGTCCAGCCCGACCACGCGGGCGGCCAGCACGGCGGCGGCGGCCACGTCGGGGTGAACCAGGCCGGTGATGTCGCAGGTCATGTTGCCGTTGCGCTGCACCAGCACGCGCTGGCCGGCGGGCGGGATGGACTGGCCATCGTAGCCCTGGCGCGACAGCTCCAGCCGGGCGGCGGGTTCACGCTCCAGCAGGATGGGGGTGAGCGGGAATTCTTCTTCCTCGCCGCGACGCGGGTCGGTGTTGAGCTGGCTGTTGATCAGCTCGACAATGGTCGAGCGGCCATCGCCCACCACGGCGGCTTCTTCGCCGCGCGCAGCGGCGGCCAGCTTGCCGCCCACCACCAGCAGGCGGTGTTCGGCACCGAAAATAAAGCGTTCGACAATCACCCCGCTGCCTTCGGCGCGCGCCACCGGGTAGGCAGCCATCACTTCTTCACGCGAATTCAGGTTGGCGCACACGCCACGGCCATGGTTGCCGTCGTAGGGCTTGACCACCACGGGCAGACCGATGTCTTCGGCGGCGGCCCAGGCGTCTTCTGCGCTGTCCACCAGCCGGCCTTCCGGAATCGGCACGCCGCAGGAGGCCAGCAGTTGTTTGGTCAGGTCTTTGTCGCGGGAAATACTTTCGCCAATGGCGCTGGTCTGGTCGGTTTCGGCGGTCCAGATCCGGCGCTGGCTGGCACCATAGCCCAGTTGTACCAGATTGCCGTCGTTCAGCCGCAGCGACGGAATGCCGCGTTCGGTGGCCGCATCGACAATACAGGCGGTGCTCGGGCCCAGGCAGTGGGCGTCTACCAGGTCGCGCAGGTGGGCCAGAGTGGCATCCACGTCAAACGGGCGGTCTTCGATGGCCGCCATCAGCAGGTCGCGGGCGGCCTGCAGCGCGGCGCGCGATACCTGTTCGTTGCGCGCGCGCACCACCACCTTGTACACCCCGCGTTCGCGGGTTTCCCGCGCCTTGCCAAATCCGGCCTGCATGCCGGCCAGGTTTTGCAGCTCCAGGGTGACATGCTCGAGGATGTGTCCCGGCCAGGTGCCGTCGCGCAGTCGTTGCAGAAAACCGCCGCGCTCGCCAATGCTGCAGCGGTGTTCAATCAGCGACGGCAACCAGGCGCTCAGCCGCTCGTTGAAACCGGGCAGGGTGTTGGACGGGAAGTCTTCCAGTTCGCCAATGTCGATCCAGGCTTCCAGCACCGGGCGATACGTCCAGATGTTAGGTCCACGCAGGGACAGGACATCGAGAAATTCAATGTCTTTCTTTTTCATAGGCTTGGCAGAAACACAACAGGGTGGCAGGCTTAAAAATCGGTGCACGGCCCGGCTTGGGCAGCGCACGCCAGTCAGACACTTGCCGCACCCGGACGCAAGGCCATAACACACCTTTAACGCAGCATCGGCGGACTGGTTTACCTGCACCGACAAAATTGTCACATCCGCCAGGGTGTGGCGTGGTGCTGCAGGGGTTTCAGTTATAATCGCCCCAGCCCGATGCCGGCCCAGGGAAACCGCCTGGCCGCCGTGGCCCGTCGGCCCCGTGCATTTGCCCGGGGCCAAGACTTTTGCTGCCTGCTGATTTGCGGATATCGCCCCGACATGAAAACCGACGCCCTGCTTTCCCTGCCTGCTGGTCCCGAACTGCCAGACCGATGGCGTGCCCAGGCCAGCGCCCAGCTGGCACCGGGTGAAACCTTGCTGGGCTGGATGGAAGTCGATCTGAACACCCAGCTGCGCTTTACCGCCGGGGTGATCCTGCTTACCGACCGCCGCCTGCTCAGCCAGCCGGCGGAACAGGCGGCGTGGCACAGCTGGCCTTTGCACGCCGAGCTGCAATTGCATCACCACGATCACGCCGGGGTGGGCAGCCTGGAGCTGCAGGATGGCCACCAGCAGCTGGCGCTGTGGCGCTACACCCTGAATGTCAACGCCCAGGCGCTGCGCTTGCTGGCGCAGTGGGAGCGTCAGCTCAATCTGCTGCGCCATGGCGAGCCGGCCATGTTGGCCGAGGAAGAAGAACTCAGCTGCCCCAGCTGCCATAACCCGATGACGGCAGATCAGGATGAATGCCCGGTGTGCGCCCGCGAGCTGCACACCCCGCCGTCTACCTGGACGCTGCTGCGGCTGTGGCGCTTTGCCCGCCCTTACCGCTGGCAGTTGCTGGCCGGTTTCCTGCTCACGCTGGCGTCCACCGCCGCCACCCTGGTGGCCCCGTATCTGACCATGCCGCTGATGGACAATGTGCTGATTCCATTCCAGAACGGCAAGCCGATTGACTGGTCGCTGGTCAGCCTGTATCTGGGCGGGCTATTTGCCGCCGCCTTGCTGGCCTGGCTGCTGGGCTGGCTGCGCACGTATATTCTGGCGCTGGTGTCCGAACGGATTGGCCGCGATTTGCGCACCACCACCTACGAGCATTTGCTGAAATTGTCGCAGGAATACTTTGGCGGCAAGCGTACCGGCGACCTGATGGCGCGGATTGGCTCGGAAACCGACCGCATCAATGTGTTTCTGTCGCTGCACCTGCTGGATTTTGCCACCGACGTGCTGATGATCGTGATGACCTCGGCCATCCTGTTTTCCATCAACCACTGGCTGGCCATTGTCACCCTGCTGCCGCTGCCGTTCATCGCCTGGATGATCCACTATGTGCGCGACAAGCTGCGCACCGGCTTCGAGAAGGTAGACCGGGTGTGGGCAGAAGTCACCAATGTGCTAGCCGATACCATTCCCGGCATCCGCGTGGTCAAGGCATTTGCCCAGGAAAAACGTGAAGCCGAGCGTTTTCGGGAGGCCAACAAGCACAATCTGGCGATTAACGACCGGTTGAACAAAACCTGGTCGCTGTTCTCGCCCACCGTCACCCTGCTGACTGAAGTGGGCCTGCTGGTGGTGTGGGGCTTTGGCATCTGGCAGATTTCCAAAGGTGACATTACCGTCGGTGTGCTGACCGCGTTTCTGGCCTATATCAGCCGCTTTTACACCCGGCTGGACTCGATGAGCCGGATTGTCTCGGTCACGCAAAAAGCCGCTTCGGGGGCCAAGCGGATTTTTGACATTCTCGACCATGTGTCCAGCGTGCCGGAGCCAGCCAAGCCAGTGCATCTGCCGCAGCTGTCCGGGCGCATCGAACTGCGCGACGTGGGCTTTCGCTACGGCAATCGCGCGGTCACCCGTGGCGTCAGCCTGGATATCCAGCCGGGCGAGATGATTGGCCTGGTCGGCCATTCTGGTTCGGGCAAGAGCACGCTGGTGAACCTGATCTGCCGGTTCTACGACGTCTCGGAAGGCTCGATTCGGGTTGATGGCGTGGACATCCGCTCGTTGCCAGTGGCGGAATATCGCCGCCATATCGGCCTGGTGCTGCAAGAGCCGTTCCTGTTTTTTGGCACCATTGCCGAAAACATCGCCTACGGCAAACCCAACGCCAGCCGGGCAGAAATCATCGCCGCTGCCCGCGCCGCGCACGCACACGAATTCATCCTGCGCCTGCCGCATGGCTACGATTCGCTGGTGGGTGAGCGCGGTCAGGCGCTGTCTGGTGGCGAGCGCCAGCGCATCTCGATTGCCCGCGCGCTGCTGATTAACCCGCGCATCCTGATTCTGGACGAGGCGACGTCTTCGGTGGATTCCACCACAGAAAAAGAAATCCAGAAGGCGCTGGACAATCTGGTCAAGGGCCGCACCACGATTGCCATTGCCCACCGTCTGTCCACCCTGCGCAAGGCCGACCGGCTGGTGGTGCTCGACCGTGGCCGCGTGGTGGAAGAAGGCAGTCACGACGCGCTGATGGCGCGCCAGGGGGCCTACTGGCAGTTGTACCAGGCGCAGGCGCGCCAGGCCGAGGCCGACCGTGCCGAGGCCGAAGCCGAGTGGGCCGGCGACAGCCCGGCCAGCGCCTGACGTCAGGCAAGCCCGAAACAGTCGTTATCCCCAGCGAGGTTTGGTATGCATCCCCCTGATTTCACCCTGCAGCGCAACGCCTTTGGCCAATTGGTGCTCAGCCGCGATGGCAGCGACCACACCGGCGTGACCGTGGTGCGCGCCTTTCCGATTGGCGCGCCGGACGATGGCCTGTCGCTGGTCAGCCCGGATGGCCACGAACTGGCCTGGATCGACCATATCGACCAATTGCCGCCGGCCATGCGCCCGCTGATTAGCGAAGCGCTGGCCAGCCGTGAATTCATGCCGGTGATCCAGCGCATCCGCAGCGTCAGCAGCTTTGCCACCCCGAGCACCTGGAGCGTGGACACCGATCGGGGGGCCACCCAGCTGGTGCTCAAGGGCGAAGATGACATTCGCCGGATGACCGCGCCCGCGCTGCTGATCAGCGACAGCCACGGCATTCACTACCTGATTCGCGACCCCGGCCTGCTGGACAAGGCCAGCCGCAAACTGCTGGACCGCTTTTTATGAGCCGTGCCTACTTTATCACCGGCACCGACACCGAAATCGGCAAGACCCACAGCGCGGTGCGGCTGATTGAGCACTGGCGCAGCCAGGGCTTGCGGGTGGCGGCGATGAAGCCGGTAGCATCGGGTTGCAGCGTCGGTGCCGATGGCCAGCTGATTAACGACGATGTCGAGCGGCTGATTGCCGCCAGCGGCCAGACCGACCGCGACGCGATGAACCCCTACCGCTTTGCCCCGCCGATTTCGCCGCATCTGGCGGCGCGCCAGGCCGGCGTGGACATCGACCTTGACCTGCTGCGCCAGCGCTTTGCCGCCCTGCAGGCCGATGCTGATAGGGTGCTGGTGGAAGGCGCGGGCGGCTGGTATGCGCCGCTGACCGATACGCTGAGCATGGCCGATCTGGCCTGTGCGCTGGAGATTCCGGTGGTGCTGGTGGTGGGGCTGCGTCTGGGCTGCATCAACCACGCCCGGCTGACCGCCCAGGCCATTCGCGCCAGCGGCGCGCCGCTGGCGGGCTGGATTGCCAACCAACCGGTGGCCGATGTGGCGTGCCGTGATGAGGTGATGGCCACGCTCAAGCGCACGCTGGACGCGCCGCTGTGGCGGGAAATCGGTTTTGGCGACTGATTGGCCGGTGCGGGGTTAATCCACTTCCGGCTGCCACGCCGGCAGGGTTGGCATCGCCAGCTGCGTTGCCAGCACTTTGCTGCGCAAGCGGCCATCCGCCAGTACCCGGCCACCCTGGCGCAGGTATAGCGCCCGCACGGCCTTCACATACTGTTCGGTTTCTTCATACGGCGGAATCTTGCCCAGCCGCTGCACCACGCCCTCTCCGGCGTTATATGCCGCCAGCGCCAGATCCAGCTGGTGGTTGAACAAGCCCAGCAAAAAACTCAGATAGCGCGCGCCAGCCTCCAGATTGCGCCGGGGTTCGCTTACCGCGTCGCCGCTGACGCCAAAACGGGCGGCAGTGTCCGGCATCAGCTGCATCAATCCCTGCGCGCCCTTGGGCGAGGTGGCGCTGACGTGGTAACCGGATTCCACGGTAATCAGCGCATGCAGCAGCGCCGGTTCCAGCTGGTGGCGACGGGCGGTGCTGTCAATCAGCGGGCCCAGCGTGCTCATCGCCCGGGTGTCCCGCCCGGCCAGATAGTGGCTGACATCCACTGCCGGCCCGGTTTGCGCCGTGGGCAAGCTGCCGCGCTTGAACAGCCGGTAACGCTCGTCCAGCGCCTTCGGGGCCAGATGCGCCACGCCCTGTTCGTCGATGAAGCCATACACATCCGCCCAGACCGGCGCACACCACGCTGCGCACAGCCAGACCATTCCGATCATGAACCTTGGCAAAAAATTCTCCTCTATGGTGATGCAAGTGAGAGACAGGCTGTCACACAAACCCACATGCGAAACGGCGGCCAAACGGGTTATGCTGTGATGGTCGCACTCACCAATGTCTGACCCCGGCCAGCCGCCAGGGTTCAGCATTTTACTCAAGCACATGCAAGGGAGTTTCAACCATGGGATTGCTGGACCAGATTACCGATGCCATCAGCGGTGGCGCACAACAGGTGCAAGACACACTGGGCAATGCCAGCGGCGCGCTGGGCAGCCTGCTGGAAAACACCGGCGGCCTGAGCGGGCTGGTGGACAAATTCAACCAGGCTGGGCTGGGTGAAACCGTGCAAAGCTGGATTGGTCAGGGCGAAAACCTGCCTGTCAGCCTGGAGCAAATCCAGTCGGTGCTTGGCCCGGATACCCTGAATGCGCTGGCCGAGCGCGTCGGCATCGACCCGGCCCAGGCCGCCAGCTGGCTGTCGGACAATCTGCCGGAATGGGTGAACCAGCTGACCCCGGATGGCCAGCTGCCGGATGTGGGCGGTCTGCTCGATCAGGGTGTGGCGGCGGTGAAGGGCTTGTTTGACCGCTTTTGAGCGGGACGGTGGGCGCAGCCGTTTGCGCTGACGGTGCTGACGGCGGCCCGGCTGAGCCGGGCCATGCGCCGCGCTGCACACAGCGCTTCTGTGGCCCATCATCAGGCCAATACTTCAGCCAATACTCCAGAAAAACTTGCCGCCATCCGGATGCTTGCGTATCATGCTCAGTTCCCCGCGAAAATGTCCGTGGGGCGAGCGAATTTTTTAGGAGCTTAACGAATGTATGCGGTCGTAAAAACCGGTGGCAAGCAGTATCGCGTTGTCATTGGCGAAAAACTTAAAGTAGAACAGATACCTGCAGACATCGACAGCCAAATCGTCCTGGATCAGGTACTGATGGTTGCAGATGGTGATCAGGTGGCAGTGGGCACCCCGCTGGTGGCTGGCGCTACCGTGACGGCGACTGTCGTGTCGCATGGTCGTGGCGAAAAGATCCGCATCTTCAAGATGCGCCGTCGTAAGCACTACCAAAAACACCAGGGCCATCGTCAGAACTACACCGAAATCCGCATCGACGCGATTTCGAAGTAATCCGGGAGAATCCTCATGGCACACAAAAAAGCAGGCGGTAGCTCGCGTAACGGTCGTGATTCCGAATCGAAGCGCCTGGGCACCAAAGTTTACGGCGGCGAGCTGATCCCCGCTGGCAGCATCATCATCCGTCAGCGTGGCACCCGTTTCCACGCCGGTGACAACGTTGGCATGGGCAAGGATCACACCCTGTTCGCCAAGGTGGATGGTTATGTGAAGTTTGAGGTCAAGGGCGCTGCCAAGCGCAAGACCGTGGTTGTTCTGCCGTACACCGGCGAAGCCGAAGCCGCGTAATTTTTACGCTGTCTTTCGCGTGAATCAGAGCCCTATCCTGTGATAGGGCTCTTTTTGTTGCGGCGCAGCCGTGAACCATGAAGCGCCACCGGCTGCGACGCTTCATGCCTCACCGTTGCCCGCCCCCAAGGAGTGCAAGACATGAAATTTATCGACGAAGCCCGGATTGAAGTCTCCGGCGGCAAGGGCGGCAATGGTTCGGCCAGCATGCGCCGGGAAAAATTTGTCCCGCGCGGCGGGCCGGATGGTGGCGACGGTGGGCGTGGCGGCAATGTGATTGCCGTGGCGGACAAGGACATCAACACCCTGGTGGACTACCGCTTTGTGAAAAAATACATCGCCCGCAATGGCGAAAACGGTCGCGGCGCGGATTGCTATGGCAAGGGCGCTGACGATATTTTTCTGCGCATGCCGGTGGGCACGCTGATTACCGATTCGCAAACCGGCGAAGTGGTGGCCGACCTGACCACCGACGGCGTGCAGGTGATTATTGCCCGTGGCGGCAAGGGCGGGCTGGGCAATATTCATTTCAAAAGCTCGGTCAACCGCGCCCCGCGCCAGTTTACCCACGGTGAACCGGGCGAATTGCGCGAGCTGAAGCTGGAGCTCAAGGTGCTGGCCGACATCGGCCTGTTGGGCATGCCCAACGCCGGCAAGTCCACCTTTATCCGCTCGGTGTCCGCCGCGCGGCCCAAGGTGGCGGATTACCCGTTCACCACCCTGCACCCCAATCTGGGCGTGGTGCGCATCGATGAAAACCGCAGCTTTGTGATTGCTGACATCCCCGGCCTGATTGAAGGCGCAGCGGATGGCGCGGGCCTGGGACATCGTTTTCTCAAGCATTTGCAGCGTACCGGCCTGTTGCTGCACATTGTCGATCTGGCTCCGTTTGACCCGGATACCGACCCGGTGGCCGAGGCACGCGCGATTGTGGAAGAGCTGCGCAAGTACGACGAATCGCTGTACAACAAGCCGCGCTGGCTGGTGCTGAACAAACTGGACATGGTGGACGACGACGAGCGCGCCGAACGGGTGCAACAGTTCCTGGCTGACTACGGCTGGCAGGAAAACCCCGACCCCTACGCCGACTTTAACCCGATGGCCCCGCGCCACTTCGTGATTTCGGCGCTGACCGGCGAAGGCACCCGCGAGCTGACCTACGCGGTGATGGATTATCTGGAAACCGTGCGCCAGCGCGCCGAGCAGGACCGTCTGGCCGCGGCGGCGGCTGCGCGACCGGGTGAGCTGATTACACCGGTGGCCCCGCCGCCGGCAGAATAAGCCGGTGCGGTTTGGCACCGCCGGACGCGCATGGGGTGACTCCCGCTGATTCAGGCTGCCTGCGGGCAGCCTGAATGCATGATGGCCCAGCGCTTGCTTGGGGTTTTTGCGGGAACAGCCCGCCGCCCGGCATGACGGGGCGGCGGTTTTGCGGCACTATGTGATGTTCGTGGATTCGCCCACTGGCAAACAGCGTGGGCGACAGGTTTAATCCTTACAATGGCGTCCGGCGGACCCCGGACGAAAACTCCATGGCGCTTCTTGAAATTCGTAATGTGGTCAAGCAGTTCGCTGACTTTACCGCAGTGAATCATGTCAGCCTGTCGGTGGAAGCCGGCGAATTCTTCACTCTGCTCGGGCCGTCCGGCTGCGGCAAGACCACCCTGCTGCGCATGCTGGCTGGCTTTGAACAGCCCGACAGTGGCGAAATCCTGCTCGATGGCAAGGATGTGTCCACTGTGCCGCCGGAAAAGCGCCCGGTGCATACGGTATTCCAAAGCTACGCGCTGTTTCCGCACATGACCGTGCGCGAAAACATCGCCTTCCCGCTGAAAATGGCCGGCTGGGCCGCCGACAAAATCGCCCCGCAAGTGGACGAATTGCTGGAAGACGTGCGGTTGGGCAAATTCGGCCAGCGTTACCCGCACGAGCTGTCCGGCGGCCAGCGCCAGCGGGTGGCGATTGCCCGTGCCCTGGTGGATCGTCCGCGTTTGTTGCTGCTGGACGAGCCGCTGTCGGCGCTGGACGCCAAGCTGCGCGAAGAAATGCAGATTGAGCTGATCAATCTGCAAAAGGAAGTTGGCATCACTTTTGTCTATGTGACCCACGACCAGGCCGAGGCGCTGGCGCTGTCGCACCGGATTGCGGTGATGAGCGCGGGTCAGGTGGAGCAGCTGGACAAGCCGGAAACCATCTACAGCTACCCGCGCAACCGCTTTGTGGCGGACTTCATCGGCCAGTGCAATGTGCTGGACAGTGAAGTGAAGGCCATTCATGGTGATGGCAGCATGACCATCGCCATCAAGGGCTGTGGCGAAATGAAGGCGCTGGCGCGCGACGGGGTGACGGTGGGGCAGCAGGGCTGGCTGGCGCTGCGCCCGGAAAAAATCAAGCTCGACCGCGAACTGCCGGAACTGCCCAACGAAGCCTACTTCAAGGGCCGGGTGCATGACTGTCTGTATATGGGCGATGTGACGCTGTATATCGTCGAAGTGGGCGAGGGTGTGCGCATCGAGGCCATGCTGCCCAATTCCGCCCCTGGTCTGGCCAAGCTGTTTGACGACAATGACCCGGTTGAAATCGCCTGGCGGTTTGACGCCGGCAGCTTCCTGACGGAGTAAGCCATGCACGATCGTTTGGGAAAATGGCTGCTGTCGTGGCCGCCGCTGGTGTATTTGCTGGTGTTCTTCCTGATTCCGTCGCTGATCATGATGTTCGCCGCGTTCCGCTATCCGGGCGACTACGGCGGGCTGATGCCGCTGACCTCGGAAGACCCGGCCACCGGCAAGCTGGTGGTGGATATCACCTTGGCCACGCTGGGGGACTATCTGACGCTGGAAAGCTTTGCCCGGCTGGTGGATGAACCGCTGTATATCGAGCTGTTTATTAAATCACTGTGGTATGCCACGCTGACCACGCTGATCTGCATCGCCATGGGCTACCCGCTGGCCTGGCTGATTGCCCGCAGCCCGAAAAAATTCCGCGACCTGCTGCTGCTGCTGGTGATTCTGCCGTTCTGGTCGAACTTTCTGATCCGGATTTATGCCTGGATGATTCTGCTCGGCCCGCAATCGGCGCTGACCAAGGTGGTCAATCTGGTGGTCACCGCCTTTGGCCACGAACCGGTCAGCCTGCTGTTCACCCCGTTTGCGGTGATTGTCTGTCTGGTGTACGTGCATCTGCCATTCATGGTGCTGCCGCTGTACGCCAATCTGGAAAAACACGACTTGGCCCTGCTGGATGCCGCCCAGGATCTGGGTGCCACTGCCTGGCAGCGCTTCTGGAAGATCACCTGGCCTTTGTCGCTGCCCGGCGTATATGCCGGTGCCGCGCTGGTGTTCATCCCGGCGCTGGGCATGTTTGCCGTGCCGGACATCATCGGCGGCACCGAAGGCATCATGATCGGCAACCTGATCAAGCAGCAATTCCTGGAAACCCGTGACTGGCCGTTTGGTGCCGTGCTGTCGATCATGCTGACCGGCGGCGTGCTGCTGATGGCGGCGCTGGCGGCGGCGGTGAGCCGGGGCAAGAAGAAGGTGAAGCATGGCTAAACGACACTCCTGGTGGCTGTGGGGCGCAGCCGCGCTGGCCTATCTGTTTCTGTACCTGCCGCTGGTGATTGTGGTGGTGTATTCGTTCAACGATTCCAAGCTCAACGCCGAATGGGTGGGGTTTACCTTCAGTTGGTACGACAAGCTGTTCCATAATCGGGAAATGCTGACCGCCGCAGGCAATTCGATGGTGATTGGCGTGGTGTCTGCCGTGGTGGCCACCTTCTTTGGCACCCTGGCCGGCATGGCCATGCACCGCTACAAGCTGCGCCTGCTGCCGTTTCTGGTGCTCACGCCGATTGCCATCCCGGAAATCCTGATGGGGGTGAGCCTGCTGATTTTCTTTGTGCTGCTGAATGTCACCCTGGGCATGACCTCGATCATCCTGGCCCATGTGGCGTTTTGCATCGGCTTTGTGGCAATTGTGGTGCGCGCGCGCATGCAGGGCATGGACAACAGCCTGGTGGAAGCTGCTCGCGATCTGGGAGCCACGCCGTGGCTGGCGTTCCGCCTGGTCACGCTGCCGCAGATCATGCCGGGGATTCTGGCTGGCGGGCTGATGGCGTTTACCCTGTCGATTGATGATTTTGTGATTACTTTCTTTACTGCCGGGGTGGGCTCGTCCACCTTGCCGCTGCAGATTTATTCGATGATCAAGATCGCCGTGACGCCGGAGGTGAATGCGATTTCGACGCTGTTGATGGTGTTGACCTTGTGCTTGATTGTGCTGGCGTCGAAACTGTCGCCGGGGGCGTTGCGGGCGGAGTAGTTGCGGCGTGGGTAACCGGCAGCGCTTTGCCTGAACATGAAACGCCGGAGAAAATCGTCGTCCCCGCGCAGGCGGGGACCCAGGCAAGGTACTACGGCGTGCTGACGGTGACATTACCCTGGCCGCTGTTTGTTGAGGATTCATCCATCCCACGCTGTGGTGAGTTTCTGGATTCCCGCCTGCGCGGGAATGACGGGGTGGGGTGAGGCGGGCGGTGGATTGAATTGCGGGGAGTGACGTATCTCAGGCCGTGGCATTTCGCTTGGTGGCAGTCAGGCAACGGTCGCGCGTCTCCGTCTGGTTTTTCACCCTCCGTCGCGTCGTCCCCGCGCAGGCGGGGACCCAGGCAAGGTACTACGGCGTGCTGACGGTGAAATTACCCTGGCCGCTGTTTGTTGAGGATTCATCCATCCCACGCTGTGGTGAGTTTCTGGATTCCCGCCTGCGCGGGAATGACGGGGTGGGGTGCGACGGGCGGTGGATTGAATTGCGGGGTGTGATGTATCTCAGGCCGTGGCATTTCGCCTGGTGGCAGTCAGGCAACGGTCGCGTGCCTCTGTCTGGTTTTTCACCCTCGGTCGCGTCGTCCCCGCGCAGGCGGGGACCCAGGCAAGTTTCTACGGCGTGTTGACGGTGAAATTACCCTGGCCGCTGTTTGTTGAGGATTCATCCATCCCACGCTGTGGTGAGTTTCTGGATTCCCGCCTTTGCGGGAATGACGAGGTGGGATGCGATGGGCGGTGGATTGAATTGCGGGGTGTGATGTATCTCAGGCCGTGGCATTTCGCCTGGTGGCAGTCAGGCAACGGTCGCGCGCCTCCGTCTGGTTTTTCACCCTCCGTCGCGTCGTCCCCGCGCAGGCGGGGACCCAGGCAAGGTACTACGGCGTGCTGACGGTGAAATTACCCTGGCCGCTGTTTGTTGAGGATTCATCCATCTCACGCTGTGGTGAGTTTCTGGATTCCCGCCTTCGCGGGAATGACGAGGTGGGGTGCGGCGGGCGGTGGATTGAATTGCGGGGTGTGATGTATCTCAGGCCGTGGCATTTCGCCTGGTGGCAGTCAGGCAACGGTCGCGCGCCTCCGTCTGGTTTTTCGCCCTCCGTCGCGTCGTCCCCGCGCAGGCGGGGACCCAGGCAAGTTTCTACGGCGTGTTGACGGTGAAATTACCCTGGCCGCTGTTTGTTGAGGATTCACCCGTCCCACGCTGTGGTGAGCGCTGGATTCCCGCCTGCGCGGGAATGACGGGGTGGGGTGAGGCGGGCGGTGCGTGGTGGAAATGACCCGCCGAGCGGGCTGGCAGTGCGTACTGTCTGTTTTTCTGACTTGATTTTGATCGAACCTTGAAGGGAACAAGATGAAAAAGCTGCTGCTGTCGATGTCCTTGCTGGCCAGTTCCATGGCGTTTGCCGCTGATGAGCTGCACCTGTACAACTGGAACAACTACCTGACCGAAGCTACGGCCAAGCGCTTCGAGCAATCCTGCAAGTGTAAGCTGGTGCAGGATTACTACGGTGACAACGAAGAAATGCTGGCCAAGCTGGCTGCCGGTGCCAAGGGCTACGACATTGTGGTGCCCACTGGCTTTGCCGTGCAGACCCTGATTGGCCAGAAAGCCGCTGCGCCGCTGGACAAGGCCCAGCTGGCTAATCTGAAGAACGTCAACCCTGGCTATATGGGCGGCTTCTTCGACAAGGCCAATGCTTACTCGGTGCCGTACTCGTTTACCACCACCGTGCTGGGCTACAACGAAACCCAGCTGCAAAAAGCCGGCGTACTGGACAAGGCCAATAGCTGGGCGCTGATTTTTGATCCGGCAGTGGTGTCCAAGATCAAGGGCAAGGTCACCGTGCTGGATTCGCAGCGCGAGCTGATGTCGGCGGCGCTGATGTATCTGGGCTACCCGGCCAATGAAACCGACCCGGCCAAGTGGAAGCAGGCCCAGCAGGTGATCCTCAAGGCCAAGCCGTACTGGGCCGCTTTCAACAACCAGAGCTATATCAAGGAACTCACCCTGGGCAACGCCTGGGTGTCGCTGGGCTATTCCAGCGACCTGTTCCAGGCCCAGCAGGATGCCATCAAGGCCAAGCGTCCGTTCAAGCTCGGCTTTGGCCTGCAACAGGAAGGCAACACCCTGTCGCTGGATAATCTGGTCATCCTGAAAGATGCGCCGCGCAAGGATCTGGCGCACAAGTTCATCAACTTCATGCTGGATGGCAAGAACGCCGCCGACCTGACCAACGAAGTGGGTGCCGGCAACCCCAACCAGGCGGCGATGCCGAACGTCAAGCCGGAAATCACCAAGCTGTCGGCCATTTTCCCCAGCAAGGAAGCCCTGCCCAAGCTGCAACAGCTGCAGGACCTCAACAGCAAGCAGCGTCGTGACATGAACAAGCTGTGGTCGGAAATCAAGCTGAAGTAAGCCCGCCCATGCTCACCCCCGGCCCCGTGCCGGGGGCGTGTGCCCACCATGCCAGCTGACCTTGCGCGGCGATGACCGCGCCCATTCTGCCTACGCTGCCACCTGCGCCCCATCGGGTGCCGCACTGGTTCGCCCTGTGTTATCTGGGGGTGATTGTGGTGGTCAGTCTGTATCCGTTTACCGACTGGGAAGACAGCGGCCAGCCCTGGCTGGAGTTTCTGTTTTACCCTCTGCCGTATTACCGCACCAGTTTTGACATTGGCGTCAATGTGCTCGCTTACCTGCCCTATGGTCTGGCGCTGGCCAGGGTGTTTCGTCCGGCCTGGCTGGGCGTGCTGGCGGCAGTGTGCCTGGGCGGGCTGACCAGTGTGGTAATTGAAATTGCCCAGCTGTATCTGCCGGTGCGGGTGGCGTCCAACCTGGACGTGCTGTGCAACACTGGCGGTGCCCTGCTCGGGGCTTTGCTGGCCACCGTGCCGTGGAGCGTGCGTCTGGGCCTGCTGCTGCGCCGTGCCCGTCGGCGCTGGCTGGTGGCCGACAGCAGCGCCGATTACGCGCTGATGCTGGGCGCGTTGTGGTTTCTCACCCAGATCAACCCGGCCACCACGCTGTTTGGTGTGGTGGTGATGCCAGAAGGCCTGCCGCAGCCGTTTGAATCGCCGCTGGCCAATCCGGCCTTATTTCTGTTTTTGCTCGAAGCTGGCGGCGCCATGCTCAATCTGACCGCCACCTTGTTGTTCATCGCCAGTTTTCTGGCCCGTCGTCGCGACCATGCTCAGGTGCTGGCCGGGTTTTTTCTGCTGGCCTGGCTGTTCAAGGTGGTGGCGGCAGCGGCCATGCTCAAGCCGGTCGCTTACTTTGCCTGGATCAACCCGCATGTGCTGGCCGGGCTGGCGCTGGGTGGGGTGCTCACCTGGTTGCTGACCTACGCCCAGCGCTGGCTGCAAACCGCCATTGCGCTGGTGCTGCTGGCCTTGGCCCAACTGGTGGCGGCGCAGTGGCCGCTGGTGGCCACCCACGACGACCAGCGCGGCCTGTTCCGCTGGGCCTACCATCTGACCAACATCAATGCCTTATCCGAGTTTGCCAACCATCTGTGGCCATGGGCAGCGATGGCATGCTTGCTGATTTCTGCACTGCGCCAGTTCAAGCGCGAGCAGTGGTAGGCCCACGCCGGGTCAGCGCGCTGCCTCTGGCGGCGCATGGCATACCACGCATAGCTTGTTGCCGTCCGGATCACGAAAATATGCCCCGTAATAGTCGGCGTGGTAATGCGCACGCAGGCCGGGCGCGCCGTCACATTGGCCGCCGTGCACCAGTGCCAGCTGGTGCGCCGCATCCACCTGCGCCCGGCTGCTGGCCGACAGCGCCACCATCTGCCCATTGCCCGGGTGATGCGGCTGGCCATTGTAGGGATGGCCAATCAGCAGCAATGGCCGCTGGCCACCTGGGCTGTGCCAGCCGGCCCAGGGCGTGTCTGGCTGGCAAAAGCGCTGTTCCAGGCCCAGTGCGGCCATGAGGGGCGAGTAGAACGCCAGCGCCCGGTCAAACTGGCTGACGCTGATGAATACATGGGAAAACATGGCGCGCTCCTGAACAATTGGTTTTTCTCAATGCCCGTCCGCCAGATGGTGCTCTGCCGGTTCGGCGCAGCGCCGGGCAAATTCGGCCAGCGAAATATCCAGCGCCGCCTCGCCGGGGGCCAGCACCCCGCGCAAGACTTGCGCCTGCACAGAATGACGACGGAACGGCAGTGGCGGCAGGATGAACAACTGGTACAGCTCACCCAGCAAGATATGCTCGGCCCGGCCTGTCAGCAGCCAGCCATCCTGCCGGGTGCGGCTGACATAGCCGGCGCGTGCCAGAGTGTCGAGCAGGTGGCCCAGCTCATCATAGCCCGTGTGCACCCGGCGGCGCAGGTCGGCCAGCTGCAGACTGCGGCCCTGCTGTTGCGCCTCGTTCAGTTGCAGCAGGATTTCCAGCACATGCAGCAGACGCCGGCTGTTGTTGGCCGGCCCTTGCCAGGCGCGGTCGGCCCAATAGGGCAAGGTGGCGGTGAGCACGGCACCAAACAACACCACCAGCCAGATCAACTGCAGCCAGATCAATAAAATCGGAAACGCCGCAAATGCACCGTACACCAGTTGGTAGGACTTGGCCAGATCCAGATACAGGGCAAACCCGGCCTGGGTCAGCTCCAGCAGCAGCGCGGCACAGCCAGCCCCCATCAGCGCATGACGGCGCGGGACATGCCGGTTGGGGGTGAGGCTGTACAAAATCGCCAGAATCAGCGTGGTCAGCAGCAGCGAAGTCAGCCATTGCAACAGGCCGGATATCAGCGGTGCCTGGCTGCCCAGCCCGCTGGCGCGCATCAGCCGCGCCAGGCCAGACAAGCCCCCGCCCAGCAGCAAGGGGCCCAGGGTCAGGATGGCCCAGTAGGTGAGCATCTGCCGGGCAAACGGGCGCGGGGTGTTCACCCGCCAGATGGTGTTGAAGGTGCGTTCGATGGTCAGCATCAGCGACAGCGCCGTGGCCGCCAGCAGCACCAGCCCCACCGCCGTCAGCCGGCCAGCGTTGTCGGCAAACTGGCGCATGTATACCGAAATGATCTTGCCGGCAAAGTCGGGCACCAGATTGGCCAGCAGAAACAGCTTGATGCGGGCGCTGTAGTCGGCAAACACCGGAAACGCCGACAACACGATCAGGCCCAGGGTCAGCAGCGGCACCAGCGACAGCAAGGTGGTAAAGGTCAGACTGGCTGCCACCTGCACGCAGCGGTCTTCCACCAGCAGGCGACGCACGACAAAGGCCAGAAAGCTGACCAGTTCGCGCAGGCGACGGGGCAGCAGACGGGCAAGCGCAAGGCGGGGAACGGCAATCACGGGGCGGCTGACGGAAGCGGTAAAGCGGCTATTGTCCGGGCAAGGCTGGTCTGGGCACAAGCCTTGGGTAATCGCATAACAGCGAGACTCTGACAAGCTCAGATTTTACTGAGGTTTGTTCGCCCCCGGAAGGTGGGTCGGAGGCGATGCGAGCGGCCATTTCTGGCATGATTTGGTGTTATCCAAATACGATCAAGGGTTCGCCAAATGAGCTATCTCAAGCCCTGGAAGAGTTATGCCGAACAACTGGAACAGTTGATCGGTCGAGGCATGATTATCTCCGACCGAGCCCGCGCTCTGGATTACCTAAAGCGTATCGGCTACTACCGTCTGAGTGGCTACTGGTTCGCTTTCCGCGAACGCAGCGAGCCTTTGTGTCTGCTGGATGAGCATGGCAGCAAACCGACGAAGGTGCGTATAGAGCGCATTGCCCTTGACCGTTTTGCTTACCTTAAGCCCGAGCTGTTCCACGACGAGTTCAGCATCAAACCAGGCAAGAATACCAAGGGCACTGATCACCAGAAATGGCTGGAGAAGCATCAGCAGTTGATCAAGCGCTCCAAAGAAGAATTTGTGACGCACAACCGGGACAAGTATGGCCTGCCGCTGGCGATCTGGGTGGCCTGTGAGGTGTGGGACTTCGGCGCGCTTTCGAGATTATTTAATGGCATGCGCGCAGTAGAACAGGATACGATTGCCCGCCAGTACGGCGTGAGCAATGGCCGGGTATTTGCCACATGGCTGCACAGCCTGAACTACCTGCGCAATGTTTGCGCACACCATAGTCGTCTTTGGAATCGAAACATCACTGTCCAGCCAAGCTTGCCGGCATCGGTCGAGTTGCCATGGGTCAGATCGTTTGAGGCCAATGAACGTGTGCGAGCACGGTGTTTCTTGCTCTTGAACATCACTCGGTATCTGCTGGGCGTGATCAATCCGCGGTCGAGTTGGCCAGGTCGGCTAAAGGCGCATCTGCAGGCTTTCCCCGATCTGTCTCACCTTGGCCTGAATCTGGCGGGCATGGGAGCTCCTGTTGGCTGGGAGGCAGACTGGTAAGCGAGGGCAAGAAAAAACCCCTCAGCAGCTTCTCCGCCGAAGCAGAGTCACCGAGAGGGGCCGTGTTAAGAGCGATTCTAGGCCACGCACTATGGGCCGTCAATGTCCCGGTTAATCTAACCATAACCGCGTAAGAATCCCATTCTGCGCAGGAGAGGGGCATCAAAATGTGCCAGTGGATTGCTGCGGCGTCTGGCAAATACCATGAGCCGTGCTTCGGAATGTGGTCGGCAGGCGGTTCAGGCAATTGCCCCGAGGTACAATGCCAGCTCTGGCGGCCTATGGGCCGTGCGTAGTTCTCAAGAGGAGCCTGTTCATGCACGATATCCTGGTGCTGTATTACAGCCAGCATGGCGCGGTCAGACAGCTGGCGCAGCTGATTGCCCGTGGCGTGGAATCCGTCCCCGGTTGTCAGGCGCGGCTGCGTACCGTGCCGAAAGTGTCTACTGTATGCGAAGCCACTGCCCCGGCCATTCCGGACTCTGGCGCGCCGTATGTCGAGCCGATTGACCTGGTGGAATGCGCCGGCCTGGCGCTGGGCAGTCCCACCCGGTTTGGCAATATGGCGGCGGCGATGAAGTATTTTCTGGATGGCACCACCGGGCACTGGCTGAATGGCGCGCTGGCGGGTAAACCGGCCTGTGTGTTCACCAGCACCTCCAGCCAGCACGGCGGCCAGGAAAGCACCCTGCTGTCGATGATGCTGCCGCTGCTGCACCACGGCATGCTGCTGGTGGGCCTGCCCTATACCGAACCGGCATTATCGGCCACCCAGACCGGTGGCACCCCCTATGGCGTCAGCCATGTGGCCGGGGCCAACAACGACCGGCCCATTTCCGACGACGAACGCAAGCTGGCGCTGGCCCAGGGCAAGCGGCTGGCCGAGGTGGCGCTGAAGCTGCGGGGATAAAAAAACCCGCCAGGCCCCAGGCCCGGCGGGTCAACACAACACCCTTGCAGCACATCAACCGAGAATCTTGCCTTAACGCTTGCCGTGGCGCGGCTGCGGCATGGCTTGATCGAACGCGGTTTTTTGCGTGTCGGTCAGCGTGTCGTAGAAGCGGCGGGTTTCGTCCTTCATCGCTTCCATCGACTTCATGCGCAGCTGCATATGCTCGCTCATGCGCTCCATCCGTTCCGGGGCGCGGGTGGGTGGGGTTTGCTCGCGCATTTTGTCAAACTGCTCGCGGTGCTGCTTGGCCTGTTCACGCACAAAGTCGGCATAACGCTGCCAGCCGGCTTGCTGGCCATTGCTGAGCTTGAGCGCGCTTTTGAGTTTATCCAGCCGGGCATCCACCTTGGCCGGGTCCATGGCGGCGTGCATGTGGCCCATCATGCGGCCATGCATCGGGCCATCACATCCAGCGGGGGGCATCGCCCACGCCCCGGCAGACAGCAACCCGGCACTCACACCCACCACCAGCAGACGACGCAACGAGGTACGCAACATAATCAGTTCTCCTTCACTCAGTTTGAGATGACACGGCCACGACCGCTGTCGTGATGGAGCCATTAAACGCCAGTGATGTAACCTGGGCATGTCCTGCCGCCGGCAAAATGTAACGTAGTGTTGCCAGCGCCAGACCGGTTAACTGCTGTTACCCGAAACTTGCCCGCAGGCCGGAACGGCGTTGGATAATGCCGGCATGGATACTGCTGATCATCTGCTGGTCGTTGACGACGACCGCGACATTCGCGAACTGCTGACCAACTATCTCACCCGCAATGGCTTTCGCGCCACGGCGGTGGCCGACGGGCGCGCCATGCGCGCCGCACTGGCGGCGCATGCGTTTGATCTGGTGGTGCTGGACGTGATGCTGCCCGGCGAAGACGGCCTGACCCTGTGCCGGGAACTGCGCGCGCGCTCCAACCTGCCGATTCTGATGCTGACCGCGCGCGGCGACGACCTCGACCGCATTGTCGGGCTGGAGATGGGGGCTGATGACTACCTGCCAAAGCCGTTTAACCCGCGTGAACTGCTGGCGCGGATCAAGGCCGTGCTGCGCCGGGCGCGCTCCCTGCCAGACAATCTGCACGCGCCACAGCACAGCTTTGCCCGGTTTGACGGCTGGACGCTGAACTTCGACACCCGCACCCTGCACGACCCAGCCGGTGAGGCAGTGGAATTGTCTGGTGCCGAGTTTCGTTTGCTGAAAATCTTTGTCGAGCGCCCGCACCGGGTGCTCAACCGTGACCAGCTGATGGACCTGCTGCATGGCCGCGATACCGAGCCATTTGACCGCAGCATTGATGTGCAGGTCAGCCGCCTGCGCCAGCGCCTGGGCGACGACGCCCGCGAGGCGCGGCTGATCAAAACCGTGCGCGGTGAAGGCTATGTGTTCACGGCACCGGTCAGCTTGTCTGGAGAGCCGGCATGCGACTGATGCCCCGCTCGCTGTTTGCCCGGCTGGCGTGTTTGCTGGTGGCCGCGGTGGCAGTGGCCCTGGCGGCCAGCACCTGGCTGATGCACCGTGACCGGGGCGAGCAGTATCTGCGCAGCCGCATCGAGTTCAATGCCCACCGGCTGACCGATCTGGCACGCTGGTACGACTCGCTTGGCCGTGCCGAACGCGAGCGCCTGGCCCCGCTGGTGTCTCTGCCTGGCCTGCGCATCCGCCTGGCTGCGCCTGGCCTCCGCCCGCCTGAGCGCGAGTTTTTGCCGCCCGGCGCGCAGTGGCTTGAACAGGCGCTGCATGACGCTGATCCGCAGCGCAGCGTGGAACTGCACCGGATCGAGCGCCAGCCGCCCGACCTGGATGCCCCGCCGGGCCGGCGCGTGCAAGTGTGGCTGCGCCTGGCCGATGGGGACTGGATGGTGGCGCAGGTGCGCCTGACCGGCGGCGGTCACGCGCCGCCGCCCCCGCCGTTTCTTGGCCAGCTGGCCGCCACCCTGGCAGCGGTACTGCTGGTGGCATTGATTGCCGCGCGCAGCATGACCCGCCCGCTGGACCAACTGGCCGATGCCGCCGATGCGCTGGGGCGCGACCTGAAACGGCCACCGCTGACCTTGCGCGGCGCGCAGGAAGTCCAGCGCGTTGCCCAGGCGTTCAACCGCATGCAGGCGCAGCTGCTTGAGCACCTGGACACCCGGATCAAGCTGCTGGCAGCGATGAGCCACGACCTGAAAACGCCAATTACCCGGCTGAAGCTGCGCGCCGAACTGCTCGACGAGGACGAGGTGCGGGAAAAATTCATCCGCGACCTGGATGAAATGCAGGCGCTGGTGCAGGAAACCCTGGCCTATCTGCGCGATGAAGTGGCCGGCGTCAGCCCCGAGCTGTGCGACCTCAACAGCCTGCTCGACGCCTGGCTGGCCGACCGCGCCGAACTGGGCCAGCAGCCGCAGCGCCACGGCCAGGCGCAACGCCCCTTGCGTACCGCTCCGGCAGCGCTGCGCCGGATTGTGGACAACCTGCTGGACAATGCCTACCGCTATGCCCCAGGCGATGTCAGCCTGACCCTGCATGACGAGGGCGATAGTGTGACTCTGAGCATTCGTGACCACGGGCCGGGGATTCCCGCCGAGCAGCTGGAACGGGTGTTCGAGCCGTTTTACCGGCTGGACAGCTCACGCAATCGCAGCCTGGGCGGCAGCGGCCTGGGCCTGACCATTGCTCGCCATCTGGCCCATCAACTGGGCGGCAGCTTGCGGCTGGATAGCCCGGCGGAGGGTGGGTTGTGCGCGGTGGTGTGTTTGCCAAGGCGTTAAGTTGCGCGTGACATGGCGCGGGGCACCACCACATCGCCAGCCTCTCTCGCCAGGTTTTTTGCTGGTGTCTGACCCAGTGCGCGGCAAGCCCCGCCGTTCAGGGCGGGGAAGGATAGCGCGGACGGCGTAGCCGTCCTTGCCGTCGATGGGGGTGGACTGTAAAAATACCAGTATGCAACGACTTCAAGCCTACAAATACGAATTGCGGCCAGACGGCCAGCAAGAGCGGCAAATGCGCCGCTTTGCTGGCTCGTGCCGCTTCGTGTTCAACAAGGCGCTGGCGTTGCAGAAGGCGCGCTACGAGCAAGGCAAGAAGCTCGGCTACGCCGGTCTGTGCAAGCTGCTCACCGAGTGGCGCAATGGATCTGAAACGCCGTGGCTGGCCGATGCGCCCGTTCATCCCTTGCAGCAGACGCTCAAGGACCTGGAACGGGCCTACAGCAACTTTTTCGCCAGGCGGGCCGACTTCCCGCGTTTCAAGAAGAAGGGCCAGTCCGACAGCTTTCGCTATCCAGACCCGAAACAGATCAAGCTTGACCAGGCCAACAGCCGAATCTTCCTGCCCAAGCTCGGCTGGCTGCGCTACCGCAACAGCCGTCAAGCGCTGGGCGCGGTGAAGAACATCACCGTGAGCCAGTCTTGCGGCAAATGGTTCGTGAGCATCCAGACCGAACGCGAGGTCGAGCAGCCAATTCCAAAGGGTGGCGCAGTCGGCATCGACCTGGGCGTGGTGCGCTTCGCCACACTCTCGGATGGCGCGTTCCATGCCCCGCTCAACAGCTTCAAGCGGCACGAAGCCCGCTTGCGCAAAGCGCAGCAGGCCATGAGCCGCAAGACCAAATTCAGCAGCAACTGGAAGAAGGCGAAAACCCGCGTCCAGCGCATCCATTCCCGCATCGGCAATGCCCGCCGCGACTTCCTGCACAAAGCCACGACCAGGATCAGCCAAAACCACGCGATGGTGTGTCTTGAGGACTTGCAGGTGAGGAACATGTCCAGGTCGGCAGCAGGCAGCCCCGAAAAGCCGGGGAAGCAGGTTCGGGCCAAGTCCGGCCTGAACAAAGCCATCCTTGATCAAGGCTGGTTCGAATTCCGCCGCCAACTGGACTACAAGCTGGCGTGGAACGGTGGGCATCTCATCACCGTGCCGCCACGCAACACGTCGCGGACGTGCCCTGCCTGCGGCCATGTGTCGGCGGATAACCGGCGCGCACAGGAACGGTTCGAGTGTGTTGAATGCGGTTTTAAGGAAAACGCCGATCTGGTCGGCGCGATCAACGTGCTTCGCCACGGCGAAGCGCTACTGAGTAGCGAAGGGTAGGACGATGCCCGGATCGCCTGTGAAGTGAGCGGAGCAGTCATGCTGCCAGCAGCAGGAACCCGCCGAAGCGACTTATGCCGGCTCGATGCCGGGATGAGCGCCGTAGGAATCCCCCGACTTTAGGCGGGGGAGGATGTCAAAGTTGCCATCCTGGTCTCACCCCGAGACCACACATCAGTTAAAATGCTGGCTTGGTTTGTAAAAAAATGACGAATTCATGGATGTGGGCAAGGCGATTTGCTTCAGCGGTTGAGTGGGAGACGACGCTTGAGCGCTATGTGACCACTTACAACCAGCAGATTCCGCAGCGTGCGCTCAACCTTCTTTCGCCCATTCTGGTGCTGAAAGAATGGCAGAAGAAGAAACCCGAATTGTTCAAGAAGTGCGTTTATAACCAGGCGGGACTTGACGCTCTGGGTTCTTGAGGCCACCGTAAAACATGCCCACTCAAACGCTCCCTTCCCCGCTCGCCCACGCCCTCACCCCAGACGGCCTGATTGTGTGCACCTTGCGCGCACACTGGCCCGAAGCGCTGGCGGTGTATGCTTTTGGCAGCCAGATGCAAGGTCAGGCCGGCCCTGACAGCGATCTTGATCTGGCGCTATTGCTACCCGCTTATGCCGACCCCCTGGTACGCTGGGATGTGGCCCAGCAGCTGGCGATTGCGCTGGGCTGTGACGTGGATTTGCTCGACCTGCGTGCTGCCAGCACGGTGATGCAATATCAGGTGATTACCACGGGCCAATGTCTTTGGGCGCAGCAGCCGGCAGCGGGTTTGTTTGAATGCTTTGTGTTGAGCGAGAAACTGGATTTTGACGCCGCTCGCGCCGGGTTGCTGGCGGATATTGCCCAGCAAGGAAAAGTCTATGCGTGATGATGTGTTGTTCAACAAGGCGGCCACGATTGAGCGTTGTGTGGCGCGGGCAAAAGAAGAATTCACCGCTGCTGGTGATTCTTTTGCTACTGATTTCACTCGCCAGGATGCGGCAGTGCTGAATGTGCAACGGGCGTGCGAAGCGGCGCTGGACATGGGGCAGCACTTGATTCGCCACGAAAAACTGGGCATTCCACAAAGCGCACGCGATGTGTTTGCTTTGTTGCATGCTGGCGGCTGGATTGATTCGGCCTTGGCGGTCAATCTGCAAAAGATGGTCGGATTTCGCAATATCGCCGTGCATGACTATCAGGCCTTGCTGATTCCGATTGTCACCGAAGTGATTCGTCATCATCTGGACGACTTTTTGCGCTACAGCCAGCATCTGCTTCAGCGCGCCCATAAGACCCCTTAGGCTCACCTCAAGAAACGCTAAAAATGGCCATTCCCGCCCCAACGGGAATCCCGTATTTTGATTGTGTTGGGTTTGGCTTTTGGCAAAGGCGGTTCTGGGGCGATTGTGCCAGGCCGGTCATGCACGTTTTCTGTCTGGCTGCTTGTCCGTTTCCCGACAAGCCACACGACACGACACGGTGGGTGTTCAACAAGTAGTTGATATAAATCAATATTCCTCATGGCGCGGGTTTTGCTCGCATCCCTGTCAGCACCAGCTCTTGAGGAGTGTCATCGTGGAACTACCCGTTATCAGCAGCGCGCCCACCAGTGGCTCAGGCTGTTCATCCAGTGGCTGTGGCTCGGCGCCTGATGCCATGGCGCACTTGCCCGACGCGATCCGTCAAAAAGTGCAGGATCACCCCTGTTACTCGGAAGACGCTCACCACTATTTTGCCCGCATGCATGTGGCAGTCGCGCCGGCCTGTAATATTCAGTGCAACTACTGTAACCGCAAATACGATTGCGCCAACGAATCCCGCCCCGGCGTGGTGTCCGAGCTGCTCAACCCGCAGCAGGCCGTTACCAAGGTGCTGGCCGTGGCGGCCACCATTCCGCAAATGACCGTACTGGGCATTGCCGGCCCCGGCGACCCCTTGGCCAACCCGTCGCGCACGTTTGAAACCTTCCGCGAGCTGTCGGAAAAAGCCCCGGACATCAAGCTGTGCCTGTCGACCAACGGCCTGACCCTGCCGCAGCATGTGGACGAGATTGCCAAACACAATATCGACCACGTCACCATCACCATCAACTGTGTGGACCCGGAAATCGGCGCGCAGATCTATCCGTGGATTTTTTGGGAAAACCGGCGGATTCGCGGGGTGGAAGCGGCGCGCATCCTGATTGAGCAGCAGCAAAAAGGGCTGGAAATGCTCACCGCACGCGGGATTCTGGTCAAGGTCAACTCGGTGATGATTCCGGGGGTGAACGACCAGCATCTGAAAGAAGTGTCCAAGGTGGTCAAGGCCAAGGGTGCTTTCCTGCACAACGTGATGCCGCTGATTGCCGAAGCCGAGCACGGCACCTACTACGGCCTGATGGAGCAGCCTTCGCCCACGCCGGAAGAATTGCAGGCGCTGCAGGATGAATGCGGCGGCGATATGGCAATGATGCGTCACTGTCGTCAGTGCCGCGCCGATGCGGTGGGCCTGTTGGGTGAAGATCGCGGTGCCGAGTTTACCCTGGACAAGCTGGAAGACATGCACGTCGATTACGAAGCGGCGATGCAAACCCGTCAGGAAGTGCGCGAAAACCTGCTGGAACAGCTGGCCGCCAAGCGCGCCGGCGGTGCCCCGGCCCGTCCGGCTGGCGTGGCGGCAGACAGCCGGCCTGTGCTGATGGCGGTGGCCGCCAAAAACGGCGTGGTCAGCGAACACTTTGGCCATGCCCGTGAGTTTCTGGTGTACGAAGCCTCGCCAACCGGCGTGCGGCTGATGGGTCATCGCAAGGTAGACCTGTACTGCAACGGTGCCACTGACTGTGGCGACAGCGGCGAAGGCGGCCAGCCCGCCGGGTCGATTCTCGACCAGATCATTCACGCCCTGTCTGGCTGTGAGCAGGTGCTGTGCGCGCGGATTGGCTTTGAACCGTGGGGCCAGCTGGAGGCTGCCGGCATTCAGCCCAATGGCGAACACGCCATGGAGCCGGTGGAAGACGCCGTGCTGGCGGTGTATCAGGAAATGGCAGCTGCCGGCAAGCTGGCGGCTCCGGTCAGCAAACTGGACAAGGTGGCGTAAATGGCTCTGCAAATTGTCGATCTGTGCGTCAACTGCTGGGCGTGCGTGGACGTCTGTCCCAATCAGGCTGTGGTGGAAGACATCCCACACTTCCTGATCAACGACCAGGCCTGCACCGAATGTCTGGGCGACCACGCCGAAGCGCAGTGTGCGGCGATTTGCCCGGTGGAAGGGGCCATTGTCAACGAGCTGGGCGAGCCGCTCAACCCGCCCGGCTCGCTGACCAACATTCCGCTGGAGAAGCTGCGCCAGCTGGGCCTGCTTGATCGGGAGGCCGCGTAATGGCCGAGCTGATCTTTTATGAAAAGCCCGGCTGCCAGGGCAACGCCCGACAAAAAGCCCTGCTGCGTTCGGCTGGCCACCAGCTGACCGTGCGCAATCTGCTGACCGAACCATGGACAGCGGAGCGCCTGCAGGGGTTTTTTGGCGATCTGCCGGTGGCGCAGTGGTTCAACCGCAACGCCCCTGCAGTGAAGTCTGGCGAGGTCAACCCCGATGCGCTGGACGCCAGCAGCGCGCTGGCGCTGATGGTGAAGCGACCGATCCTGATCCGTCGCCCGCTGCTGGAGCTGGGCGACGAGCGCTGGGTGGGCTTTGACCCGGCGGCGCTGGACGCGCGCATCGGCCTGAATGGCGTGGCAGTGCCCAACGGCAATCTGGAAGCCTGTTCACACCACGGCGCCGACGCGGCGGCGCATGCCGCCGCGTGCCATGCAGAGGGGCACGCACATGAACATTGTTCACCCTGACCAGGCGGTTGAACTGGCCCCCGGCGTGCACTGGATTGGCGCGCTGGACCCTCACCTGCGCCGTTTCGACATCATCCTGTCCACCGCCAATGGCACCAGCTACAACGCGTATCTGGTGCGTGGCGAACACGGCGTGGCGGTGATCGACACGGTGAAGGAAGGCTTTGCCGACGATTTTTTTCGCCGGCTGGAGTCGGTGGCCCGCTACGACGAAATCACCACCATCGTGCTCAATCACCTGGAGCCCGACCACAGTGGCGCGTTGCCCGAGCTACTGCGCCGTGCGCCCAATGCCCGCGTCTACCTGTCGGTGCGCGCGCAGATGATGCTCAAGGCGCTGCTGAAGCCTTCTGCCGGCGTGGCTCCGCCCGAATACACGCCGGTGACCACCGGCGACACCATCGACCTGGGCGGGCGCACGCTGGCTTTTTTCCATACGCCCTACCTGCACTGGCCAGACACCCAGTGCACCTGGCTGGTGGAAGAAGGCATGCTGTTTTCCGGCGACGTATTTGGTTGTCACTACTGCGACCCACGCCTGTTCAACGACCGGGTGGGCGATTTCCGTTTTTCGTTTGAATATTACTACGCCCACATCATGCGTCCGTTCCGCGCGCATGTGCTGGATGCGCTGGAACTGCTCGATCCGCTGGACATCCGCCTGATTGCCCCGGCGCACGGGCCGATCCTGCGCCACCGTCCGCGCGACTACCTGGCCCGTTACCGGGAAATGGCCACCCCGCGTCTGGCGCTGGATACCGACGCCCAGGGCGAAAAAACCCTGGCGGTGTTTTATCTGTCTGCCTACGGCAATACCCGCAGCATGGCCGAGGCGATTGCCGTGGGTGCCGAGCGGATTGCCGGCGTGCGCGTGTCGCTGTTTGATCTGGAAGGCGGCGAAACCGCGCATTTTATTGACCTGATCGAAGCCGCCGACGGCCTGGCCTTTGGCAGCCCAACGCTGAACGGCGATGCCGCGCCGCCGATCTGGTCTTTGTTGTCATCGCTGACCACGGTCAACGTCAAAGGCAAGTTTGGCGCGGCGTTTGGCTCTTACGGCTGGAGCGGCGAGGCGGTGCGCCTGATTGAAGACCGCCTGCGTGGCCTCAAGCTGCGCGTGCCGGTGGAAGGCCTGCGCCTGAAGCTGGTGCCCGACGCCGCCGAGCTGGACGCCTGCCGCACCCTGGGCGAAACCCTGGCCCGCCACCTGGTGGGCGAGGCCATGCCACGCGAACTGGACATGGCCAGCCTGTGATGACTTCGTACTGTTCCCGACCTTTTACCCTGGAGCCCGCTCATGGCCAAAGCCAAAGTCACGTTTGAAGATATCGGTGTTTCGGTCACCGTTCCCGCCGGCACCCGGCTGATTGAAGTGTCGGAAAAAGTGGGAGCCGGCATTACCTATGGCTGCCGCGAAGGCGAATGCTGCACCTGTCTGACCAAGGTGGTGTCGGGTGCTGAAAACCTGGCCAGCCCATCAATGCTGGAAGACCAGGTGCTGAAAGACAATATGGCCCCGCGCAACCACCGACTGGCCTGTCAGGCGCAGATTCTGGGGGGCGAAGTGGTGGTGCGGCCTGCCTAACTGGCCTGGGCCGGGCTGGGCGCATCGGGACTCCTGACGCCCTGCCGGCTTGCAGGCTCGCCGCGCCGTGCGCGGCACCTTATCGCGATTTGTTCAGGGCGTGTTGTGCCGGGCAAATCGCCCGGTTTTTTCCCACCCCAGGAGCAACACCATGGCGCTGATTACTTTTTCCAGCCATTTGCACAAAGACAAGACGGTGTACGCCGTCGCCGGCAGCCTGACCCAGACCATTCTGTCGCTGGCCAAGGAAAACCACATCCCGATCGACTTCGGCTGTGGCAATGGCGAATGCGGCACCTGTCTGGTCAAGGTGTCGTCGGTTGACACCAAGCGCTCGCCGATGGGCGGCCCGCTGACCGACCGCGAAATCAATGTGCTGAAAGAAATGGGCCACATCACCCAGGCGCAGATCGAACAAATGCGCGTGGACGACATTCCGCCGACCCAATGGCGGCTGGCTTGCCAGATGATCGTGCGTGACGAAGACATTCTGGTTGAATACCCGAGCAAATAAGCCCGGCACGCTCCGCCATCTGGCCTGACTGCGCCAGACGGCGGAGATGCTGCGCTGTGAGTTGGAGAGTTCTCATGAACGGTCCGGACCGCCTTGAATACCGCGCCATGCTGTACACCAGCCTGCTGCAAACTGCATCTGGCCCGATGCAGGCAGGCGATCATCCGAACCGGCTGTTGCTGGCCAGCCTGCTGGCCGGCCAGCGCAGCGGCATGGGCTGCCTGCCCGCCCAGCTGGGGCTGGAGGCCGCCGATTTCCAGCAACTCTGGCTGGACTATTTTCCGCACGCCGGTTTGCCCACCAGCCGACCGGCGGCTGTTCCCGACCGGGTGCCGGAATGGGACGAGCTGTACCAGTTTTTGCTTGATCACCGCGCCGGCCAGCAGCCGGTGGAAGCCTGGATGGCCACCATCCTCACCACCGCCTGCGCCGGGCGTGACCACCTCTGGCAGGATCTTGGCCTGGCCAGCCGGGGGGAGCTCAGTCAGCTGATTGCACTGAATTTCCCGGCTCTGGCTCAGGCCAACCAAGGTGACATGAAATGGAAAAAATTTATCTACCGGCAACTGTGCGCCCGCGAGGGGATTTACGTTTGCCCGGCACCTTCCTGCAACGCGTGCGCCGATCGACCTCAGTGCTTTGGCCCCGAATGCTGAATCTGTCCTGCGCGGCCTTGCGCCCGCAGGCTCCGCTGACGGTGGAAGCCCGCGCCCTGGCCGCGTATCTGGGTCTGGCGGTGGGCGATGCGCTGGGCGCTACGGTCGAGTTTCTCACCCCCAAGGAAATCCAGCTGCAGATTGGCGTACACCGCAACCTGACCGGCGGCGGCTGGCTCAAGCTGCGCCCTGGCGTGGTGACTGACGATACCACCATGAGCCTGGCGCTGGGCGATGCCATCCTGGCCTGCCAGGGCCAGGTAGAGCCGCTGGCTGCCGCCCAGGCATTTGACCGCTGGATGCGTGGCAAGCCAGTGGATATTGGCAATACCGTGCGGCGCAATCTGGTGCGCTTTCGCCAGACCGGCGAGCCGCACGCACTGCCATCGGAACACGACGCCGGCAACGGTGCCGCCATGCGCCTGCTGCCGGTGGCGCTGGCCACCCTGGGCCAGGACGCCGACAGTGTGCGCGCCGCCGTACACGCCCAAGCGCATGTGACCCACCACAACGCCTTGTCTGACGCTGCCTGCGAAACCCTGGTGGCAATGGTGCATGACCTGCTGGCCGGTGCCGACAAAAAAACCGTGCTGCAACGCCATGTACAGCCGCTGGTGCAGCAATACCCGCTGTTTGCCTTTCGCCGCCGCCGTTGCGACAACCCCAGCGGGTATATCGTCGATACCCTGCACGCGGTGTTTCAGGCATTTTTTGATACCGACGGGCTGGAAGACTGCCTGGTGGATGTGGTCAACCGGGGCGGCGATGCCGACACCACCGGGGCGATTGCCGGCATGCTGGCCGGCGCGCACTACGGGCCGAAAGCGATTCCGCGCCGTTGGCTGGCGGTGCTGGACGCTAAAACCCGCACGGCCTGCGAAACCCAGGCCTGGCTGCTGTTGCCGATGCATCGTTGAGTGGGCCAATACGACTTTGGTCGTATTGACGCGGTTGGCGGGTCAAAATGCTGTGCGCCCTACGTAAAAATACCTATCCTTGTAAAACGTTGCTCAGTTTCGTCTGGGGGCTGGTCCGGTGTCATTTGGCCAGTTTCTCCCAGGCGGTTGCCTGGCAAACCCTCCGTCAACCGTGTTGACACCCATACCCACAAAAAAAACAGGGGTTTTTCATGCGCAACAACCAGCCAATCACCCAAGTGGAAACTTTGCTGCCTGAAGGGCAGTTCATTTATTCACGCACCGATTTGCACGGCAATATTGTCGAAGCCAACGAGGCATTTGCCCAGATAAGCGGGTACCTTCGTGAGGAAATGATAGGCCAGCCGCATAATATGGTCCGTCACCCGGACATGCCCGAGCAGGCGTTTCAGGACATGTGGCGCGACCTCAAGCAAGGCCGGCCCTGGCGTGGCCTGGTGAAGAACCGCCGTCAGGATGGCGGGTTTTACTGGGTGCTGGCCAATGCCTCGCCCGTGCGCGAGAACGGCCAGATTGTGGGCTATCAGTCGGTGCGCAGCTGTCCGTCGCGTGAGGCGGTGCAGGCGGCGGCAGCGATGTACCAGCGCATCAAGCAGGGCGACAAGTCGATTGCCGTGGTGCATGGTCAGGTGGTGCCGGTGTGCAAGCCGCTGTGGGCGCGCTTTGTCGGGCTGGGCAATCAGTCCTGGCTGTTTGGCGGTTTCATGCTGCTGGTCAGCCTCAGCCTGCTGGCCAGCAGCCTGCTGCCCACCGAGGGCTTGCGCACGCTGTGGCAGGGCATGGGCGCACTGGGGCTGGTGTGGAGCCTGGTGTTTTTGCTGCTGTTTGTGCCGCGCCTGCGCGGCGATCTGGCCAGCCTGGATGGCTATCTGGAAAACCTGCTGACCAGCGGCAACCTGAAGCAGCGCTTTGCCTTGTCGCGCCGCGATGAGCTGGGACGGGTGGCCAGCAAGCTGGACCGGTTTATTTCTTCGGTGCAAGCCACTGTTCAGGGCATGGCAGATTCTGCCACACAGGTGCAGTTGATTTCCCGTGAGGTGGGCCAGGGCGTGGGCGGGGTCAGCCACTCGGCCAGGGTGCAAAGCGATGCCACCAGCTCGGCAGCGGCGGGTATTGAGCAAATCACCGTGTCGATTGGCGAGGTGACTTCCCACGCCAGCGCCACCCGCGAGGCCGCCGAGGCTGCCGCACACGCTTCCATCCAGGGCGAAAAATTGTCCGAACAAGCCTGTCAGACCATTTTGTCGCTGGCCGATACGGTAAAAACCTCGGCGGCTCAGGTGGAGCGGCTGGGGGTGCAGTCGGAAGAAATTTCCCGGATTACCGGGGTGATCAAGGACATTGCCGACCAGACCAATCTGCTGGCGCTGAATGCCGCCATTGAAGCCGCCCGTGCTGGCGAACAGGGCCGGGGTTTTGCCGTGGTGGCTGACGAAGTGCGCAAACTGGCCGAGCGCACCACCAAGGCCACAGCAGAAATCAGCACGATGATCAGCTCGGTGCAAAGCGAAACCGGCAAGGCGGTCAATGGCATGCGCGCTGGCGCGGTGCAGGTGGAGCAGGGCGTGCAACTGGTACAAAACGCCCAGGGCGCGCTGCGGGAAATCAACAGCCAGATGGCGCACACCATGGGCATGGTCAACGATATCAGCCACTCGGCCCAGGAGCAGGAGCGGGCCATGACGGTGATGGCGCGCAGTGTGGAACAGGTGGCCTCGATGACCGAACAGAATATGGCAGTGGTGAGCCAAACCACTGCTACGGTAGAATCACTTAATAGCATGGTGGGACGCATGCATAAATCGGCAGGGCAATCGCATGAATGCCATTGCCCTAACACCCATAAGCGATGACGCCCCAGACTATTCACCAGCCCCTGATTTGTGTAGCTTCCCGCTCTTTGGGAGCGACTCATGGAGACAGAAGGCAAGTT
>Ga0209599_10000268_pt1 | contig 36935 bp, 43 predicted proteins | sample Shrwel_input2_FT_FD_187534 | JGI IMG/M metagenome (GOLD analysis project Ga0209599, IMG submission 187534) | Subsurface microbial communities from deep shales in Ohio, USA - Utica-3 well 1 S input2 FT (SPAdes) (version 2) ...
GTGTTAGCACGTTTAGGGTCGGGTTTTGATATTGTCTCGGGGGGTGAGTTAGCAAGGGTTTTGGCGGCTGGCGGCGATGCCAGTAAAGTCGTTTTTTCGGGTTTAGGCAAACAAGAAAGCGAAATTGAAGCTGCACTTAATGCCAATATCGCCTGTTTTAATGTGGAGTCTGCCGCCGAGATTCATCGTATTAACCAAGTTGCATTACGCTTAGGCAAAAAAGCACGTATTTCGTTACGCGTTAATCCTGATGTTGATGCTCAAACCCATCCTTATATTTCTACAGGTTTAAAAGAAAACAAATTTGGCATAGCCATTGATAATGCCTTAGATGTGTATTTAGAAGCTGCTCAATTAGCAGGTTTAGCGGTGATTGGCATTGATTGTCATATTGGCTCACAATTAACCACAACCACACCATTTGCCGATGCCTTAGACCGTGTATTAGCGATGATTGATACCTTAGCCTCGCATGACATTCTAATTGAACATTTGGATATTGGCGGCGGTTTAGGGGTGCGTTATAAAGATGAAACACCGCCTACGCCTTCCGATTACGCCAATGCCTTATTACCCAAACTTGCAGGCCGCCAACTTAAAGTCTATTTAGAACCTGGTCGAGCTATTGCTGCTAATGCAGGGATTTTATTAACAAAAGTTGAATTTTTAAAACCCACTGACCACAAAAACTTTGCCATTATTGATGCCGCGATGAACGATTTAATTCGTCCATCTTTATATGGCGCATGGATGGATATTATTGCCGTCACACCGCGTACCAGTGTAACCAAAGCGTATGATGTGGTTGGTGCAGTATGCGAAACAGGTGATTTTTTGGGCAAAGAACGTGAATTGGCGATTGAAGCTGGCGATTTATTGGCGGTGTGTGGTGCAGGTGCTTATGGTTTTGTGATGAGTTCAAACTACAATACACGCGGTCGTGCTGCCGAAGTCATGGTTGATGGCACACAAGCGTTTATTATTCGCCGCCGTGAGACCATTAGTGACTTATTAGCACTTGAATCTGTGTTACCTTGAAGTCACTATAATAGGATTTACGCATTGCACTGCAATTAGCGCGTTTCCCCCCCCTCAGTCCCCCCTTAATAAGGGGGGATGCCGAAGGCAGGGGGGTAAATGTGAGCAAATAAGCGATAACCGCGTAAGTCCTAAGTAGCCAGTATTTATTAAAAGAGAGAGCCATTATGCGTCTGGAATTTACCAAGATGCATGGCCTCGGCAATGATTTTGTCGTTATTGATTGCATCACTCAACGAGCGCATTTAGAAACGTATCAAATCAAACAAATTGCCGACCGCCATTTTGGAGTAGGTTTTGACCAATTGTTATTGGTAGAAGCCCCTACTCGTCCCGATGTTGATTTTAGATATCGCATTTTTAATGCCGATGGTTCGGAGGTAGAACAATGTGGCAACGGCGCACGCTGTTTTGCACGTTTTGTCCTTGACCGAAAATTAACCCGTAAAAATAAATTAGTGGTCGAAACCGCCCGTGGCATTATTGAGCTAAATATTGCCGCTAATGGCTGGGTGCGGGTCAATATGGGCATTCCTCGTTTAGAGCCTGCGGAAATACCTTTTATCGCCGAGCAACGCGCCCTCACCTATCCCTTGATGGTTGGTGAACGTGAAGTGCAAATCAGTGCCGTCAGCATGGGCAATCCTCATGCCGTAATTTTGGTAGAAAGCGTCAATACCGCGCCTGTCCGTGAATGGGGACGCATCATTGAATCTCATCCACGTTTTCCCGAACGAGTCAATGTGGGTTTTTTAGAAATCGTTGACCGTCAAAATGCTCGCTTGCGCGTTTTTGAGCGTGGCTCTGGCGAAACCTTAGCCTGTGGCACAGGCACTTGTGCTGCCGTTGTAGCAGGCATTCAACAAGGCTTATTCGATGAACGAGTACGGGTACAATTACGCGGCGGCGAGTTGGATATTCGTTGGCAAGGTGATGGTCATCCTGTATGGATGACGGGGCCTACGGCACGCGTCTTTGATGGGGTGTTACGCATGTATGAATGGTCATAATTCGCAACTTGCCGTTTTTAGGCAAGACATAGACACATGGCTTGATATTTTAAACAGTCAGCGTTATGCCTCCGAGCATACGCTGGCTGCTTATCGGCGTGACCTCGAAAAACTTGCCCAGTTTTTAACCACCAAAGGTTGTCAAGATTGGGCAGAGTTAGACCAAGACCGTCTCACGCATTTTATTGGCCCTTTGCTGTCTACTAATAGTTTGTTACCAATTAGTGTGCAACGTATGCTGTCCGCGATTCGTGGTTTTTATGATTGGTTAGGCACACAAGCAAAGGTTAATTACAACCCTGCCAAAGCCTTTAAAATCAAACGTCAACCGCGTGAATTGCCCAAAATCATGGATGTGGACATGGTAACGATGTTGCTTGACGCACCGCCACCCGAAGGCATTCATGCACAAAAACTCTGGCTGCGCGACAAGGCAATTATGGAATTATTATATTCCAGTGGTTTACGTGTTTCTGAACTAAGTAATTGTTTATTAAAAGATTTAGATTTAAGTTCAGGTCTAATTACTGTGTTAGGCAAAGGCAAAAAAACACGGGTGTTACCTGTAGGTCGTAAAGCGATTAGTGCAATTAGAGAATGGCTGAGTATTAGAGTTGATTTTGTAAAAGCTGACACCGCCAATTATCTGTTTTTAAATGAGCGTTGTGGACGTTTTACCGAACGTGGCATTCAACAAGCATTGATACATCAAGCACAACGGGTGGGTATTCCTCAACATTTACACCCGCATTTATTGCGTCACTGTTTTGCTTCACATCTGCTAGAATCTAGTCAAGACTTGCGGGCGGTGCAGGAATTACTGGGTCATGCCAGTATAAGCACTACTCAGATTTACACGCATTTGGATTATCAACATCTGGCGCAAGTGTACGGTAATGCCCATCCAAGAGCGAAAAAACAATGATTAAACTGCTAACCTTCGATTTAGATAATACCTTATGGTCAGTTGACCCCATTATTGCCCGCGCCGAACACGCGATGATGGAATGGATTTATAAAAATCAACCTGAGCTACGGTTTAAAGTCACCACCGTTCAATTTGAACACTACAAAGAAAAACTCAGTAACGAACGGCCTGACATTAGCCATGACTTAACCCAATTACGTTTGACCACCCTGCGCCAAGTCTTAGAAGGTCATGTGGCAGGTGATGTTAATCAAATTGTCAAAAAGGCCTACGAAGTATTTCAACGTGAACGCAACATTGTTCAGTATTTTCCTTATGTTTTAGACACACTCGAAGAATTAGCCGAGCAATTTCCCTTAATTGCATTAAGTAATGGTAATGCGGATGTGCATAAAGTGGGGATTGGTCATCTATTTAGCCACCACTTTTCGGCGGCTAGTGTTGGTTTTGCCAAGCCTCACCCTGCCATGTTTCAACAAGCCTTAGCGGCTGCCAAAGTAGCCGCTCACGAAACCATTCATATTGGCGACCATCCTGTACAAGATATTCAGGCGGCTAAAGATATTGGCATGAAAACCATTTGGGTTAATTGGATGAACCAAGCATGGCCATTAGCCTGTCATCCCGATGCAATTGTCAATAATTTTGAAGACTTACCCGATGCCATTGCCAGTTTAACTCATCACATGGAAACCATATAAATGCAGATATGGGTTGATGCTGATGCGTGTCCTGTTGTGGTCAAAGAGATTTTATTTAAAGCCGCTGAACGCTTAAAAATTCGTATGACTTTGGTTGCTAATCAACATGTGCGTGTGCCTGCCTCACAACTGATTCGCTCGGTACAAGTGCCTTCGGGCTTTGATGTGGCAGATAACTGGATTGTGGAACAGTCACAAACAGGTGATTTGGTGATTACTGCCGATATTCCTTTAGCGGCGGCAGTGGTGGCCAAAGGCGTTTACGCTCTCAATCCGCGTGGTCAATTTTATACTCCCGAAACCATCGGTAATCGTTTAACCATGCGTAATTTAATGACTGAACTCCGCGAAACAGGCCAAGTCCAAAGTTATACGTCAGGCTATAATGCTAAAGATAAAGTAGCGTTTGCTAATCAGTTAGATAAATTTTTGATGAAACAGGTTAAAAGGTAAGGCGCATATTTGCGCCTTAATGGATTGACTGTTTAAATATCCAAATTAACAGGACCTACTATTTGACCCGTTTTAGCGTCAAGCAACATGATGGCATAACCGCGCGCACTACCTAAATGCATATAACGCAGCTCATTTGGCTGATAACCATAGTTTTTGGCTGCCTCTTGCATCACAGCTAGAGCTTCCTCTGATACCTTTTGGCTCACTTGTAATGGTAAAGAATTTTGCAAAATATCAGGAATTAACTCTTGATACTCTACATAATATTCAGGCATGGTTTGTATATCACCCATACCCGCTAATGCCGACATCACAATATTATTTTTTTCTTCTATATCTGTGGGCATTTTAGCACCAACTAATAATGGCTTAGTTAATGACAAAGTTTTAAATCGCTCAATTTTTGCTTTACTTAATCGCGTTGTGTCAATTTCATTGGCAAAGACCATATCCAAGCGTGTTGGAGTGGCCACTAAAAACACAGGACGTGATTGATATATCGCGTATAAACCAAGTGATAAGAAGGCGGCTTGAACAACGGCTATCACGGTTAAATCCATGCGTAAGGTTTTCTTGCCTTGTTTATAAACCAACAACGTCAATAATGGCCCTACAATCAAATCAATGCCACCAACCATTAATAATAACTTATCCGCTTTAGACATATGCATCAACGGCAAGGGATACCAAAAATAGATGATATAGGCTGCAACCGTACCAATTACCAAAAGACTAAGTATTAAATGAATAAATGAGGCTTTCCAACGTGTCATAATTCGCTCTTTGTCTTGATGTCAATTTAAAATTTAAGGTGTTTTTAGTCATTATGCTTCATGGTTTTCTGCCCATGTTTTACGATACTGACTTGGCGACACACCATACTGGCGTTTAAAGGCTTGGCTAAACGCTGTTTCAGAATTATAGCCCACACGTTCACTGACACGATTGATATTCATATCACCCAAAGTTAAATAACGTGCCGCTTGACGTAAACGATATTCAGTTAAATAGGCTAATGGCGATTGTCCCAACATATTACCAAAACGCTCGGCAAAACTGGAGCGCGACAAACACGCCAGTTTAGCTAACTCTATCACCGTCCAACCGTATGCAGGATTGGCATGAATCGCACTTAACACAGGGGCTAAATACGGGTCGCGTACCGCATTGAGCCATGTTTTACTTTGGACAGGTAATTGCTCAACATAATCACGCACACACTCAATAAAAAACATACTAATCAAGCGATTAATTAAGGTATCTCGACCCGGCCGCAAACGCTCTGACTCTAAAGCCAAAAACTCTAAACCCAATTTTAACCATGCAGGCCCTTCGCCATTTAAACCATCTTCAATCAAAATATAATCAGGCAATGACGACAACAACGGTTTAGCCATCTCACTATCTAACAAACAACGCACCGCCAACACCAGAGCTTGAGGATTGCCATGCCCCAACACCACAGGATCATAACGTGCGCCTCTAAATTCTGGCTTTAAATCAAATGCTTGACTATCAACTAATGACGATGTCTTATCAAAAAAAGTATGTTGTGCGCCATAAGGCAAAAAAATGATATGTCCCGACGTTAAACTATGCTGTTGTTGTGCTATTTGCACTTGTACTGTGCCTGTTAACACCACATAAAACACTGTTTGTTTGCTCAAATGATAACGCCAATTTTCTAAACCATTGATATATAAATATTCTGCACCACCAAAATGCACATCATCTAACAAATGGCTTAAAGCATCCATCATCTTAAATCTCTATACAAACAAAATCGAATGTGACATTACTCAATGTCGGCGTTTGGCGCAAGTTTAACGGATTTTGACAACTGGTTGTTATCGCCGCATCAAGGCACTATATCCCTACAGATTGTCCAACAAATTTTCACACAATAGCAAGTTCTGTTATAGCTTGGTTGTGTTGTTATCAAAGGGTAGAAAAACATGAATGCAAAAACACCAGACCATTTATTAGATAATGCCACGCAAAGCAAAAACGGCAAATGGAAAGATGCTAAACGTTATTTATGGTTATTAAGCCCTGCCGTGCCTGTGATTGGTATTGCTGCGCTCTCTGCTTATGCAGTTGCTCCCAAAAAATTACGCGCTTTGGCATGGGTTGGCCCTGCTTTAGTGCATGGTGTGATTCCTGCTTTAGACCGTATTATTGGTGAAGATAAAACTAATCCTCCCGAGTCAGCGATTAAAGATTTAGAAAACGATAAATACTATGGCCGTGTGGTTAAAGCCTTTATTCCTGCCCAATATGCTGTCACCTTTTTAGGTGCATGGTTGGCCAGCCGCAAAAACACCCCTGCTTTAGATTATGTCGGTTTGACTTTATCTGTAGGAGCAATGAATGGTATTGCCATTAACACCGCTCACGAATTAGGCCACAAACACGACAAAACTGAACGTTTATTAGCAATGGCTGCCTTAGCCCCGACTGGTTATACCCATTTTGCGGTTGAACACAATTTTGGTCATCATAAACGTGTTGCCACACCCGAAGACCCAGCCAGCAGCCGTATGGGTGAAAGTTTTTGGAAGTTTTTACCACGTACTGTGATTGGTGGTTTTAAATCTGCGGTTAAAATTGAGACTGAGCGTTTAGAACGTAAAGGTAAAGGCTTTTGGACTCTCGAAAATGAGTTGTTACAAGGTTGGGCAATGACGGCTGCTTTCTTTGGTGCAACTACCGCTATTTGTGGTCGCCGCGCTGTACCCTTCTTGTTGGCGCAAGGTGCTTATGGTGCGAGCTTATTAGAAGTGATTAACTATGTTGAACATTACGGCTTAAAACGCGAAAAATTGCCGAATGGTAAATATGTTCGCACTTCGCCTGAGCATAGTTGGAATAGCAATAACATCGTGACTAACTTGTTCTTGTACCAATTACAACGTCACTCCGACCATCATGCTCATCCAAGTCGTAGCTTCCAAGCCTTACGTCACTTTGAGAATGCGCCCCAATTACCCGGTGGTTATGCTTCGATGTTGTTGCCTGCCTATGTACCATCGCTTTGGTACAAAATTATGGATGAGCGTGTGATTCAGCATTACAAAGGCGATTTAAGCAAAATCAATATGGATCCAGAACAACGTGCAGTTGTCATGGCCAAATATGCCCAATTAGCCGATAACGTCAAAGCGGCACACGAAGCTCAAAAAGCGCTTGCTGCCAAAGAATCTGAGCAAGAAGAAGCACAAGCGGCTTAAAATTCAGTATTCAACACTTTATAGGGGTGGCCGTCATGGCTGCCCCTTTTTTTGCTTTAATATTCTTATAAATAGTTTTTAGGGTCACTACACTTCGCTTTACAATAGGCTACATTCTTTAGAACTTACGCGGTTATCGCTTATCTGTGAACTAAATCGCTCTAGCCTACTTTTTTAAAGGTGGCTTGGTAAAGATTTTCACAACACACTCACTTCGGTGAAATGCGTAAGTCATCACCTGTGTTTTTACCCATAGCTTAAGAGACGTAGCGCAATGACTGTATCCCCCTTATTAGCTAAATCCGTCAAATTATTACCCAAACCCACACGGCGTGTGTTAAACAACGCCAATGATCGCCTGTTTCGCGCCCGTGATTTGGTGTTGGCTGACCAAACAGCGTATGAGGTATTACACGACAATGGCTTGGTAAAATTACGCCATTATTTGCCTTTAACTGATGATGAAATTAAGGTCGATGGGCTGCCCGTCACTGTCAACAAAAACACTTATAAAGTGCCTTTAGTGATTGTGCCGCCTTTAGCAGTCAATATGCTCATCTATGATTTATTTCCTGAGCGTAGCTTGGTTAAATACTATTTAGCACAAGGTTTTGATGTGTATTTAATTGATTGGGGCATGCCCACGCGCAAACATACTCACTATAATTTAAATACCTATGTCACCGAGTTTATGCCCGAATTTTTAGCTAAAATTCGTGAACACAGTGGCCAAAAACAATTGTCTTTACACGGTTGGAGCATGGGTGGGGTATTGACTTTATGCTATACCGCGCTCACTCATGACGCTGATATTCGTAATCTGGTGATTTTAGGTACTCCTATTAACAGTCATGCTTCGGGTGCGATTGGTAAGGTCTATCAATTTATCGAACGCCGCGCCGATTGGGTACGCAAAAATACAGGCTTTAGAATTCATAATCTTAACCCACAATGGTTGCATACACCTGGTTGGGCAAATGTGGTTGGTTTTAAAATGACCAATCCGATTGGCAGTTTGATGGGTTATTGGGAGTTAGTGGTTAAATTGGCCGACCGTCAATTTGTCGTTAATCATGCCACGACTTCGGCATTTTTAGACAAAATGGTCGCCTATCCCGGTGGTATTGTCCAAGATATGATGGTACGCATTTGGATTGATAATGAGCTGGCCAAAGGTTATATGCAGCTTGGAAAATCCGAAGTACGTTTGGCGGATATTCAATGTGCATTATGGGCTGGCGCAGGCAAAAGTGACAATATGGTGACCAAGGCTGCCGTTGAGACCTTAATGGATCATGTTAGTTCACTGGATAAAGAGTTTGCGGTGGTTGCTGGCGGACACATGGGCATTTTGTCAGGCAGCAAAGCCCCCAGTGATGTTTGGCCAAAAGTCGCTGATTGGTTGGCGACTCGCTCTAATTAAACTCATTTATAGATTTTTGGAATCCCCTCTTAAGAGGGGAGTATTCATAACACATAAAACAATGACATTTCACCTATAACACTCCAACTGTATCTTTGTATCAAAAGTTTTGCTTTCACGGTGTATAATCTTGCCATTGCTTTTTAATAACTCACCGCAAAATGTAGATACTCAGTTGATGACAAATAGTGAATTGCTATTAAAACCTAGCCCAAAAATATTATCAGTCGCTCCGATGATGGATTGGAAAGACTATATAAAATAACAAATACAAATCAACAGGTTATATAAAAAATCATGGTGCATGGTGTAAATATAGTGTAAATGCGTCAAATATTGGTGTTTTTATAAATGACTGGATAGATAAATTAGACAGTCATCTAAAATAAAGACCAACGCCCTACTCATAAAAAACCGCCCAAAGGCGGTTTTTTAGCATCCACAACTTGGGCTTAATGCCCCATCGCAACATTGGGCGCGTCCTCCACTACAACCACATACCCCGTCATGATGCGAACAACAGCCTCTACGTTCTGATTTATCATCAAGTTGACATTCTTTTTTATCAAAAAATGGCTTTTTCGTACTTTGTTGCTCTATTGGCGTGGCTTGAACATTTTTGGGTTCAGTAGATTCTTCTGCAAATAATGCAAAAGGCATTGAAAGCAAAATTAAGATTAAAAATTTACTCATAGCAACTCCACTATTTACAACTTCCAACAAACCACTTATCAGGATTGAGTTCATATTCAATCTGATGAGACCCGTTCAACAAAAAATAAAAATAATTGTCGCCTTTATTAGATGCTATGAAAGCATTCGATGCTTGGTCATCACCCGCCATGTGTGCTTCAATTTCTTGGTCTGAAAACTTCACTTTAACTGACTTACCATCAATCAAGTAAGACAAAGGCAAATGGACTTCCGATTGTAGAACCTTTTCATTAAAGTGTTCGATTCGACCAAGACAACTTTTAGTGATGTACTCACCTGAACAAGCAGATAAAAAGACGGGTATGAGTAACCAAAAAGATAACTTTGACATCAACATTCCTTATTTATAAAACTCCCTCGCCGACTTTATGATGACTTGACTAGAAATTCAATACAATGTTGGCAATAAACTACCTTTGGGTGGTTTATTCAACTAAAGGAGGTAACTCATCACCCACTTCATAAATAACATATTTTTCACCATCGAAGCGATTTGCAATGCTATTTTGCGGTAACGGCTCGTCAGGAATAATTTCATTATCAACAACGGTCACAGTGATAATACGCATAATCAGAACCCTGGCAAAATTTGAATTGATAAACGAGTCAGTGTGATAGTGTCAGCACTGTTGCCTAATGTCGCATTGATGCGTAATTTTAAGCTGTCAGTCGGCGCAAACTGTTGATAAATCGGCGAATTGCCACTTGAGTTTGCCAATGCCGCGCTATTAGATGCGTAAAAATTGTACTCACTGCCCGCGCTAAAAATTGATTTTTCGATAGTGCGCCCTGCAACGGTTGTGACTGTAGAGTCATAAAGCGTTGTTGTCGTTGTGCCGTCTGTCAACAATGCGCGCATAATTTTCCCGTTTGCATTGTTTGTATTGTCCGATGCCAACGAGTATCGAATCTGACCATTTTTACCGATGTATTTAAACGGCAATTCGACTTCGCGGAGCGTGGTTGTCGATGTTGTACCCGTTACGCTATCAGCCAAAACAGCGGCATAAGCAATAAATGGAGCTAAAGGAATCCATCGCGTGCCGTTTGACCGCATCTTGACCTGATATGTCGTGTTAAAAACCTCTGTGCCATTTGGCACAGCAGTCGCTAATGGCATATCAGCTTCGGCATAACGTCTAAACTTTGGGTATCCACGAATCATTTTTTTAAGTCCTCATTATTGCCTAACTCACACATATCTTTAGAAGCAACACCAAACTTTTTTAAAATAGCCATCAATACCATTTCGACATATTTTTTGGTGTAGTTCGTACCAAACCAACCAATAAACCCACCGATAAAAACAACTACTTGAATATCAAGTTTAAATTGCGTTAATAAAGAATATGAAGCGACAGTCAATGAGCCGCATATACCCGCCTCTACCCAATCGGCTTTTCCCTCTTTAATGGTTCGCAATAACGAAATAATTATTGATAGAAAAAATGCACCTATGATGACTGAGTTATTGATTAACCAAGCAACAAAATCATAATGATTCGGGTCTTTGTACGGCATTACGCTATCCCCATCGCTAACTTGGCTCTTTTCCAGTATTCTTTTCGGTCGTCTAGTCCATTCGTGCCGCCATTAATGATTTTGGTGCACGCGGTAATGGCGTTTAAATCAGCGTGTTTATTCAAGTTTTTGCTAAACCAAAACCAACAGGCAGAAGCAACGGCGTGGTGTGGTACTTCAAGCAAGTCAGGATTTTTCAATAAAGGTAATTGCAAAGCATGGCCACACTTTTGATAGTTGTCTTTACCTGTAATCTGAATCAATCCACGACCTTTATATAACTGACCGTCCCCGTCTGCTTCGGGCGTATTGCCTAGTCGTTTGGCTAATGTTCCTGTATCGTATTTTGCTAAGTAAGCATCATTACCCAATTCTTCTAAATAACGAAATTCGCCTGACTCATGCAACACTTGCGCTAAAAACATCGCTTGACGCTGCGGCGTGTTAATCGTCCAAAGTGGCATAATTTGCGCTAGTAACGGAGCAAAAACTTCGCAACGCTTTTTACCTGCTGCTGTTTTACAAATGCCTTGTATTTTTTTAAGTTCCATGACTCACCCCAATTTTTAGGCATAAAACACGGTTAAGCCTACATCTTCATCAGTAATGGGCTTAACGATACGGATGAGCATAGATTCATTGGCAAAATTGATTTTATTGTGATTTTGAGCAAACTTAACCTCATAACAATCATCATAAAGCTGAGTAAAATCCTCTAATGATGGGTCGTAAACCTCAATCGGGATTTCTTCATCGCTCGCTAACTGGGAGCAAATGAATGTGTAAGATGTGTTTGCTCTAATAGCAAAAGGCTCTGTTGTTTCAGCCTCTGTTTTAGCAACAATAATTACCTTGTGGCTATCATTTAATGACACATTATCAACGGTTAAGCCCATTATAAAATCCCCCAAACAACCCCATTAAATCGATAGTCAGCATCTTCATCATCAACATAAAAACGCCACCCTTTGATTGGCGTGTAAAAAATCCATGCAATACCATCCCAAACCGTAATATGTGTGGCATGGCCACTCCATGCTCCTGTTGGTGATGCGGCAATAATGTAGGTATCGCCTGTAGCTGGAGAGACTGGCGGCGTTGCTAAGTCTTTGTCTTTGACAATGGCTTGAGTGAGTGTTGTAATCTTGCGTAGATTGGCATTCATGGCATCTTTCCAACCATTTTCTGCTAATGCCAAATCACCTATTAATCCAATGCCCCACAATGCTGTCGCCATTAGTTACCACCCCAGTTATTGCCCCAGTCAAAACCCCAACCAGCGTATATTCTCTCGAATGTAAAACTATGTGATTGATGTGAAACCAAGCCATCGCGTTCACTAAATATCTCAAACGTCAAATACTCAATAATTCCACCAGTATCAGCCAATTCTTCATCCATAGGGTAAGTGTAAGATGTGCCTGTAAGTCCTGTCAGGGTGCGACACAAAACAGGAGATATAAGATTTTTATAAACATTTATATTGTAAGTTACCCCGTCTTCTGGAGTGACGCTATCATCGTCCTGAGCTAGTAATGACACAGTTTGCTGTAGTCTATTACGATGCGCCCACGTGATTGTGATTTCCCCCCTCACTGAATCAGGATTGTATTCACCATTGATGCGGATTTTTGCGGGCGGATAAGGCAGGTTTTGACGTGCAACAATAGTTAATGAGTCAATAGATGCAAGACTTTCATCTAATACACTTGCTGGGGTTTCGGTAATTACTTTAGCTTCTATTATTTCGCCATCCAAATAAGCTGTACCATCAACAGCACCAAATCCCTCTGCAAAATAAACCAACGCGTTTGCTGGATGTCTTTTTGGTACTGTGTCTATCACTCCGCGCGCCACAGTTATTTCACTGTTGACTATATCAATCACATCTACACGCGCATATTCATCTTCGCAAATCAGGTAATTCCCTATTTGAAAAAGACTTAAATCCCCAGCAATCATATTTATAGATGTTGTTGTGTATTCCTCTAAAGTATCCAAACTCCATGCGTTTGCAACCGCGCAATGTGCGCCACTATCAGCTTGAACAAAATCGCCACTGCTGCCAATCCGTGTCTTTAGTTTGTAGTCTAATGCTAAGGGGTTGTCATAATGAGAGAACATGACCGCGTAACCCTCGTTTGCATCGGTTGCTTCAAGATCTGCCGTGGTCATTGTTGTTGCTATGTCGTAATAGGTGGCCTCTACAAATTTCCTGATTGTGCTTGGGCTGGCCTCCGCGTCTGGTGGAGTCCATTCATTATCCTGATTTGATGCGTAACTACCACTTGGCAGGCCGAATACATCTTCGACCGCCTCGACCGTGATTAGGCTATTTTCTAATGTACCTGTACTCACATTCACAACACGCATAATCAGCGTTGTAATGCCCAATTTTGGCCATACAAATTTAAAAACATCACCTTGCAATAAATTCCATGCAGTGCGATTAACAGTAAATTTTAATTTTGACAATGGCGTACTACGCGACAACAACTCTCGCATAGCTACTTTTTGAGCTAAAGCATCGTTGGCAATGCCTGTATAAGTGACTTTTTGATTAACGACTTGGCCTTGTGCTTGTATGTTTGATAAATCATGCACTGTGATTGATGCTTCTTGTCTTGTGGACTCATTGGTATAAATAAGCGTAATTTCGTTTACTGTCTCGCCCCATCCTGCTCTCTGAAAAGATTGCAATTGCGATATATTGGTTTGATTAAAAATAGGCAAATCATCGGGGTCATAATCAGCGCGTATGAGTTTTAATTGAAATTTGCCTGTGATGGGGTCAACTTTTAACGCGCCGTTAATATGGTCACAAATGATTTGAATAAATTTCTGAATTGTTGATTGTTGATTCCACATCAACGACAAACCAAACCCCTCTGTATGTAATTTATCAGCAGCAAGCCTAAAATTAGTATCATCAATCCCAGAAGTAGGATGTGACATCCCCCACTCTGAATCAGTCAAGCTCTGATAAATAATGTGAGCAGGATTCATGTCGATGCCAATTTCCGCCTTGGCCTCGTACCAAACCGTATCATTTTGCCAGTCTTTTTTGATGCGCTTGAGCTTGGTTGTCCACGGTTTAATGTAAGTGGTGTTTGCACAGATATTGCCGTTAAAAATCAAAGCACAGATACCGCGAAAAGCAGGTATAAATTCGCCCAATTTTGATACTAAATAACTATTTTTGGTTTGTGTTGACTCTCCCATTGCCACGGTTAATGTGCCGACAACACCCCCTTCTTTTTCTTCTCCGCCAAACAAGGATGGTTTGTTTATTGTTACGCTGCTACTGGTAGTTATTGAGCCACTAAAAGCCACTTTATCATCAATCGTTATTTCTGATATTTCATCTACAGGGCCGTGACAAAGTCCCATGTGTAAGCCCATACCGTACCAATATCCTACGGTTTGTGTCTTTTTTTTCTTACTCATGGTTTGCCTCACGTTTTTTGGCGTTTTCTATCAGTGCCATAGCCATTACATCATTGGTAGCTTCAAGCTCTTTGGTATCAATGCCATTTTTAATAAATGACGAATAATCAATTCCATGTTTTTTGCAAAACTCTCTCACCCCAGAATTGCAGTACTGCAAGGCGCGCACATCAGCTAAGATAATTCTCATACGCGCTTTGTGATGCTTGACGAACGGACGTCGCCGTACCAAAGCACGTTTGCGCCCGTGATTTTGACAGTGCCAAAAATGACAGGTATTGGCCGCCCTTCTTCTGCTGTTGGCACATCAAAATCTTTTGTTTCGGCTGGTGGTTCTGGTGATGGCGGCTTCGGCATCATCGCGTAACTGATTGCCGATGAAATAATTAAAATAGCCAAATAATAAAAAAACTGCATAAATCACCTACTACAGTAATGAACCGTTAAAGGGGTTTTTTGTGGGGATATGTGGCATACCGCCGTAATTGTCTAAATTATCAAAAACGCCGATGCACGTTAGAACGGTGTGACTACACCCTTTATATATAACAACACTGTCCCCGACTTCTAAGTCAGTAAACGGTGCATTTATTTTTATTTTGTAAAATGGATTTCCGACAATAAAACGCTTTTCATCGCCAAAGACGACAAAGCCGCCCGTATAGTCGCCAGTGTAATCATCGGTGCCGCCAATAAGCGTGCCTGTTGTTAGCTCTAATCCATCTATATCGGTAATCGTTATTGTCAAATCATGGTCGTTTTTATCAACGCCACAAGCGGTGCTATACAAAACATGAGGGCATTGTCTTTGATACATTCGTCTTAAGCCAATGCGCTGCAAGCTGCTACTGACTGGCTCACAGTTAAGCGAGGCGATCGAGTCAGACCATTCGCAATTTAATACGCGGCCTGTCCAAATCACTGCACCATCACTGTCACCGTAATGCACTCGATGCACAACCAATAAAATCACATCACTTGGCGGCGACACTCTAAACAAGTCAGCGATTGCAAAGTCTCTGACTGTTTGCAGCTTTAAGTTGTTGCGCCCTTTTTCAGTTGTAAAATCAATGCTGCCGCGCTTGATTAACGTAGGCTGATAAGTATTACCATCGTAAGTAATAGCACTCTTGGCACTGGTAAAACGGTAATGTGTTGAGTTGACAGTAAAGTGATACATCTCAATCGGCTCACCACTTTGCATACTCAATTCGCGCGCATCATACGTCATTGTTTACGCTCCTAAAGTTTGCCTTAACATCGGCATAATCACCCCATGACCAAGCAATCTCGATGGCATCTGTATCTAATCGACCAAACATCATAAAGCTGATTTTTTCGACATCATCGGCAGTCACAGACACACCAAGTACACTATCTAACGTGAGCCGTTCGACAGACGCACTGATTACAGCACTGTCAACAATGCGGCGGTAATAGACATTGCCATTGGTCAGCTCAATGCGAATATCGCGGCGGTTTACCGATTGGTTGTATAGCGTTGTGTAGTCAATGTTTAGTATGTCTAAAGCTGTCGATGACAGGGCAACAAAGGTTAAATCGGGCATAAAAGACGGCACCCAAAGCGCATTTAATCGACCTCGCCTTGAGTATAAAAATTTTCTAAAATCGGTTATTTTTTGGCGACTATCTAAAGCCCATGCGTGACTTTGAACAAAAACAGGCAAACTACTTTCATCATCTCGATAAACACCACCTACGCCAAAATCAACGATTTGCATTTTGCGCTGATAGTCCAATGTGATGTCTTGCATCCAATTTGACGGCGTTTCTAAAACATCGTAGCCACGATATTGCGTTAATGTGGCCGCTGCGTAACTACTTATGTCATCGCATAAAAAACGCACCACACCATAAATAGCACTTCCAGTAAAACGGCTAATTTGTTGGTTTTGTTCCAGGTATGCTGTGCGTAATGGAATAACTAAGGTTTCAACTGGCCATGTGCCAACCACAGCACTAGATAGATTTAACTGCGTGGCTGTCAGTGTTGAGATATTTATAATTAAGCTGCTGCCATTAGCTGACAGCAATAATGCCTTGCCACCTGCTACAAAATCACGGCCTACGGTGTCAGCATATACAGCAACATCACCATTGCTGATTGCGCTTGTGCAGTGTGTTGAATCTGTCCAGACTGGCAAATCCCAAGACTGAGAACCATTGGCAGAAATAGCAGCTTCTAGTTTTTGGCGTTCTAATAACGTAGGCACTAAAAAGCCAAACTCAAAGTATCTACGCGGTGTTTGACGCAAGGCAATACGCTGCTCGCTACCATCGTAAGCGAGCAGTACATCGGTTCGCCATTCAAGACGTTCAATGATTGGTGATGACCAGTTAGCAGGAGTTTTCCAAAGCATAAATACCTCAATTATGGGTAGTTTATGCGTTGATTAGTGATGGGTCAGGCTGCGACTAGCTGATAGAAACACCTAGGCAAAGGCGTTTTTCTACCATTTTTGAAATGGCGGGTTGTCTCTCTTAAAATCTTCGGCTTCGCTTTCAGTCATCGTTATTAGGCTACATCTACAGCCATAACGAACATTTCGCCAATGGTCTAAACATAATCCTTTAAACTTAATACTATCCATTTTAAATACTTGATTATTTAGAATTTTGCACTCTCTTGGTGATAAATTGTCATCAACTGGACTCCATAAAGCATGGGTAAAAATAGGTGTATATTTTTTATTATGTTCTATTTCATGAAAGAAACAAAATCTATTAAAAAACCAAGCGTTATAATATTGGTCATTATCAAATCGTTCAAAATCTATTTCAATATTTGGTGTTGCATTTTTCAATATTTCTTTTGTTTTGTTGTTAATTTTATTATAACTTTCTGTTCCTTTTTTAAAGCAAAAACTTAGTGCATATAGAAAAACTAAAATACTCGTACTCCGCTCACCTGATTCTTCTTCTAAATAGTTTAATTTTTTATTGATAACCTCTCCTTCTAAATTTGAACTAACACCAAATCCAAAAAATTGATGTTTGTCTATCATTATGTTTCTTTCTTCTTGTGTAAATTCAGAAATCCACCAATCCCAAAGACCATAGAACCGAATTTCACCTTTATAAATTTTGTCATCCATAATCAAAATCCTTATTGAAAAGCCGTAATTGTTCTATTGCATCGCTCTTTTGCTACTGCTTCGGCATTTTCACCAGTAGTTGTTAATGTTGGATATGCACCAACCTCTTTGAAATAGGCGATGCCACGAGAAACACAGGCTTCTATTTCATTGTTTTGTGTATTTCTTCCTTTTGAGTCGCCAATAATAGACTTAATAACAAAAACAACAAAAAGGATTAAAGCCAAGCTAGTCACCCAGTTATATTTCATTAGGAACTTATTTATTTCACCCATATCCATATCACCCTAAAAGCTGTTTAATAGTCCCTGAGTTACGCTCGATTAAATTCACAATGACTTGTTCGCCACTGCTACTGCTTAAATAATCGTGCATCATACTTGGGTCAATGTTGTTTATAATTCTAACACCACCACCTTGTCCACCCCCATTAGCTACATGACGCGGGTCTTTTTGCGTCAAGACTTCTTCACCGCGTTGCAAAATTGCGGGTACTTCACCTGGTTGAAGTCCTGCAATGCCGCCAACATGATAACGAGGGGCGGCTAAGAACCAAGCTGGATTGGCGGTCGTTGTTTGTCCTGCACCACCAGCAATCCCCCCAGTGTGTTTCTTGCCAACAGATATTCCTCCGCCAACCATCTCAACAGGGACACCAAACGCCTTTAACACCTGAAATATAGCCAATGTCGCTAACGCATCAGAAGCAACTCTAGCCATTGACTGAGCAAAACCACGGGCAAAATCTTTAATTGCATCGCTGCCCGATTTTGCACCGCTCGCAATATCCATAAAGAAATCACTTAAGCCTGATTTCAAAGCCTCAACACCTGTTGTTTTTAGTTTCTCGTTGGTATTGGCAAAAAACACATCCATATTCGTTGTGGCTTGAACTGGCAATTCTGCCATTTTTTGAGCCAACTCATCAAGAAGACGTTTTGTTTCTGGAATATCATTAACATTCAATGAACGTATGCGCTCTTGATAAGCGGCCAATCCAGTGACTGTTTGCTCATTGATAAGCTCGGTACCTAAGCGTGCATCGGCGTTGCTGATTTGCCCACGGTCTTTTAAGACTTCGGTATTTTTAACTTTGCTTGCTTGCTGCTCAGTAAAAACCTTAATTTCTTCGGCAATGCGGTCTAGGTTGTTTTTTGCTTTTTCTGAATTGATTAACCCATTAACCAAGTCAGTTTTTTCAGCAATAAGCAAGGCCGCTTCTGCTGTGTCACCAAAGCCATCTAAAGTTGATTTTTTAAAATCATCAAGCTGCTTTTTATATTTATCAACAATCTCTTTTTCTTTGACATCAAACTTATTATTAACCGCCTCAAACTTGGCATCATCAAGCTCAATGCCAATTTTAAGGCTTTCTTTTTTAGCATCGGCAATGGCTTTGCCCAAGTCGATTTTATTTAACTCTAAAGCTGTTCCTTTTGCGGTTTCCGCTTCTTTACGCTTGGTTAATAAGTCACCTTTTTTTGTTGGGTCATTTTCGGCTTTGATTTTAGCGTCAATGTTGGCAAGTTCGTTGTTATGAATAGCAGTAATAAGACGCGCTTTTTCCGCATAATACTTACGCATACCGATTTCTTCGGCATTAAAGCGAGCATCTAAAAGCTGTAACTCTGCGTCAAGTTCTGCTTTTTTAATAGCAAAATGGTCGGTTGATGATGGTTTTTTGGGTGTTTTTACCGTCCCCAAGCCTTTGTCATCGGCCTTTGGTTTATTTTTTTCATTATTTGCATTGATAGCTGCATCTGCAAGCTCATCGTAAATAGCTTTTGTTTCATCAACTGTTTTTTTGGTTTGGTCTCTTAATTTATCCAATGAGGCTTTAAACTTAGCCCCAGCTTCTCCTTCTGGCGCAATTTTAGCGGCAACAGACATCAAGGAGTCTGCCAAGCCCTCACCAAAAACAGGCAAATGACGTGCTGCATCTGCTATGGTTGCGACAACCATAAAAAGCATAGTTTTAATTGTTGTTATTGGATTGGTTACTGCAAAAAAAACAGACTCAGCCAACAACTTAAATCCGCCAGCTAATGTCTGGATTGTTGTGTGAATCCCTCTTGCAAGCGCAATACCAGCAAGCTCAACCTCTATAAATTGCTCCCTCAAATAAGTACCAATTGCCCAACCCGCCATAGCCGAGCCTAATACAGCAAACACTCCTGTTATAGATAAAAGTGCTGTTCTTAGCCCAGTAGCCGCCATTGTTGCCTTAACAAGATTTACTGTTAGGGCTATAACCTTAGTTATCATTGCCGCAATAAAACCAACAATTGCAGGCGCAAACGCAACAGATAGCGCAATCCCAACTAATTTTGCAGCAAGCACAATTTCATTAAGGTTGTCTCTAATAGCAACCAGCGCACCAATCATTGCATCTGATAAGCCAATCGTTTTATCAATATCAACGATTAGCAGCTTGAGAGCCTCGCCTGTAGTTGTTGCTGTACCGCCAATCGTTTTGTTCACTTTACCAAAAAGCGCATCTACCTCTACACCTTGTCGAATCAAACCATTAACCACGCCTTCGGCAGTTATTTTCCCATCTGCACCCAATTTTTTAAGCTCGCCACGGGTAACACCATAACTCTTAGCAATCGCATCAGCTAAAGCAGGGGCTTGCTCAATAATTGAATTTAATTCTTGTCCTGCCGCGCTAAAGTTACCGCTTAACGCTTGGCCAAACTGAATAATTGCACCTTCGGCTGCTGGCCCTGTACTGCCAGAAATAGTGACCAACTTAGAAACAATATCAGTTAGACGAGTATTTAAAGCCGTATTTGCACCTTCTAAGTTCTTAGTGCCGCTTGATAACTTGCTATAAAGCTCAACGGTCGGCGCAAGTGCCTGTAAATTATTCTTAGCAATTTCTCTTAAATCGGCAGTAACTTGGTTAAGCTCTTGTTGACTTGATGTGACTAGCTTCAACTTTGACTCTAGGCTTTTTGCTTCGTCTGTAATTCGCACAAAACCCATCGTAGCCATCATCAATCCAAATGCACCGACCAACTGCATAAGCTGCGTTTTAGCATCACGCAATGCACTAGCAAAACCATTCAAACCAGAAGATGCGCCGCCTAATCCACCTCCACCGCCTGAACCTCCACCACGTCCACCACCTAATCCACCTCGACTAAAAGCAGTTTTTAAAGCGTTTACCTCTGCTTTAAGTGCGTTTAATGCAGCAATTAGACCTGTTGACATTGCATCAACATTAAGACTAATTCTTAATGCCATAGGCGATGTCATGCGAGCAATAGCAGCTCTTACTTGTGCTTCTGCTGCCTGTAATTGTTGTGCTAATTTAGCGTGATTTATTCTTAATGAGATAGGGGCAAAGCTGCCTAATGCGTTTTGAATTTGTGGCTTAATCGCGGCTAAATCTGCTCTAATGCTTGCTGCATCGGCTTCTATTTTGACTTTTATTTTTTCCGTAGCAGAACCTTGCAGTGCATTACGCACCGTGGTCTTTAGGTTTTGAATATCGGCATTAAGGCCGCTAATATCTAAGCCGACCTTAATTTTAACGTCTTGGCCTGCTTGTTTTACGGTATTAACAAGACTTAATAACTCAGCTTTGGCTTGAGTTGCTGCTGTTTTTAACTCTGAAAACGATGCGCCAATATCAAACTGTAATTTCATGTTAGCTCCTGCATCGCTTTTTCAAAAGATTCTTTGTCAGCCTGAGCCAACCTTGAAGCAGTAATAGATTGCATAAAAAAGGCTTGCTCTCGCCGTTCACAAGCCTGTAAAAAGTATTTAAACCGCGCTAAGGTATAATCCAATATATCGCTTAGTCGGTGGCCGTTGGCGATAAGACACTGGTATCCATCTGCCCAGATTTGTTCTTGAGTAAGTTTTGAGGGATTTTTGCTTTTAGTGAGCCTACTCTTTCGACAATCATCGGGAGCAGGTTCTGGACGAAAAAATCAGAGTTTACTTCAATCACACCACCCACTAAATTGACAAAATCGTCAGGGAACATATCGTCAATTTTTTCTTTATCAACCGCAGGACACGCAACGCAAACCAAGTTTACCAAATCGTCATAATGCTTATTAATCATTTGCAAGATGCCTTGGTTAAAGTTATCTTTATTTTCAGATTCTTCGGTTTTGTCAGATTCTTTATTTTCAAGCATAGAGAAAATTTGGCCGATAATTGGTTCAACAGCTTCGCTAAATACTTTTAATTTAGCCATACGCATTGGCTCTAAAATGATATTGCCTGTGCGTGTTTCGGTGATAATTTGGGGGGTAGATGGAATCATATTAATCACTATCTCTAAAAACTAAATCCAAAATTACTTCGTGCTGTGTCTAATGTTAGTTTCAACCCCATGTAGTCTTGCCAAATCTCATACGTTACGCTTGTAACTCCAGCATGACTAAATCCACAGCACGGCAGGACAGCCGACTCGCTAACACTGTTAGCTGTTGCTGCAATAACCGTCGTGCCATTAATTTTGACAGCGACAGTATCGTCTGTTTGTCTAATTTCAATTTTAAATTTCGTGCCTTTTGACGCTGTGACACCAGTATCAATAAACGTACCATTAGCCAAACGTAAACGCCAATTCGCGCTGTTTGCATCCCACATGACAAGAGCAATCGAGCCTGTTAATCCCACATTTGATGGATGATCAGCAACAATGCCCACAAAATAACTTCCAGTCGTTGCGGGGGATTCGGCTGTGACGGGTATGTAAATCTCTGTTGTAAAATCAATCGTGTTGTTTTGTTCTAAAAAGTTAAATAGCGTTGTAGCTGTTTTGTTCGGGCAATTAGCGCGATAGTAACCACCATTTGTTGCATCAAAAGTACGAATCCCGCCAATCCAATTTAGAGCAGCCGCCGATATTGTAGCAACGGGTATTTCGTCAACTCCGCTTATCACCGATGCGTAGCTTTTCGTATCTTCAACATTAAAAAAATCATCAAAAACACTTAAAGAAGACGCACTAGATTTTGTCGAAAAATCAGCAATGCCTATGTTTGTTTGTGCTTTGAGCTTTTCATCTGATGTTAATGACTGATTGTCATCAAATCGCACATATCGTTGATTTGCTACGGTTGACGACAATAATCCATTGATAATCCAAGACTTGAGTAGGCTCAATAAAGAAGGCTTAGACTCATAAATATCTAAATCGTCATTATATTGCTCAACTAGCATTAACTCATTGCCGTCGAGGGATACAACATCTTTACCCTCCATCGACAAATCAAGCATGGTTTTTGCCATATCCATCACCCAGTCAATGCTAAATAATCACCATCATTCAATGCAAATAAATTTCCGTCATTTAAGCCAAGGACATTATCGGGGGCTTCCCCCGATATTACTCCCCCGATGCTAATAACACCTTAAAGAATTTAGATACACCTGTGCCTGTTTTGCTGTTATCACGCAACACAGAACCCTTGATATTGATTGAGCTAAAATCGTTTTTGATTAAGTTCAACATATCCCCCGCACCAAGTTTTGCACGATGAACCGCCAAATTAACAACCCGTCCTTCTTTGGCCTCATTCAAGCCTTCAAAGTAAATTTCATACTCATTCGATTCGGAGGTTAACGCCTCGACAACATCATGCCCTAATGATGTATAGCTAATTAAAGCGGTATCGCCATCTGCTAATGCGCCGCCCGATAAAACGGTAATACCACCACTAGAAACTGTGTAATCTGTGCCTGCCGTTAATGTTGTAGAGCCTTCTTTTACGGTGATTGTTGCGCCCAAATCCATAGGCTTGTTGGTAGGGATAAAGCCACCGACATACGCAGTATGCGATTCATCAACTACAGAACCAGAAGAAACCGTTGTTGCGGTACCGTAAAATGCCCGTGCCAAATTCGTTTTATCCAAATCCAACAACGTCATAGCCAGCTCAACACCAGTAATACGGCGAACCTCAGAAACAGTGCCGCCGCCTTGGGTCGTGAAGTCTTCTTGTTTTTTGACATCTTCGGATACAGCTAAATCCAAAGCTGAAACATTCCCGATGTGTAAACGCGCAGCAGCAGCTCCACGAATACGCACAAATACACGGCCAACACCGTAATAACTGTAATCACCTGCTTGTAAGCCCATGCTCATATCCTCTTAAGGTTCACCGCGCACGCTTTTGCGATGTGTAAAAACCAACGTAAAATAACCAAAGCCGTTTTGATAAACTGGCTCTAAAGAACCATCAATCCGTAACTGTTCTGTTTTTGGCAAAGGCTGCCAACCCATCAATGCAAGAATCACTTTTTCAAGTACAGGGTCTGCCAATTCGCGTGTTCCAAACCGTGAATCATTATCTTTGGCACTACGCGCAACCACCACAATCATGTACTCATTGGTGATTGTGCCAATTGTTCTGACTGTTGGCGCGGCTTCCTCTACTTCGCTTATGCCATTGTAAGCAACAAATACCGTTAAATCGCCCTGCGACTTGTCCTTGATGTTGGCCAAATCAGAGCCATGCTTAACTTTTGGCAATGGCGACATTGCTGCAAACTTTGTTTCTAATCGCGCAATAATCGCATCTTCAACTTCGTAAAATAGACTCATAACTGACTCTCAATATGGTCCTGCAAGGCTCTTACTGTCGCTTTTAGCCAGTCTTGAGGTAGTACGACATCATTGCCAACAATCGGCATAAATAATCGACTTGGAATAACAACTTGCTTGACAAATACCGCACGATTGCCAATAAAAAAACGTAATGTTTTGGCGGTTCTTGGCCTGATTACTGCGCCAAAATTTTGAACTTTTGCCTGTATTGCATTTGTTCCAATAGAAACGGAATCGCTTTCTGCGTTATATGTTATTGAGTTTTGCAATAATCCTTTATCACGCAATGGCTGTCCGTCTCTATATTTTAGAGGCTTCCAAGCATCGCCATAGGGTGATGTACTATTCTTAAACCCTAGCTTGATACGATTAGTTAATACCCTACCGATTGTGGCCATCGCTGGCTTGCCATCACTACAAGCCGCAATAATTTTATCGAGCGAGGCGTAAGCATTGCCCTTTAAATTGAACGTAATTGCCACAGCTAAAACCCTGCCAACGATTCACGACTAAAAACACGCTCTTCCGCATAATAATCAACACCGCCACTTGGGTTGGTGGGGGCGACAATGGTGGTCGATGGTAGTTTCATCATGCCTTTTGCAATGTCTTTTAAACGCGCAATAGCATCGTCATAACGCTTACGCACTTCATCTGGGGCGTTGTCATCCCACAGCATAAAGCGCGTAATGTCACACGAGATATATTTGATAATTTGAGGAACTGGGCTGAGTGGAACTTCGTATTTAGCGGACACATAGCTATCAATTAGCGCATCAGCATCAGCAATTGTTGAATCCAATGTGCTTGTATCGTCATCGCCATCATTGTCATGGTCGAGCAAATCATCCATCTCACGCTGACCAAAACGCTGAACTAAGTCAGACTTTGCACAATAGGCCATGATTAAGCACCCTTAGTTAGCGTATCAATGTGTTGCTGTAGCAACTCATCACGAGCCTTGGCACTTAACCGATTCCATTTGCTGATAGTTAATTCACTTTTTGCAAAAGCATCAGCAACGATGTCACCTAATGCTACTTGTTTGCCATTAACATCAATAAGCGATGGCAGCTTGCTACTTCCAATTAAGCCTTGCGCTTCGCCATCTTCTGACTTTTCTTGAGGTGTTAAATACTCTAAAACAAGAGCATTACGCTCAGAATCAGACAAATCGTTCCATTTTTGGGTTGTGAGTGATTTTGCGGCAATCACAGACTCAATAAGTGAGCAATTTGGCGACACCACATCTGCTTTTGGCGACGCATAAGCAATCACAGCACCGTTTTTTAACAGGGCGTTAGCATGATTATCATTCAGCAACAAAACCTCACCCTCTTTGTAGAGAGTGCCGTTGTGCCGAATTGTGCGTTGTGCAATAAACTCTTTCATTGTTCAATATCTCAATAAATTGCTCATCCATGAGTAAAACCAATCAAGCAACGGCATTTTCAAAGAAGTAACCAAGGTCTTTAGCAATGATTAACTCTTTGACTGTTTCGCCAACAACCACTTCTACACCGCCGCGTAATCCTATTTTTTGATTAGGTAATTGGCCAGCAATACGGCCTTGATATTGAGCCGTAAAGCCGAATGTCGCTCCGCTTTGCGTATTTGCAAAACGATTGCGATTTAATAATGCAGCGTGTTTGCCCCACACACGAACAAAAGTAGGAGTTTGACCAGGCTTGGCAGTATTTACCCAGCCTTGACCAACAAGCACTTCTTCTACTTCGAGTAGTTCGGCCAATTGTTGGCGCGTGATTGTGCCTTGCTGACCACTGTTGCCCAAAATAGAGCTAACAATTTGTGGATGTTGGCGAATAAAACGCCAAGTATCGTTACCAAAAACAATGATATTAGGGCGTTGTAATGGCACGTCTAACGCTTCTAGAATCTGTTCTCGTGGTTCGCTATTTGTATAGTCAGACCATTGGTCATTGCCGCTCAATGTTTCTTTATGACCGCTGTTATAAGAGTCATTACTAAACACTAAATCAGCAACACGCTTTTCGCGGCGCAACAAAATCAAATCAGTCAAAGCCTCGGTCGCATGATTGACAGGACTTGGCAAACCAGAAGCAGCCGCCTGAGTAATGTCATCATTTGGAATATCACTAGATAAACCGTGGTCTTGGGCAATGCCAGCTTCTTCTGTCGAACCAAATTCAACTTTGTTCGGCGTGCCTTTGCGACCCACCAATGTCTCAGGTAAGGTAAAACGCTCAGACTTTTCATACTTTTGGTACTTAAATTCTTTGGTTGCAACAGGAACACGAGGCAGCACCATTTCAGCAATCATTGCTGGGTTTTTGTATGCGAGTGCAATACCAGTTTGTACTGCGTTAATTGGAAACGGCGCAACATTTGGCGTATTAGTACCCATAATGTGTTAGCTCCTTAAATAGTTGATTTTTGAATGTGTACCGCGCCTAAATCGCCGCTTACACCTGATAATTCTGCTGTACCGATAATGCTCACACGGCGGCGATAACGAACTTCTAATTTGCCGCTAGTTGTGGCTGTACCACCTGTATTGTTGATGGTGTTGGCGGCAGTAATACTAAATTCACTGGTCAAATCACTTAGGCCAGTTACCGTACCTGTGCTGATTGGATAATACAAAACCGCTTCAAGCACATCAGTTGTGGCAATGCCTGTTACCGTGATATTGCCCGCACTACCGCCATTGACCACCGCCGTTTTTTCACCAAACAATGCTTCTGCACTGATTGCTTTGCCGTCCGCATCACTGGTGAGTCGGTCGCCACGGGTTACAGTTCCGCCATAAGTCACATCAGCAATACCCGCTTTAATCACATCAATCGAGTCACCGCTTGCGGCAGTTGCGCCTTTTGGTAAGCCAGCCACACCAATAAATTTGTCAGTAGATGCGCTTGCCTGTAGTGCTGCACGGTCTGATGCACCGAATTTAACAAGACGGTATTCGTTGATTGTGCCACCCGCTTCGTAGGTCTTAGTTAAGCCTTCATTAGAATTCAAGATGTATTACTCCTGTGTGTCTTTGCCAGACTGCACAACAGCAGCGGCTTCTGAAAATGAAATTTCGTTACCTGTTGCTTTTTGTTTGGCAACATAGGCGGTAATCTTTTTTTGGATTTCTTCTGCTGTTAAATCAGCAGGGGTTTGAGAGCCATCACCTTTGCTATGTTCAGCAAAATCAATAATCTTTGGCTGATTTGCCAAGAAATCAGTCATAAATTGACGAGGGCTAACTTTTTGAGCTTTGTCGCCTTCACCAAATTCGACTGTTAATGTTTCACCATCAAGCGAAGCCATAAACTCAACAAGGCCAACTTTTTGAGCAGGCAACACTTTGCCTTGCTTGATTAAATCATCAACTTGCAAGCCGATTTCACGCTTAGCCAATGCAAGTTCGCGCTGCTTAATAGCTGTTTCGCTTTCGCTAAAATTAACTGCTTTGGCTTTTAAAGCCGCATTTTCGGCTTGTAATGCCGCAATTTCTTCAGGGGTCATGGTTGAGTCCTGTTTGGTGTTTTCAGTAAAACTGGGGGATGGCGTTGCTAGTGCGGCGTCACGCTCTTGACGTAAACGCTCTGCATCTTCAACAAGGTTTTCAATGGCATAATTAGGAATAATACTGTCAGCTTCTTCCATGCCTTCTTTAGCAATCATTTTTTCGCGCAATCGGCGAAAAATCCCTGCTATGTTTGATAGCGTCCACGGCGACATATCACCAAATTCAACAACACCCTGCTCAGCTTCATTGAACTGCACGTCTTTTAAACCTTTTAGTGCAGGCGGCATTGCACCTAAGAAACCGACATGGCGCAGATAGAGCGTGCCTGGCTTTGGATTATTCGGTGAGTCTGGCAAGTACCACGATGCAGAACGTTTTTTATATTTACCTTGCTCAACCAAGTCGGCAAATTCAGCGTCCACTTGTTTAGGATGTGCCAATACCACACCATCATCAGTTAGCTCCAAATGGTCAATCCAACCAAAGGCTGGGTGATTGTCTTTGGGATGGCCAATAACAACAGGAGCTTCGTGCAGTTTTGGGTCATATGCAGCAACAGCCGCCGCTAATGCCTTTTTATCAAATGGCAGTGTTTGACCGTTAGTTGCTGTGTGTTTGCCTGAGCGGAAAATTTCAATAGCTTGCATGGTTACATTGCCGCCTCTGCACAAATAAAAAACTAAAATCAAGAATTAGTCTTAAATTTATGCTTATTTTTAAGCGTCATCACCCTGCGACTGAATGAAAAAGTCAATCCGCGAACCTCCGCAAAGGGGTGCGGGTAAAAGGTGCGGGTCTTTAAGCTCTGTTTTTAGGCAATAAAAAACCCGCACTGGGCGGGCTTAATTAAACAATGTGGTTAAGTAACCAAATTAAATGATTTTCTTTTTAATTTTCTTCAATTGCTCACGACCCATTACTATTGAGTTGTGCTTGTCTTGCCTCAATGATTCTATTTCTGACAAAGTCAAGTCCTGAGCGATGGATTTGCTTTGTAATGTATCGCGCTTCTGACTCAGTAAGCCACGAAAAATCGTAGCCAAATTGCTCATTCCACCACCTCTCTAAATCTTTACCAGCAGCCTTTCTAAGTTGCCCAAGAGTCGCCTTAGTGATACTAAGTTTAGCTGAATGTGGCTTACCCATCAAGGCAGAACTACCAATAACAACTCCACCTTTTGATTCTATATAGCCTTTTAAATCCGCCAATGTGCCACCTTGAGTAATTGCATCATCAACTAAAAAATAGGACGAACCTTGTATAACGCTACCATCAAATGATACTTTTTTTACCAAACGGTCAAAACCATCTGCACCAGTTCTATGCGCTCTATTTGCCTGAACAATACTATCGTCAATTTTTACATCAAGGTGATGTTCTAATAGCAATGCAAATGCTGTGGGCAACTGATTTCTCCCAATTATTTCCTCGGCATGAACTGAGACAACGATAGGATTTTTAACTTCCATTAATTTTGATTTTATTTCCTTTAGCGCATCAAAAGTTAAATAATCATCAACAACTCGTATAGCTGCATCTATGTCTCCAGATTTTGCAACAATATAATCTTTATGGTCTGCTATTGTACCTTTAGAATTAACAATTACAGTATCAGGAAAATCACCCCACTCAGTACGAACTGGTTTCATGTCAGGCTCAACAAGACTTTTAGGCTCTGACATTATACCATCCTTGGTCAGTGCATTTGGTTCTGTTGCTGTCGTTTTCGCTGGCGGCATTATATCCGCTTTAGGAGGCACACTCGCAGGAGACGATGCAGGCGAACCAATCCGCTTTGCCTCCGCCTCAACCAACATCAACGCATTTTCAGCCGCATCTCTTAGGTCTTTATCCTTAATCGCCCGCGCCTTTTCTGTAGCTAGTTTTTGCAACTGCTCATAACGTGCTTGACCCGCATTAAAATTGAATCCAGGGTCAACACCTTTGGGGATTTTTTCAACTAAGCCTGTGCGTGGGTTTTTCCAATCCCGATACTCTTCTTTTGCGTCTGGACTGACTTCATAGCCTAAGTCTTCTAAGTCTGACTTGCTAAATTGGATGACTCCACAACGGCAATTCCAGCCATTAGGAGGATAATGAGAAAACCAAAACGGATGGCTAACAGGGTAAATTTTATTGTCCCACGCTTTGTGTTCTTCCCTTGTCCTGTAGTCATCAATAGCGTTATACATCAAATAAGGCGCAATACGCTCCTGCTCTTTGATTTGCTGCCATTGTCCTGCGGCATATGCTGACTGCATATTGGTTCTAAAGATAATATCTAAACGCCGCGAACTACCAAGCTCTGAGACGATAGTTTTCCCTGTTATTGGGTCAACCACTGCTTGTCGCCCCCACCAGCCATTAGCTTGTAAATGTGGTATTACGCGGTCTTTCCATTGCTGAATAGTCCAGCCTTTTTTTTGTGCCTGCAACAAACTGTCGTGCATATCTTGCAGCAAATCCATGTCCATCATTTTAGCAATTGTAAAATTATTAACGTGGTCGGCGGCCTGCATATCAGCATAGCTAAATGTGGTTTTTAATCCTTTATTCTTAAAGTATCCAATCGCCTCCAATGGCTTAACATCAAAACCAATGCTTATGCGCGAATCAATAAAGTTTAGTATGCCTTTGAGGTTCATTTTTGGCCTCTAAACAATCCCATTAGCCTACTAACAAATGTGGCGCGTTCAATTTTTTCAACCATTTGCGTGGGGGGCAATTCCTTCATTAAGCTAACAAGATGCTCTTTCATTGTGTCGTAGTCTTGCGTAGCCTCAGCGTAATTAAGCACCTGCTCTACTCGCTGACCTAATATGCCCTCATAGTTCTCTGCAAATTTTTGAGCAGCATTAACAAGCTCGACTTGGTCGGCATTTTGAGCCGCTTTTAATAACTCAACGGCGGCATTTTCGGCAAAGTTTGCGTTTTGATTACGCTTGTTTAAGGGCGGATTGAGACCTATTTTTACTTCTTGCGCCTGCTTTTTTACCCACCCGTCACCGTAGGTTTCTTTGATGTAGTCCTCAGTAGGCTCATAACCCAAATCACTAATCTTTTTGTCACGCTCAGCGCGTTTGCCCAAGTCTTCTTCGGGTGCAATACTACGATATAAGCGCGGGGGCTTAGCATTTGGAAACGCGGCTTGATTATATTCAAACCACCATTTGACAACCGTATTATTAAATGACTCACAGATTAAATCGGCATCAGCTTTTACAACCATATCGCGTACATCGGCATGGGTTTCTGACTGGCTTCGACTACTGCCGTTGTCTGTTGTCATCGTTTGAGACAATACGATTTTAGCAATGGCTGCATCCATTGCATTTTTCATGGCTTCGTAGTCTGCCGTGCCTGAGCGTATTGCTTCTAATAGCGTGACTTCCGCGCCATCTGGTAACAAAATGCCTGTCTCAGTGGCTACTGCTCTAACAGCCTGCAATACTTTTGTGCGTGTTGCTGGGTCGTCTTCTTTTCCGACTGGCAACTTACCAACGGCTGTTGGCTGCCCAAATTTTTCTAAAAATATCAGCCAAAACTTGATGTCATTGCGCTTAAAAAACACAGGCCAGTAGAGCCAGTGCGCCAATCCTAAGCCGTACAAATTATCTGAGTTATCCGCACCTGTTTTTACACACCAAAATTTTCGTTGTGGCATTGGTGTAAATTGATAATCTTGCTTTAGCAAAAACAAATCATTATTGACGTTAAATCTAAAACGCGCTCGGTCACGGACTTTAATATCAGCAATATCAACTAAGCCGTTTTCACCAACCGACCATATCACCTCGGCCACTGAATAGCCGTAGAACAAGCCATACAAATGCTTATCAGTAATGTCATCCCAATATAGATTTTTAATGTTTGTACTTAGTGCCTCTGCTGCAGCTTTGCTCGCTGCGTCTTCTGCGCCTGCTTCGATAGTCCACGGCTTAGAAACTACGGCAAGGCGGCGTTGCTGAAATGTGCTTTTTACTTGGTCATCACGCAAGACTTCTTGATAAATTTTGAAGTCGCCTGCGCCTTTCGTGCCAAGCACAGAATCTTGATTGACCAATATCTTGTAATATGGCTCTAAAAGAATACCAATGTTTGCGGTTTCAGAAAGAGGAGCTATTTCTTTTGATAAAATTGGTGGTTTATTGATGATTTCAGGCATTATTAATATCCAGCATAGTCGTTATCACCATGCACTATGCCATAACCTACATCTTCATCAATCTGCGACTGTGAGTACCCGTCATTATTATTAACTCTGTACCCAGCACGGGCCTGACCACTGCCCCACGCTTCAAATCCAACACTCCTAACATGCTCCCATCGCAAAAACTGAGTAACACTATCAACTTGGTCTTTTTTTGTTGATAGAGGAAAAGCAAAAAACTCACTTTCAAAGTCAATTAACCATTCTGCGTCTTCAGGCAGCCATACCAAACCAGCCTCACATCGAGGCGATGTAGCATGTGCGCGTAATTCCTTACTACCCTCTGGCTCAATAGCGACAATTGGCATTGAAACATCACGATCAGCTCTTAAATCGTTAATCAACTCTTGTCCGCTAGACTTGTCCTCAATCAAAACAACATTTGGCTTCCATTGTTTGTACGATGACTTAACCGTGCGCTTGAGGTCTGGATAAATAAGCCTATCCTTCCAAACGTGCAATAAATACAACCCCTCATGTGCGATTGCCCACGTTGTAATTGCTGACGGGTCATTAAACTCTTGGTCTTTGCTTGCTGTGTCGATTGACTGGACAATCATGATTGGGTTGGCTGGAGGTATGCGATAACGTTTTTTAGCAAACCATAGACGTTTAAATATACCGCCCTCAGCGGGTTTTGGCTTTTGCATATACAGCGCGTCCCAGTTACGAGACCCCTGTGTGATGCGCTCTTGTTTCCAGTGTGCTGGCGTAAACCATTCAGTCCATAGCCACTCACCAATCTTACGGCCTAACGGGTCATCTTCACGCTCGCATAATGCTTGCAAACAAACAACATACCACTCCTCACCATCCCTAGCAGTTACCCATCCACTTTGCCCGTCATAATTCTCTGGCAGTATCCGTCCAGATAAATCATCTTCGTGCCATCTGGTTTGAATGATTGCAATAAAGCCATTTGGTTTTAAACGAGTGCGTAATGAGCTTTTATATTCGTCCCAAATTTTTTCACGAATGACTGGGCTATCCGCCTCTTCCCTGCCCTTGATAGGGTCATCAATAATCAATCCATCAGCACGATTACCAGTTATACCTGACAGTATGCCCCCTGCCATGTATGTAGAGCCGTTTGTAATAGACCAGTCATCGGCGGCGCGATTATCCTCAACAAGTTTTGCTTTAAATATATCGTGGTATTTTTTTGACCTTGCAATTGAGCGGCATTTACGACCAAATTTGACAGCCAGTGATGAGCCATAACTTGCACAAATGATATTTTTGTTTGGGTGATTACCCATAAACCACGTTGGAAAAACCACGGTAGCATAGGTAGATTTTGCAGAGCCGGGCGGCATAAAAAACATGACACGCTTTTTTATGCGCCCTTGAGAATCAGGAGTCTTATTTGCGACATCCTGTAAAATATTATTTATTAACTCATGATGTTTGGCAGGAGTAACACTGTCAGGATAAAACGCCTCGCAATCATCATTGTCACTTATCGGCACTCCTGGTATGTCGATATACCGACAATAATCGTTTAGGTTTTTTTTTGCCTGTAGCTTGAGCTTATGCTCGAGCATTGTTACTAATTCTAATTTTTCGGCAAGTGACATTTAATCCGCCAGTTTCAATTTAGCCGTCAATTCGGCAATGCGTTTATCGGCTTCCGACTCAGTCATTGTTACCGCTATTTCTAAAGGTTTGCCATCAGGCCCTGCAATCATGCGTTTACTTTGATTTGTGAATACTTCGCCTACTTCTTTGGCTGCTTGTTCCAAAGCCTGCAAAACTAACATGCTATTTTTGCTGTTAGAGTTAATAATGTTTTGCATTTTTTTGAGGCGGTAGACTTTATTTGCAACAGGGATGCTTTGAATATTTTCTGTAAACTGCTTGCGTGTTTCATTAAACTCAACAACCAAATCTTTACTTAAATCTTTGCCAGCTCTTTTGGTCGGGTCGTATCTTTCGCACTGTTGAGGGCTGACTTTTATTTTAAATTCCTCGTTGACAGCATCAACCGTTTCCTTTGGCGTGTTGAACACAGCAAGCGACCGAACAATAAAGATTTTTATCTCTTTTTTAAGCTGTGCCATAACTCCCCCTTTCATCAACGCATATCAACGCGAATCAAGCCAACTTCAATAAACAAGTACCACAAGCATGAGCAATATCAGCAAGCCCTATTTCTGGTCTTTTCTTACCTATATCAATTAGCTTTTGAATGTTTGATTGGCTTGCACCATAACGCCTAACCACGCCAAAAAACTCTTCGACATCGTGTGACTGAATCATGAGCTTTGGCTCCCCTGTCTGTAAATTAAACGCAGGACAACCGAAATCATCTTTAGCTTGTGCTATGTGATACAGCTCATGCTCAACAAGCGCACAAAACTCAACATCGCTACAGGTGCTACAAAATCTTGCATCGAGCGTGATTAAAAATGTTGGCACATCGCCAAACCAATCGTGCATCTGCATTTCCTGACGCTCTTTTTGCCAGCCGCCCGCACGAAACATCACTTTTTCGCATTGACCTAAAACAAATTTACCTTGCTTTTTAAATCCGCCGTTTGCCCACAAAAAAGATAATGAAGGCATTTCAAGATGATGCAAATGCTCATGGTCTGCGTTGTATAGTTTTGATGAGCTATCAAACAGCGCACGCTGTACCCACTCAAACACTTCTGGTGCGGGTAAAAAAGCAGGCATATCCTTAGGAGGTGATGGTCTCTTTTTGAGTGCAGCCATCTTAAATCAAGCCCATTTGTGGGGTAATTTCTTGCTGAGTTACTTTCCCACGCAAGCCAAATACATCCAAAACCTTCTGGACTAATTTACGGTCTATTTGATACTTGTCTGCAATCTGCGACACACTCATGCCATTTCCATAATCCTCTGCTATCGCCTCGTTTCTAAGTTGCAATAGCGCATTAACCTCGATCGGCAACTTTAACGATGCACCTAAGAAATAATTGCATAATTTCTGTGCGTTATCCAAACCAACTATCACAACAAGCCAGTGCATATCATGTAATTCGTTTTGATAAGGTAAGCTCACATCACGGCCTCCCTTGGCACGCACCAAGCGTATAGCAGCTTGAGGCCCAATCAAATTAACAACATCTTTTAAACAATTACTATGAGACATGATAATCCGCCCTCTTTCTCTTTTATTCAGTGGGACACACTTCGACTTTAATTTTGACAACACTGATACAGTTAATTGGCTTGGGCATAGTCGAACATCCAGCCAACGACAATACAAAAATCAAAATAACGGCTTGCTTCATTTGGCTTTTATCTCCACCACATCAATACCTAAAATAAACTTCATCATTTTGCGTTTTAAGATGTACTCAGGTGTTTTATAGCCTTTGTAGTCCTCCACAACCCGCACCCAATCAGGGGCTTTTTCATAAACAAAATCAGCTTCATAACTTGTGCCTTGTACTTTTTGCCCACAGATGACTTGCGAGGGAATTAACTCAAAGCTCACATGATGTTTTAGGTTACGAATCTGCCCTGCACGTTCCAGTAACTTTAAGTGACAGTAATGGCTGTACTCACCTTCGCTATCAAAGGTCATACCATTGACTTTGACCTTTTTATTGCCAAACTTGTTTTTGGGTTTATCTTCTAAAAAGCCTTGGCCAAAACCAAATCCTTTACCAAAAGATAGTGTTGATACCGCTTTACGTGCCGCCATTAGCGTCTTTTTCCTTTCGATAGTGGTGGGATTGTGGGTACGACAATCGGCATTGTTTCTTTTTGCTCAGATATTGGTGGGTAGGTTCTGCTGCTATTGTTTAAGTCATGCAGTCGTTTACCTTCGGGGCAATAACGGTCATGCCGTGGGTAGCAGTTAGGGCAACCAGTCCAGTGATTTGTGAAGTTTTCAAACTCTATTGTGTTGATGTATGGATGGTTCATGCGGCCACCTCTTTTTTAAGGTGCTGCTGGATACGTTGGCCAATCCAGTGCATGACAGGGACAGCCATACTGTTGCCTAGAGCTTTATAACGTGGGCTGTCGGCGGCTGGCTTATTGTTGTGCGGTACTAAAGTGTAGTTATCGGGAAAGCCTTGTAAGCGTTCACACTCTTTAGGCGTTAAACGACGTACTTGCATTTGGCTATGAATATAATTTTGTTGTTTTGCGCCACTCTCAGCCGCTAAAGCACCAATAATTTGACCATCACCACCAATATAACGCACCTCATCACGGGTGTTTTGTTGAAAGGCTTGTGCAACACCATGTACGTCTGCCACGGTTAAACACGGTGATAGTTCTAAAGGCGGCTCTGTTGCATTACCGCCATTTTCAGGTTTACGGCCAATCCAATTACCAGGTATGCCGTAGGCAATCTCTAAATTGTTTTGTAGTACGCCGATGCCGCCTTGATTTTTACTTGGGCAAGGTATTGTTGTATCTAAAGTCTTAGCTATTTCAGTTTGTCGGCATCCACTATGAGGGTTTAATGACTTCATACTGTTACTAGATAAGCTATCAAAAGCATAGGCAACTAACATTTGAGCTTCTAATGAAGCATCGCTATTGTTGTACTGATTACCTGCCCTAATACATGGTGAAACTTCGGGAATATAAATCGCATTCTCTTGGCCATTATTACGACCTAATGTATGGGCCACATTGTTATTTGTATTGGGGTCTTGAGTCCCATGTACACAAACGACTTGAGGCTCTTTGTGGTCATTAGCGCATATCGTCAATGCAATGTTGTCACCTGTATTTAATGCCTGCTGCTTACTTGACAATGTTAAAACTTCAGGTACAAACAAAGATGCTCCACCATCAATGTGTTGGTTTTCTAATCCTAGTTTGGATGCAAAGGCTGTGTTTAGTGTCGCTGTAATATCGGCAGGCCACTTTTGAGGTGATACCAATCCGCCTATAGGCGTTCCCGCGCCACGACTTCTTCCAAGGCTTGCTTCAATTGTGGCGGCAAGGTCTTGTTGCGAGTTGCGGCTCGGCGGAGTATCCCTTCGCAAGCTGTCGCACTCAAAAAGTATTTTGGTGCAATTGATGTCTTTTCTAGCACTTGCGATAACGAACACACGCTTGCGGCGTTGTGCCAAT
>Ga0209599_10000269_pt1 | contig 36894 bp, 37 predicted proteins | sample Shrwel_input2_FT_FD_187534 | JGI IMG/M metagenome (GOLD analysis project Ga0209599, IMG submission 187534) | Subsurface microbial communities from deep shales in Ohio, USA - Utica-3 well 1 S input2 FT (SPAdes) (version 2) ...
GTTCCTGTTGTTTGCCAAACGGGCCAGCCAGAAGTATGGGGTGCCGGCGCGGGAGATTCTGGTGGAGCTGGGCCGCCGTGGGATGGTGGGGGGGCAGGAGGATATGATTGAGGATACGGCGATGACGATGGCCAAACAACGAGGACTGTACGCATGACACTGGATCACCCAACGCTGGCCCAACTGGCCGAGCATGTTGAAAACGCCGAGCTGAACGCACACGACATCAGCAAGATCACCGACGATTACCCGGAGATGGATTGGGATGACGCCTACGCGATTCAGGATCTGATTCGCCAGCGCAAGATCGCCCGTGGCGCGCGGATTGTCGGCTTCAAGGCCGGGCTGACCTCCTACGCCAAGATGAAGCAGATGGGCGTGGACACCCCGGTATTCGGTTTTCTGGCCGATTATTTCTCGCTGCCCGATGGCGGCGAAGCGCGCTGCGCCGAGCTGATTCATCCCAAGGTGGAGCCGGAAATTGCCTTTGTGCTCAAGCACCCGCTCAGCGGCCCCGGCTGCCATATCGGCAGCGTGCTGGCTGCCACCGATTTTATCGTGCCAGCGATTGAAATCATCGACAGCCGTTACCGCGACTTCAAGTTCGATCTGACCAGCGTGATTGCCGACAATTGTTCGTCCAGCCGTTTTGTGGTCGGCGGCAGCATGACCTCGGTGGCCGGGCTGGACTTGCGCACACTGGGCGTGGTGCTGGAAAAGAATGGCCAGGTGGCGGCGCTGGGTGCGGGGGCAGCGGTGCTTAACCACCCGGCCACCGCCGTGGCCATGCTGGCCAACCACCTGGGCGCACGCGGCGAATCGCTGCCGGCTGGCGCGCTGATCCTGTCTGGCGGCATCACCGAAGCGGTGGCGGTCAGCCCCGGCGACCATGTCAGCCTGCGCATTCAGGGGCTGGGCGGCGTCAGCATCCGCTTTGCCTGAACCGTGAGATTTTTTCCCCTCAATATCCCTCAGTATAAGGATCGCACCATGCCCATTGCCGTATTGCACATCATCGAAGGCCGCACGGTTGAACAAAAAAGCCGGCTGATTGCCTCGGTCACCCAGGCAATTGCCGAGTCGCTGGATGCCAAGCAGGAAACCGTGCGCGTGCTGATTCAGGAAATGCCCAAGGAACACTTTGGCATTGGTGGGGTATCCGCCAAGGAATTGGGCCGGTAACCCCCTGGCCTTGCCCTGCAAGTCCCGACCCCCGGCACAAACGGGGGCGGCAAAAACACAATAAAAGAGGAGAAACACCATGCAAACTCACCCGATTCGTGTGCTGTTGGCCACCGCCCTGTTGTCGGCCAGTGTTGGCGCACTGGCCAAGGAAGGCGGCGACCAGTCCGCCAATGGACCGGAAAGTTTTCTGGCTGGCGCGCTGCCACCGCCGGGCACCTATTTGCTGAATTATCTGGGCCACTACGGCGGCAAGCTGAAAGACGCCAACGGCGATACGGTGAACATGGCCGGCAAGGACATCAAGGTCAGCGCCACCTTTGACGTCCTGCGGCTGGTGCGGGTCACTGACATCAAGCTGTTTGGTGCCGACTATGCCTTCCAGGCCATCCTGCCGGTGGTGCATCAGAATGTGGACGTGTTTGGCAACCGCGCCTCGCGCAGCGGCATTGGCGACTTGACCCTGAGCCCGGTGGTGCTGGGCTGGCATCTGTCGAAAAACCTGCATGTGATTGGCGCGCTGGATGTGTTCCTGCCCACGGGGGCCTGGGACAAGACTCACCCTGGCCGCCAGATTGGAGCCAATTACACCAGCGTCGAACCGGTGCTGGCGGTGACCTATCTGGCTGACAATGGCTTTGAGGCGTCGGCCAAGCTGATGTACAACATCAAGGGCAAGAACAGCGACACCGACTACCGCTCCGGCCAGGAATTTCACATGGATTACCTGCTGGGCTACCGCAGCGGCGAATGGGCGTATGGCCTCAGCGGCTATTATCTGAAGCAGACCACCGACGACCGGCTGAATGGCCGCAATATCGGCAACCGTGGCCAGGTGCTGGCCGTCGGTCCGGCGCTGCAATACAGCAGCAAGTCTGGCGACCAGTTCATCGTCAAATGGGACCACGAAACCCAGGTGAAAAACCGCTTTGCCGGTGACAAGGTGTGGTTCAAGTACGTCCACCGTTTCTGACCCTGAATATGTCGAACCTTCCGGCACCCGCTTCCCCAGGGGCGGGTGCTGTCTGGGCGCTTTCCTCAGCGCGTTGAGACCCGAGTTGCTCGGGTCTTTTTTTCGCAGTTTCAGAACCGATTGTCCAGAGGACGCTGACCATGTCCCATATGTCCCGATTTTACTGGCCGCTGGCCAGCAGCGCGCTGCTGCTGGTGCAACTGGGCTGGCCGTTTCCGTTTTTCACCCAGCTGCTGTTGCTGCTGATGCCGTGGGGGCTGTTCTGGTGGGCGCAACGTCCGCTGGCCGCCCAGGCCGAACACCTGCTGGAACAGGCCCGCCAGCAGCGCCTGCACGCGCTGGCATTGCCTGCCCACCATCCGCTGGCCGGTGCCATTGATGCCGTGCGCCAGTGGCTGACCCGCGTGCTTAGCCAGTTTGCCGGCCAGGCCGATCAGGCGTTTGATGTCAGCGCCCGGCTGGCGTCGCAAACCGCCGAAATGGCCCGGTTGTCGGCCCGGCAGGCACAGGCCGCCAGCGCGGCAGCGGCCTCGGGTGGCGCGCTGGCGCGCAGCGTGGCCGAGATTGCCGGGCAAAGCGCCCAGGCCAGCCAGCATGTGGATCGCGCCAAGACACTGGCCGACGCCGGACTGAGCCATATCCAGCAGATGACCGAAGATTTGCAGGCGCTGGCCGGCAGTGTGGAACAGTCCGCCAGCAGCATCGCCGGGCTGGCCCGGCAAGGCGAACAGATTGGCCAGGTGATGACGGTGATCCGCGACATTGCCGAGCAAACCAATCTGCTGGCACTGAATGCCGCCATTGAAGCAGCCCGCGCCGGCGAAGCCGGGCGCGGCTTTGCCGTGGTGGCCGACGAGGTGCGCAAGCTGGCAGAACGCACTGCCCGCGCGACCGGCGAAATTCAGCATACGGTGGACACCATGCAGCACAACACCCAGCAAACCGTCAGCGCCGCCACGGCGGAAGCGCAGCGCGTCAGCGCCTGCGTGGCCGACGCCCGGCACGCCCAGACAGCGTTAACGGCGATTGCCGACGCCAGCCAGTCCGCCGCGCTGGCGGTGCGGGCCATTGCCCAGTCGGCGGATGCCCAGCAACACGCCAGCCAGGCGCTGGATGACCATTTGCAGGCCATCGCCACCACCACCGGGCAGTTTGCCGGAACAGCAGAAACCTGCCGCGCCGCCAGCTGTACCCTGCTGCAGGCGCTCTATCAGAGCAAGCAGGACCTGGAATCCGGCGGGCTGAGCGCGCCAGGCAGCATGGCCCGGCTGCACCGCCTGATCGACCATCTGCGGGTGAATGTCCTGCTGGCGATCAATAGCCCCGACGCAGCTGCCGTGCGGCCATTACGGGATGCGGTGACCCGCTATGATGGTGAACTGGACCAATTGCTGGCCAGCCTGCCGACCAACTCGGCGGTAGGCGCATTGCGTGAGCAGTTGGGGGTGTACCGGCGCGAGCGGGATGCTGCGCTGGCGCTGGCGGCCCGTGGCGAGTTTGAAGCCGCTGTATTGCAGGTGGCCCAGCACGTGCGCCCGGCGTTTCGTGAGTTGGTGGCACGCCAGCATGGGCTGGAAGCGCAACTCGGCCAAGCGGAAAACTAAGTGGTATGGGTGGCCAGGGAAGGCCGACACCAGACAGGCGCACCGGTTATTTGTGCTGCGTCTTCCCTGCCGTTAAAACATTGTTCGTAGGGTGTGCCTCGCCAGGCAAGGGCAATCTCCCTGGAGGCAAAATCGCCCGTTGCATGGATGACACCAGAGCATTCAGGCCGGAAACCGCTGGCGTCGGAACACCAGCGGCGCGCCGCCTAATTCACGTTTGACAGTGATCCACTTATGGGTACCCCAGCAGGTAGTCATCACACCAGGTCCATCGGTTTTCTGAAAGACATTCAGACATGTTCAGGCTCCAGACCAGGCCGCCAAAGGTCCCGTGACGGCCCGATCCGTTCAGTCGTTGATCGCGCCGGATTGTGCGGCAAAAGCCAGCTCGGTCGCAGCGCCCTGACGGTGTTGCGCGTGACTGGACACCAGTGAAATGGCCAGGCCAGCCATGGCACCAGGAATGGCAAAGGCCAGGAAGTTGTATTCCAGTGGCAAATTCATTCCCAGCAAGGCACCGCCCAGCACCGGGCCAAGAATGGCACCGCTGCGGCCAATACCAGAGGCCCAGCCAATGCCAGTGGAGCGAATGGCCAGTGGATAAAACTGCGACACATAGGCATACAGCAAAATCTGCGAACCAATGGTAGTGGCACCCGCGGCAGCCACCAACAGGTAGAGGGTGAGGGTGGCACTCTTGACGCCGAGCAGGCTGATCGACACGGCAGCAATGACAAAAAACACCGTTAACACCCGGCGCAAGTGAAAGCGGTCGGCCAGCCAGCCACCTCCGATGGCACCGACAATCGCGCCAAGATTCAGCACCAGCAGAAACATCAGGCTGGAGCCCAGCTCATAGCCAGCCTTGTTCATCAGCTTGGGCAGCCAGGAACTGAGCGCATACACCATCAGCAGGCACATGAAAAATGCCAGCCAGAACATCAGCGTGCTCAATGCGCGCCCCGAGTGAAACAGCGCCGCCAATGGCCCGTGTCCCACTTCGGCACCGGTGGGAAACACATAGCGATCACCCGCTTGTGGCTGGTAGCTTGGGTTGAGCCGGGCCAGGATGGCACCGGCTTCGGCATCCCGACCGGCCTTGAGCAGAAAACCGGGCGATTCTGGCAGCACAAACAGAATCACCGGCAATAGCAGCAAAGGCAGTCCAGCGACAAAAAACACCGCAGGCCAGCCATAGGCCGGAATCAGCCACATGCCAATTCCGGCGGATGCCATACCGCCCACTGAATAGCCGCTGAACATGATTGACACCAGCAGACTGCGCATCTTTTTTGGCGCGTACTCCGTCATCAGCGCCACCACATTGGGCATGACCCCGCCAATGCCCAGCCCAGCCAGAAAACGGCATACGCCAAACTCCATGGGATTGCGCGCCAGGCCGTTCAGGCAGGTAAACAGGCTGAACAACAACACACATACCGCCACGACTCGCTTGCGGCCAAACCGATCAGACAGCGGGCCAAAAATCAGCGCGCCAAACATCATGCCAAACAGGGCATAACTGCCCAGCGCACCCGCCTCAACCGGGCTGAGCTGCCATTCGCTCATCAGCCGGGGCAATACCACACCATAAATCACCAGGTCGTAGCCATCAAAAATGATGATCAGCGCACACCAGAACAGTACCTGCCAGTGAAAACGGCCAAAGCGGGCGTCATCAATCAACGTGTGAACATCGATTTGTCTCATGGGTTTTTCTCCTTCGTGACAACCCGTCGCCATGGCAGCGGGCCGCCGTTCATGGCCCCGGCCTGCCATGTATTGTTATGAAAATGTGATTTTCCCGCCTGCTGAAGGCAAAGATGGAAATGGCCGGGATAGGGCACCGGGTGGCACCCATGGCAATGAAGCCTAGGGAGTGCGCAGGCATGGCGATATCCATTGCCTGCAACAGGGGTATCCGTTTTATGCAGGCATTGCCGGTCTTGCACACGATGGATAACACTTGTGCAGGAAACGGATATTTCCTTGTCAATCCAGATGCTTACCATCATGGCTCCGAGTACAACAACAATGGAGACACCGGTCATGAAGCTGGATATGCAAGCACTGGATGCCCTCGTCGAGAAAGACGAAGCCCGAGGCGTATACCGTTGCAAACGGGAGATGTTTACCGATGAAGCCCTGTTTGAACTGGAAATGAAGCACATCTTTGAGGGCAACTGGATTTATCTGGCCCACGACAGCCAGATTCCCAAGGTGAATGATTACTACACCACCAAAATGGGCCGCCAGCCCATTTTCATTACCCGTAACAAGGATGGCGAACTGAATGCCTTCATCAATGCCTGCTCACATCGCGGGGCCACGCTGGCCCGCTTCAAGCACGGCAACAAGGGCAGTTTTACCTGCCCGTTTCATGGCTGGACCTTCAACAACTCCGGCAAGCTGCTGAAGATCAAGGATCCCGTCGGGCACGGCTACCCGGACGGTTTCAATTGCAATGGCTCGCACGATCTGAAAAAGGTGCCGCGCTTTGCCTCGTATCGCGGTTTTCTGTTTGGCAGCCTCAATCCAGATGTGATTTCACTGGAAGATTTCCTCGGGGAATCGAGAAAGATCATTGACATGATCGTCGATCAGTCGCCGGATGGCCTGGAAGTGCTGCGCGGCTCGTCCACTTATGTATTTGAAGGCAATTGGAAGGTACAGGCTGAAAACGGCGCGGATGGTTACCACGTGACGGCCACCCACTGGAACTACGCAGCCACGCAGGGCCAACGCAAGGAAAAAGACAGTGGCGATGACATCCGTGCCATGAGTGCAGGGGGCTGGGCTAAAAATGGCGGCGGGTTTTACGCGTTTGAACATGGCCACATGCTGCTGTGGACCCGCTGGGACAACCCGGAAGATCGCCCGCTGTATCAGGTACGTGACCGTCTGGTGAGCCATTTTGGTGAAGCCAGGGCCGACTGGATGATCAGCAACTCACGCAATCTGTGTCTGTATCCCAATGTTTACCTGATGGACCAGTTCAGTTCACAAATCCGCGTATTCCGCCCGCTGGCGGTTGATCGCACCGAGGTCACCATTTATTGCATCGCCCCCAGGGGCGAAGCGCCAGACGCCCGCGCACACCGCATTCGCCAATACGAAGACTTTTTCAATGCCTCTGGCATGGCCACGCCGGATGATCTGGAAGAGTTCCGCGCCTGTCAGGAAGGATTCATGGGTCGGGCGCTGGAATGGAACGATATGTCACGCGGGGCCAAGCACTGGATTACCGGCGCAGACGCCAGCGCCAACGCGATTGGCCTCAACCCCTTGCTCAGCGGGGTCAAGCCAGAAGACGAAGGCCTTTACGTGGTGCAGCACAACTACTGGCTGGAGCAGATGCGCAAGGCGCTCGCCAGCCAAATCGAACAAGCCTGATCAGGAGAGCACAGCATGAACCTGTCTTATGAAGCCGTTTGCGCCTTTCTCTACCGTGAAGCCCGCTATCTGGATGAGCGTGACTGGGACAGCTGGCTGGCCCTGTACGCGCCAGATGTCACCTTTTGGGTGCCCTCATGGGACGACGACGGCAAGCTGACCACTGACCCGCAAAGTGAAATTTCGCTGATGTGGTATGGCCGTCGCGCCGGCCTGGAGGATCGGGTGTTTCGCATTCGCACCGACCGTTCCAGCGCCACCATCCCGGATACCCGCACATCGCACCATCTCAGCAATATTGAAATCGTCGAACAGGATGACGGGGTGTGCAAGGTTCGCTTCAACTGGCACACCATGAGCGTGCGCTACAACCAGACTGACCACTACTGCGGCACCAGCTTTTACACCCTGGACACCAGTGGAAACACGCCGCTGATCCAGAACAAGAAAGTGGTGCTGAAAACCGACTACATCCGCCATGTGATCGACATTTACCATCTGTAATCCGCCCGACTGGCCTGCCTCCGCCCAGTGGGCGGCGGTGGGTCCGGTTTTTTGTGAGACCGCCATGACTTACCAGATTGCGCTTAATTTCGAGGACGGCGTGACCCGCTTCATCAACTGCAAAAGTACGGAAACGGTGGCCGATGCCGCTTACCGGGCTGGCATCAATGTGCCGCTTGACTGTCGTGACGGTGCCTGTGGTGCGTGCAAATGTCAGGCTGAATGCGGCCATTACACACTGGGCGACTATATCGAAGACGCCATGAGCCCCAGCGAGGCCGCTGCTGGCTATGTGCTGACCTGCCAGATGTACCCCAGTAGCGATTGTGTGGTGAAGGTACCCGCTTCTTCCGAGGTCTGCAAAATCCGACAGGCCAGCTTGACCGCCACTCTGCAAACCATCCGGCGATTGTCGGACAGCACATTTTTCCTCACCCTGGCCGGCGACGCGCTGCACACACTGGCCTTTTTGCCTGGCCAGTACGCCAATCTCGGTGTGCCTGGCAGTGAGCAGCATCGGGCTTATTCTTTCAGTTCAATGCCAGTCAATGGCCAGGTGTCATTCTTGATTCGCAACGTGCCGGGCGGCCTGATGAGTGCTTACCTGCGCGAACGGGCGCAAGCAGGGGACCACATGACCCTGGCTGGTCCACTGGGCTGTTTTTATCTGCGTCCCATCGAACGGCCCGTGCTGATGCTGGCCGGCGGCACCGGGCTGGCACCGTTTCTGGCCATGCTGGAGCAGATCGTGGCCATGGGGGGAGCCTCCCAGCCCATCCATTTGCTGTACGGGGTGAATGTCGATGCTGACTTGGTTGAACTGGACCGGCTCGCCAGGTTTGCCAGTGCCTTGCCCTCTTTCAGCTATGACCTGGTGGTGCTGAGCGCCGACAGCACCCAGCCCAAACGCGGCTACGTCACCGACCACTTGCACCCAGCCCATCTGTTTGACGGCGAGGTGGATATTTACCTGTGCGGGCCACCGCCCATGGTCGAGGCCGTCAGCAGCACACTGCGCCAGCGCGGCGTACAACCCGTGAATTTCCATTATGAAAAATTTGCCGCCAGCGTCTGAACCGGTGGCGTGTTTGGAACAAAGGAATTGCAATGCAAGCCAGGTTTAAAGACAAAGTGGCCGTGATTACAGGTGCGGCGCAAGGAATTGGTCAGCGCGTGGCAGAACGTATGGCTGCCGAAGGCGCGCAGTTGATGCTGGTTGATCGGGTCGAGTGGGTGCACGAGCTCGCTGCCACGCTGCAGACGGTGACCCAGGTGCGCGCGCTGACGGCAGATCTTGAGTCCTACGCCGAGTGCCAGCGAGTGATGACCGCCACGCAGTCGGCATTTGGCCAGATTGATATTCTTGTCAACAACGTTGGTGGCACCATTTGGGCCAAACCGTATCAGCATTACCGCGAAGCCGAAATTGAAGCCGAAGTTCGGCGTTCGCTGTTTCCCACCCTGTGGTGCTGCCATGCCGTACTGCCGGTGATGCAGGCACAGGCCAGCGGGGCAATTGTGAATGTTTCATCCATTGCCACCCGGGGCATTCACCGGGTGCCCTACGGCGCGGCCAAAGGAGGCGTGAATGCGTTGACCGCCTGTCTGGCGCTGGAAAATGCCGAATATGGCATTCGTGTCAATGCCACTGCGCCTGGCGGCACCGAGGCCCCTGCCCGCCGGACGCCGCGCAATGCCAATCCGCAGAGTGAGCAAGAAAAAATCTGGTATCAGCAAATCGTCGATCAAACCGTCAACAGCAGTCTGCTGAAGCGCTATGGCACGCTGGATGAGCAGGCAGCGGCCATTTTGTTTCTGGCCTCGGACGAGGCATCGTATATCACCGGCAGTGTGCTGCCGGTAGGAGGGGGAGACTTGGGCTGACAGCGGCCATGGTCAACAAGGCAGGAGCGGTATGGTGTGGCTGATTGGGTGTGCTGACAGGGTGTGGGCACACCCATTTTTTATATGAATCCCAATTCAAATAAACCAGTTTACATTTGTATTAAAAATCGAGATTATCAATTTTTTCGATAATTCTGACGTGCGCCAGAGCCAATCATAAAAGGCGCTCTCCCGGCTACGGCACCTGTCTGCTTGCCTCGTGCCGGGGCGAGCCATGCCAACAACGAGGGAGAGACCGTCGTGCATCGTCTTGTAGCTGAATCCGTGGTTCAGGGGGCCGGACGGACACTGTCCATGCCGTTCCAGTTTCTCAATGAGCAGAGCGCTATCTACACTGGCGCTGATCCCTATGCGGTATCGCAGTATGTCAACCAGCACGTTGGTGCCCACAATTTGCGCATCCAGGGGCGGGGGCTGGCCAGTGCCGGTCTGGTGCACCGCAAATTTGGCATGATCGACCTGTGCCGCCTGCACTATGGCGGCCGGGCGCGGGTATGGTCTGCCGGTCTGGCGGATATCTACCATGTGCAATTTATTCTGCGTGGACATTGCCACTACCAGAGTGCCCCACATGAAGGCATTCATGCCGCCGGACAGGTGCTGGTGATCAATCCACAAGAGCCGATTGATCTGGTTTACTCCGATGACTGTGAGAAGTTTATTCTCAAGGTGCCAGCGGCGCTTTTTGACGATGCCTGCCTGGAGCACCGCTGGCACAAACCCGCTGGCGGGATACGCTTTAGCCCGATGCCCTACCGCTTTGAAGCGCTGGACAGCCTGCTTTGCCTACTGACCCTAATTTGTCAGGAGGCGGAGGATGGCAATGTGACGCCGCAACTGCTGGGCCATTATCACCGGGTGGTGGCCAGCAAGCTGATGACCATGCTGCGCCATAATGTCTGTCTGGATCCCCCCAGCCAGCCCCCGGCCTCATTCGAGCGGCTATGCCGGTTTATCGACGACAACATCAAGCGCGATATTGGCGTGGACGAACTGGCCCGCCAGGCGCGAATCAGCGTGCGTTCGCTATACCTGTTGTTTGACAAGCACGCCAACATGACACCCATGCACTTCATTCGCCGAAAAAAACTGGAGCGCGTACACGCCACCCTGATGGATCCGGCCTACCCAGTGAGCAATATCACTGCCGTGGCGCTGGATTACGGTTTTACCCATCTGAGCCGTTTTGCCGAATGCTACAAGGCGGCGTTTGGCGTGCGGCCATCAGACTCGCTCAAGGCGCGGCAAGCGCGCTTTGGCCGGAATTAGTGGCGCGCGCAGAGGGATTCAGCGCAATTGTTTTGGCAAAAGGCAAAAGTCGGTAAGCCAGAGAGATTCAATGCCGATGCGCCGCCAGTGGCCCCGACTGCTGCGCCCCGCTCTGCCAGCGTTCACGCGGCAGTGGCTTGCCGCCGTTTTCCTTGCGTGCCTCGTCCAGCTGGGTTTGCAGCTCACGGATGCGCGCCTCGACAGCGGAGCGCAGATAGAAATCCTCGCCGGGGGCCTGGCTGGCCAGCTGGTATTGCTCCAGCGCGGCGGACGGTTTGTTTTGCAGATAATAGGCATTACCCAGCGCCTGGTGGTAGCGCAAGCGGTCGTGGTCGGCGTATTGCCGCGCCACCCGTTGCCAGAGCGCCGGGTCGTTGGCGTAGCGCACACTCAGCAGTTTGAGTAGCGCGGCCACGCCGGTCTGATCGCCCTGCGCCAGCGCGGCGTCCACTTCGCCGTAGGCCAGGTAGCGGGCGTCCGGATAGCGGCGCGCGGCTTCATGAAACAGCGCGCGCGCGCCGGCGTAGTCGCGCAGGCGCAGGCGGATGTCGCCGCCCAGGCTCAGCAGCATCGGGTGGCCGGCCATGCGCTGGCTGGCTTCGTTCAGGGCGGTTTGCGCGCCGGCAGTGTCGCCCAGTTTCAGCCGGGCCACGGCCAGGCCGTACCAGATGGCCCCTTCGTGGTTGAACTGGCGATTGTCCAGCGCGTGCTGATAAAACTTCACCGCTTCCATCGGCCCCAGCTGCCATACCCGGCATTTTTCCCGCACCAGCAAAAACGCCGGGCTGTCGGCCACCAGCTTGACCGGCAACTGGGCAGCACGGTCCTGGCCGGCGCTGATGCGCTCGCCAGTTACCGGGTGAGTGCGCAAAAAAGCCAGCGCCTGGTTGTCGTTGGCGCGATTCACCCGTTGCATGCGCTCAAAAAAGGTGGGCATGGCGCGGGCATCAAACCCGGCGCGCGACAGGATTTGCATGCCGATATTGTCGGCCTCACGCTCGAAGTCGCGGCTGAAGGTCAGCTGATTCTGGATGGCCATGCCGGTGCCGGCGTTCATGGCCGCCGCGCTGACCTGGGTGTTCTTGCTGACGCTGGCGGCCAGAATCGCCACCAGAATGCCGGCAATGGCCAGCAGCTGGTTATTGCCTTGCTGAGCGATGGAGCGGGCAATATGGCGCTGGGTGACGTGGGCCATTTCATGCGCCAGCACCGAAGCCAGCTCGGATTCGCCCTGCGCGGTGTAAATCAGCCCGGTGTGCACGCCGATAAACCCACCGGGCAGGGCAAAGGCGTTGATCTGCGGGTCGAGCAGGGGGAAAAACTCGAAACTGGGCCCGAGTTCCGGCGAAGCGCTGGCCAGCCGGCGGCCCAACTGATTGATGTACAGCTCCACTTCGGCGTCGTCGAGCATCTCGCCGGATTCGCGGATCATGCCCATGATCTGCCGGCCCAGCTTCTGCTCGGCCTGTGGCGACAGCGCCGCTTGTGAGGCGTCGCCCAGATCGGGCAGCTGCAGCGCATCGGCCTGGGTGGCCACCGGCGACGACAGCAGGGACAGAGACAACAGCAGGCAGAGCAGGGCGTGTGGTTTCATGGCGATGATCATACCGCGCAGATAGGCAGGGTCGTCAATGCTGCCAGCGGCGCAGGCTCATCCCGCTGCGCCCACCATCAGGCCAGGCTGAACGGCCCGTCAACGCGCCGGCCAGAGTTTGCCCGCCAGCCCAATGCCGACCAGCATGGCCGCCACAAAGCCAAACGCTTCTGGCACACCTGCCCCCAGCAGCACCAGCGCCGGCCCAGGGCAAATGCCGGCCATGCCCCAGCCCACGCCAAACAGCGCGCTGCCCATCAGCAGGCGGCGGTCAATCTGGCTGGCACGCGGCCAGTCAAAGCGCGCCCCCAGCCAGCCGCTGTCGCGGCGGCGCGACAGGGCAAATGCCGGCAGCGCCACGCCAATTGCGCCCCCCATCACCAGCGCCAGGCTGGGATCCCACGCGCCGGCCAGGTCAAGAAACGCCAATACCTTGGCCGGATTGGCCATACCCGCCACGATCAAGCCCACCCCAAACAGCAGCCCCACCAGCCCAGCCGCCACGGTTCTTGCCGATTGATGCATGGTTCAGCCTCCCAGCACGTGGCGCAACAGCCACACGGTGATAAATCCGGTTGCCATAAAACTCAGGGTGGCGGCCAGCGAGCGTGGCGACAACCGCGCCAGCCCGCAGACGCCATGGCCGCTGGTGCAGCCGGAGCCCAGCTTGACGCCCACGCCCACCACCAGGCCGGCGGCCAGCATCCAGGCAAACGAGGCAGAAAGTTCAATGGTGGGCAGTGGCGCAAACTGCTGCCAGAGCAGTGGCGCAGCAATCAGGCCGGCGGTGAAGGCCAGGCGCAGCGGCCAGTCACCCGGCAGGGTGAGCAGGCCGCCCACTAGGCCACTGATGCCGGCAATGCGGCCGGTCAGCCACCATAACAGGGCGGCAGCCAGACCAATGAGGGCACCGCCAGCAAGGGCGGTCCAGGGGGTGAAGTGTAGCCAGTCTATTGTCATCGTGGGTGTCCTGTTCAAAACGGTTCCCCCCGCATGAACAGGCACCATGCCATGGCCGGGTACGCCCGGCCATGGGCTTAGGGCGTCTCGCAAAAAATCTGGTGCAAGGCCCCCAGGATGGTCATCGCTTCCGGACTGGCAATGCGGTAGTACACCCATTTGCCGTCACGCCGGGTGGTGACCAGTCCTTCATTGCGTAACACGCCCAGCTGTTGCGACAGAGTGGGCTGGCGGATGCCGGTCAGGCTTTCCAGTTCAGTCACGCTGCGCTCCATTTCGACCAGCTGGCAAAGCAGCAGCAAGCGGTCGGGGTTGGCCAGGCTTTTAAGTAAACCGGCTGCGCGTTGGGTGTTGTCACGGAGGACGTCCATAGCCACGCCGGGAAGTTCAGCAGGGAGTTCATGCGGGGTATTCACACTATATACTTTTATATAATGATTGGCAAAAGGCAAATCGGTTGACTTGCCATCCTGATCCTGCTCGCCGCCACGGTGTAGCCGTATTGGCGTGAGCAAGGGGGTGATACAGCCGGGTAACCCCATTACAGCGAGGCCCCCGCACGGGCAGCTTGATCATACAGACCCGACAACACCCGCAACAGTTGCGCGGTATCACCAATATCGGCATTGGCCGTGCCACTTTCCACCAACGCGCCGATCAAACAGCGTTCGCGCACTTCCCGGTAGCGCTCGCACAGCATCATCCCGGCGGGGGTGGTAAAAAACAGCACTTCCTTGCCCACTTTCTCGTTGGCCACGTAACCGGCACGCAGCAGTTTTTTCAGGGCGTAGGACACCACATGTGTATCTTCGATATTGAGCACAAAGCAGATGTCCGCCAGTTTTTTTTTGCGGCCACGGTGATTGACATGATGCAGCAGTGACACATCCATTGCCGTCATGTCTTTTTCGCCAGCGGCAGCCATGCAGCGCACCATCCAGCGGTTGAACGCATTATTGACCACCATCAGGCCAAACTCGAATTCGGACAACTCGGCGCTGTGTTCTGACACCAGATGCGACGACGAAACGATATTCAGCGAGGGGGTCATGACCGACAACGGGTAAACGAGAATGCGCAAGTATAGCAATCCCATTGACGCATGATCTTGCCTTTCTGTGTATTTTTACGGCAATATGCCAATATCAATCACCATGGCAAGGCCTTATGAATAAGGGGTTACTCTTGGCATATCGCCGGGGTATGCCATGCCGGCCCGGCAACCTTCTGCACGGTCAGGCCATCTGTTTTCCAACCCCACCAAGGAGCGCCGTGATGCCGGACGCTGTTCCCCGCTTTTATTTTCTGGGCGAAACCGCCGTGGCACTGGCGCTGCCCGCCCCGGCCTGCCTGCGCCAGCAACGACGCATCTGGCAACTGGCAGCCCAGTTGCGCCACTATCCCACCGTTTGTGATGTGGTTCCTGGCATGAACAACCTCACCCTCTCGCTCGACCCGGCACACGGCGACCCCGAGCAAGGTATGGCCTGGCTGCGTGAAGGCTGGCAGGCCCTTTCGGCAGACGTCAGCGCGCCGTCGGGCAGGCGGGTGGAAATACCGGTATGGTATGGCGGTGACGCCGGGCCGGATCTGGCCGAGGTGGCCCGGCATACCGGGCTTTCCTGCGCCGAGGTGATTGCCTGCCACAGCGCGGCGGATTATCGGGTGTATTTTTTGGGCTTCCAGCCCGGCTTTGCCTATCTGGGCGGCTTGCCCGACTGCCTGGCCGCCCCGCGCCGGGGGCAGCCGCGCACCCTGGTGCCTGCCGGCTCGGTCGGCATAGGCGGCAGGCAGACTGGCATTTACCCGGCCAACAGCCCCGGCGGCTGGCAATTGATCGGCCACACCCCGCTGCGCCTGTTCGACCCCCAGGGCGAACCGCCATCACTGCTGCTGCCCGGCGACCGCATCCGTTTTGTACCACAGGAGCCTGACCATGCTTGAAATACTCCGCCCCGGTGTGCAAACCAGCGTGCAGGACCGGGGCCGTCAGGGCCTGCGTCATCTGGGCATTGCCCGCAGCGGCGCGCTGGACATGCCCGCGCTGTACCGGGCCAATTGCCTGGTGGGCAATTCGCCAGAAGCCGCCGGGCTGGAAATCGTGCTTGGCCCGGTCAGCCTGCGCCTGGGCCGCGATGCCTGGCTGGCCTTGTCCGGGGCGGATTTCCATCCGGAACTGGACGGCCAGCCCATTGGCACCGGCTGGCGCACCCCGGCCAAAGCCGGGCAAATCCTCACCCTCACCGGCTGCGAGTACGGCATGCGCACCTATCTGTCCATCGACGGCGGCATTGTCGTGCCCGAAGCACTGGGTGCCTGCGCCACCGACCTGCAAGCCGGGTTTGGCGGTTTTCAGGGACGGGCGCTGCAAGCCGGGGATTGCCTGCCGCTGGGCGCGCCACACACCCTGTCGGGCCAGCCGGGCTGCCGCAGCCCGGACTGGACGCCGCTGTTGCGCGCACTGCCCGGCCCGGACTACACCAGCTTCAGCCCCAGCGCCCAGGCGGCCTTCTGGCAGCGGCAATGGACTGTCACCCCCCAGGGCAACCGCATGGGCATGCGCCTGCGCGGCACGCCGCTCTTGCGTCACCAGCCGATTGAGCTGCTGTCGCATGCCGTGCTGCCCGGTGTGGTACAAGTGCCGCCGGATGGCCAGCCCATCATCCTGATGGCCGATGCGCAAACCACCGGGGGGTACCCATGCATCGCCAGCGTCATCCAGGCCGACCAGTGGAAACTGGCGCAAGCCCGCCCCGGTGCCCGGCTGCGCTTTGTGCCCTGCACCACCAGCGAAGCCCGCCGGGCATTGCAGCAGCAGGTACAGGCCGGCTTGCGCTTGCAGCGGATGCTGGCGCAGGGGTAAACCGCCCGTTCGGGCCGCGTCGCCCCTGCGCAGCCCACCACTTCCCGTGGTAGCATCGTCGCCCGGTGACCAAGCCCGCCCCGTCACGCGTGCGGCCTGTTGCCAGCCCGCGCCAGGCAGCGCTTGGCGGCCCCCTCCGTGCCTGCGCCTACCCGGCGGCGGCACGTCACAGCCTTCGATCGGAGACCATTCAATGAGCCTGCTGGGCGATCTGCTCGTGCATAACCGCACTTTCGTGGACAACCGCGAATACGAAAAATTTGAAACCGACAAGTTTCCCGACAAGAATCTGGCCGTGCTGGCCTGCATGGATGCCCGGCTGGTCGAGCTGCTGCCGCAGGCCATGGGCCTGAAAAACGGCGACGCCAAACTGATCAAGAATGCTGGCGCGCTGGTCACCCACCCCTGGGGCTCGGTGATGCGCAGCCTGCTGGTGGCGGTGTATGAGCTGCGTGCCGAAGAAATCTGCGTGGTGGCACACCACGATTGCGGCATGCGCGCCATCGACCCGGCGCGGATTCTGGAAAACGCCCGCGAACGCGGCGTCAGCGAAGACACCATTGTCACCCTGCGTGCCGCCGGGATTGACCTGGACAGCTGGCTGAAGGGGTTTGACAATGTGCAGGACAGCGTGCGCCACACCGTGGCCACCATTCGCAGCCACCCGCTGATGCCCAAGGATATTCCGGTGCATGGCCTGGTGATCCACCCGACCACCGGTCAACTGGATGTGCTGGTGGACGGTTACCAGCGGGCATGAGCGTGCGCGTTGGCCTGTTTGGCGGCACCTTCGACCCGATGCACCTGGCGCATCTGCGCATGGCGTGTGCGCTGCGCGACGAGCTATCGCTGGACCGGGTGCATGTGGTGCCGGCTGGCGTGCCCTACCACCGCGCCCGCGCGCCGCAGGCCAGCCCGGCGCAGCGGCTGGAGATGGTCCGCCTGACCCTGGCAGGCCAGCCTGGCCTGCTGGCCGACGACCGGGAAATCCGCCGCCAGCGCCCGGCGTATACGGTAGAAACCCTGGAAAGCCTGCGCGCCGAACTAGGTGCCGACGCCGAACTGTGGCTGCTGATTGGCGGCGACTCACTGGCCGCCTTGCACACCTGGCGGCGCTGGCCCCAGCTCTTGCAACTGGCCAATCTGGCCGTGCTGCAGCGCCCCGACCTGCCTTGCCCGGCGCTGGACCCCGCCGTGGCCGTGCTGTGGCAGGCGCGCCAAGTGGCTGATTTTTCAAAACGAACGCATTACGGTACAATCCGCGCCCTGACCTTGCCCGCGCTGGCAGTATCGGCCACAGCCATCCGCCAGGCCCTGGCGGATGGTCAGCCCTGCGATGGGCTGCTGGCCCCGGCGGTACTGGACTATATTCATCAACAGCAGCTGTACTGCGGTCAGCCGTAGCGCCTGCCTGTTCCGGTTGACCCGGCCTGCGCCGGCATTCCACTGCACTGAACCTGCTCTAGTCAAAAATCAATGAAAGACATCATGGACGCACAAGCGATTGCCGCACTGGCGGTAGAAGCCCTCGAAGACATCAAGGGTAAAGACATCATCAACCTCGACACCCAGAAGCTGACCGACCTGTTCCAGCGCATGGTGGTGTGCACCGGCGATTCCAACCGCCAGGTCAAGGCGCTGGCCAACAGCGTGCACGTCAAGCTGAAGGAAAACGGCGTGGACATCGTTGGCACCGAAGGCGAAGCCTCGGGTGAATGGGTGCTGGTGGATGCCGGCGACGTGGTGGTGCATGTGATGCTGCCCGCCGTGCGCGACTACTACGACCTCGAAGCGCTGTGGGGCGGTGAAAAGCCGTCGTTCAACCCGAACGCGGCCCGCCCGTGGAACGCCCTGTAACCCTGACCGTGTCTGGCGGACTGCTTCGATGAAAATGACCTTGCTGGCCGTCGGCAGCAAAATGCCGCGCTGGGTGGACGAGGCGTTCACCGAATACGCCCGCCGCCTGCCGCGTGAAGCCTCGCTGCATCTGGTGGAAATCAAGCCGGAAAAACGCGGCGGCGGCGTCACCGCCGAAAAAGGCATGGCCGCCGAATGCGCGCGCATCGAAGCGGCCATTCCGCCACGCAGCAAGCTGATCGTGCTGGACGAACGCGGCCAGGACTGGACTAGTGTGCGCCTGGCCAGCGAAATGAAAACCTGGCTGGCCGGCGGCGATGACATCTGTCTGGTGATTGGCGGTGCCGACGGCCTGTCACCCGCCATCAAGCAGCGCGCTGACGTGCTGCTGCGCCTGTCGGCGCTGACCCTGCCGCATGGCATGGTGCGCGTGCTGCTGGCCGAGCAGTTGTACCGGGCGGTGTCGATCCTGAACAACCATCCGTACCATCGGGAGTGAGAGGGCGGCTTGCCTGGATAGCGCTATTCAACAAGAGGCTCGTCCATGCAAATTGATTATATTAATCTGAAAAACTATCGCTGTTTTGACGATTTGCATGTGGAGTTTGACCCACATATGACTGTGCTGGTGGCACCAAATGGCTCCGGGAAAACCGCAATTCTGGATGCGGTCAAAGTCGCGTTATGGCCCTATGTGGCAGGCTTTGCGCTGGGCAGCACCACCAATGACGTCACCAGCATTCAAATCGACGATGTGCGACAAGCACGGGTGCGCGCCCATGAAATGGACTGGCGTTTGCCAGCTGAAATCCACGCCAGCGGCGCGCTATATGTTCGCGCCCTGATGCAGGATGGCGCGCTGAAACGCCCCGCCTCTGCCAACCACGCCTCTGATGCAACGTCAGAGGCGCAGCCTTGGGCGTGTGTGCGGTATAGGGAAAGCATCAAGAAAAACACCAAAACCAAGAGCCGCGCCTCCAAACACGCGTTGGATCTGGAAAACGTGGCGCAAGCACTGCAAAAACGCATTTTTTCAGATGCTCAATCCCTGCCAGACGACTTGCCGATGCTGGGCTATTACGGCACGGGCCGCTTGTGGGCGCACAAAAAGCTCACTGCCGCCTATGACAAGGCCGATGGCGAGGCGGCGTCCCGCACGTTTGCTTACCGGGATTGCCTGGACCCAGCCTCCAGCTATAAACATTTTTCGGCGTGGTATTCACGCATTTTCAAGTCGTTTCGCGCCGCCCAGATTCGCCATCTTGAAAAGCGCGCATCAGCTGACACGCTGAACGAACTGAGTGCGCCCATCCGGGCCATTCAACTGGCGACAGACGCCATGCTGGCGCGGCATACCGGCTGGCGAGAGCTGGAATACAGCGAAGAATATGCCGATTTAGTGCTCAATCATCAGGCGCATGGGCAACTCAAAGCCAGCCAGCTCAGCGACGGCATACGCAATATGCTGGCCTTGGTGGGCGATATTGCCTACCGTTGCTACAAGCTGAATGCCCACCTGGGCGAGGAAGCGCCCAGACGTACCCGGGGGATTGTGCTGATCGACGAAGTGGACATGCATTTGCATCCAGGCTGGCAACAAACCGTGGTGGCCGACTTGATGGAAATTTTTCCGCGCATTCAGTTCATCATCACCACGCATAGCCCACAAGTATTAAGCACCGTCAGACGAGAAAACATCCGCCTCCTTGGCCTGGATGTCAGCGGTCAGATGATCGCCACGCCCCCTTTGGCGATGACCTATGGCGAACCCAGCGGCGATGTGCTGCGCAGTGTGATGCAGGTGGACCCACAGCCACCAGTCAAAGAAAAAGCCGACCTGCAACGCCTGACCGAGTGGGTGGATCAAGGGCTTTATGATCAACCGGAGGCCGTGGCCTTGTATCAACAACTGGCCGCCAGCCTGGGTGAGCAACACCCGCAGTTGCAACGTTTGCAGCGCAGCAGGCTACGCCAGGAGGCGCTTAAGCCATGAGGGCCATCAGCAAGCAGGGCGGCGGCGGTTATCACCTCAATAAAGCCCACGCCACGCCGCCGACCACCGCAGAACAAGCCACCCGTGGCTGGCGTAACTTGGCGCATAAAGAAGACATCCTGCAAAGTTTGCTCGCCGAGCAGTATCACCTGTGCTGCTACAGCGAGCTGCGCGCAGATGAATTGGATCTTGGCTACCACATCGAGCATGTAGAGAACAAAAGCCAAAACCCCGCCCGCACATTTGATTACAGCAACCTGGCGGCCAGCGCACTACATTCGTCTGACTTACAGACCTTCAAGGCACAACAAGATGAAGTCTTTGGCGGCCATGCGCCAGGCAAGCAAGGCGATGTGGATGGGTCGCGTTTTGTCTCCTGCCATCAAGCGGATTGCTCGCGATATTTTGCCTACCTGTCGGATGGCCGCGTGACGCCCGCCGTTCATCTGACGCCAGCGGAACAAGCGCGCGCCCGTTACACCATTGAGTTGCTTAATCTCAACAGCGGCTATCTGGTCACACTCCGGCAGCAATGGTGGGATGAGCTGGATCAATTGTTCGAGACGCACCAGAAGCAGGATTGGAGCCTGGCTGACTTGGCCAGCGTGGATTTGCTGCCCGTTAACCAGCGTCTGAGCCGATTTTTTAGCCTGACACGCCAGTTTTTTGGCCAGATTGCCGAAGATGTCTTGCAGCGGCATGCACCGCAACAGATGTCATGTCTTTCATAAGCTGAGTTCTGTACTGTCTGTCGCACCTGACCAGAATAGGCAGCAGCGACTGGCTGACTGACATCACGTCGCATGGCATCGAGATCTGCCGAACACTCTCGCCCTTCCAAAAGCTGACACGCGCCTCACCTCACCACCAACATACCCGACGTTACCGCAGAAGCGCCCGGCCTTGTCGTCATCTCTGACCGGATCGTGCTCACAACAAGCCACCGTGAGGCCAGGCATTTCGCACAAACGCCCTGTCAGTGACGTATGCATGCCGGCCATCGAGTCCATTACCGAAAAAACAATAGCCTCAAGGCATAATTCACTTGCATTAAGCCAAGTCATCACACTATCATCATTGTGCAAACAAACCGCGTAGAAAATAAAAAATAAATAATAATCAACTACTTGAATAAATGTCTATCCTGACGGCACTGATGTGCCTCATGATAAAAACCACGTCGACACGCATGACTTTTTTTATTTAGGTGTTTTTACTTAGCATTTTTAACCGTGGATGTGTCTCATGAAAATATCCCATCGCCTGGCACTGATTGTGCTGTTTGCCGCCATTGGCTTCATCCTCCTCTCTGCCTACTCACTGTATGTGGTACGCGATGCCATGCTGTCCGAGCGCAAGGCCGGCATCGAAACGCATGTGCGCATGGCTGGCAACCTGATTGCCCAATTCCAGGCGGCAGAAAAATCCGGCAAGCTCAGCCGGGAAGACGCGCAACGCCTGGCGGCGCAGGCCATTCGCGGCATGCGCCACAAGGGCGACTACATGGTACTGCGTGATTTTTCCGGGCTGTTCATCGCCCATCCGGACAAGCGCAAGGAAGGCAAGATTGATCCCGGCGGCAAATTGCCGGATGGCCGCACCACCATCGAAGGCTATCGGGAAGTGCTGGAAAAAAGCGACTTTGGCTATGTGTTGTTTTACACCCGCCGACCGGATGGCGATGTGCAATATCCCCGCCTGAATGGTGTGCTGAAAATCCCTGAATGGAACTGGATTCTGGGTACCGGGGTGTTTCTGGATGACATCGACGCCGTCTTCTGGCAGCGCGTCTGGCAGTTTCTGGGCATTGGTGCCGCCGTGTTTGCCTGTATGGTCGGGATAGCCATCTGGATTTCGCATGCCATATACCGGGCGCTGGGGGGCGAACCCTCGCATGCCACCCGCGTGGCGCAGGCCATTGCCAGTGGCCAGTTGAACCAGCGCATTGATGACCGCGTGAATGACGCCAGCCTGCTGGGGGCGATGGCACGCATGCAGGAACATCTGCGCGGCATGGTCCTGCAAATTCAGCAGAACGCCAATCAACTGAACCATTCCGCTCATGGCATCAACCAGCAAATGATGGACATGGCCAGCATGGCCAGCCACGCCACCGACGCCGCCACCTCCAGCACGGCGGCCATTCAGCAGTTATCCCACAGTGTGCAGAACATTTCCGGCAATGCCCAGCGCACCCAGACGCAATCCGCGCGCGCTGCCACGCTGGCCGAAGATGGCGGCGTGCTGGTCAGCGATGCCGCCAGCCATATTCAGCAGGTGTCCGAGCAACTGGCGCATGCCTCTGAGCAGATTGCCGCACTGGACCAGCGCGCGGCGGACATTGGCGGCATTGCCGGGGTGATCAAGGACATTGCCGACCAGACCAACCTGCTGGCGCTGAACGCCGCCATTGAAGCCGCCCGCGCTGGCGAGCAGGGCCGGGGCTTTGCCGTGGTGGCCGACGAGGTGCGCAAGCTGGCTGAGCGCACCACCCAGGCCACGGCACAGATTGCCAGCATGATCGGCGCGGTGCAGCGCGATACCCGCGATGTGGTGGGCAGCATGAGTGCTGCAGCCCCCCAAGTGGAAAGCAGTGTGGAAAAGGCGCAGTCGGCGGCGCGGGCGCTGGGAGAAATCCGCGCGGGTGCGGCATTGGCGCTGGACAATATTCGTGATGTGGCCAGTGCCACCCTGGAGCAAAGCGTGGCCAACCAGAGCGTGGCCGAGCATATCGAGCGTATCGCCAGCATGGTGGCGCAATCGGCGAGCACCGCCGAGCAGGCGCGACACAGTGCCCAACAGCTGGAAGTGCTGGCCGACCAGCTCAATGCCGCCGTGGCCAAGTTTCAGGTGTAACGCGGTGTGACCCGGTGCGGCCCCAGCCCCGTCGTGCAGACCGGGGCGGAGGCCTGCCGCCTTCCTTATGTGGTGGCGTCCTCACTGGCCACCAGGCCAGTGTGGCGCAGCAGGGCGTCGATTTGCGGATCGCGGCCACGGAAGGCGCGGAATGATTCAATCGCCGGGCGCGAGCCACCTACCGCCAGCACTTCGCGGCGGAATGCCTCACCCACTGCCGGGTTGGCGTGGCCGGTTTCTTCAAATGCAGCGTAAGCATCGGCGGACAGCACTTCCGCCCACTTGTAGCTGTAGTAGCCTGCGGCATAGCCGCCGGCAAAGATATGGCTGAAGCTGTGCGGCAGGCGGTTGTAGGCCGGGGTGGGGTTGACCGCCACCTCGGCGCGCACCGCATCAAGCAGGGCCATGAATTCGCCCTTGGCATCCAGTTCGGCGTGCAGCAGCATGTCAAACAATGCCAGTTCCACCTGACGCACCGCCATCATGCCGGACTGGAAGTTCTTGGCCGCCAGCATCTTGTCGAATAGCGCGCGCGGCAGCGGCTCGCCGCTGTCCACATGGGCGGTCATGTGGCTGAGCACGTCCCATTCCCAGCAGAAATTCTCCATGAACTGGCTGGGCAGCTCCACCGCATCCCATTCCACGCCATTGATGCCGGAGACGCCCAGCTCGTCCACTTCGGTGAGCATATGGTGCAGGCCGTGACCAAACTCATGGAACAGGGTAATCACTTCGTCGTGGGTGAACAGCGCCGGCTTGTCGCCCACCGGGGCGGTGAAGTTGCAGGTGAGCAGCGCCACCGGAATCTGCAGGCGGCCATCGGCCAGCAGACGGCGGGCGCGGATGTCGGCCATCCAGGCACCGCCGCGCTTGCCTTCACGCGCGTACAGGTCGGTATAGAACTGCGCCACCACCTGGCCATTGCGCCGCACTTCCCAGAAGCGGGCGTCCGGGTGCCACAAGGTGGCGGCCAGCGGATGGATATCCACGTCGAACAGCTTGCTGATGATGGCAAACAGGCCGTCCAGCACGCGCTGTTCGGCAAAGTAGGCTTTGACTTCCTGTTCAGAAAAATCATAGCGCGCCACGCGCAGTTTTTCGCTGACCCAGGCCAGGTCCCACGCCTGCAGGTCGTTCAGCCCCAGCTCATTGCGGGCAAAGGCTTCCAGCTCGGCGCGGTCGCGCTGGGCAAATGGCTTGGCGCGGGCGGCCATGTCACGCAGGAAGGCAATCACCTGGCTTGGGTTATCGGCCATCTTGGGGGCCAGCGATACTTCGGCATAGTTGGCAAAGCCCAGCAGGCGGGCTTCTTCGTCGCGCAGCGACAGGGTTTCGCCAATCAGCAGGGTGTTGTCCAGCTCGGCTGGGCCAAACTCAGCCGCACGGGTGGCGTTGGCGTGGTACATCGATTCGCGCAGCGCACGGTGATTGGCGTACTGCATCACCGGAAAGTAAAACGGGAAGTGCAGCTTCAGCTTGTAGCCCGGCTTGCCGTCGGCCTCGGCGGCAGCGCGCATCATTTCCAGCACGTCGTCGGGCAGGCCGTCCAGCTCGGCGGCGTCGTCGATGTAGCGGGCAAAGCCATCGGTGGCGTCCAGCACATTCTGGCTAAAGCGCGCCGACAGCTCGGACAGCCGGGCCTGGATGTCGGCAAAGCGGGCTTTTTCGGCGTCGGGCAGTTCGGCACCAGACAGGCGGAAGTCGCGCAACTGATGGTCGATGATCTGGCGGCGCGCCGGGCTCAGGCTGGCGTAGTCGGCGCTGGCGGCCAGCGCCTTGACCTTGGCGAACAGCGCCAGGTTTTGCCCCAGCTCGGTATAGAACTCGGAAATTTTGGCCAGATTGCTGTTGTAGGCTTCGCGCAGCGCCGGGGTGTTGACCACCGCGTTCAGGTGCGACACCGGGTCCCACACCCAGCTGATTTTCTCGGTGACGTCAGCCAGCGGAGCCAGCACCGCGTCCCAGGTAGCGGGCACGTTGTCGGCGGTAATGGCCTGCACCGTGGCGCGCGCGGTGGCCAGCACCTGATCCACCGCCGGGGTGATATGGTCAGGGCGCACCTCGGCAAAGCGGGGCAGTTCGGCAAAATCAAGCAGCGGGTTATCCATGCATCAATCCTCAGTATTCGGGGGTGGGCCAACGCCTCCGGCGCAGAAAACCCGGTGGGGGCGGTTGGCGAAATGCGCTTCGGGGTATCATAACGGCTGTTTTCCCGCCACGCAGAGATATGGGGTCTTTTTCGATGAAACGCAACCTTCGCCCGTTTGACGGCATTTACCCGCAGGTGCCCGACACCTGTTTTGTTGACGACACCGCGCTGATTATCGGCGATGCCGTGCTTGGCGAGGACAGCTCGGTCTGGCCGATGGCGGTGATTCGTGCCGATGTGAACTCGGTGCGCATTGGCGCGCGCAGCAATGTGCAGGATTTTTGCATGCTGCACGAATCGCACAAAAGCGAAAAAGATCCCAATGGCGCACCGCTGACCATTGGCGACGATGTGACCATTGGCCATCACGTCAATCTGCACGGCTGCACCATTGGCGACCGCGTGCTGGTGGGCATGGGGTCGATTGTGCTGGATAAAACCGTGATTGAATCCGACGTGATCATCGGCGCGGGCAGCCTGGTGCCGCCGGGCAAGCGTCTGGTGTCCGGGTTTTTGTACGTGGGCAGCCCGGTGAAGCAGGCACGGGTGCTCACCGAAGAAGAACTGGGCTTTTTGCGTTACTCGGCGGCGCATTATGTGCGTCTGGCCAACAAGCACAAGGCCGGCCAATGAAGCGGGTCTGGCGCAGTGTGGCGGCGCTGGCATTTTGCCTGCCGCCGCTGGCTTCGGCCAGCGAACTCGATGGCCTGCTCGACAGCCTGGCCGACAGTTGCCAGGCCAGCCCGGCGCTGGTCAGCCTGCTGAAGTCGCTGGGGCATGCCGAAGGCGAGCCGCGACAGGTGGTGCAGCCCGCCCGGCTGAGCGTGCCGCCAGCGCTGGCCGCCTCGTTTGGTGCGCCGGAGCGGGTGGCGGTGAACGACGACATCTGGCTGCTGGGCGTGCCAGCGCAGGCCAGCTGGCATGGTGTGCCGGTCACCGCGCTGACCCGCCTGCTCAGTCTGCACGAGCCTGGTGGCGAATTTGCCATTGAACTGAATGGCCGCCCGGCTGACGTGGAAGCCGGCCTGCGCAAGGCGTTGTCGTTCCGGCACAGCAAGGTGGCGGTGGGCGACAGCTGGCAAACGCGCGGTGCCAGTTTTGTGGTGGGGGTCAACGGTGAAACCAGCACCGCCGTGGTGTGCCCGCTGCCGTTTTGACGGGCGTTGAGGGCACATGCCCATTTGCGCCCGCATGGACAGGAAAATGGCGCTGGCGCGCACCGGAAAATTTACCAGTGAGCATGATGCTGCACGCAACTGGCATCCCCGGCCAATTCACGCCACAATAGCAAACATCGTGTTGCAGGCGGACCTGTCCCGCCTGGCCCCACCCCGGCCATGCTGCCGGGCACCGAATTTTTGACTCGACTTTAATCAAGTTGTTGGCTCGTGTCCGCCGGCCCTGGCTGGCGGCAGGATGCCGGGATATCCACCATGACACACACTCGCACCATTTCTGTTGTTGGCCTGGGCTATGTGGGCCTGCCAGTTGCCGTTGCCTTTGGCAAGCATGTGCACACCATCGGTTTTGACATCAACGCCACCCGCATCGCCGAGCTGAAAGCCGGCCACGACCGCACCGGCGAAGTGGACAACGCCGAACTGGCCGCCACGCACATCACCTATACCGACCAGATCGACGTGCTGCGCGAAGCGGATTTTCATATCGTCGCCGTGCCCACCCCGGTGGACGACGCCCACCAGCCCGACCTTACCCCAGTGGAAAAGGCCAGCGAAACCGTGGCGCGCGCGCTGAAAAAGGGCGACATCGTGGTGTACGAATCCACCGTGTATCCGGGCGTGACCGAAGACATCTGCGTGCCGATTCTGGAAAAACTCTCCGGCCTGCGCTGCGGTGAGGATTTCACCGTGGGCTACAGCCCCGAGCGCATCAATCCGGGTGACAAGGAACACACTTTCACCAAGATCAAAAAAGTGGTGTCAGGCCAGGATGCCGCCACGCTGGACATCGTCGCCGCCGTGTACGCTTCGGTGGTGACCGCCGGCGTACACAAGGCTGCGTCGATCAAGGTGGCCGAAGCCGCCAAGGTGATCGAGAACACCCAGCGCGACCTCAATATCGCCCTGATGAACGAGCTGGCCATCCTGTTCGAAAAAATGGGCATCGACACCCTGGACGTGCTGGAAGCCGCCGGCACCAAGTGGAACTTCCTCAAGTTCAAGCCGGGCCTGGTCGGCGGCCACTGCATTGGCGTGGACCCGTACTACCTCACCCACAAAGCGGAAAAACTCGGCTACATCCCGCAAGTGATCCTGGCTGGCCGGCGCATCAACGACAGCATGGGCAAGTTTGTTGCCCAGCGCGCCATCAAGGAAATGATCCATGGCGGTAGCCTGGTGGCTGGTAGTGTGGTGACCGTGCTGGGGCTGACCTTCAAGGAAAACTGCCCTGACCTGCGCAATTCGCGGGTGATCGACGTGATTCAGGAACTGCGCGAATTTGGCGTACAGGTGCAGGTGTGCGACCCGCAGGCCGACCGCGAGGAAGCCGAACACGAATACGGCGTCACGCCGGTGCCGTTTGCCGAGCTGGCGCTGGCCGACGCGGTGATTGTCTGCGTGGCGCACAGCGAATTTGCCGCGCTGGACATCGCTGGCTACCAGAAGCTGCTCAAGCCCGACGCCCGCGTGCTGATCGACGTCAAGGGCGTGGTGGACAAAGCCGCTGCCCAGGCCGCCGGCCTGCGCTTCTGGCGTCTGTGAGGATGACCATGACCGCTTATGACACCCTGCGTGACCAGCTTGTTGCCCAGCCGCGCACCTGGCTGGTGACCGGCTGCGCCGGCTTTATCGGCAGCAACCTGCTGGAAGCCTTGCTGCGACTGGGCCAGACCGTGGTAGGCCTGGACAATTTTTCCACCGGCCATCAGCGTAATCTGGACGAAGTGCGCGAGTTGGTGGGCGCTGAGGCGTGGCAGCGCTTTCGCTTCATTGAAGGCGATATCCGCCAGCCGGACGACTGCGCCCAGGCCGTGGCCGGCGTGGACTATGTGCTGCATCAGGCGGCGCTGGGCAGTGTGCCGCGTTCGCTGGACGACCCGTGGAACACCCATGACAACAATATCAACGGCTTTTTGCGCCTGCTGATTGCCAGCCGCGACGCCGGGGTAAAACGCTTTGTCTACGCCGCGTCCAGCTCCACGTACGGCGACCACCCCGGCCTGCCCAAGGTGGAAGACGTGATCGGCAATCCGCTGTCGCCGTATGCGGTGACCAAATACGTGGATGAACTGTACGGCGACGTGTTTGCCCGCGCCTACGGCGTATCGGCAGTGGGCCTGCGCTACTTCAATGTGTTTGGCCCGCGCCAGGACCCCAACGGCGCTTACGCCGCAGTGATGCCGATGTGGTTTGCCGCGCTGCTCAAGCAGGAGGCGGTGTACATCAACGGCGACGGTGAAACCAGCCGCGACTTCTGCTTTGTCGGCAACGCCGTGCAGGCCAATCTGCTGGCCGCTACCGCGCCGGCACTGCCCAAGGGCCACGAAGTGTTCAATGTGGCGGTGGGCGACCGCACCACGCTCAACCAGCTGTACGCGGCCATTCGCGAGCAAGTGGCGCGCTGGCAGCCTGCTGCTGCTGCCATGCAGCCGGTGTACCGCGACTTCCGCGCCGGCGATGTGCGCCATTCGCAGGCCGATATCGGCAAGGCCACCAGCTTGCTGGGCTATGCGCCCACCCATCGAGTGGCCGAGGGGCTGGACATTGCCGCGCCCTGGTATGCCCAGCTGTTTGGTGCCGGGGCTCCCGCGTGAAGAAAGTGCTGATTATCCGCCGCGACAATATCGGCGACTTGGTGTGTACCACGCCCTTGTTTTCTGCCCTGCGTGAAGCCCTGCCCAACGCCTATCTGGCCGCGCTGGTAAACAGCTACAACGCCGAGGCACTGCACGACAACCCGGTACTGGACGATGTGTTTGTCTACACCAAGGCCAAACACAGCGAACGCTCGAAACTGCGGGTATGGTGGGACACCTGGCGCTTGATGCGCAGCCTGCGCGCCAAACAGTTTGATCTGGTGCTGCTGCCCTCGGGCGGCGACCAGACCCACGCGCTGAAGCTGGCGCGGATGATCAAGCCGGGCAAGGTGGCCGGCTTTGCCCCGACCAAGGGCCTGGACGTGACCGTGCCGGCGGACAACAAGCCACAGCTGGAGGCCGAGCGGGTGTTGCGCCTGTTGCCGGCGCTGAATCTGCGCCGGGGCAAGCTGTCGCCAGTCAGCACTTTTGCCCGCAACGAAGAACGCCTGGCCGCGCGCATGGCCCTGGCCGAGGTGAACATCATTCCCGGCCCCGGCAAACCGCTGATCGGCTTGCACATCAGCGCGCGCAAGCCACGCCAGCGCTGGCCCGCCGAGCGCTTTGTCGAACTGGCCGCCCGGCTGAACAAGGCCACCGGCGCGGCGTTCATGCTGTTCTGGTCGCCTGGCGAGGAAGACCATCCGCAACACCCCGGCGACGATCGTAAAGCCCAGCAGATTATTGACGCCTGCCGGGAGCGCAACCTGCCGCTGCTGCCCTATCCCACCGAGCGTCTGGAGCAACTGATTGGCGGCCTGTCGGTATGTCAGTCAGTCATCTGCAGCGATGGTGGTGCCATGCATCTGGCCGCCGGGCTGGGCAAGCCAATGGTCTGCCTGTTTGGCAACAGCGACCCGCGCGTCTGGGCACCGGGTGGCAGCGCGCCATTCAAGGTACTGCAGGCCAACAGCCAGACCGTGGCCGACATCAGCGTGGATGAGGTAGCCGCCACCTGGCGGCGACTGCATATCGGGCAGATTCGGTAGCGGTCTGACGCTTCCGCGTTCAGCCTGGCCAGCCGGTGTCGTCGTTGACGCCACTCAGACGGATGGCGCCATCGTCTGAGCCAGTGCGCACCGCCTGGTAAACGCCGTCGCCATCGCTGTCGGTGTACAGCGTGGTGTGGGTGGCGCCATGCTCCTGCTCGATCTTGCTCACCTGACCATTGCTGACTGACCAGGTTTCATTCGCGTCGATACGCTTGAGCTGGCTGCGGCCATGTTCCAGTTCATAGACTGCCAGCACGCTGCCGTTGCTGATGTCAAAGCGGTAGCCTTCCTGGCTGGTGCTGACGGTCAGGCTGCTGCCATCGTGGCTGCTGGTGCTGCTCTGGCTTTGCCGGGTGTAAATGCCGTTGCCATCGCTGTCGGTGTATACCGTGGTTTGCGTGACGCCGTGCTCCTGCTCGGTCTTGACCAACTGATTGCCATTGAGCGCCCAGCTTTCGTCGCTGTCTGCGCGCTTGAGCGTGCTGCGACCGTGTTCAACCTTGTAGATGGCGCTCAGGCTGCCATTGCTCAGTGCAATCCGATAGCCATTTTCCTGGCCAGATGTGCTGCTGCTCAGCGAAGAGGTGGACGCGTAGGTGTTCGATTTGTGTCCCATGGGGTGGCTCCAGATCTCAAGGTGGGTAAAAACTGCTTGCTACCGTAAAGCCCCTGTCTGAAGTGTGGCTTAACGCCATATGCTGAATAACTGGTCAGTTTCTGACCGCTGACCGTCTGGGCCTTGCCTGACGCAGCTCATGGCAAATGGATACAAAAACCTTGCTCAGGCTCAAGCCATGACGCTTGCGCTTCACGTACAGTGCGCGGATGAACGCTTTTGTTGAAAATCTGTATTGCTGTGCTGACCGTGGGCATGCCCTGGCTGGCCAGTCTGGGTGTTGGAGAGAGCCATGCGTATCCTGCTGGTAGAAGATGATCTGTTGCTGGGGGACGGCGTGGAAGCCGGCTTGCGGCAAACCGGGTTTACCGTGGACTGGATCAAGGACGGCGTCTCGGCACGCTCGGCGCTGGAAGTGGTGGACTACGACGGCATGGTGCTGGACATCAACCTGCCGCGCCTGTCCGGTCTGGACCTGCTGCGCGACATGCGCCGGCACAGCAACCCGCTGCCGGTGCTGCTGCTCACCGCCCGCGATACGGTCGAAGACCGCATCCTGGGGCTGGACGCCGGGGCGGACGATTATCTGGTCAAGCCGTTTGCCCTGGGTGAGCTGGTGGCCCGGCTGCGCGCCGTGGTGCGCCGCGCCCATGGCCGCGCCAGCCCGATGCTGGAACACGCCGGGCTGAGCCTGGACCCCGGCGCGCACCGCGCCTGTTATCAGGGTCAGGACATCGAACTGACCGGCAAGGAGTTTCAACTGCTGGAACTGTTTCTGGACAACCGCAACAAGGTGTTGTCACGTCAGCAGATTGAAGAAAAACTGTACGGCTGGAACCAGGAAGTGGCCAGCAATGCGGTGGAAGTGCATATCCACCATCTGCGCAAAAAGCTCGGGGCCAATTTCATCCGTACCCACCGTGGCGTGGGCTATCAGCTCGGCGGGTAAAGGCGCTGATTGCGTCAGGGTAGGGGGCGCTGCTGTGCTGGCATGACGGCCCCGCTGGGGTCACGCACCCTGCCCTCGCCGCCTGATACAGGCCGGGCGTCTCACTCACGCCGCGCCGGCCATTCAACTGATGGTTTCCCCATTCCGGCTGGCGTCCAGCCGGCTTTCAATCTTGGCAATCGCCGCCCGCAACGCCGGCAAGTAGCGCTCGGCAGCCTCGCCCACACTCATCGCCTTTTTCAGAAACACCACATTCAGACAGCCCAGAATCCCGCCCTGATGCCGGATCGGCAGGGCAATCGCGGCAATTTTCTGTTGCGCCTGCCATTCCCCCTCATTGGTGGCATAGCCCTGACGACGCACCTTGTCGAGCATTTGCGTCACCAGCGCCGGCTGGCGGGCAAAACTGGCCTGTTCGTCGTGGCCGGCGGCCAGCAGTTGCAGGATTTGCAGGCGTTCTTCTTCACTGCACCAGGCCAGATAGGCGCGCCCGGCTGAGGTAAACAGCAGCGGCATGCGCTGGCGAATCATCGCCCGGTGAAACGACAGCGGGCTGAAGCGGTGGGTGGTTTCCCGCACCAGCATGCTGTCGCCATCAATCGTGCTCAGGTCCGAAGGCCACACCAGGGTTTGCAGCAATTCGCCTAGCACCGGATTGGCCACTTCAGAAATCCATTCATCGTCGGTAAAGCCATCGCTGAGCTGGCGCACTTTCAGATTGAGCCGGTAGCTGTCATCTGACGCGCTGCGGCGCACATAGCCTTCACTTTGCAGGGTTTCCAGCAGGCGGCGCACGGTGGTGCGGTGCAGGCCGGTGCTGGCGCTCAGGTCGGCGATGCTGGCCCAGCCATTGGCTGAACGGTTGATGGCGTGCAGCAGGGCCAGGCCCCGGCTCAGGCTTTGCACATGCGGGTACGGGGTATGACGAGAAGATGGCATACGCACTCCAGAAGCAATAAAAATAGTCTTGTAAAACAGTATTGTGCACAGTGTGCCCATCCGGCAAATAAATTATGGCGGCGGCGGCGCGCTGCCTAGAATCGCCCTACCCACAACAACAAGATGGGTATGGTGCCAGGTGGCGGCTGCATGCCCCTGCGCCACGGTGGATGGCACAGGCCATCGCCTGACCCGAATGCACCCCCTGGAAGGGGCTGACCTGACGCTGGCGCCGGCGTGGGGTGGCCCACCGGATCGAGGAGTTTTTTTCATGAGCATCACCCTGAAATGCCTGTCGCACACGCCGTTGCGCGGCCTCAATGACCCCGGCGCCGAGGTAGTGGCCGAAGTGGACGCGGTGCTGGCCCAGGCCAGGGCCGAGGTGGAGGCGTTTGATCCCGAACTGATCGTGATCTTTGCCCCAGACCACTACAACGGCCTGTTTTACGACCTGATGCCGCCGTTTGTGATTGCCACCGCCGCCGACTCGGTGGGCGATTACCAAACCCCACTGGGGTCGCTGTCGGTTCCCCAGGATCTGGCGCTGGATCTGGCCAAACATATCCTGAACAGCGACATCGACATTGCCCTGTCGCACCGCCTGCAGGTGGACCACGGTTGCACCCAGACGCTGGAAGAGCTGACCGGCAGCCTGACCCGCTACCCGGTGATTCCGATCATCATCAATTCAGTGGCACCGCCGTTTGGCCCCTACCGCCGGGTACGCAAGCTGGGGGAAGCGGTGGGGACGTTTCTGGCCACGCTGAACAAGCGCGTGCTGATTCTGGGCACCGGCGGGCTGTCGCATGAGCCGCCCGTGCCGCTGCTGGCCGGTGCGCCAGATGAAATTGCCGAATTCCTGATTGCCGGGCGCAATCCGACGCCAGAATTCCGCGCCGCCCGCCAGGCACGCACCCTGGCCACCGGCATGGTGTTTGGCACGCCGGAATGTCCGCTGACGCCGCTGAATGTGGACTGGGATCTGGCTTTCATCCAGCAGATGTGCCAGGGCCGGTTGGCCGAAGTGGACGACTTTGATATTGAGGCCATTTCCCGTGCAGCGGGGCGTTCCACCCACGAAATCCGCACCTGGGTGGCGGCGTTTGCCGCGCTGGCGGCCACTGGCCCCTACCAGGCACGCCAGGATTACTACCGCCCGATCAACGAATGGATTGCCGGCTACGGCGTGGTGAGCGCACAGGCGCAATAAGCGCTGGCCTACCCGTCATCAGCGGGCAGGCGAGATGCGCCGCCCGCCATGAATCACACTATTCAGGAGTTTTACCGATGAGCCAGATTGATACCGCCGTGTCGCAGCCGAGCGAAGAACAGATTGTCCAGCGCGCCCGCGAGCTGATTCCGCTGCTGCGCGAACGCGCCGAAGCCTGCGAGCAGGCACGCATGGTGCCAAAGGAAACCATTCAGGCGTTTCAGGACGCCGGGTTTTTCAAGATTTTGCAGCCCAAGCGCTGGGGCGGCTATCAGATGCACCCGAATGTGCTGAACCGGGTGCTGATGGAGCTGGCGCGCGGCTGTCCGTCCAGCGCCTGGAATGTGATGGTGCTGGGCGTGCATCCGTTTGAAGTGGGTCTGCTCGATCCGCGTTGCGGCGACGAGCTGTGGGGCAGTGACAACACCACACTGGTGTCGTCGTCCTACGCGCCGTTTGGCACAGTGAGCAAGACCGAAGGCGGCTATGTACTCAACGGCGAATGGCTGACTTCCAGCGGCTGCGACCACGCGGCTGGCGGTGCCTTTGTTGGCGGTCGGGTGGCGGAAAACGGCGAAACCGTATTCCGTTCGTTCTGGATTCAGCGCAAGGACTTCGACATTGTTGACGACTGGCATGTGGTGGGTCTGGCCGGCACCGGCAGCAAGAAGCTGATCATCAAGGATGTGTTCATCCCGGATTACCGCAGCCATGTGATTGGCGCGTATGACCAGCAGTCGCACGGCCAGGTGGAAAACCTGTACAAGATGCCGTTTTTCTATGTGTTCTATGCGGCAGTGTCGTCGGTGATCATCGGCATGGCACGCGGCATGGTGGATTTGTACGTCGACCATATGGTACCGCGTCAGAACATCAACCAGGCGGTGGGGGCGGCGGTCAACGATCCGTTCATCAAGAGCCGGCTGGGTGAGGCCTACGCCAAGATTCTGGGTGCCACCACCCGCGTGCTGCATAACACCGACGAAGCCTGGGGCTATGCCTCGCGTGGCGAACTGGTGCCGCTGGATATCCGCATCCGCCACTTTGCCAGCAACCAGTTTACCGGTGGCGAGTGCTTTGACGCCGCGCACATGATCTTCAAGAAAACCTCCACCCGTGGCATCTGGATGAGCAGCCCGATGCAGCGGCAGATGCGCGACATTCTGGTTGGGGCCAACCATATCACCCAGAACCAAGACAATATCGGTGACCTGCTGGGTGGCCATCTGCTGGGCAACCCGCTGCCGGCGGCCAACCCGTTTGGTGCCAAGCCTGGCCAGGTTTGAGGGGAGCGCACAGATGAATCCGCAAATCAACCAAGTGCTGGACTGGACCCCGAACGCCACCCTGGCAGCCATGCCCACGGTCAGCGCCGAAGATCATCGCTACGGCATGCGCCACTTTGCCGTGGGCGTGTCGATCATTACCGCACGCGACGGCGAACAGCGCGCCGGGCTGACCGCCACGGCGGTGTGCTCGGTGACCGCTGACCCGCCCCGGCTGGTGGTGTTCGTCAATAAAAACGTGGTGGCCAACCAGGTGATCCTGAACAGCGGCGCGCTGTGCGTGAATGTACTGGCCGGCGAGCAGGAAGATGTGGCCAAGGCATTTGCCGGCATGGTGGAAGGCGTGCATGGCGACGCCCGCTTTGACTACGGCCAGTGGCGCGAACTGAGCACCGGCGCGCCCACGCTGGACGACACCCTGGCCAATTTTGATTGCCGGGTGATCAAGGTGTTTGACGAAAGCACCCACCACGCCTTTTTGTGCGAAGTGCTTGCCACCCGCGAGCGCAACGACGGCGAGGCGCTGATTTACCTGAACGGTGGTTTCCGCCGGATTGCCCAATAAAAAACGCTTGCCCCCGAGCCCCTGGCCGGCGTGTGGAATCTTCCATGCCCCGCACCGGGGGCGCGGTGCTGGCCAGTGATGCCAAAACCCGGCGCGCCGCCTGGCGTGACCGATACAGAGGAGACAAAAAATGAAACCGACCCTGACCCCGTGCATTGTCCTGCCCGTCGTGGCGCTGATGGCTGCCACCCCGGCGCTGGCCGATATCACCGTCGGCGTGATTGCCTCGCTGACCGGCCCCGCCGCTGCCCTGGGCGCGGAAACCAAAAAGGCCGTGGCGCTGTTTCCCACCAGCGTGGGTGGCGAAAAGGTCAATTTCATTGTGCTGGACGACGCCACCGACCCGACCAGCGCGGTGAAAAACGTGCGCAAGCTGATTTCCGAAGACAAGGTGGACGCCATTCTCGGCCCCAACCTGATCAGCACCGCCACCGCCATGGCCGACGTGGCCAATGCCGAAAAAACCCCGATGGTGTCCGTCGCGCCGCTGGAAGTCAGCGGCGACAAGCGCGGCTTTGTGTTCCGCAGCGAGCCGTCGGCTGACCTGATGGTCAACCGCGTGGTGGCCGACATGCTGGCCGGCGGAGCAAAGACCGTTGGCTTTATCGGCTTTTCCGATTCATGGGGCGAACTGCTGCTGAAGGCGCTGACCAAGGCCAGCGAAGGCAAGCTGACCATTGTCGCCAGCGAACGCTACGGTCGGGCTGACCCCAGCGTGCAGGCGCAGGTGCTCAAGGTGATGGCGGCCAAGCCGGATGTGGTGTTTGTCGGCGCGTCGGGTACCCCGGCGGCCATGCCGCAAATCACCCTGCGTGAGCGCGGCTACAAGGGCAAGGTGTATCAGTCGCACGGCGTGACCAGCAAGGAATTCCTGCGCGTGGGCGGCAAGGCGATTGAAGGCGCGCTGATTCCGGTTGGCCCGGTGCTGGTGGCCGAACAACTGCCAGATAGCCACCCGACCAAAAAAGCCAGCGTGGCATTTGTGAAAGAACTGGAAACCAAGCACGGGCCGGATTCGCGCTCCACCTTTGCCGGCGCGTCGTGGGATGCCTGGCTGCTGTTGCAAAATGCCATTGTCAGCGCCCAGAAAGCCAAGGTGAAGTCTGGCACGCCGGAGTTTCGCGCTGCCCTGCGCAACGGGCTGGAGAAAAATGGCCGGCTGGTGGGCGTCAATGGCGTGTACACCATGAGCGCCGCTGACCACGCCGGCTACGACGCCAGCGCCATTGTGCTGATCAAGGTGGAAAACAACCGCTGGAAGCTGGTGAAGTGATGTCTGATACCACCTTGTTGACCGCCGCCGACGCCGCCGCCCTGCTGCACCATGCCGCCACCAGCGGCCAGCCCATTGCCCCACTGCGCGATCGCCTGGCCACCCCGGATGCAGACAGCGCCTACGCCATCCAGAACCACAACAC
>Ga0209599_10000270_pt1 | contig 36750 bp, 33 predicted proteins | sample Shrwel_input2_FT_FD_187534 | JGI IMG/M metagenome (GOLD analysis project Ga0209599, IMG submission 187534) | Subsurface microbial communities from deep shales in Ohio, USA - Utica-3 well 1 S input2 FT (SPAdes) (version 2) ...
GCCACCGCCCACGACCTGGCCGAACGCACGATCAATATCAGCACGCGGATTGAGGCATCCACCCAGGAAATTGCCCAGGCCGGCACGCTGATTGCCGAACTGGCCACCAAGGCCGACCAAGTGCAGGGGATGGTCAGACGGTTTGATACCGGGGATCGGCGCGGTTAAGGCCGTTAGTTTCGGCGCGGTTAAGGCCGTTAGTTAAGGACACGCCAGCAGTCATTCATCATGATATAACCGGATCATTGGTGCGGATGCCCGACGTCAGTCAACTCACATATACCCTTGTTTTTCAAGGCAATGGGTGATTAAACCTCGTTCGGCATGAGCCGCACCTCACGTGTCGTTCCCGCGCAGGCGGGAACCCAGGTCTTGCCACATCGTGCGCCGTGGGGGTTGAGCGTGGCGTGGGGGTCGTGAGAACTCGCACCTGCTGCACGCTGTAGATGCCTCTGGATTCCCGCCTGCGCGGGAATGACGGGGTCGGGGTGCGGCGGGTAGTTCGCTGTGGCAAGTCAAAGCAAGGATTTGTTTTAACAGAACAAATAGAGATGCCCGGCGTTAGTTTGCTCACATATGCCCTTGCGTTTCAAGGTGATGAGTAACTAAACCTCGTTCGGCATGAGCCTCACCTCACTTGTCGTTCCCGCGCAGGCGGGAACCCAGGTCTTGCCACATCGTGCGCCGTGGGGGTTGAGCGTGGCGTGGGGGTCGTGAGAACTCGCACCTGCTGCACGCTGTGGATGCTCCTGGATTCCCGCCTGCGCGGGAATGACGGGGTCGGGGTGCGGCGGGTAGTTCGCTGTGGCAAGTCAAAGCAAGGGTTTGTTTTAACAGAACAAATAGAGATGCCCGGCGTCAGCTTGCTCACATATGCCCTTGCGTTTCAAGGTGATGAGTAACTAAACCTCGTTCGGCATGAGCCTCACCTGACTTGTCGTTCCCGCGCAGGCGGGAACCCAGGCCGTGCCACATTGGCCAAAACATTTTTCTGAATTTGCCAACGTCATTCTTCCTCGCTGCTACCCGCCAGCACCTTGCTGACCACGCTGGCGCTGAAACCGCGCGACAGCATAAAGCGATACTGCTTGTTGCGTTCCTGCGGGTTGCTGGGCGGGTGGGCAAACTTGCGTGCCCAGATCACCCTGGCGCGGCTGAGTTCGTCCTGTTCCGGGCTGGCGGCCTGGTGCTCGGCCAGCGCGGCCTGAATCAGCTCGGCGGGAATGCCGCGCTGGCGCAAATCCTGCTGCAGGCGCATTGCCCCATGGCGGCGGCCATGTGCCTGAATCCACATCTGGGCAAAGCGCTGGTCGGACTGCCAGCCGGTTTCGGCCAGTTCATCCAGCAAGGCGTTTACCGTGTCGCTGAGCGAAGCGGGAATCTCCGCTGCATCAGCATCCGCCTGGGACAGATCGATGCTTTCGTCGGCGTCCATATTATCAAGGGCATCCAGTTCGGCGGCGTCGGCGGCGGCTTCAGCGTCTTTGCCCAGCCGGGTGAGTTTGCGCGCCAGTTCGGCGCGGCTGTATTCGCGGCGGGAGAGTAAATCCAGCGCCCGTCGGCGCAAGGTGTCGCTCATCGGGCGTGATCCTTTTGGGTTGGGTGAGCCAGCCAAGTCGTGGCCCGTGCCGGGCGGCGGGTCCACGGTACAGCAAAACGCCCACCCCGGCCATGCCGGGTCAGGGCGTGGCCGGGGTGGGCGCGGGAGCGCGTCAGCCGGGGTGGCTTACAGCAGCTTGTCGTCCAGCACCACCGGATCGTCCGGCAGTGCGGCTTCTTTCTTTTCTTCTTCGCTGGGTTCGAACTCGGGCAGGCCGCCCACGCCCACGGCGGCGCGCACCTTGTTTTCGATTTCGTGCGCCAGGCCGGGATTATCCTTCAGGTATTCACGGACATTGTCCTTGCCCTGGCCGATTTTCTGGCCGTTATAGCTGTACCAGGCACCGGATTTTTCGATGAACTTGTGCGTGACGCCCAGCTCGATCACTTCGCCTTCGCGGCTGATGCCCTCGCCGTAGAGGATGTCGAAATCCGCCTGACGGAACGGCGGGCTGACCTTGTTTTTCACCACTTTCACCCGGGTTTCGTTGCCGATGACTTCGTCGCCCTTCTTGATGCCGCCAATGCGGCGGATGTCCAGACGCACCGAGGCGTAGAACTTCAGCGCATTGCCGCCGGTGGTGGTTTCCGGGCTGCCAAACATCACGCCAATTTTCATGCGGATCTGGTTGATGAAAATCACCAGGGTGTTGGTGCGCTTGATGTTGCCGGTCAGCTTGCGCAGCGCCTGGCTCATCAGCCGCGCTTGCAGGCCGACGTGGCTGTCGCCCATTTCGCCTTCGATTTCCGCCTTGGGCACCAGCGCCGCCACCGAGTCGATGACAATCACGTCCACGCCGCCCGAGCGCACCAGCATGTCGCAGATTTCCAGTGCCTGTTCGCCGGTGTCCGGCTGCGAGATCAGCAGGTCATCCACCATCACGCCCAGCTTGCGGGCGTACTGCGGATCCAGCGCGTTTTCCGCGTCGATAAAGGCGCAGGTGCCGCCCAGCTTTTGCGCTTCAGCCACCACTTGCAGACACAGCGTGGTCTTGCCCGACGATTCCGGGCCAAAGATTTCCACCACGCGGCCACGCGGCAGACCGCCCACCCCCAGCGCCAGGTCCAGCCCCAGCGAGCCGGTGGAGATCACTTGCAGGTTTTCATTGACCTGCGTTTCGTTCATTTTCATGATCGAACCCTTGCCAAACTGCTTTTCGATCTGTGCAAGAGCGGCGGCCAGTGCTTTGGCCTTGTCGTTGTCTGCCATGGTGTCTCCAGGGAAATGGGATAAAACGCCCGCGTCCAGGCACGGCTCGCGGCAATGCCGGCATTATGGCACACAATTGGCGTGACAGAAACGCGAATTGTGTGACGGGGTGGGGGGGTGGCATGCCGATGTGGCGTTATTTGTCGTGACTGTCCTCCTGCGTGGGTGGCGGCAGCAAGCGCAGACGCCGGCGCGCGCGTGGCGGCAAAGCAGCATCCAGCGCGCTCAGGGTGGTGGCCAGGTCAGGGTCCAGCGTCTGCCGACGGTATGCGCGCTGCTCGGCAGGGGTGTCCAGGTCATCCAGCCAGTTGTGCAAGATCTGACGCAAGGCCTCCAGCGAGGAGGCTTGCTCGGCAAACACCACTGGCCATTCGTCCAGCAAGTCGCGCAGCACACTGTGTGGCACCGCCATCTCCACCATACCAATCCACCAAGCACGCAATACCGCCTCGGTGGGCAGCGTCGGGCGTTCCGCCAAACCCAGCAACATGGCTTTGCCCAAGGCAAACGCAGCGGCCTCATTTTGCTGATGGGCTGCATCGGCGACTGCATCGGCCAGCTGATGTGTCGCCTTAACTTCATGGCCGGGGATATGCGTCAGTTCCGCATCCAGTAATGCCCAGGCCGTCTCCAAACCGGACAATGAGGTTGTGTGCCGGGCCATCTGGCCGAGGTTCCAGCTTGCCTCTTCAAAATTTTGTTGTGCTAGACATTCGGCCAAGGCTTGCTGGTGCAGCGCCATGGCCTGCTCAGGCTGACCCGATTGGCCTACGCTCCAAGCCATTTTTGCTAAATTCCAGGTGGCAACTTTAGCTTGGCTCGCCTGTTGCGCCAAATCGCGCCCCATGGTGTGCGAGGCCAACGCTTCAGCATATCGACCAAGCGCCTCCTGCGCCATGCCAAGGCGTGCGCACAACATACGGCGGGATACCAGTGAAAACTGCGCTTGCCAAGGCAACAAGGGCTGGCATAGCACCAGCACCTGCTCAGGCGAATAGCGCGCATCGTTTTGCATTTTCAATAAGGCGCGGCAGCAGGTTTCTAATGCGCCATCGGCCTCAACGGGGTGTTCGGCAGCCAGCCAGGCTAACGCGGCTTCGCTGGCCCAGCGGGCGATAGTCGGCAGTTCTGCCGAGGGAACCAAGGCATGTGTGCCTTGTGCTAACAGGATTTCCACGACAGCTGTCATGGCTTGTGTGCGAGGATACTGCTCACCGAGGGTTCTGCTTACATACAGCTGGTCGATGGCATCTGGGTATTTTTCCGTCAGCTCAGCAAACTTTTGCTTCCCCGCTTCCAAAACTTTGACCAGTGCACGCCATTCGTATGCCTTCATGATGGGCGACAGCATGCTGATCAATGCACCGAATTTTTCCGCAGGGTTCAGCAACAGTGACACCAACACCATCGGTGCCAATTGTTCCCCCGACACCTCCTCCCGGCTGGCCGCCCTGGCCAGGGCATAGGCGCTTGCCATGCTGCGTTTAAAGCTGGCGTCATCGGGAAAGCGCCGCAACATTTCCTCAAACTGTGTGCCTTTTGGCGCAGCCAAAATCGCATCCCACGCCGCCCAGTCGCCGCCAGCGGCGCACAGTGAGCGTGGGTTTTGCAGTGAGGTGGGCAATAAATCCCACAGCACCTGGCGCTCTTGCAGCGCCAAGTGCAGCAGGGTGTGCGCTTCGTGCTCCTGGCCATCGGCCATATAGCGGTTGGCGTACTGCCATTTATCCGGAAACGCCAGGGTGTCGGCCAGCAGTTCGGCCATCAGCGCCAGCTTGCTGCGCTGGCCGGGGTGGAGGTAGCGCATGCGGTAATACTGCACCAGCAGGCGGTCACGCAGCCGGTATTGCTTGGCCTTGGCGCCGGGCAGGCGCGATTCGCTGACATAGCCCTGGTCCACCAGCCAGGCAAAGGCGCGCGAGATGTCGTTTTGCCGGGCACCGGTGCGCTCGGCCACTTCGCTTTGCGAGGCCGGCTCGCCGCCGCGAATCAGCGCATCCAGCAGTTTGCGCGATTGGGTGGGCACGGCTTTCAGTAAATCGCGGTAGTAGTCGCTCATTTTTTCGATGGCGGCGTCCAGATCCAGCGCGCCGGCCAGCGGGTCGTCTTCATCCAGAATAAACCCCGCCAGCACGGCAGCAGCGCGGGCGTTGCCGCCGGTGTAATGGCTATAGGCTTGCAGACGCGCCAGCTGGATGGCGCTGGGCGTTTGCCTGGCGCGGGCGGCGCGGCGGGTCAGGTAGTCGCGGTGGTCCACGTCATCCCAGGGCGGAATGGCGTGATGCTCAAACTGGCGAAACAGGCGCTGGTGGTATTGCTCGTCAAAATGGCCATGCACGGCGGTGGCCACCAGCATGATGCGCGGCTGGTTGCTGAGCAGATGGCGCAGGCGGGCATTATTGGCGTCATCGGCAAAGGCTTGCTCCAACAGCTGGTCAAAGTTTTCTACGCCAATCACCAGCAAGGGCTCGCTGACTGCCGCCAGCAGTGAATCCAGCGCCTGTGTCCAGGCGGCGTCCGGCTGGCTGACTTTCCAGCTGGGCGGCGCGCCGGTGGCCCCTTGTTCAACCGACAGCATGCGTTCGGTTTCCGCCAGAAACTCATGTGCGGCAAAAATATTGCTGTGTTCTTCCGGCAGCAGCACAAAGCGCGCCCGCCCTTCAAAATGCGCGGCAAACTTGGCTTGCAGCAGGCGCAGAAAAAACGATTTGCCCGCCCCCCGGTTACCGGTCAGTAGCCAGTGGCTCAGTGTGCCGGGTTGCACCAGCCGTTCGTGGATAGCGTCAAGCAGCTGGCGCAGCAGCACATCGCGCCCGGTGGCCAGCTGCAAAATGGCTTCGTCGCGCATGCCGCGTGGGTCAAACCAGCGCACATCATGGGCGCTGCTCATGCCATACCCCGCTGGCCACGCCACCACTGGCGAATCAGGTTCAGGCTAAAGCACCAGTTAAACCCTTCGCCTTCAATCAAAAAATTATCGTATTGCAGCTTGAGCAGCACCCGTTGGTAATCCTCCAGCAGGGCGCGGCCATCAATCGCCGCACCAGCGGCATCGGCCTGGGCAATGCGGTCCAGAATGGCGTGGGCGGTGGGCAATTCGCCAGGCAGGTAGTTTTTGTTCAGGCGTTCGTCAAATTGCTGTAAAAACGCACGGCGAATGGCTGGCAAAATATCGTTGCTCAAGGCATGCCGGCAGGCGTTGGCGTCTTTGCAGGAGAATAAATAAGGCTCCGCAATGCGCAGAAACTCTGGCACATAGTCTGGCAGGCCGTCCAGAATGTGTTCCAAGTGCTCTGCCGCCGGGCGGCTGCGGAGTTTTTCCGTCAGATATTGCTGGGCTTCCTCACGGCTGAATGGCGGGATATTCTGGCGCGCCAGCCCACCCAGCACGGTATGCGGGATGCCGTGCAGGCTGAGCAGGTTTTCAAAGCTGATTGAGCCGGCGATGATAAAGCGCAAGCCGGCGTCGCGCAGTTTACGCAGGCTGGCCAGCATCAGAACCAGCTCATTGGCGCTGACGTGTTCGCGCAGCAAATTTTCCAGCATGAACGGCAATTCATCTACGCCAACCACCGGCAAAGCATCTGGTGATTGCCCGGCCAGGGTGGCGGCAATGTGTTCGGACAGCGCTTGCCAGTGGCGCACCAGATGGGCGTCTTCTGGCGGCGGCACCAGCTCGACATCCACCAGCTCCGCCACGCTGACGCTGCGGATTTGCCTGCGCACCCAAAGGCACAATGCATTGGGCAGTTGCATGGCCTGGGCCAGGGCCTGGCCAAGCTGCTCGCCAATATCACGGGGCAGGGCACCGAGCACGGCCTTGAGCAAGTCCTGGTAAAACTTGGCCAGGTTGTTTTGATCATGCACATCCAGGTGGGCAATGGCCTGGCCAGCTTGGGCATAGCGCCACAACGCCGCCTTGAGCACTTCGCTTTTGCCAGTGCGGCGGATGCCAGTCAGCAGCACGCTCTGGCCGTCTGACCAGCAATAGTGAATCTGGTCGATTTCTTTATCCCGAAAACGGAACTTCGGGTTGTGCAGCAGATGGGCGTGCGGAGCAAGAACTGTCATGCTTGACCTTGTTCATATGAATTTAAATTCATATGAATGATGGTATATTCTTCCGGCGATGGCAAGCAGGCAATCCGCTGTGGCCAATCCTGTACCATGGTGTTGGCCATCCCCCGTCCGTCCCCGCACAAGCGCCGGGATTCTGGCGGGTGTGCAGACAACGGTTTTTTCCGCATTTCCCAAGGCGGTTTGCCTGCCCCCGCTTGAATTTCCCCCGGTTGCGCCGATGTTCAGGTGTGCTTGGCCATCTTAATTTTTCAGGAACTCCCCATGCTTAACGACCGCGCCCAGCGCCTGCTGAAAATTCTGGTGGAACGCTATATTGCCGATGGTCAGCCGGTGGGCTCGCGCACGCTGTCGATGCACGCCGGGCTGGACTTATCCAGCGCGTCGATCCGCAATGTGATGGTGGATCTGGAAAACATGGGGCTGGTGTGCAGCCCGCATACCTCGGCGGGCCGGGTGCCCACGGCGCGGGGGTATCGGGTGTTTGTTGACAATCTGCTCACCATCCAGCCGCTGGAGCACGCCGCACGCCTGCAGCTGGAAACCGAGCTGCACCCGGACAGCCCGCAGCGGATTGTCAGCGCCGCTTCGCAACTGCTGGCCGACCTGACCCGCTTTGCCGGGGTGGTGGCCACGCCGGAGCGCGCCAGTACCACGTTTCGCCAGGTGGAGTTTCTGCGCCTGTCGGAAAAGCGCGTGCTGCTGATTTTTGTTACCGCCGACGGTGATGTGCAAAACCACTTGCTGCTGACCGAGCGCGATTACACCATCAGCGAGCTGGCCGAAGCCGCGCTGTTTCTGAATCGGCACGGTGCCGGGCGCAGCCTGGAAGCGGTGGCGCGCGAGGTGGAAACCGAGCTGCATTATCTGCAGGGACATATTGCCAATTTGATGGGAGCGGCCATTGTGGCCGGGCAAAGCACGCTGGGTTTGCAGCAGTCGGTGATGGTCACTGGCGAAAAAAACCTGCTCAATAGTGACGACCTGTCGGCCAATCTGGCCAATTTGCGCCAATTATTTGATTTGTTCGAGCATAAAACCGAATTGCTGCAATTACTCAATCTCAGCCGCGAAGCGCATGGCGTGCATATTTTCATTGGCGAGGAATCCGGCCTGAATACGCTGGATGGCTGTTCGGTGATTACTGCGCCTTACCGGATGAATGGCCAGGTGGTGGGCACGCTGGGGGTGGTAGGCCCTACGCGGATGGCGTATGAAAGGGTGATTCCCATTGTGGACATTACCGCCCGGCTGGTGTCGTCGGCCTTGTCTTACCCGATGGAAGCCTGAACGGGCGGGGCTTGCCGGCCATTGTGGCAATTTGGCGCGGGAGGATGTCGCGATTGCGTTGCTGTATGACGCAAATTCGCTGGGAATATCACTTTGATGATGTAAAAAAACAACATTTGCTGCAATGCCGCGCAAAAATGCAACAAAACTTTGCCGCCCTCCTCGTCAAGCTCTGTTAGCATCCGCCATGGATTTGTAAAGAAACCGCATATTCAAAGCGGCACAGTCCATCACGACAACCCTGTGGAGCTGAAACCCTATGAACAAGAAACTGCTTGCTGCTGCCCTGTCTGCTGCCTTTGTTGCCCCGGCTGCCTTTGCTGATGTGACCACCTACGGCGTGATCAATTCCTCCGTCGAATTCGCCAAGGCCACTGGCGCCACCAACTCCGCGCTGGACGTGAAGTCGGTCAACCGCGTGACCGCCAACAACTCCCGCATCGGCTTCAAGGGCTGGGAAGATCTGGGCAACGGCCTGAAGGCTATCTGGCAAGTCGAACAAAACGTTGACATCGACACCGGCAACTCCAGCACCAGCTGGGCCAACCGCAACAGCTTCATCGGCCTGCAAGGCGACTTTGGCCGCGTGCTGCTGGGCAAGCATGACAGCGCTTACAAGACCCTGACCATCGGTCTGGGTACCAACGTTCTGCCGGATACCTCGGCTGATACCTGCAACGGCCCGGCCATCTTCTGCCGTGGCGATAGCCGCATGAGCAACAGCGTACACTACTACAGCAACGTGGTGGGTGGCTTCAGCGCTGGCGTGTCGTACGGCACTGACGAAACCCGCGCTACCGTGGGCGGCAACCGTGCCAATGCCTACGTGCTGTCGCTGGGTGGCAAGTACGTCGTGGGTGGCCTGTCTGTGGCTGCCGGTTACGAAAACCGCAATGACGCCGCTGGTGGCGTGAGCCTGGATACCGAGTTCTACAAGCTGGTTGCTGCCTACAAGCTGGGCGACACCACCCTGGGCGCTGGCTACGAACGTAGCGACATGGATGTGGCTGGCAAGTCTTCCAAGAAGCAAGACGGCTACACCCTGGCTGTGAGCCAAAAGCTGGGTGCATTTGGCGTGGGTGCTTCCTACAGCTGGCTGGGCAAGGAAAAGAACGGTACCGAAGCTGACGGCAAGGCCAAGCAATGGGTGCTGGCTGGTACCTACGACCTGTCCAAGCGTACCCAAGTGCAAGCTTACGCAACCAAGCTGAGCAACAACAAGTCGGCTACCCGCAACTTCGGCATCAACCAGCTGACCGGTGTGGCTGCTGGCTCCGACCCGCAAGCCATTGGCGTGGGCATCCGTCACCAGTTCTAATCGTTTCCTGACGATTTGACTGTGGCTGAAACGGGCGTTTTCGGACGCCCGTTTTGCATTTACCCGTCTCCCTGATCTTCGCGCTGTGCTTTCCTCACGCACAATTGTCAGCTTCATGACAGCCTGCCAAAGCCATTTTCCTGTTAAAACATTCACTTGCTGACTGGCGCGAGATTTGCTGTGCAGCAGCATCGTCATGTTCAACAGGAATGCCATCATGCCCAAGCCGCAAAAACATGTTCTGGTCTGTGTTCAGGGCCGCCCACCCGGCCATCCGCGCGGCTCCTGCCAATCCAAAGGCTGTAACGAGGTGTTTCAGGCGTTTTCCAACGAATTTCAGCAACGCAATTTGTGGGCGCAGTTTCTGCTGACCAATACCGGCTGTCTGGGGCCTTGCCATCTGGGGCCAACGGTGATTGTCTACCCGGAAGGGGTGATGTACACCGGGGTCAAGCCAGAAGATGTGGGCGTGATCATTGACGAACATTTGATGTTTGACCAACCGGTCGAGCGCCTGCGCGCGCCGGCTGATGTCTGGAGCTGAAACCATGAGCGCCACCTCTTCTCACTATGAAATCGGTGAACTGGTATTCTGCACCGAAGATCTGCTCAACGATGGCGGCATGCCCGATGCCGATGAAGACGCCGTGCTGGTTGTGCTGGGCAGCCGTGGCATGGTGGTGCAAACCGGCTATCTGGAAGCCGACGAACAGCAAATGATTTATCTGGTGCGTTTTGAAGACGCCAATGGCGAACTGGGCCAGCCGATTGGCTGCCTGCCAGAAGAGCTGACCCAGGAACAGCCCATCAGCAGCTGATTGTCACCGACTGCCTGCGCCATCCCTGCTCCAGCAGAAGGGCCGTGGTGCAGGCAATCACGGTGTGTTGCCGATGCTTTTTGCTGGCCTCTGCCGTTTTTTTACCACTTTTGGCCAGATTGATCGGCCAATCTGCAACTAAAACGCCACACGTCACATTTTCACCACAGTCTCGTCATGTTTGCTCCGTAAGCTGGCGGCAGTTTGTCTGATGACACACGCCATGTGAACCTTCCCCCTCGGAGCAAATACTCATGAACCGCAAAATGCTTGCCGTTGCGCTGAGCGCAGCTTGTGTTTCCCCGCTGGCCCTGGCCGACGCCACCATTTACGGCACGCTGAATACCTCGCTGGAATCGGTGAAAGCCACTGGTGCCGCCAATTCGGCCAACGATGTCAAATCCACCAGCCGGGTGAGCAGCAACACCTCGAAAATCGGCTTCAAAGGCAATGAAAACCTGGGCAATGGCCTGAAAGCCATCTGGCAAGTGGAGCAGGAAATCTCCATCGACGACGGTGGCACGCGCAAAGGCACCTGGGCTGGCCGCAACAGCTTTGTTGGCCTGGACGGCAGCTTTGGTCAGGTCATGCTGGGCAACTACGACAGCGCCTACAAAATGGTGAAATACCTGGTGCCGCTGGAAGACGGCGTGGCCGATTATACCGGTGCCGGTGGCATCATTGGCCGTGGCCAGCAACGCCTGAAAAACAGCGTGCAATACCGCAGCCCGAATTTCAGCGGCTTTAACCTGGGTGTGTCTTACGGCACCGACGAATCGCGCGTGACCCTGGCCAATACCGAACGCACCAACGCCCAGGTCTGGGCACTGGCTGCCCAGTACAGCGCCAATGGCCTGACCGTTGGCGGCGCATTTGAACGCCGTGACGACACCGGTGCCGTGGCCGGCGGCAGCAAGACCACCAACAACCAGGATTTCTGGAAAGCCGTGGCGCGCTACAAGTTTGCCGACACCGAGCTGGGCCTGGGCTACGAATATGAAAACCAGGACCGCGTGACCGGCGCAGACCAGAAGCAAGGAGCCTGGATGGCCGCCGTGACCCAGCGCTTTGGCAACTTCGGTCTGGGCCTGGCCTACGTCAGCCTGGGCAAGCGCAAGGGCGCAGGCAGTGGCGCGGTCAAGGATGAAGACTACAAAGCCAACCAATGGGCGCTGTCGGGCACTTACGACCTGTCCAAGCGCACCCAGGCTTATGCCTTCTACACCCGCATCGACAACAAAAATGCCGCCAAGATCAACTTTGACAGCAACGGGATTTCCGGCATTGCCGCAGGTTCCAATCCCACCGGCTTTGGTGTTGGCTTGAGCCACAAGTTCTAAGCCAGGCCGGTTTTGGGCGCGTGACGGGGCTGCCGGCCAGGCAGCAGACCAAACGCGCCAGGCAGCTTTCAGGTTTCAGTGATTGAACAGGGCCACCACCGGGCCCTGTTTTTTTTGCTAAGATGGTAAATTCTTTCGATTTCCCGTGTTCGTTCTCAATGCCTATTCAGATCAAAAACGCCGACGATATTGCCAAAATGCGCGTGGCCTGCCGGCTGGCCAGTGAAGTGCTCGACTACATCACCCCGTATGTGCAACCCGGCGTCACCACCGAAAAACTCGACCAGCTGTGCCATGACTACATGGTGCATCAGCAGGGCTGCATCCCGGCACCGCTGAACTACGCCCCCGACGGCCATGCCCCTTACCCGAAGTCGATCTGCACCTCGGTCAACCAGGTCATCTGCCATGGCGTGCCGTGCGACAAGGCGCTGAAAAAAGGCGACATCGTCAACCTGGACATCACCGTGATCAAGGACGGCTTTCACGGCGACACCAGCCGCACCTTTCTGGTGGGAGAAACCACCGCACAGGCACAGCGGCTGGTGCGCATCACCCACGAATGCCTGTGGATTGGCATTGACCAGGTCAAACCCGGCGGACACCTGGGCGATATCGGTGCCGCCATCCAGAAATACGCCGAAGCCTGCGGTTACAGCGTGGTGCAGGAATTCTGCGGCCACGGCATTGGCCGGGGCTTTCATGAAGAACCGCAAGTGCTGCACTATGGCCGCGCCGGCACCGGGGTGGAGCTGGAACCGGGCATGATCTTCACCATCGAGCCGATGATCAATGCCGGCAAGCGCCACCTGAAAATCCTCAACGACGGCTGGACCGTGGTCACCAAAGACCGCAGCCTGTCGGCGCAGTGGGAACACACCATTCTGGTCACCGAAACCGGCCACGACGTGCTCACCCTGTCCGCCGCCACACCCGCGCGCCCAGGACGCGAGTAAAGCGTGTGAGCGCAGATGCGCAAGCCGCGCAAGCAGTACGCCCCAGCAAAAAACCCCGGCCCGTGCGTCATCTCGCACCGGTCGGGGTTTTTTTGCATCAGCCCGCGCGCGCTGGCCTGTCTGAATGCATCAGGCCAGCGCGCCGGGCCAGGCGCGGGAATCAGGCAAAGTTTTTCGCCACGACATCCCAGTTCACCAGCTTCCAGAAGCCTTCCAGGTAGTTCGGGCGGCTGTTGCGGTAGTCGATGTAGTAGGCGTGTTCCCATACGTCACAGGTCAGCAGCGGGGTTTTGTCGCCGGTCAGCGGGGTGGCGGCGTTGCTGGTGGACACCAGTTCCAGCGAGCCATCAGCGGCTTTCACCAGCCAGGCCCAGCCCGAACCAAACGTGCCGGCGGCCACGGCGTTGAACGCCTTCTTGAACTCGTCAAAGCTGCCCCACTTGGCGGTGATGGCATCGGCCAGCGCGCCAGTCGGCTCGCCGCCGCCGTTCGGGCTCAGACCAAACCAGTAGAAGGTGTGGTTCCACACCTGGGCGGCGTTATTGAAAATGCCGCCGCTGGATTTCTTGACGATTTCTTCCAGGCTGGCGTTTTCGAACTCGGTGCCCTTGATCAGGTTGTTCAGGTTGGTCACGTAGGTTTGATGATGCTTGCCGTAGTGAAACTCCAGGGTTTCCTTGGAGATGGTCGGGGCCAGGGCATCCAGTGCGTACGGCAGTTCGGGCAGTTTGTGTTCCATGAATCAACTCCTGAGAGATAATGTCGGGTTGCGGTGACTTGCCGGGTGGGCAAGGCCGGGGGGGTCATGCAGGCGGTGTGCTCCACCTGAAAACCTGCTGACGATCTGACAACAAGGCTGGCTGCCTGGATCGTCAACAGCTTCTGACCCCTGATTCTACCGGATAGGGTGAAGCTCGCCAATTCCTGAGTAAATCAGTAAACTAATTTTTTGTTATAAGGCAAACGGGCATGCACGCCAAGTCTTTTGATGTTGTCATTGTCGGTGCCGGCGCCGCCGGGCTGATGTGCGCCGCCACCGCCGGCCAGCGTGGCCGACGGGTGTTGCTGCTCGACCACAGCGACAAGCTGGCGGAAAAAATCCGCATCTCTGGCGGCGGGCGGTGCAACTTCACCAACCTGAACATCCACCCCGAGCGCTATCTGTCGGCCAACCCGCACTTTGTCCGCTCGGCGCTGGCGCAATACAGCCAGTGGGACTTTATCAAGCTGATTGAACGCCACGGCGTGACCTACCATGAAAAAACCCTTGGCCAGCTGTTTTGCGACGACAGCGCCCAGCAGATCATCGACCTGCTCGACGCCGAATGCCACGACGGCCAGGTGCTCCGGCGGATGGGCTGCACCATCCACAGCGTGAGCCGCAGCGACGAAGGCCGCTTTGTGCTGGCCACCTCACATGGCGAATTCGACGCCGAATCGCTGGTAGTGGCCACCGGCGGGCTGTCCATCCCGGCCATCGGTGCCACGCCGTGGGGCTACCGGCTGGCCGAACAATTTGGCCTGGCCATCACCCCGCTGAAACCCGGCCTGGTGCCGCTGACCTTCGACGCCGCCGAACAACACGCCTTCGGCCCACTGGCCGGCCTGTCGCTGGAGATTGCCGCCGAACTGGGCAAGGCCAGTTTTCGGGAACAGGCGCTGTTCACCCACAAAGGCGTCAGCGGCCCGGCCATCCTGCAAATTTCGTCATACTGGCAACCCGGCCAAACCATCGCACTCGACCTGCTGCCCGGCGCCAACGCCCACGACCTGCTCAGCCAGGCCGCGCACAGCGAGCAAAAACTCTCCAATGTGCTGGCGCAAGTCTGGCCCAAACGCTTTGCCGTGCAATGGCTGGCCGCCCAAGGCGCCGCCGACGCGCCGATGCGCCAACTCAACCCGAAGACGTTGAGCGCGCTGGCAGAACACATCCACGCCTGGCCCATCCGCCCCAGCGGCACACAAGGCTATAAGAAGGCCGAAGTGACGGTGGGCGGGGTGGACACGCGGGAACTGTCGTCGAAAACGCTGATGGCGAACAAGGTTCCTGGGTTGTTCTTTGTCGGGGAAGTGGTGGATGTGACCGGGTGGCTGGGGGGGTACAACTTCCAGTGGGCGTGGTCGTCGGGGTATGTGGTGGGGGGGAGGTGTTGAGGTATGGGAAGATAGGCTAAAAGTGTACGCAGGGAAATCGCGCTATCTACGCAACAAATTAATTTTACGAAATATTTTCGAGTACACATGATTGGGTAGGATAAAAATTGTTTATTATCAATGACTTGTTTGCATGGCGCGATTACCCTGAAAGGGTACGGTGGGGAGATGACGTTATAGTTGGCATGGAGTAGAATATAAAAAATGACCCAATTTACATCATCCCATTACACACATCTCGTCCGTACCTGTTTGCGGGCAGCAAAACGGCGCTCAAAATCTCAAGAAAGAGCCACTTTTCACCATTTTTTGGCTCTTTTCGTCGCTCTCTGCTCGCTTCCGAAAGCAATGTATGGTGCCTAAACTTGGGCGTCTTCCATGTCGCCACCCATAAGGCATTGATTTAAAGCAGAAAAAATAGGTATGTAATGGGGTGAATTTACATGGGGCTGCGATGTTTGTATGGACCAGCCTGGGTCCACGTGGCCTCGCTCTTGATCAAGCATCCGGTAGGGCTAGAGATGCTGGGTTAAGAGAATTCGTGCAGATTGGGCAGAAAAGTATGCAGTGCAAGCAACTGGCTTCCAAAAAATTATGTAAATTTCCTCCTAGTTTAGTTTTGTGGAAACGCCTAGATAATATTCAAGTTTTCATCTAAATTAAGCTAGATTTCACAGGGGTAAGCAATTGGCACTAATTGAATGTCCAGAATGTCAAGCGAAGATATCAGACCAAGCAGAGAACTGTATTGGTTGCGGATTCCCTTTGAAGAAGCTCAACTCTCCTGCTGCGGCACCAAGACCACCAAAACTTCTTGATGGAAATCCAAACTATGACCGAGAGTCTCGAAGGGATGGAATAGGCTTACTTTCGGGAAATTCTAACTATGTTAGCTCGGCAAGCAAAAACCAGGATTACTATAATCAGGATCGATCAACGCACCAAGTAATTAAACCAGCAAAAAGTCGTGGCATCTATATTGTCCTCGGCCTATTCTTCGGCCTCCTCGGTGTACACAATTTCTACGCAGGCTATTTCGGCAGAGGTATTGCTCAACTTCTGACAGTTGTCATCCTTGGCTGGTTCGCAATTGGTTTTGTTATTGTGCTTCTCTGGAATTTGGCGGAGTTTTTTATGGTCACACATGACGCAGCTGGTGATAAATTTGTATAAAATAAATTCTAAATTTTATTTTTATGTCATTGAATTTATTTCGCCATTCAAAACCAAAGCCATTTGTTGGCTAAATTTAGCTGGCAAAAAATGCTTAAAGTTAACCAATCGGCTATTGGTCAGGAACTTAAATATTAACTTGTAAATACTGGAAACTAAAAATGGCCTTTTATTCAACAAAATGTCCTGCTTGTAAAAAAGACATTCAAGTGCCTGATGAAGTAGAAGTCAGTATTTGTATGTATTGTGGGCAAAAAATCTTGCTAAAGGTAATTGAGCAAGTCAATGTTGGTCCAACTCTTAAAAATCTTCTCGGCTTAGCTCGTACCGCTGATATTAGTGGGAACGCCGCAGAGGCTGAAATATATTATAACCGTGTGCTTGAGATTGACCCAAGCATATCGGAAGCTTGGTTCGGAAAAGGGAAGTCAGCTGGCTGGCAATCATCAATCAAAAACATGCGATTTAATGAAGTTTTAACTTCATTTGGTCACGCAATTGGATCTGCGTCAGAAAATGAGCGGCCTGAAGTCATTTCTAATTGTTTGATAGAAATTAATAAGCTAGTAGTCACACTCTATGCAATGGCTCGTAAACATATGCTTGAGTATGTCGCATTAAAAAATACTTGGGTAGAGTATTTAAGTCAAGTTAATCAAATGCTGACAATGCTAGAAACAGCTAGCTCTTGGCTTCCGACAGATAAATTAACGCTTGAGAATATTGTTCATCTCTGTAAAGATAATATTGAAGGTGTGGCTTATCGAGACCCATATGATAACAATACACCAAAAGGGTGGCTTCTATCACCTCAGTATGAAGCCTTGATTAGTGGAAAGCTTGACTCTGCGGCACAAGCACTTAAAAAAATTGATCCAAGTTATACATTGCCAGTAGTTGAGAAAAAAAAGCCGGACTCTTGTTTTATTGTCACAGCTACAATGGGAGACCCAGAACACCCAACAGTAAATTTAATGCGAAGATTTCGGGATCAATGGATTCTTACCCGGCCAGGCGGAGATAAATTTGTTGCATGGTACTATAATTACGGCCCAATTGCGGCTAAGTTTATTAAAAGCAACCGCCTCCTTCGCCTCATGGCGTTTATTCTAATTGTAAAACCTTTAGCACTTTTTGCACGTCTATTTGTAAAATGAAAATATTGCTGCAATAAGGACATGCTTAGTGAATTGTTATTTCCGCAAAAGCGGGAATCCAGAATGTTGATTCTGCTGAATTTTTATTTTGGCAAAAACAATTTTTCTGAAAAAATTAATGCCTCCATAAACCAGAGGAGATAATGCCCCAAGATTTTTATTAAACTAAATTTTACTAATATTTCATGCGTGTTTTGCAAAAATACTCAAACTTAAATTGGACATAAAATGAAGAAAAAAACCATGATTGGCATTGCATTAATTGCTATGTTTTCTCTAATTTTTTATACGCAAATAACCTTATTTGTGATACAGCCTATTGGTGCCCTGCCTGAAGGAAGAACTGTTGTTATTTTGAGATTAAACAAAACAAAATTTATTGATAGCCCCGATTCGATGTGTGAAAGAAATCAGGGCGGAGTGAGTCTAATGTGTCGAGCTATGATGATGGCTGCGGTTATAAATAATGCCTCAATATTAATGCGCCTCCCATATAGCGAAACTTTGTATAATATATCGACAAATGGAAAATCTTATGATCGATAAAGAGAACCTAAAGGCATGGAAACACTAAATTTAGCAAAAGCCGGCTGAACTTAAACATATATCTTATACCGTATAAAATAACCTGCTTGTGCGTGAAATGACCATTTCAACAGAAAACTACCCTGCTCTAATTTTATTGAGCGAAATTGAATTACAGTGCTCACTGATTGCTCGTGCTAGTAGCTTTTTAGAAGAGAGTGCTCAGCATTGGATTATGGTTGGCAAGGGAATTGATGATGGCAAAAAAGCTCCGCCGATTGATATAATTGCGCAATGTCATATTTGCTTATCTGCGGCCGCACTGATTTATAAATATTTGTTCCCCGGCAGAATCAAGAGGAAAAATCCAAGAATTTCTAAGCGCTGTGCCAAACTGATGCAGTTTTTAGGTGAGCCTGAATTGCCTATGATTCGTTCGGTTCAAGTTAGAAATTCTTGGGAGCACATAGACGAACGACTAGATGATTTCCTTTCAGCAAGGCGAGTTCAGTCCTTGGCGCCAATTCATGTTTCTACAATGCCACTACAGAAAGAAACATTTGTTTTACGTCATTTTGATCCTTTGCTAATGCAGATAAAATATGGTGCAGGCCGAGCCATCGATCTTAGAGCCTTGGTAGCAGAAGCAACAGAACTATCTACTTTAATTAAGGAGGCGATTCAAAAGCTGCATGGTGAATCAATGACTATTTATTAAAAGTGGTGGTTACTTGAAATTCATGTAAATTCTCATGGCGCAGAATGAGTTTTGAAAGCATGGCGATGGTAAAAAGTCTTATTTGACTTACAACATAATCCAAAAATCACAACCTCCATGCAGCCCCACGCCAAAATCACCCCCTCCTCCTCCCAAGTCCAAGCCATCCCCATCGCTGACTGCGGAGAGCCCTTGCTCGACGCCTCCCGCAGCAGCCTCATCCGCTGCGGCCCACCGCCAGAGTGCCCAGAAACCGCGCCGTTTTACCGCTTATTGCGTGCCGGGGTACTGGCCAGGTTGGAGCAGGCCCAACAGCATTTGCCAGCAGGTTTGCATTTGCGTGTGTACGAGGGTTACCGGCATCCGAAAATTCAGCAGATGTTGTTCGACGCGCAGTGGCGCAGGACGCAAATCGCCCATCCAGACCAAAACGCCGCCTGGTGTTATGCGCAGGCGGCCATGCTTGCTTCGCCGTTGTGCACCTTTACCGGGACACCGATAATTCCGCCGCACAGCACGGGTGGGGCGGTGGATGTGGATATTGTCGATGCGGCGGGTCAGCCGCTGAATTTCGGCATGGCGTTGTGTGATTGGGGTGAGGTGGCACCTGAGTTATGCGCCACGCAGTATCCTGGCCTCACCGATACAGCGGCGCGTCATCGGCAGTTATTGGTTGAGGTGATGACCGCCGCAGGTTTGGTGAATTACCCACGCGAATGGTGGCATTTTTCCTATGGCGATCAGTATTGGGCGTGTGTGACTGGCAGTGCTCAGGCGCGGTATGGCGCGGTGCATGCGCCGGGTTTTCACGCGGACGGGGCCAGTCAGGGTGATGTTGGCGAGAAGTGAAACCCTGAAAAATCAAAGTGCTAAGCGCTCACCCGCGCGCGGGTGACAATTTCTCTGCACGGCTGGCCCAATGGCAAGCCAAACCTCTGTATAGCGCATATCCCACAAGCCGCCATACCCTCTTCCGCGCTACTCAGCTTTGCCTCACCCCTCGCCAGCACACTCATCCCCCCGCCAAGACCTGCTAAAATCCCCTTTTGCCGCGCCCCGGTGCGCTCTGGATGCCTGCCTGCATGACTGATTACATCCCCAACCCTCCGCCCGCCGACACCGAATACCAGCAGTTGCGCATGCCGCCGCATTCGCTGGAGGCCGAGCAATCGGTGCTGGGCGGCCTGCTGCTGGACAATTCTGCCTGGGACCGCATCGGCGATGTGGTCATCAACGAAGACTTTTACCGCCACGATCACCGGCTGATTTTTCAGGCAATTGCCAAGCTGATCGAACGCAGCCACCCGGCGGATGTGGTGACGGTGTCCGAGCAGCTGGAAAAAAGCGCCCAGCTGGGCGAGGTGGGCGGGCTGGCGTATCTGGCCACGCTGGCGCAAAACACCCCGTCGGCGGCCAATATCAAGCGCTATGCCGAGATTGTGCGCGAGCGCTCGATCATGCGCCAGCTGGCGCAGATTGGCACCGAAATTGCCGATTCGGCCTATAACCCGATGGGCCGCGACGCCCGCGAGCTGCTGGACGAGGCGGAAACCAAGGTGTTCCGCATTGCCGAAAGCACCGCGCGCGCGCAGCAGGATTTTCTCAATATGGAGCAAATCCTTACCGAAGTGGTCGAGCGGGTGAACGAGCTGTATGGCCGTGATAACCCGGACGACGTGACCGGCATCCCCACCGGTTTTCTGGATCTGGACAAAAAAACCTCCGGCCTGCAAAAGGGCGACCTGGTGATTGTGGCCGGGCGGCCATCAATGGGTAAAACTGCGTTCTCGATGAATATTGCCGAGAATGTCGCGCTGAACACCGGCTTGCCGGTGGCGGTGTTCTCGATGGAAATGGGGGCCACCCAGTTGGCAATGCGGATGATTGGCTCGGTGGGCCGGCTGGACCAGCACGCGTTGCGCACCGGCCAGCTGTCTGATGAAGAAATGGACAAGTTTGGCATGGCGGTGTCGCGGCTGTGGGAAGCGCCGCTGTTTATCGACGAAACCCCCGGCCTGTCTGGCCTGGAGCTGCGCAGCCGCGCGCGCCGGCTGGCGCGTAAGATGGGCGGCCAGCTGGGCTTGATTGTGATTGACTATTTGCAGCTGATGAGCGGCTCCAGCGACCGCCGCGACCAAAACCGTTCGTCCGAGCTGGGGGAAATTTCCCGCTCGCTCAAGGCGCTGGCCAAGGAGCTGCAAGTGCCGGTGATTGCCCTGTCGCAGCTGTCGCGCTCGGTGGAGCAGCGCACCGACAAACGCCCGATGATGTCCGACTTGCGCGAATCCGGCGCCATCGAGCAGGATGCCGACTTGATTCTGTTCATGTACCGCGACGAATACTACAACCCGGATTCGCAGTTCAAGGGCATGGCCGAGGCCATTATCGGCAAGCAGCGTAACGGCCCCACGGGCCGGGTGCCGCTGACCTTTTTGGGGCATTATTCCCGCTTTGAAAACGCCTCGCCGCAACAAGTGTCCGGCTGGGATCAAGGAGATTGACCATGAGCTATTTTGCTCGCCATGTATTTTTGTGCACCAACCAGCGCGCCGAAGGCGAAACCTGCTGCAACGCGCTGGGCGCCAGCCAGGCGCTGGACCACGCCAAGGGCCGCATCAAGGCGCTGGGCCTGGCCGGGCCGGGCAAGGTGCGTTTTCAGAAAGCTGGCTGTCTGGAGCGCTGCGGCGAAGGCCCGGTGCTGGTGGTGTACCCGGAAGCGGTGTGGTACACCTATGTGGATCAGACCGATATTGACGAAATCATCGACGAACACCTGGTGAATGGCCGGGTGGTCGAACGCCTGAAGCTGGCCGACCATGCTTAAACAGCAACAAGACCCCATCCTGATTGCCGGCCCGGTGGGCCAGCTGGAAACCCTGGTGATTAGCCCCAAGGACGGCGCGCCGCGCGGCATTGCCATGATTGCCCACCCCAACCCGCTGCAAGGCGGCACGAACACCAATAAGGTGGTGCAGACCACGGCGCGTGCGCTGAGCCAGCACGGTTATGTGTGTTACTGCCCCAATCTGCGCGGGGTAGGCAATAGCGCCGGCGCACACGACTACGGCCACGGCGAGGTGGACGACGCCCAGGCGGTGGTGGACTACGCCCGCACCCAGCATGGCGATTTGCCGCTGGTGCTGGCCGGGTTTTCGTTTGGCAGCTACGTGGCCGCCCAGCTGCGCCAGCGCATCGATGCCCGCCATCTGATCATGCTGGGCGCGGCGGTGTCGCCCAAGTACGCCATGCCCAGCGTGCCGGCGGATACCGTGGTGATTCACGGCGAGCACGACGAAGTGATCAGCCTGGCACAGGTGCTGGACTGGGCACGCCCGCAAAGCCTGCCGGTGGTGGTGTTCCCCGGCGTCGGGCACTTTTTTCATGGCAAGCTGGTGTTGCTGCAGCAGTATGTGCAGCGGCTGATTCCGGCGGTGTAAACGGCGGCGGCGATAGCCACACGCCCACCCGGCCCCCGCGTCACACCGGGGTGCGACAATTTGCCGCATTCCCGGCGCGGCGCCAGTCCCGGACAATTCCCCCTTATTGATCACGCTTGGGGAATGTTTCATGGGATGCCGCATCCGTCCGTTAACCGCCGCCGTGGCGCTGGCTTTTGTGTCTTCTTCCTGTTGGCAGCTGGCCCAGGCGCAAGCGCTGGGTGAAGTGGTGGTCAACGCCAGTAAAGACACTGCGCTGCCTAACGCCAGCCAGGTGAGCGATCTGGCGGCGCAGCGCGCTGCCAGCAGTGATGCCGCGTCGCTGCTGAAAAACATCCCCGGCGTCAGCCTGTACGGCGCGGGCGCAGTGTCCAGCCTGCCGGCCATCCACGGCCTGGCTGATGACCGCCTGCGCATCAAGGTGGACGGCATGGACCTGATTGCCTCCTGCCCCAACCACATGAACCCGGCGCTGTCCTACCTCGACCCCAGCCAGATCGGCACGCTGACGGTGTACGCCGGCATCAGCCCGGTCAGCCTGGGCGGCGACAGCATTGGCGGCAGTATTGTCGCCAACACCCGCGCGCCGGAATTTGCCGAGCCCGGCCAGGGTCGGCTGGTCAAGGGCGAAGTGGGTGCGTTTTTCCGCAGCAACAACAACGCACGCGGCGGCAATGCCTCGGTCACTTACGCCACTGAAAACGTCAGCCTGAGCTACAGCGGTGCCTACAGCGAAGCCGACAACTACAAAGCCGGCAAGGATTTCAAGCCCTTCACCGCCAGTGGCCGCCCCGGCCACGATCTGGCGCGCGACGAAGTGGGCTCCAGCGCCTACCGCAGCGCCAATCACACGCTCGATCTGGCGGTCAAGCACGACAACCATCTGTTTGAAGCCAAGCTGGGCTACCAGAACATGCCCGAGCAGCTCTACCCCAACCAGCGCATGGACCTGCTCAATAACGAGCAAAAGCGCATCAATCTGCGCTGGCTGAGCGACTACGCCTGGGGCAAGCTGGAAACCCGCGCCTACCACGAAACCGTCAAGCACTACATGGACTTTGGTGCCGACAAGCAATTCCAGTATGGCACCGCGCCTGGCATGCCGATGCACACCGAAGGCAAGACCACCGGTGCCACCCTCAAGGCCGAAATCGACCTGGCCGCGCGCAGCCTGCTGCGCCTGGGCGGCGAATATCAGCACTACACGCTGAACGACTGGTGGCCGGCCTCTGGCACCGGCGGCATGGCCCCGTACACCTTCCTCAACATCAACGACGGCGAGCGTAACCGCCTGGCGCTGTTTGGCGAATGGGAAAAACAGTTCACCCCGCAATGGAAAACCCAGCTGGGCCTGCGCTACGAGCGGGTGAACACCAGCACCGGGCAGGTGCATGGCTACAACCAGAACAGCTACCCGACCAGCGGCGGCATGTCGATGATGAACCAGACCAACGACGCTGCCCGCTTCAACACCAGCGCCAAGCGCGACAGCACCGACAACAACTGGGACGCCACCGCGCTGGCGCATTACAAGATCGACGCCACTCAAGATATCGAATTTGGCCTGGCGCGCAAGGTGCGCTCGCCCAATCTGTACGAGCGTTATTCCTGGTCTACCGCCAATATGATGGCGATCATGAATAACTTTGTCGGCGACGGTAATGGCTATATTGGCAACCCCGACCTCAAGCCGGAAAAAGCCCACACCCTGTCCGCCACCTTCGACTGGCACGACGCCGAGCGCAGCCGCGAACTCAAGCTGACCCCGCATTACAGCCACGTCACCGACTACATCGACGCCATCCAGTGGGACAACGCCAGCAATACCGCACGCACCACCCCGCAGCGCAATCAATTCACCAACCTGCGCTACACCAACCAGACCGCCCGCCTGTACGGCCTGGACCTCTCAGGCCAGCTGCCGCTGGGCAAAACCACGCTGGGTGAATTTGGCCTGAAGGGGATGCTCAGCTATCTCCGTGGCAAGAACACCGACACCGGCGACGATCTGTACAACATCATGCCGTTCAACGCCAAGCTGACCCTGACCCATAAAACCGGCGGCTGGGACAATGCGCTGGAAATCGAAGGCGTCAGCGGCAAGAAAAAAGTCTCCGACGCTCGCAACGAAATCCAGACCGGCGGCTACGCGCTGGTTAATCTGCGCGCCAGCTACAGCTGGCAGCAAGTGCGGCTGGATGTTGGCGTGGCCAACCTGTTTGACCGTGGCTACGCCCTGCCCACCGGCGGCGCTTACACCGGCCAGGGCACCACCATGGGCATCACCAGCATCCCCTGGGGCATTGCCGTGCCCGGTATGGGCCGCTCGCTGTATGCGGGGGTGAATGTGAAGTTCTGATTGGGTATCAAGTAGAGGGTGATGTGCGTGACGCCCCGGCGGAGGAATCTGCCGGGGCGTTTTTTTTTCAGAAAAATTGTTTTTGCAAATGGTGTGGAAATGATGGCTTTTGTTAAAAACCGCTTACTGTCCGCTGACCCACGCCAGCGCGTCTTCCGGTGTATCAAAGTATTCGCTGTTGGTGTGGCTGAGCAGGCCGGCAATGTGCGCGGCCAGGCTGACCCAGCCTTCCGGCGAGACAATGGCCACCCGGCCAAAGTCCTGCTGGTGCTCGCGGATGAAGCGCAGTTCTTCCAGCACCATGTCCACGGTGAAATCCAGCAGCCCGGTCAGGTTGAGCAGCACATTCACCCCGCCTTCCTGGCCGGCGTGTGCCAGCACGGCGGTTTCAAAGGCGCGAAAATCGTCCACGGTGAATGTGCCGAACAGTGCGACATCCAGGCCATAAGGGCGGTGTTGAATCGAGATCATGGCAGTGCTCCTTGAGGTAAGCCGATGGGCGTGTTGCGCACCGGTATGCTTTCAGCTTAGCGCCTGCTGGCCAGAATGCCGCTGACAATAATCAAGCCCATGGCCAGATAACCCTCCAGCGGCAGCACATCGCCCCACAGCAAGGCGCCCAGCACGCTGGAAAACACCACGGTGAGGTAGGCCAGATTGGCCACCACAAACTTGTTGCCGTCGTGGTAGGCGCGGGTCATGGCCAGCTGGGCCAGGGTGGCGGTGGTGCCCAGGCCAAGCAGAATCCAGCCATTGTCCCAGGTAATCGGGCTGGGCGTATGCCACAGCACCAGGCCCAGCCCGCCCAGGGTGGAAATCAGGGTGAAATAAAACACCACCCGCCATTCCGGCTCGCCCAGCCGGCCCAGTTCGCGCACATGCAGGTAAGCCAGCCCGGCAAACAGGCCGGAAAACAGCCCCAGCAGCCCAGCCAGCCAGGCGTCGGCGCTGAAGGTGGGTTTGAGCAGCAACACCACGCCCATAAAGCCCAGCCCCAGCGACAGCAGCACCCGGTGGCCCAGCCGTTCTTTCAGCCACCAGGCGGACAGCCCGGCCAGAAACATTGGCGAGGTGTAGTTGAGCGTCACAGCGGTGGCCAGCGGCAGTTGGGTGATGGTGTAAAAGTACATCAGCAGCGACAAATAGCCAAATGCGCTGCGCTTGAAATGGTAGGCAAAATGCGCGGTGGCCAGGCTCTGGCCGCGCAGCCACACCACCGCGCCAATGCTGACCATGCCCAGCACGGTGCGGTAAAACACCAGCTCGATCGAGGTGAAATGCGCGGCACCGAGTTTGACAAACACCCCCATCAAGCCAAACAGCAGCGACGCCACCACCATCCACCCCGCCCCCAGGCGGCCAGTTTTCAGGCGGGAGAACAGGCGGGCAGTCGGGGTCATGGCAGGCTTTCTGAATCGGGATGCGAGCCAGCCAGGGCGGTCAATGGCCGCTGGCGGCGGTGCAGCAAAGGGGTGACCTTACCTGCACCGGGCGTGGATGGCAAACCGGAGCGACGCCAAACCGACACCCGCTACCGGTATCGTTTCCTGGTGGATGAACGCCCGGCATGCCGGATATCCCACCTTGCACCCGCGCCAGAAAGGCGGGAAGATTCCGCTTCGGCGCAGCCCGCCCGGCCCCGATCCCCGCTGACCCCTTCGCGAAAGCCCGCCATGTTTGCATTCCGCCCCCTTTGCCATGCCCTGACTGCCCTGGCCCTGCTGCTGCCGGCCCTGCCCGCCCAGGCCGAAGGCGGTGTGGTCACCGTGGAAAAAGACCGCTTCATCGATTTTTATCTGGTGCTGAAAGACCAGCTGGCGCGCATGCCCGGCCTGCGCGGCGACGGCGTGACGCTGTCGCGGGCCTATCTGCTCGACAAACTGCGCGAGCGTTTCAACAAAGAAGGGGTAGAAGTGCGCGACCTGCGCCTGACCCCGGAAAAAGGCACGCTGGAGCTGGTGACCACCCAAGGCCCGATTGACGCCAAACACCGCATCGACTTCACCTTTCTGCCGGTGGACTGGGCCCAGCGCACCGTGCGCCTGCGCTTTCAGCAACACAGCGAGCCGCTGAATGACGGCCTGCTCAGCCAGGTGCTGGGCACCATTGCCATTGGCGCATTTGAAACCGCCACCGGGCGCAATGGCGTCAAGCAGCTGACCGAAAAACACCCCTACCTGATGATCAACGGCGATGTGCTGTCGGTGCGCATGGATCAGGTGCCGTCGCTGATTCCCTACCTCAACACCCAGATCATGGGCTACAAGCCGTTTGACTACGTTGGCATCAAGCGGCTGGCCACCGAGCAGGATCAGGTGCGCATTGTGCTGGCGGTGCAAAAAAAATAGCCGCATCCTGCCGGGGTTGGGCAAGATGCGGCGCAATCGGGACAACCCCAGGATGAAAACGGTGACCCCCTGCCGCTGGCCAGTCTGGTGGGGCGGACGTTAGGGGGAGGTCGGGTCGGTGGCAAACGCCACCTTGTTCAGCCCGGCGCGGTGCGCCGCCGCCAGAAAGCGGGCCACATGCTGGTAAGCCGTCTGGCTGTCGGCGTGCAGGTGCAGTTCCGGCTGCGGCTGTTGCAAGGCCGCGCTGGCCAGACGTTCAGGTAGCGAGGCCTGGCCCAGTGGCTGGGCATCCCAGAACACCGCGCCGTCAGCGTCAATCGACACGCTCACATGCGCTGGCTTGAGGTCGTTGACCGCGCTGCTGGCCTTGGGCAGGTCCAGCTTGACCGCGTGGTTGATCACCGGCACGGTGATGATAAAGATGATCAGCAGCACCAGCATCACATCCACCAGCGGGGTCATATTGATTTCCGACATCACATTGTCGTCATCGTCATCCAGATCAGCCGTGTTGAACGCCATCATGCCACCTGCTTGAGCGGACGCGGTGCCTGGTGACGCGCCGATTTACCCACCACCAGATAGGCATGCAGGTCGTGGGCAAAATGCTTGAGCTTGCCCATCACCCCCTTGTTGCCGCGCACCAGCGCGTTGTAGCCCAGCACCGCCGGAATGGCCACCGCCAGCCCCATGGCGGTCATCACCAGCGATTCGCCCACCGGCCCGGCCACCTTGTCGATGCTGGCCTGACCCGAGGCACTGATGCTGATCAGCGCATGGTAAATCCCCCAGACCGTGCCAAACAGGCCAATAAACGGCGCGGTGCTGCCCACCGAAGCCAGAATCGACAGCCCGCTTTGCAGCCGCGAGGCGCTGTCGTCCAATGACTGGCGCAGGCAGCTCATCAGCCAGTCAGACAGATTCAGCACGCCGTGCAGCTCGTTTTGTTTGTCGCTGTGGTGCTGGGCCGCCTCGTGGCCCCGGCTGACCAGATCGTGAAACGGGTTGTCGGCGTGGGCGGCCAGCAGTTGCACGCCCTGTTCATAGCTGGTGGCGTGCCAGAACGCCTGGGCACTGTCCACCTGTCGGCGCATGCGCCACAGCGTCCAGGCCTTGATCAGCATCACACTCCACGATGCCAGCGACATCAGCAGCAGCAACACTGCCACACTGCGGTTTACGCTGTCTCCCTGCGCCCACAAATGGGCCACGCTATAGTTGGTTTCGGTCATTGGTTCAGGCTCGGTTCAGGATAAAAAAACAGCGGCAGGACAGCCTCAGGCGGCGTCGTCCAGCCGGAAATGAATGGGCACATTCACGCTGGCCGCTACGCTGTGCTCGCCCTGGCGGGCCGGCACAAAGCGCCACTTTTCGACGGCAGCCTGTGCGGCAGAATCCAGCCGGGGGTAGCCGCTGCTGCGGGCAATGCGCACCTGGCGCGGCGCGCCGTCGGCATCCACCTGTACCGCCAGCAGCACCCGGCCTTCTTCACCCAGCCGGCGCGACACCGCCGGATAGGCCGGGGCCGGGTTGTTCAGATACGCCGCATCAAAGCGTGGTGCCGACGCGGGCGCGCCGCTGGGGCTGGCCTTGTCGCTGTGCGCTGGCACGGCCTCCTGGGCTGGCGCGCTGGGTGCGGGTGGGGTGGGCGGTGCGGGGGCCACACTCACCGGTGCCGAAGTGGGCTGTACTTGCTGGCTGACCAGCACCGGCGGGCGCGGCGTGGGCTTCACCGGCTGCGCCCGCGCCTGCGGTTTGGGCGGCGTGGGCTTGGCTGGTTCGGGGGCGGCCATCGGCAACGGGCTGGGCGGCAAGATGCTGGCCTGCATGCTGGGCGCGGCCAGCGGCGGCGGTGACTGTTGCGCCTGCCAGAACACGCCAAACACCAGTGCGGCGTGCAGCACAGTGGCCGCCGACACCGGCAGCCAGTGCTGACGGTAACGCCAGCTGGAACCCGTCGGCAGGTGCAAACGCATTGGCCAGGCCGTGGCAGAGGGGGAAGCAGAAGCAAGCGCCATGGCAAACATCATCCGTGTCAATAAAGTGGCCTGCCGGTGGATACGCCAGCAGGGTGATGGGAAGCAATGATAACGATTATCAAAATCAAGTCAAGCCATGTCGGGCAACATTTCCCCCAATATCCTGGTGTAGGCCCGATGCCCTGACGGGACGACCCAGCCGAAATATGCCTTTGTAATCACAGTGCGGCGTGGATGAGCGCCCACCTGTTTAATTTGCAAATAGCAATGATTCGTATTTATACTGCCGGCCAGACACCTTGCTGCGCCGCGTGCCAATGGCCGCACCCGTTGATGTTCCGTCCACCCTCACCAGATTTTTGCCATGCCGCCTGTTGAATCCTCCCCCGCCGCCCCGCGTCGCGCCCGCTGGCTGAAAGGGCTGCTGACCGTGCACTGGATCAGCTCAGCCATCTGCCTGCTTGGCCTGCTGCTGTTCAGCGTCACCGGCCTGACCCTGAACCACGCCAGCCAGATTGAAGCCCGGCCCGACACCCAGCGCAGCGCCCGCCAGCTGCCACCGGCCTTGCTGGCCGACGTGCAGCGGCACAGCCAGCAACGCCGCAGCGACCGTGCGCCGCTGCCCGCCGCGCTGAACCACTGGCTGGCCGACAGCCTGGCGCTGAGCACCGCCGAGGAGCGGGCCGAATGGCGCGATGACGAAGTGTATCTGTCACTGCCGCGTCCGGGCGGCGACGCCTGGCTGCGCATCGACCTGACCGATGGCGCACTGGAATACGAACGCACCGACCGGGGCTGGATTGCCTGGCTGAACGATCTGCACAAGGGCCGGCATACCGGCGAGGCCTGGCGCTGGCTGCTGGACAGCCTGGCGCTGGGCTGTGTGCTGTTTGCCATCACCGGATTGCTGATCTTGCAGGTGCATGCCCGCCAGCGGGTGACCACCTGGCCGCTGGTGGCGCTGGGCATGGTTGTGCCGCTGCTGATTGTGCTGCTGTGCCTGCCCTGACCGGTTTTTTTATCCGCTGACCCTCTGACCCAAAGGATTGCCCGTTGAAAACACGTCATTGCCTGACCCTGGCGCTGGCCCTGCTGGCGCTGCCCGCCAGCGCTGCCGAGCTGTCGGTGAAAATTGAACAGCCCACCCTGCCGGTGGCCGAATACCACCGCCCCTACCTGGCCATCTGGCTGGAAAAAACCGATGGCAGCGCGGTCACCCAGCTGGCGGTGTGGTACGACCAGAATAAAAAAGACAACGCCGGCACCAAATGGCTGAAAGACCTGCGCCAGTGGTGGCGCAAGGGTGGGCGCGATCTGGCCATGCCAGTGGACGGCGTGGCCGGTGCCACCCGTGCGCCGGGCGTGCATACCCTGTACTGGAACAGCCAGAAAGCCCCGCTTAACCAGCTGCCGGCGGGCGACTACCAGCTGATGGTGGAAGCCGCGCGTGAAGGCGGCGGGCGGGAAGTGGTGCGCGTGCCAGTGAGCTGGCCGGGCAAAACCCCGCGCCAGACCTCGGCGCAAGGCCAGCAAGAGCTGGGAACCATTACCGTGCAAGTCAAACCGTGATGTCAGGAGCCTTAGCCATGAAGCACCGTCCCACCGTGTCCACCTCCCTGGCCATCTTGCTGGCGCTGACCCTCTCCAGCGCCGCCCAGGCCCATCGTCCGTGGCTGTTGCCCAGTGCCAGCGAAGTGGACGGCAAGGAACCCTGGGTCACCGTTGACGCCGCCGTCTCGGAAAACCTGTTTGATGTGGATGGCAACGCCCTCAAGCTTGACGGCCTGACCATCAGCGGCCCGGATGGCCAGCCGGTCAGCGGGGCCAACGTGCTGCAAGGCAAGCAGCGCAATAGCGTCGAACTGAAACTGACCCAGCCCGGCACCTACAAATTTTCGCTGGTCACCGCCTCGGCCATGGCCAGCTACACGCTGAATGGCGAAACCAAGCGCTGGCGCGGCCACCCGGACGAACTGGCCCAGGCGATTCCGGCCCAGGCCGAAGCCCTGCAAGTGTCGCGCACCCACCAGCGCCTGGAGACTTACGTCAGCGCCAACCAGAGCAGCACCCAGGTGCTCAAACCCGCCGGCAGCGGCCTGGAACTGCTGCCGCTGTCACACCCGACCGAACTGCTGGCCGGTGATGCCAGCCGCTTTCGCGTGCTGCTGGACGGCAAGCCGCTGGCCAACCAGCAGGTAGCGGTAGTGCCCGGCGGGGTGCGCCATCGCGGCGTGCTGAAAGACTTTGCCGTCACCAGCGACAGCCAGGGCGAATTCAGCGTGAAGTGGCCATTTGCCCAGCACTACTGGCTGCAAGCCAGCTACCCGCCGCGCGCGCCGGCACCTGCCGCCGGCCAACCGCGCCCGGCCCCGCCTGCCCAGCGCTTTGTGTCGGTGCTGACGGTGGAAGTCACCCAACCATGAATCACCCGCACCCCCACCGCCAGCCGGGCAGACGGCGATGAACGCGCCGCTTGACCCAACGCGCCTGCTGGCTGCCGCGCTGGTGCTGCTGGCGTACCTGGTGCTGTGCCTGCTGCTCTGGTGGCGGCATCACCGCCGCCAGCGGCCTGCCGCCGAATCAGCCAGCCACTGGCAAGTGGTGTTTGCCAGCCAGACCGGCAGCGCCGAAGCGCTGGCGCTGAACACCGCCAAGGCGCTGGAAATGGCCGGCCTGCCGGTGCAATGCCGGCCACTGAATGCGCTCAGTGCCGACCAACTGCAAGCCGGCGGGCATTATCTGCTGCTGCTGAGCACCTGCGGCGACGGCGACGCGCCCGACAACGCCGCCCGCTTTGCCCGCAACCTGCTGACCCGCTCGCTGAACCTGAGCCGGGTAAGCTTTGGCCTGCTGGCGCTGGGCGACCGTGATTACCCGGCCTACTGCGGCTTTGGCCGTCGGGTGGCGCAATGGCTGGGCGCGCACGGTGGGCGGGCGCTGTTTGCCCCCATTGAAGTCCATCGCAACGACCCACAAGCCCTGCTCGCCTGGCAGCAGCAGGTCAGCCATCTGGCCCAGCTGGGCGATGCCCCCAGCTGGGCGCTGCCGCCGTTTCGACCCTGGCAGCTGCGTGAACGCGTTCAGCTCAACCCCGGCAGCCAGGGCGGCGAAGTGTTTCTGCTCAGCCTGACGCCATCCGCCGGGCCCTGGCCCGACTGGCAGGCCGGCGATCTGGCCCAGCTTGCCCTGCCCGACGAGGCCGACTGCATGCGCGATTATTCCATCGCCTCTTTGCCGAGCGATGGCGTACTGCAGCTGCTGCTGCGCCTGCATCGCCACCCGGATGGCCAACTGGGGCGGATGTCGGGCTGGCTGGCCAAACAAGTACCAACCGGGGGCATGGTGCCGCTGCGGGTGCGCGCCCAGCACCGCTTTCGCCAGGGCGACCACACCGGGCGGGCGATGATCCTGATTGGCAATGGCGTGGGAGTGGCTGGTTTGCGCGCGCATTTGAAAGCGCGAATTCAGGCTGGTTGCGGGCCAAACTGGCTGGTGTTTGGCGAGCGCCAGCAAGCGTGCGACAACTTTTTTGCCGCCGAATTTGACCGCTGGCTGGCCGAGGGGAAGTTACAACGGCTGGACCGCTGCTTCTCCCGCGATGCCGGTGGTGGCTATGTGCAGCATGCCTTGCTGGCGGCAGCGGATGAGCTGCGCCACTGGGTGGCGGACGGTGCGGTGATTTATCTGTGCGGCAGCCGGCTGGGCATGGCCGAGGCAGTAGACCAGGTGTTGCGCGGGGTGCTGGGCGAGGCTGGCCACGCCGTGCTGATGCAGGAAGGGCGCTATCGGCGTGATGTGTTTTGAGCTGGCGAGCACGTTTAACACGCGGTACCCGGTAAGGTGGGCCATCCGCACAGGGCGGCCCACCAGCCCCCAGGCAAACTGCGATCAATAGGCGCTATCTTCTGTAAAAAATAGATAAATAACCGAAAAATCATATTGCTAGCAAAATCTTGTGCGAAAAGATTGCTCGAACTAATGATAATAGTTATCATTAATATGCACGTCGTCAGTCGGCAGCCATCGCTGTGCCTCCCCAGCCAGACCGACCTCGCGAACGACGGCAGCACACTCTTGCCACCACTTCACGCATAAGGATTTTCCCCGATGGCCCACCCACGTAGCCGCACCCACCAACACGCCGTTCACTGGCTGGCGCTGGCCAGCGCCGCGCTGCCCCTGGCCGCCCAGGCGCAAACCTCCACCACGCTGCCGGAAATGACCATCAACGCCAGTAGCGACAGCGGTTACAAGGTAGACACCGTCTCTTCGCCCAAGGCCACCCAGCCCTTGCTCAACACCCCGCAAACCGTGTCGGTGATTCCCAAGGAGCTGTTCAAGGAACAAGGGGCCAGCTCGCTGATGGAAGCACTGCGCAACACCCCCGGCATCACCATGCAACTGGGTGAAAACGGTGCCACCAGCGCTGGCGATACCTTTCAGCTGCGTGGTTTTTCCACCCAGTCGTCGATGTTTATCGACGGCGTGCGCGACCTCGGCGCGGTCACCCGCGACACCTTTAACATCGAACAAGTGGAAGTGGTCAAAGGCCCGGCGGGGGCAGATATTGGCCGGGGCGCATCGTCTGGCTATATCAATCTGGTCAGCAAGCTGCCCAGCAAGGTCGACGCCATCAGCGCCGAAGCCAGCATTAACACCGCCGGTGCCTCGCGCCTGACCGGCGACCTGAACAAAGCCTTTGGCACCAGCAGCGCGGTACGGCTGAACGTGATGGCGCAGGGCGGCGATGTGCCAAACCGCGACCGGGTGGACAACACCAGCCTGGGCTTTGCCCCATCGCTGGCCTTTGGCCTGGGCACACCTACCCGGCTGTATCTGTATTCGCAGCACATCCGCCAGGACAATGTGCCGGACGGCGGCATTCCCACCATCGGCATGGAAGGCTTTTACAACGCCAACGCCGCCCTGCAAGGTGGTGCCAAGGTGAACGAAAAGAACTACTACGGCAGCGCCCGCGACCAGGAAAAAGTCCACGCCGACATGGTGACGGTAAAAATCGAGCACGATATGGCCGAAGGCATGAAGCTGAGCAATATTGCCCGCTACGGCAAAACCAGCATGGACCGCATCATGACCGGGATCAACACCCTGGCCGCGCCCAACGCCAACCCGGCCAGCTGGACGGTCAGTCGCAGCCGCCAGCGGGTGGATCAGGACAATGAAATCCTGGCCAACCAGACCAATCTGAGCGCCAGCTTTGCCACCGGCCCGCTCAAGCACAGCCTGGCCGCCGGCCTGGAATTTCTGTATGAAAAACAGAACACCCTGAGCTTCAGCACCACCGGCAAAACTGTTACCGCCGCCAATCTGTACAACCCCAACGCCAACGACGCACTGCCCGACCCTTACCCGACTGGCGCTTATGTGCGTGGCTCGACGCTGACCGCCGGGGCCTATCTGTTTGACACCATTGAGCTGACCCCGCAATGGCAAGTGTCGGGCGGCGTGCGCTTTGACCGCTACCGCACCGAAACCGACAGCGCCACTGCCACGCAAAATAGTACCACCGGCGCGGTGACCGCGCTCACCCCCAGCTCGCTGAGCAAATCCGACCTGCTGACCAGCTGGAAACTGGGCGCGCTGTACAAACCCGCCGCCAATGGCAGCGTGTATCTGGCCTACGGCACCTCGCAAACCCCGCCGGGCGGTGCCAATTTCTCGTTAAGCAGCAGCGCCAACAGCACCAGCAACCCGAATATGGACACCCAGGACACCAGTAATATGGAGCTGGGCACCAAATGGGACGTGCTGGGCGGCAAGCTGGGCCTGACCGCCGCGCTGTATCGCACCGAACACAAAAACGAACTGGCGGTGCTGGACAGCCTGAGCAACACCTACGCGCAGATGGGCAAGCGCACGGTGGAAGGCATCGAGCTGGGCGCAGTGGGTCAGCTGACCCAGGACTGGCAAATCTCTGCCGGCCTGGCCACCATGAAAACCAAGGTAAAAGCCGGCAGCACCGGCAACAACGCCGCTGGTGCCGCCGCGCGCTGGTCGCCGGAACTGACCGCCACGCTGTGGAGCAGCTACCACTTTAACGACGCGCTGACCGTCGGTGGCGGCGTGCGCTATGTGTCCAAGCAAAAGCGCGTGGTGGACCCGGCGGCCAACCTGGCGGCGTCGAACATGCCGAACATTCCGTCTTACTGGGTGGCCGACGCCATGGTGGATTACAAGGTGAGCAAGAATGTGTCGCTGCGCCTGAATGTGTACAACCTGTTTGATGAGGAGTACATCAGCACGCTGAACAACAGCGGCGCCCGCGCCACCCTGGGCACGCCGCGCTCGGCGATGCTGAGCGCCAATGTGCAGTTTTAATGTGAGGGGGATGGCCCGATTGTCGGTGCCGCGCTGCGCACGGAGCTGAATTTTGGGTGGGGTTTCACCCCACGCCCGACCCCTTTTCTTTGTCTCGCCAAAGAAAAGGGGGAAAAGAAAGGCGACCCGGGACGCGCGCCCTACGCCTGCGGCTTCGGGTCCCCTGCGCTTCTCGAAAACCGGGGCCGCCCCGAACTTGCGCCGGCTGCGCCGTCGCTTCGAACATGCGGGGCGGACTTCCCCCCGGTTTTCTGCGATGCTCGGCACGCTTTACGGGAGGTAAACCGGCTAGGCGCCACTGGCCGTGCTTTGCTCAGGTTCATGCTATGGACGTCCTCCTGCCAACTTCTGTCGCAGCACCTTTTAACACCAGGAATCTTTATGATGCTGCATATCCCCGGCGTGCTCAGCCCCGCCGAAGTCCTCCACCTGCGTGAGCAACTGGATGCCGCTGGCTGGGCCGACGGCGCGTTCACCGCCGGCAGCCAGGCCGCGCACAGCAAACGCAACCTGCAACTGTCGCCAGACCATCCCGCCTTTGCCGAACTGTCTGGCCAAGTGCGCACCGCGCTGGAACGCCACCCGCTATTCATCGCCGCCGCCCTGCCGGCGCACATCCTGCCGCCGATGTTCAACTGCTACCAGGGCGGCGGCACCTACGGCAACCATGTAGACAACACCGTCCAGCAAGACCGCTTCACCCGCCAGACCGTGCGCACCGATGTCTCCACCACGGTGTTTTTATCCGACCCCGACGACTACCAGGGCGGCGAGCTGGTGGTGGAAGACACCTACGGCACGCACGAGGTCAAACTGGCCGCCGGCGACGCCATTGTTTACCCCTCCACCAGCCTGCACCGCGTCGAGCCCGTCACTCAAGGCCGCCGCCTGGCGGCGTTTTTATGGACACAAAGCCTGGTGCGCGACGCCTGGCAGCGCAGCATGCTGTTTGAGCTGGACATGACCATCCTCAAACTGCGCCAGCAACTGGGCGACAGCGCCGAAGTGCTCAAGCTCACCCATCACTATCACAACCTGCTGCGCCAGTGGGGTGAGCCATAGGGAAACGCTGAAAAAATCGTCATTCCCACGAAGGTGGGAATCCATGGCGTTGATTTTGCTGAGTGTTACTGTTGGTCAACACGATTTTTCTGAATCAATCAGCGCCTCCATAGCGCGCCTGCGCCAGGGCAAAGCCTGGGCGCAGGGCGTCGGCCACATACGGTTTCAGCAGCGCCAGCACCTGGCTGACGCCACGTCGGCCCGAGGCCTCGCTGACTGCCTGGCTGGGCTGGGCCACTTGTTCAAAGGCAAACCAGAATTTCACCACCAGCCAGATATTGACCACCAGTGGGTTGATATCGCTGGCGTCAAGGGTCAGTAATCCGGCGTCCACTGCACGCTGGCACAAGGTGTGCAGGGTGTGGTTCAGTTCTTCCTGCAAAAACTGCTGGTACGCCTGCTGCAAGGGCGGGTTGCGCGCCAGCAGGCCGGGCAGGTCGTAAAACAGAAAACGATACTGCCACATGCCGTCAAACGCGCTGTCCAGATAGCCCAGCATATCGGCCACCTGCAGGCTGCGCTCGGATGGCAGGGTCAGCCTGGCACGGATAAAGTCCTGATATTGCAAAAAAATCTGGTGAACTATCGCTTCCTTGTGGCGAAAGTGATAGTACAGATTGCCCGGACTGATGCCCAGATGCGCGGCAATATGGTTGGTGCTCACCTGGCGCTCGCCTTGTTCATTGAACAGCTGCAGGCTGGCGGCCAGGATTCTGTCGTAGGTTTTCATGGCTGGGCCTCACCCGGCAAACGCCTGCTCCCTCACGACAACTTCACCGCATGCTCACGCGTCTCATGGAACACCACCTTCGGCCAGCGCTCCTGGGTCAGATCCAGATTCACCCGGTTCGGGGCCAGATACGCCAGGCTGCCGGCGGCGTCGATGGCGAC